>Ga0079997_118934_pt2 | contig 16233 bp, 5 predicted proteins | sample PerSpoCPS_CMetaG_FD_69200 | JGI IMG/M metagenome (GOLD analysis project Ga0079997, IMG submission 69200) | Archaeal communities from Yellowstone National Park, Wyoming, USA - Perpetual Spouter C (PS_C) MetaG (SPADES assembly) (version 2) | ecosystem: Environmental > Aquatic > Thermal springs >... | reverse complement strand
GCTTCAGGCTTTTCCTTCCGTTCCCATCCCTTTGATGCAGGAGACGAGCCAAAAGTTCGGTTAGTGCCAGCCACTGGATTCACGAAAATCCAATCGGGTTTTGACCTGACAGCAATTCAGGGTTCTTTGTTCCTAAAATGCTGCACGGAAATCCTTCGAAGCGAGGTGGTGAAAAATGCGCAAGATGACGGAAGAGAACCTGAAGGCGGCGTTTGCCGGTGAAAGTCAGGCTCACACTCGCTACCTTATTTTCGCCGAAGAAGCGAAGCGGCACGGTTTTGAAAATGTCGCCCGTTTGTTCACCGCTATAGCCTTCGCGGAACTCGTTCACGCCACCAACCACTTGCGAGCCCTCGGTGGCATCGGCAAGACTGGCGAAAATTTGGCGAAAGCCATTGAAGGTGAGACTTTTGAAGTCGACGAGATGTATCCTGCCTATGTCGAAGTAGCGAAGTTGCAAAATGAGAAAGTGGCAGAGCGAAGTGCTACATGGGCTTTGGAAGCGGAGAAGATTCACGCAGAAATGTTCCGCAAGGCTAAGGAAGCAGTTGAAGCGGGCAAAGACGCCGAAATTGGCGACATTTACATTTGCGAAGTTTGTGGCTACACAGTTGAAGGCGAACCTCCTGACCGATGTCCCATCTGCAACGCAGCAAAAGAAAAGTTCAGGAAGTTTTAAGCCTTTCGCCACTGTGTTCCAAATGCGTGTAAGCGTGCATGAGTGCACAGAGATGGTGCGGAGTGCTGAGCGCGAGGTGCAAACCTTTCACGATTTTTTCTGCCCATGCCACTGGCTTTAGCCAGTGAGGGACAAGGGGCACGGGACATGGGATTTGACGGATTTTTCTGAGCGCCGAATTCATTCGGCGAAAAATTCTGAAGGGCGCATCTCCAGATGCGCCGAAAAAATTTTCGGTAATGCTGGAGGGCACATCTCCTGATGTGCCGAAAATTTTCGGCAGTGCGGGAGCACTGCCCTCCAGAAAAACTACTCGCTATTCGCCATTCGCTATTCGCTGCCGTTTCGGCTCGGCAGGAGCCTCGCCCTCCCAATTCATTCCGTCCCTCGTCCCGCGTCCCACGCCTCTCGTCCCGTTCTAAATCGGCGTTCAGTTTCTGCGTCATCAACCACAAGTGACCTGCTGCAAAATTTCCTTTCGGTGAAGTTCGGATGGAGACGAAGGTTTGGCGCGTTGACCCAAAATCTCCAGACCCCAAAGCGATAAGTGAGGCTGCTGAGATTATCCGAAAGGGCGGTCTGGTTGCTTTCCCGACGGAAACGGTTTACGGCTTGGGAGCAAACGCTTTGGACGAAACAGCGGTCCGCAAAATTTTCGCCGCAAAGGAGCGACCTGCTTGGGACCCGCTTATCGTCCACATCTGTGACTTGACAATGCTGGATTGGATTGTTGAAGATGTGCCGGAGAAGTTCTCCGAACTCGCCAATCGGTTCATGCCCGGTCCGCTAACTGTCGTGATGCGAAAGAAACCGATTGTCCCAGACGCCGTGACTGCAGGGTTGCCAACTATTGCGGTGAGGATGCCCAATCACCCTGTGGCGTTGGCTCTTATTGAAGCGGCGGGTGTCCCCATCGCTGCACCGAGCGCAAACCGGTTCGGACGACCGAGCCCGACGACCGCTGAACATGTCCTGCAAGATTTGGCAGGCAGAATTGACGGAATCTTGGATGCGGGTCCAACTCAAGTGGGCGTGGAATCAACAGTCATTGACTTGACAAAAACCCCGCCAGTTATCTTGCGACCCGGTGGGGTGAGCAAGGAGAGGCTTGAAGAAATTTTGGGGGAAGTGCTCGTCTTGTCGGCACTTCCGTCAAATGTTGAAGCGGGTTTGCCATCGCCCGGCATGATGCCACGCCACTATGCCCCCTCAGTGCCTGTCATCTTGGCTAACGGGAGTGCATCAGACCTTGCAAAGGTCGTTGAGCGGTTGAGGGAACAAGGTTACACGCCAAACCAGATCGGCGTTATGATGCCTGATGATTGGCTTGTGGACGAAAAGGGGCTTGTCCTTTTCCGTTGGGGCAAATGGGGCAACTGGGAAGAAATGGCTCAAAGGTTGTTTGAAGGGCTCCGATGGCTTGAAAGGCAAAAGGTCTCGGTCATCGTCGCTCCATTGCCGCCACCTATCGGACTTGGCTTGGCAGTTCGCGACCGGTTGACGAAAGCAGCCTCCACGAACTCCGCTACTAATTGTCAGGGTAACTCCCGATAGCGCTGTCAATGCAAACATCGCAATTTTTCTGAGGGTGATCTGAAATGGAACGCTCTGTCTGGAAAAGGGTGCCTGTTAGGGAAGTTCCTCCAGAAGAGCGACGCCTTGATTTTCGGGAGGTCAACTTGGGTTATACCCCTGAAGACGCTATCGCGGAAGCGGCGCGATGCATTTTTTGCCGCAGACCTTTTTGCGTGGAGGCTTGCCCATTTCACCAAGATGTGCCGGGTTATTTGGCGCGCATAAAAGAAGGCGACTTTGTTGGAGCCATGCAGGTCATTCTCCGCGATAACCCACTCCCTGCAGTTTGCGGTCGCGTTTGCCCTCACCCTTGCGAAAGCGTTTGCCCGCGAGGTAAAAAGGGTGACCCAATCGCGATTGCTTGGCTCAAGCGCGCTGCTGCCGATTACGCTCCAGATGTTGGCTTCCCCGAACCTGCTCCACCTACAGGTTTCCGCGTCGCCATAGTCGGTGCAGGTCCTGCTGGGTTAACGGCTGCGTGGCAACTGAGGCTGAAGGGACACTCCGTCACCATTTACGAAGCGATGGACTATCCTGGTGGGATGCTTTACTTCGGAATCCCGATATTCCGCCTGCCTCGCGAAGCCTTGAAGGCTGACTTGGAGAGGTTGAACGCCCTCGGGATAGAGTGGCGATTGGGCGTCAAGTTAGGCGAGCATATCACTCTGGACGAATTGCAGCAACAATACGATGCCGTCTTGCTCGCCATCGGTGCACTGAAGCAGAGGTGGATGAACATACCCGGCGAAGATTTGGATGGCGTTTGGCATGTCATTGATTTTGTCAAGGCTGTCAATTTGGGCAACCCACCAGATTTAAAGGGCAAGAAAGTCGCTGTCATTGGCGGCGGTTTCTCGGCAATTGATGCTGTCCGAATGGCAATTCGGCTGGGTGCTGAGGCTTTCATCCTTTACCGCCGCGACCGCGAACAAATGCCAGCATCGCAAGAGGAAGTCCGACACGCCGAAGAGGAAGGTGTCACCATCCACTTCCTTGTCAACCCAACCCGCTTCATCGGTGAAAACGGGCGATTGGTAGCAATTGAGGTTCAAAGGCAACAACTCGGTGAGCCCGATGAATCTGGACGACCGAGACCAGTTCCAATTCCGGGCAGCGAATTCATTGTGCCAGCAGATGTGGTCATTGAAGCCATCAGCCAAGAAGTTGATTTGTCCCATTTGCCCGAACCGTTGAGGGGCAGGAGAGTCATCGCTGTCAACTCCGAAAACCTTCAAACTTCCATTCCCGGCGTTTTCGCTGCTGGCGATGCTGTCACTGGACCTTGGGATGTCCCTAATGCCATTGCTTCAGGTCATAAAGCAGCCCAAGCCATACATGAGTGGCTGTGTTCAAAACGACCGGTAGCGGTGTGAAAAGTGGTTGATGACGAATTTTTCTGAGCGCCGAATTCATTCGGCGAAAAATTCTGGATGGCGCATCTCCTGATGCGCCTAAAAATCTTCGGTAATGCTGGAGGGCACATCTCCTGATGTGCCGAAAATTTTCGGCAGTGCAAGAGCACTGCCCTCCAGAAAAACTACTCGCTACTCGCCATTCGCTATTCGCTGCCGTTTCGGCTCGGCAGGAGCCTCGCCCTCCCAATTCTTCCGTTTTCGGTTGGGCAGGAGCCCAACCCTCCAAACTTCTATTCGCCATTCGCTATCCGCTATTCGCCGTCACTCCGTTTCCGACCTTGCAAACTGCTTTCGGATGGCTTATTCTTATGCAGGCGAAGAAGGCGAAAGGAGGAACGCAACCATGCAGGTTGAGCAGGTCCAGATAACTTCGGAGTTGGCGGAGAAGTTTGAGAGGCTGCTTGATTACTTGCGCTCTCTGGAGAGTGTTTTGGTCGCTTTTTCGGGTGGTGTTGACTCAACCTTTCTGGCAAAAGCGGCTCATATGGCGCTCGGCGACAAAGCAATTGCGGTCACTGCTCGTTCCCCGTCCTACCCGAAAGCGGAGATGGAAGAAGCAATTAGGCTCGCCAAGTTGATTGGCATCAGGCACATCTTTATTGACACCGAAGAAGTTTATGACCCCAACTATGCTGCCAACCCAACGAACCGCTGCTACTTTTGCAAGACCGAACTTTTCAGCAAATTGAAGCCGTTGGCGCGAGAACTCGGTGTTCGCCACATTGTCTATGGCGCAATTGCTGATGACTTAAACGATTTTCGTCCGGGCATGCAAGCGGCGAGGGAACAAGGTGCGTTAGCGCCGTTAGCGGAATTGGGCTTCACTAAAGAAGAAATCCGTCAACTTTCTCGTTGGCTTGGACTTCCAACTTGGAACAAACCTTCCTTTGCCTGCCTATCTTCACGCTTCCCTTATGGGACGCCCATCACTCCTGAGAAATTGAGGCAAGTTGAGGAGGCAGAAGATTTCTTGCGGCAGCACGGTTTCAGAGCCTTCCGTGTCCGTCACCACGAAACCATCGCCCGAATTGAAGTTCCGCCAGAGGACTTCCACCGCTTCCTTGACCCTGAATTTCGGTCAGTTCTAATCAAGCGCTTCCGAGAAATCGGCTTCCTTTTCGTCACCCTTGACCTGATGGGACTTAGAAGCGGCAGCCTGAACGAATTGCTGCCATTGATAACTCGGTCACAACGCAACGGGTAAGGGAGAGGTCGGCGATATCGTCCATTCAAACGCCTTGAATATGCTTCGGAGCACCAAAGGTTAAGTCCCCAACAAACCGAAAAAGCGAAGGGGCTAAAAGCCCCTTCGCCGTCGTTTGCGTGGTGAGAAGCGATTAACGGTTTAACGGAACTCAATGGCGGAAGTCTGACCCATCAATCGGATGCCATCGCGGTTCCAGACGAAGACTTGGATGACCTTCCAACCGTTAGCGCTATCTGGACCGGTAGCCTGATTGGTGATGGAAACTCGGATGACACCAGGCTCGGTAACAACAGCGGTGAACCAACCGTCAATGAGTGCTGGATTCCAGTCTTCGTTCACGCGCCCATCTCCGTCATCATCGGCTGAGCGTGGACCGAAGGGGTCTTCATCGTTTTGCCCATCAAAGTCGTCGTCGTTATTGTTATCCCCGTTTGCGTCGCCTGCCGGGTCTTCGTCAATCCGCCCATCTTTGTCGTCGTCCCAGTTGTTGGCGCCCGGCGGATCTTCGTTGACCAATCCGTCACCATCTTCATCCCCATCGTAAGCCGTTCCATGAATGCGCACCCAGACCCGAGTGCCGACAGGCAAAGCGGAAGCAGGATTGAAGCGGAAAGCGACGGTGAAAGTAGAACCTGGACCGTTCACCAAGCCACCTTGTTCAATGGTCACTTGGATGCTGGTGACAGGCACATAATAGAAGGTCGTGAACTTGCGCCCTAAATCGACATTGCTTTGAGGCACCATCTTCAGGGTGACAGGTTGGCAAACATTGACACTTTGAAGCGCTGTCATTGCAACGCCGTTGACATCGGTCATGACCTCTGATTGGACGATAGAGCCATCGGAAACCGAGGGAGGTTGGGCGGGTAGGGCTTCCAAGGGTGGGGTAGGAAAGTAAGGCACGAAACGCAGGAAACCTAAATACCTGTCTCCTTTCGGAACGCCGCCAGGTCCCCAGTCATTAGTAGCCGCAGTTGGACCTCCTTGGGCGCGGAAATAAGGGCTCAGCGATGTCAGGTCGTAGCGAGTCAAAATGATGTTGTTGGCATCGCCAGCCAAGATGTCACTGTAGGGCACAACTTCCACAGGTTCAATGGCAAAGGAAACGCGTTCGTCAGGGACAGGGTTATCGTTGGCGTCGTAGACGCTGGCGATCAACCGCGCTTCAATGGGTTCGCCCGTCACGGTGTTGACGGCGATGCGCGGCGGATCCACAGCGAAGAAGGCTTTGGCGACGGGACCAGGCACTTGGAAGATGCCGACCGCCGACTCACCATAAAGTTGCGCCCCTCGGTTCACCTTTGCCCGAATCGTCACGGATTGGGCTTTGCGGGACGAGTAGTAGTTGACCGAGACGCGAATCGTGCCTGCCGTTAGGTCACCGTCCCCTGCCCCGTTGTCCGTGATGTTAAAGGAAAGCGTCCCAAGGCTATTGGTGCCAAGGGCAGCAGGCGGGACGAACAAGCCGCGAGGGTCGGTGGCGTCTAAGGTCACCGAAACGGTCTCTCCCGCAGTGAGATTCCGCACGAAGAGCGTCAGCGTTGCAATGTTGGTGCCAGGGCCGAGGGAGGCTCGGTCGGCAGGGTTTGTCGTGGCGTCATTGTTGCTGACAACAATCTGGGAACGGTTGGTTTGCAACTCTACAGGGGCAACGACTTGGCTGGGCAACAGGTTGAGGCTTAATGACTTGGTGAGTTCCAAGCCATCTTGGCGGATGGCTCGGACAGTCAATTGGACGGATTGGTTGGCGTTAGTCGGGTTGTTGTTGCGGATGCGGATAGTTGCCCGCCCGTTTAGGGTCGTGCTGACCGATTCCAGCACGCCGTAAGCGCCTACCAGTTCCGCCCCGAAGCGGACATTGTCGGGCATCTCGCCGGCGGGGTTGAAAAGAACGGTGACATTAGCGACACCATCGGGCGGAATGTCAGATCGGTCAGGCACCAAGTCAATACTTGCCAAGTTGCCGACGACGAAACTGACGAGGGTGAAGTTGGTGATTTCTTGTCCGCCCACGCCGATGACCTTGCCAAAGACACGGACGCGGCGGGTGAAGTTGCTGGAGGTAAGGGTTGTTGTCGCCGTGCCGTTTTGCGTGGAAGCAGCGGGACTACTAAAGGTGCCGTCATCGGCGCTGAAGAAGACGACAGCGCCGTCAATAGAGTTGCCGACGGCATCCCGCACGATGGCAGTAATGGTCGTGGAGGTCGGCAAGGTCGGGTGACCCCGAACGCCGATACGGTCGGAGGCAGCACTGACGACGATGGCGCCAGGCGGACCCGCCAATTGGACGAAGGGGATCGTGGTGGTGAAGTTCAAACCGGGCACATCCACCCGAACAGTGAAGTTGGTCTCCGCCAAGGTGGACGAATACATGTTGACGGTGTAGCGGAAGTCACTGCCCACTTGGACGAGATTGCCGGTGACGGTCGCCAATTGCTTGGCGCCTTGGTTGCTTCCTTGCGTGACCTCAAAGAGGATGTTGCCTTCGGACGCCAACAGAGAAACGACGCGGTTGCTTGGTGCCTGCCCCCGCACAACGACTTGGATAGTCGCTCTGTTGTTGTTAGGGATTCCGTCCAAAGGTTGCCGTTGGGCTGGGTCGGTGCTGTTGCTGGACGAAACGACGAGGCGATTGGGGGCGGTCATCGGGAAGGTGGCAATGACCTCAATGCGCGGCAGCAATTCAATTGTTGTGCTCTTGCTCTTCTTGGAGCCATCCAGACCGACGATTTCCGCTGTCACCGTCGCTGTTTGCCTTGTGGTAGAAGTGCCTGGGCCTCGGAACTGGACTTGCGCCTGTCCCCCACTGACTGTCGCCACGACGGCGCTCCCTGTCTGGCTGCCCGAGATAAGGATGCCCAAGTTTGTGGAGATGCGGAAGCGAGTCCCGTCGGGGGCAGGCAATTGGACAGTGATGATGCTGGTCGTCTGCCCATCGTCCGGGATCGTCGTGGGGTTGGCGGCGATGCTGGTGATGTCTGGGACATTGGCGGCGTAACGGATTTTAATAGTGCCCGTTGCACTGTTGGCTTGGGCTTGGACGGTGAATTCGCCCGTCGCCTGAGAACTCTGCAGGGTCACTTGGGCTTGCCCGACATTGCCGCTGGTGGCGACTTGAGTCTGGTTGAAGTTTCCCTCATTCTCCACGACAGAGAAGGTCACTTGCGTGCCATCGCGGACGGCGTTGTCAGCGGCATCCTTAACCGTTGCAGTGATCGTCGCGGAATTTGGCGTGCCTGCTCCAGGGACGAAGATGAAGGGAACGCCATCGGCGGGGGCGGTGTTAGCGCCACTGATGGCGAGGGTCACATTGGCAGGGTTGCCGGCACGGACGGTGATTTGAGCGGTCTGCTGCTGAGCCCCCAAGGTGGCTGTCAAAGTGACCGTGCCTTCACCCTGTTTGTTGGGGGTATCGGTAGAAGTGTAGAAGGTGACGACCGCTCGCCCATTGGCATCGGTCGTCACTTGGATGCCGCCGAGGCTGGCGTTGTTGTTGGCGTCCACCCAAAGCCCGTTGGGGTCGCTGGAACTGAGGGTGACGACGGCGCCTCGCACGGGCAAGTTGGTGTCCTGCTCCTGCACCAAGACAGTCACCGTCGTCCTGTTGGGCTCAGGACCCAATGCCGTGCGGGCGTTGGGGTTAGTGCTGTTGCTGGAGGAGACAGACAAAGTCGTCGTCGCAACTTGCAGTGGTTGAAGAATTGGCGGCTTCGGTGGTCGGGTCATGGTGATTTGAACCGTTCCAGCGACAATGTTCCCTTGCGGGTTTGCAGCCTCCACCCTAACTGTTGCCGTTGTGTCAGCGGTAACGGCTTCGCTCACGAAGGTGACTTGAGCGGTGTTACCCGCGACGGGAACGCGAGCGCTGCGCTGTCCTGCGGTCCCAATAAAGCCTCGGTCAGTGATAAATTGCACCCTTGTTCCGTCGGGAATGTTGCCCGTGAAGTTCGCAGTTATAGTCGCTGTTGCCTGACCGTCTCCCAGAATGTTGCTGGGTTGAGCCGTCACATCGATGGCAGTGACATTCACTGCGAAAGCGACAGTGGTTGTCCCTTCAGCACCTGTATCGCGGGCGACAGCGCGAACGGTGAAGCGCCCAGTATCTGGGCTGCTGGTCAAAGTCGCTGATGCGACTCCATTGGATGTCGTGACATTGCTCGGGGTAAGCGTTCCGGCATCTGCTGAGAATGAGATCAAAGTCCCATCTTCAACCGTGTTACCAGCGGCATCGAAGACTCGGGCAATCACTGTCGTGCTTGTAGGTGTGCCAGCGCCGGGAACGAAGATGACGCTGGGTTGAGGCGTCGGCATCACGACAACGGCTGGCGCACCAGGGCGCTGGCGAACAGTGACCGAACGAGAGATAAATGGTCGATTCTGAGCGTCACGGAGTTCCGCAGTAATGGTCACGACTCCCGCAGTCTTCGATGCGTATACTTGTGCCTCAGCGCGACCGCTGCTATCAGTGTTCAAAATCGCAGAACCCAAATCCGCACCGCCTGAATGGACGAACAAGACGCGGCTGTCTGAAGAGGTCAGGAAGACAGGCAGTGACAGTGGTGCCGGATTACCCTGACCGTCAACGACTTGGACTGTCAAGGTTACGAAGTTTTTGCGAGGTTCAGTTATTCGTAACGGTTCCCTGTCAGCGGGGTTAGCGGTATCATCGCGGGAGGAAACGGACATCTCAGATGCTGAGAGTGAGACAACGATTTGACCACCGAGTTGAATCAACGGGAACCTATCCGCCAATCTTGGCAACTCAGTTTCGGCAGGAATTGGACCGAAGTTTTGACCGAAGACGGTGCCAAAGGCTTGGGCAACGAGCCTCGCCCTAACACCTGGTTGTGTCCCCGCCACAAAGGTAACTTGGGCATCTCCGTTCAATGTGGGCACGCTGTCGCGGAGGAATGTCCCTGCGGTCGTCACTGCCTGATTGATGTTGGTTTCGCTTCTGGCGGAGAAGTAGACCATAGTCCCATCAGCGACAGGGTTGCCGTTGGCGTCCCTAACGCGAGCGACGACAGAGATTTGAGAACGCCCATCTGCGGGCACCATTGCGGGTGTGGCTGTCACCGTGACTTGCGCTGGAGGACCAGGCAGGATGTCAAGGGTAATGCTTCCCGAAGCAGCACCTGCTTGAGCGTTAATCGTCACTTGACCTGTTGGAGCAGGTGGCGCGACATAAATGGCACGGGCAACGCCAGCAGCGTCGGTCGTGGCTGTAGCCTGAATCGTTCCCGCAGATGCACTGAACTGGACGACAACACCCCTGACAGGGTTGTTGTTTTCATCAACGACTGTAGCCGTGATTTCAGTGCGAGAGTAAACCGACAAGGAGGCATATTCGGGCAAAGGTGGCAAGGAAACGATGAGGTTAGTGCGGGAGGCACTCATAGTCATGGTGCTCGGTGCGCTCGCACCGAAAATAAGCGTAAGGGTGGCACTTATCGTGCCAACTTGAGCCCTAAGCAGATAGGACCCGGCAACACGAGGAGCAATGACAGAAACGGTCGCTTGACCAGTGTCATTGGTGGTCGCCACAGTCGGCGTAATTGTCAGTGTCGGAGTTGATGTGAACTGAACTTGGACATTTGGAACGGCGTTGCCGTAAGCGTCCTTGACAGTAGCGGTGATGCGGACTTCTGTCGCTCCGTCCGCTGGGGCAGTTGTTGGCGTGGCGACCAACTCAATGGTCGCCGGTGAGCCGGGAATAAGGGTTATGACTGCCTGCCCCGAAATTGCCCCAACGGATGCGGTCAAAGTCACTGAACCCGCACGAGTCCCAGAACGATAGATGACTTCCACTATGCCCGTTGTGCCAGTGGAAACTTGTGTGATTGGATTACCGTTCAAGTCCTCAAATCGCCCTTGCGCAGGGCTAACCGAAAGTGCAACAGTTTGGTTCGGCATCGGACTACCCAACCGGTCGCGAACAGTGATGGTGATGCGGGTGAAACTCTGACCGTCAGCAACCAACTGAGTTTGTTGAGGCTGAATTTCAACAGAAGCGACCACAGGCGCCCTCAAAGTCAATGTAAGTTGAGCAGGAGAGACGCCAGTAACGATGGTTGAAGCGGCAGTGATTGTGACGGTAGTGTCTGCTGAGATGACTGCGGTTTGGTAAGTGGCAATCACTTGACCGTTTTCGTCGGTGATAGCATCGCTTGGATCGGCGGAATATGGGTCGTCATACTGAGGGTTGATCGTCAAAGTTCCGACGCCTTGCAAGGTCACTTTCAACGGCAAGCCAGCAACAGGTCGGGAAGCAGCGTCAAGGGCTGCTATGGTCAACTGGACGCTATCTTGACCGTTACCTGAAAGTTCGCGACGAAGTGATGTGATGGTGATTGTCGCTGTTGCAAACGGCGTTGCGACTGCTTCAGGCGAGCGTTTGCCGGGAACGCCGAGTTTGTCCACTAACTCAACGGCGTAGTAGTAGCGAGTCCCGTTGACGACGCCCCGGTCAACATACTTGCCATCGGCTGGGATGGGTAGCACATCTTCAGGGTGGATTGGTCTCAGAGTTGTTGCAGAAGTTCCGCCTTTCACTGTCACCCTGAAGATGCGGACCCCAGCCTTGTCAATCTGCCACTCTGGGTCTGTTTGAGCCTGCTCTAACAACGGCTGCAAGTCAACAACGATTTGACCGTTGCCAGGGATAAGCCTCGGGGGAGTCATCAAGGCTGGAGGAGGAGTGTTGGGCGTGACTTGAACGACATTTGACCAAGCACCCTTCTGACCGTTTGTGTCAACGGCTCGGACAGCGTAACGCAAATGTTGATACCTCGTTAGCGCATTTGCAGGTGTCGGCATAAAGCCAGCAACATTGTCAATGTAAGTTGTCACCCTGACATCCGATGCGATGACATTGGCATCAAACTCGCTTCCTGCTTGTTGGCGCATGCGAGGGTTCGCTTGCAGGACTCGTTGGATGATTGTCGGAGAGGTTGAGGGAGTTGGAACAGGTTGCCTTGCTCGTTCAATGAGACCGCGTGTCATTCGGGTCTCGGGAACAACGACCCTCGCCACCTCGTAATACGCCACATCGGGGTCTGGAGGCGCTTGCCATGTCAAAGTGACAGTCTTCGTGGTCGGGTCAAACCTTGCAGTCAAGTTCAGAGGAGCCTGAGGAGGCAAGTTACCGGGAACAGCGGTAACGGTGGCGCTGGGAGCGCTCAAGAGCCCAAAGGAACTGACTGCCCGAACAAAATACTGATAAGCGACATTGTTTTGCAAGCCTCGGTCCATGTAAGTTGTTGTCCGAACAGTTGTCTCGTCAGCGATTTGGACACCGTTTCGGTAAATGCGATAGCCAATCACCAATCCAGCGGGGTTGAGGTCAGTCCAAGTCAAAAGGACAGCAGCATCGCGAGCCTGTGCAGCCAAGTTTGCAGGGGGCAACGGAACTCCAATTCCAACCGGCGCTGGTTGCGTCGGTGAGATGATGCCTAAGTTCGCGCTTATCCGAACGCTTTCCCGTCCATCCGAGTAAACCGCCGACACTGAGTAGATGTATGCCCTATCCCTCTGAGCCGTCCTGTCCTCGTAAATCGTTGTGCGGACAGGATCAGTGGTGAGGCGCTCAATCCCGCCAATCGGTTGGAAGTTGCTCAAGTCAACGGCTTGTCGGTAGACATAGTAGCCGACAGGGGTTCCCCTTGTTGGTGGTTGCCATGAAACGACAACTATGTCAACTTGGGGGACTGCAGTTACGCTTCTCGGAGCATCGGCAGGACCGAGAGGAACCGCACCTGCCTTGCCACGAGCGCCGCTAAGGGCAGCAGCAATCACCAATGCTCCGAGAAGGAAAGCGACAGGGTTAACGGCTGGCGGGCGCTTTATCTCAACGGGTGGTTTGGGAGGCAAGCCAATCAACTTGGCAACAATTTTCTTTGCAGCATCGTAAATCGCTTCCGCAGCCAAAGTATCTTCGGGCGTCGGCTTCAACTTGGGGGCACTGCTGCCTTCCTCGGTAATTTCAACGGTCTTCTCCTCAACGACAGAAACGGTCTCCAAATCGATGGTCAAAACCCTAACGGTCACCTGAACCTTAACTGAGCCGCCGTTGGATGGGTCATAGGTGTAACTGTCAACGGTTCCGTAGGCGGCAGCGGGGATTTTCATTGCGGCAGCAATCTCGGCAATTCCCTCAGGTGTCGGCTCTTCTATGACAGCCGCAACAGCATCTTGCGAAAGCAAGTTTTCACTGATTAAGCGTTGGATTGTGGGGTCTTCAACGGAGAGGCGAGTTGGCGAGTAGCGCTTGCTTGCGGTCAACTCGCTGATCAAAGCATAGGTCATTCTCCCAGCGATGTTTGCTGGGACACCTTCTGCTGCTTTGAGGGGGACAACCAAAATGGGTTGGACGGCTGAAGGAGTTGGGGAAGGTTGCTGTGCAGCTGCTTTAGTTGCCACACCCAACCACGCTGCATCGAGCCCCGAAAGGATGGGGCTGAAGAGCATGACCAAAGTCAAAAGCATCGCGACATCCGTCTTCCAACTTTTTCGGTGCACTTGCATCAATCTCATCAGCAGTGCCCCTCCTTAGCCGACTTTTGATTTTTGCCGTCGCTTTTTTACCACGCCCTTTGGGCGCATTAAACGCACAGCAAGCACATTACAACCACAACGCACAACCCTTCTCCGTCCTTACCGCCACCGCAGAATTGTCTGGGCTTGTGTTTGTCGCCCGTCCTCTGTTATAGCGCGGACAGTGACGATGTAAATGCTGGAAGGTAACGGCTCGCTCCGATTGCTGCGACCATCCCAGAAGACGGAAATCAAACGCCCACTCTCAACCTGTTCGTTGGTTTCCCAAACAACTCGTCCTGTCAGAGTGCGGATTTGGACTTGGACTTGCGATGGCACAGTCACAGCAAATTGGATTTGTGCTCCCTTACCCCTCGTTGGCGTCACTTTCAGGTTCTGCACCCTCAACGGCAACTGGTCACTTTGAAGCGCTATCAACTGCAAGCGCTTGGGTTGATTGGGTTGAGTTGAAAGGGTGAGGGAGGGAGTCGTTCTCAATGACCATCTTTGGTTCGTTTCGGGGTCGTAAACCATGAGCGTGACGGAGCGGGGGACTTGAGCCAAACCTTCAAATTGCAACTTGACTTCACCGCCTGCAGGGTTGAGCAAATCAAGCGTCCAAACGATTTTGCCCTGAGGCGGTCTTATGTCCATGCTTAGTGGGACTTCAGAACGACCAAATCGAAGGACGCTGCTAACTTGGACAGAACCGGGTGGCTGCGGCACTTTGGGCAAGTCTAATCGGTCAAGTTCGTTGCTTGCTTCGTGGCTGACACCAAGCCAAGTCGTGTTGTCCCTGCCTGCAGCGCTTGTGGCGATGACTTGGACAGACCAAACTGGGTGCGGGGTGCGGGGTGCGAGGTTCGAGGAACTTCTCATTTGCCACGAACCAAGGAAAAGAGGTGCGCCGAAGATGATGTTGCCGTCAATTTCGCTGTAGAGCCAGAAACCTTGGAAGGGGTCAAGTCTAACATTTGAGCCGACGCGAACGACATACTCGCCACCGTGGGGCGGGATGCTTGGGTCGTTCCGCCAGAGGAAAATCGGGGACTTGACCCAACCGAAAGCGACTGCCTCCTCAAAGGTGTAGGACACGGGATCAGAGCCAAAGCGAATTTCAACTCCGCGAAGCAAAACCTGCCACGGGAACGGATTTGAAAGCAAGTTCCAGCCACGACGAAGCGGCAAAACGACTGATTGATCCGATGCGATGAAGCGGATGTCTTGAAAGGTCAATGTTCGGTCTGTAGGCAACCAGAGCCAATAGCCCTGTCCGGGCTCAATTCGGTTGAACTGCAAATCGCGACGATAGACCAAATAGTTGCGGAGGCTTGGGTCATAGGTCGCCATCTTCAACTCCTCAGGAGAGATGCCCAAAGCCGCTGAAGGTTCGGGGTTGACAAACTCAAAGGGAAAGCCAATTAGGTTGAAACCGCGCTTGAGTTCAAGGACTGGCAGGAACGGGATGACCACTGGAACTTTGACTTGCCTTGAGCCAACTTGGGGCGAAAAAGCGGTCACGACGAGTTCCTTGACGCCGATTGTGCCTGGGTTGACCCTAACTTGCCATGAGACCCTTTGCTCCCCATCCGCACTTATCAGTGGCAAAATTTTCGTCGCCGATTCACCCGGCGGAAAACTCAACCCTTCAGGCAAGCCTAAGGTCACAGTGACATTGGTCAGGGGCGTCAAGAGCGAGTTGTAGACGAGAGCCGTGATGGTGAATGGGTTGGGCGTGACATAGGCTTGCTCAACTTCTGGTGTGAACGGGTCATCGCCCAATTGAACCTCAAGAGGTTCAGGTTGAAAAACCCGCAAACTCATCGGGCGTCGGTAATCACCTGGTCCTATGTCAACGCCAAGGTGAGTAACGACTTCAACCGAACCCTTTGCCGGCAACGCCAATCGGTTCCAGTAAAGACCAACGGCACTGTCAATGTTTATGGCAAGGGCATTATAAGGGTTTGGCGTGTAATCAAAGCCATATCCGACCGCTGCTAACTGGATGCTCGGCACCAAAGCGAACAGAACTTTGTCTGGCAAAGGTCCTTCACCTGCGTTTATCGTGCCCTTAAGCGTCCCTATGCCTGTCAGTGGTAGGCTAAGGTAAAAATCGGGCAAACCCTTTGCTTTAGTGAACTCGCGCTCGTAGTAAATGATGGCGGACGAGTTGGAGACCATGAAGAAGCCTGGCGTGTCTTGAGTGGCACTTCCGGGCGGGTTGAAGCCTGTGTCCAAAATCACGCCGATCCCAATGTCGCGGGAAGTGTTTTCTTTGTTGATGACCCGAATGCGGATTTCTACCATGTCGCCAACTATCACGCACTCCCGCTCAACGACGAGGCTTGGTTTCTCAACGGGTGGCAGTTGACCGAGCAAATCGGGGATGTAAACGAGCCAACGAGTTCGTATCATGTTGGGGAACAACTCAACGACATTCAGCCCGTAATTGACTGTCCCAACTGTGCCTCCCGCCCTCAAGTCCAAGTCAACTGTCCCGACACCGCCGTTACCGTTGGGGACATTGTAAAGCCGCAAGATGAGTGCTGTATCCTCTGGGTCAGTGATCGCCAAGTTATCATCAAGCGGGTTCGTCGGGTCGCCTTGGACGGTCAGGATGGTCATGTTTCCGTTTTGGGTATTGACATCAACTTGCAAGTAGTCATTTGCAATTGTGAAGACCTGAGCACGAGCAGGTTGACCAATCAAGGCTATGATAGCCAGCAAACTTAGCACTCCGCACCCCGCACTTCGCACCCATCTTTGCACTCCGCACATCGCACTTCGCACCATTCTTTTCATCTCAGCACCACCACCCGCTGGGT
>Ga0079997_113608_pt1 | contig 16248 bp, 15 predicted proteins | sample PerSpoCPS_CMetaG_FD_69200 | JGI IMG/M metagenome (GOLD analysis project Ga0079997, IMG submission 69200) | Archaeal communities from Yellowstone National Park, Wyoming, USA - Perpetual Spouter C (PS_C) MetaG (SPADES assembly) (version 2) | ecosystem: Environmental > Aquatic > Thermal springs >... | reverse complement strand
TGGCTGGAGGTGGGATGGCTGTTCCAGACCCCCCTGCCTCCCGTGACGGAATGTTTGCGGGCCATCCTCGGGGCGCCCGGGACATAGGAAGACGCCGCCGGGTGTTCCCCGAGGCAAGCCCGGGATGGAGATGGATGCTTCGGGGGGTCTCTTCCCTCATAGAAGGCTATGGGGGATCTCAGGGGGCGACCTCCTCCGAGAGGGCTTCAGACCTCCGGCTCAAGGATCCTCCTCGTGTGCCCCGCCGGGCGGCATCTTGACAGGGGACGCGATCGGCGTATAAAATCATAAGCGCAGTATGAGGTGTGGGCCTGTAGCTCAGGCGGTCAGAGCACTCCCCTGATAAGGGAGGGGTCCCTGGTTCGAGTCCAGGCAGGCCCACCTGAGGTGGGGATGTAGCTCAGATGGGAGAGCGCCTCCTTTGCACGGAGGAGGTCACGGGTTCGAATCCCGTCATCTCCACCTGGGCACCTTGACAGGAGAGGGACTCCTCGTTATAATCCAGCGTTGCCGGATGGAGGCTGGCTCCCGAAGCCGGGCAGGGTTTGGTTCGGAGGCGGGAGCCAGCGGCCATCCGCTGGCGGGCCGGGAAGGGGCTCGTCATGGTGAGTCGGGCGAGGAGTCCGGCGTGCACCTTAACAACCGAACAGAGCGTGGAATAGAGGAAAGCAACGCGGGCAGCTCGGGAAACGGGTTCTCCGCGTCACGTGTAAGCGAGTAAGGGCATGCGGTGGATGCCTTGGCGCCAGGGGCCGATGAAGGGCGCGGCACACTGCGAAAAGCCTCGGGGAGCCGTGTGCGGGCGCGATGACCCGGGGGTGCCCGAATGGGGAAACCCGCCTGGGGTGAACCCCAGGCATCCGTGGCTGAATCCATAGGCCACGGAGGGGCACGGGGGGAACTGAAACATCTTAGTACCCCCAGGAAAAGAAATCAACCGAGATTCCCCTAGTAGTGGCGAGCGAACGGGGAAGAGCCCAAACCCACAGGGTGTTAAAGCCCGAGGGCGTTGCCCTGTGGGGGTTGTGGGACCCATCCGGGGGCGGCCTCGGACGCCTCAGGGAGTTACCAAGCCTTGGCCTAGCCGAAGTGGTCTGGAAAGGCCCGCCATAGAGGGTGATAGCCCCGTAGGCGAAAGGTCGAAGGCCTCCCGGGGATGGGATCCCGAGTACCACGGCCCACGTGGAAGGTCGTGGGAAGCAGGGGGGACCACCCTCCAAGGCTAAATACCCCTGGCGACCGATAGCGCACCAGTACCGTGAGGGAAAGGTGAAAAGAACCCCGGTGAGGGGAGTGAAATAGAACCTGAAACCGCATGCCTACAAGCGGTCCGAGGGCTATGGCCCCTTTGGGGGCAATGCCTGAGGGCGTGCCTTTTGGAGAATGAGCCGGCGAGTTACTCTCGGTGGCGAAGGCTAAGGGGGTCACACCCGGAGCCGGAGCGAAAGCGAGTCCGAACAGGGCGTCTCGTCGCCGGGAGTAGACGCGAAACCGGGTGAGCTACCCATGGCCAGGGTGAAGCGGGGCTAATCCCCCGTGGAGGCCCGAACCCATCACCAGTGCAAAGGTGTGGGATGAGCTGTGGGTAGGGGTGATATGCCAATCGAACCCGGAGATAGCTCGTTCTCCCCGAAATAGCTTTAGGGCTAGCCTCACGCGGTCCGTGGCGGAGGTAGAGCACTGGTAGGGCTAGGGGCGTTATGCTACCGAACCCTGTCAAACTCCGAATGCCGCCACGTGCAGCGTGGGAGTCGGACCGTGGGGGATAACCTCCATGGTCGAGAGGGGAACAACCCAGACCGCCTGCTAAGGCCCCCAAGTCCGGGCTCAGTGGGAAAGGATGTGGGGCTGCTATGACAGCCAGGAGGTTGGCTTAGAAGCAGCCATCCTTTAAAGAGTGCGTAACAGCTCACTGGTCGAGCGGCCCTGCGCCGAAAATGTAACGGGGCTTAAGCCCGGCGCCGAAGCAGCGGGTTCTCGTGCCGATGAGGCACGGGAGCGGTAGGGGAGCGTTCCGCACGCGTGGAAGCGCGACCGTGAGGACGCGTGGAGCGTGCGGAAGTGAGAATGCCGGCACGAGTAGCGGAAGACGCGTGAGAACCGCGTCCGCCGAAGGCCTAAGGTTTCCGACGCAAGGTCGATCCGCGTCGGGTTAGGCGGGACCTAAGGCGAGGCCGAAAGGCGTAGCCGATGGACAGCCGGTTAATATTCCGGCCCCACCCGGGTGGAGCGAAGGGGGGACGCAGGAGGGTAGGCCAGCCGGCCGCTGGCTGTGCCGGTGCCAAGTCCTTAGGGCGATGAAGGCGGTAGGCAAATCCGCCGCCGGAGCCTGAGGGATGATGGCGAGCCGGGGAAACCCGGCGGAAGTGGTCGAGCCCACACTGCCGAGAAAAGCCTCTAAGCGTTGAAGCCCGGGTGCCCGTACCGCAAACCGACACCGGTAGGCTGGCGTAAGCGCGCCAAGGCGGACGGGAGAACCCTCCTCAGGGAACTCGGCAAACTGACCCCGTAACTTCGGGAGAAGGGGTGCCTCGCGTAGGGTGAGGCCTTCGGGCCGAGCCCGAGGAGGCCGCAGTGAACAGGCCCTGGCGACTGGTTACCTAAACCACAGGTCTCTGCTAACCCGTAAGGGGAAGTATAGGGGCCGACGCCTGCCCAGTGCCGGAAGGTTAAGGGGAGGGGTGACCCGGCTTCGGCCGGTGTAGCCCTGAACTGAAGCCCCGGTGAACGGCGGCCGTAACTATAGACCGGACCGCTGTAGTTACGTAAATAAACCCGGCTATATGCTGGGAAGTCCGTCCCCTAACAGGGGTGAAGGATCCGGCGGTACCTAACGGCTGCATGCCGTTGGGTAACAATCCGTCCGGTGCGGACCATCAGCAGGAAAGGCTCCCTGGGTTGCCTTTCCGGAGGAAGGAGTGATGCCTCTGGACGTGAGACATATCCCTCCTCACATCGGTTACTACTTGACGGGGTTTGCTGATGGTGAGGGAAGCTTCAACGTTACATTTCGGCGCCGCCGAGACTACCGGATGCCATGGAGGGTGTCCCTCTGCTTCAATGTGAGTAATCGAGATAGAGTCATCCTTGCCCTCTTCAAGCGCTATCTCCAATGTGGCACGTTACGGCAACGGGGAGACGGGGTCTGGTACTATGAGGTCAACGACTTCAATGCGATCCTGGGCCACGTCATCCCCTTCTTCGAGCGGTTTCCTTTCCTATCTGCGAAGAAGCGGCGAGATTTCTCGAAGTTCAAGGAAATCGCCAAAATCATGGAAGAAGGGCGTCACAACACAGAAGAGGGCGTTCGGGAAATCTTGCGCATCCGGCGAGAGATGAACGACGGTGGCGCTGGGAGGCGAAAGTATAGCGATGAAGAAATCCTCCGGACTCTCACCCAGGGAGAATCCTCAGAGACCATACGCCGGGCACCCGAGGGGTATGCAAGCGCCGCCCGCCCCATCGGGTGAAGAGATGGTCCGATCTCCGTGGCGACACGGAGGGCCTGAGCACCTGCTCAGGCCGCACCAGACGGGGCATCCAGACCCGTTTGCTGGTGTAACGGAATGAACGGTCCTAAGGTATCGCCTGAAAGGCGCTGCCTGCCTGTCGGGTAACCGACAGGGCAATGCCCGGCTGTATGCGGGAAAGCCCTAAGAGCCCTCCCTACGTCTCCGGCGAAAGGCCGGCGTCAAAATGGCGAGGGATTGGGCAATCCGCAGGAAACCCCCGGGTTCAATCCCGGCGGGGATCCTCAGAGACCATACGCCGGGCATCCGGCCGGGAGGTCATCTATGGAATTGTCTCCGGACTGGGTGGTAGGGTTCGTGGACGGCGAAGGTTGTTTCCACGTCTCCATCACCCGCCATCCCTCGATGAAGATCGGCTATCAGGTGCTGCCGGAGTTCGTGGTCGTCCAGCACCGCCGGGACATCCAGGTGCTCTACGCCTTGAAACGGTTCTTCCGGTGTGGTGTGGTCCGCCCCGATCATGAGGACCGCTACGCCTACCGGGTCCGACAGCTGGAGTGCCTGGAGCGCATCTGTGAGTTCTTCCTGCGGCATCCTCTGAAAACCCGTAAGAACGTCGAGATGCGTCGGTTCCGGCGGATCCTCCTCCTGATGAAGAAAGGGCACCATCAGACCCGAGAGGGGTTGCTGGAGATCATCCAGATCGCCTCTCGCATGAACTCCGCTGACCGCCCTGCGCTGGAGCGGATCCGCCAAGAGCTCCTGGCCGGATGAAGAGATGGTCCGCCCCGTGGTGAAAGCCGCGGATTCAGGTGAGCGAAATTCCTTGTCGGGTAAGCCGATCGCTTGCCCCTTCTCCCCGCGAGGGGAGATGAAACGCCGGCTCATATCGGGGGAGCCCTCCTGCCGTGGTGCGGGACGGCGTGGGGTGATCCCGAGGGAAGTCGGCCCGGCCCTCGCCGGGCTTGACCCCGTAACGACTGACCCGAAAGGGGAGGCGCGGTTCCCCACCCCGCGCAACACGCCGGCCCTCACCCCTCGCCTAGATGCGGCGAGCCGAGGGCGCCTATGGAGCCTCCTTCCGGATGAGGTGGGGCGAGATGATGCAACTGGATCCCTGGTATGTGACCGGGCTGGTGGACGGCGAGGGAAGTTTCATGGTGAGTTTCAATCTGCGTCCCTCGCTGTCTACAGGGATCGAGGTGCGTCCCGCTTTCGCTGTCGCCCTGAATGAGCGCTCGCTGGAGGTGCTGAAAGCCCTGCGCCGTTTCTTCGGTTGCGGAGCCATCCGCTACTCGCGCGGGGACCGCACCTACAAGTGGGAAGTGCGATCGATCTCGGACATCGTGCAGCGCGTGCTTCCCCACTTCGAGCGCTATCCTCTGCAAACAGCGAAGCGGGCAGATTTCGAACGTTTCGCCCAAATTTGCCGCTGGGTTCACGCGAATCGCCATCGCAATCGGGAGTATCTGAGGCGCATCATCGATCTGGCGTATGAGATGAATCCGAGCGGCAAGCGTCGTTATCGGAAGGAGGATCTCCTAAGGGTGCTCGGGTGAGGTGAAGGGATAGTCTGCCTCCAGTGGAAACACTGGGAGAAGGCGAAGTTCCGACCCGCACGAAAGGCGTAACGACCGGGGCGCTGTCCCGAGGAGGGTCCCGGCGAAACTGCGAACTGCGTGAAGACGCGCAGTGCCCGCAGCGGGACAAAAAGACCCCGTGGAGCTTTACTGGAGCCTGGTATTGGGTTAGGGTTTGGCCTGTGTAGGATAGGTGGGAGGCTGAGAAGCCCGGGCGCCAGCTCGGGTGGAGCCGCCGGTGAAATACCACCCTGGTCAAATCTTGGCCCTAACGCCGACCCGTGAACCCGGGCGGCGGACAGTGCCTGGTTGCCAGTTTTGCTGGGGCGGCAGCCTCCTAAAAGGTAACGGAGGCGCCCAAAGGTCCCCTCAGGCGGAATGGAAACCCGCCGTTGAGTGCAAGGGCATAAGGGGGCTTGACTGCGAGGCTGACAAGCCGAGCAGGGGCGAAAGCCGGGCCTAGTGACCCCACGGTTCCGTGTGGAAGGGCCGTGGATCAACGGATAAAAGCTACCCCGGGGATAACAGGCTGGTGAGGCCCAAGAGTTCACATCGACGGCCTCGCTCGGCACCTCGATGTCGGCTCAAAATTGGGCCCCTGAGGGGGTAACCCCTCAGGTCACATCCGGCTTATAACGGGGGAGCCCTAACGACCGGAGCCTTTCCGGGATCGAGGGTAATCCCGTGGGAAGTCGAGGAGCTGAACATGCTGCCGGAGCCGCTGCATTCCGTGATCGTGGGGAGCTTGCTGGGAGACGCCTGCTTAGAACGCAACGGCCGCCACTGGCGGCTCCGCTTCGATCACGGATGGAGAGAAGAAGCCTACGCCTGGTGGAAGTTTCGGCTATTGCACACCATCGCCGCTTCAACGCCGCGCTGGATAGAGGTGCGGGATCGGCGAACAGGCCGAATATACCGACACGTCCGCTTCGACTCTAGATCCATCCCCGAGCTGGAAGCATACGCGGGATGGTTCTATGAGGATAGACGGAAACGGGTGCCGCCGATCATCGACATGCTTCTCACCAGCAGCTTGGCTCTGGCAGTGTGGTATATGGATGACGGACATCGCCGTGCGGATTGCAGGGCGTTGCGCCTGAACACACAGGGTTTCCTGTGCGAGGAGGTGGATCTCCTGATCCGGATGCTTCATCGCAACTTCGGCATAGCGGCGCGAAGACATCGGGTCAAGGATAATCAATGGGTGATCTACCTCCCTGTTCAAACGGCGCAGCGTTTCTGCGATCTAATCCGTCCCCATATACCCCCGGAGATGGGATATAAGCTCCTCTGACCCCGTAACGACTGAGGGCGCAAGGCCCGAGATGGTCGGCCCTGGGATCTGAAAAGGATCCCAAATCTATGCCGGCCATCAGACGCCGGACCCCTGGTTGGGCGATGGCCAGGGTGATGAGATAGTCTGCGCCACCGGAAACGGTGGGGAACGCGCATCGCATCCTGGGGCTGGACAAGGTCCCAAGGGTCGGGCTGTTCGCCCGTTAAAGCGGTACGTGAGCTGGGTTCAGACCGTCGATGCAGGCGGCCCCGAGCGGGTAACCCTCGGGGAAAAACCGGCTCATAACGGGGAAGCCCTCCGGATCGGACGACCGGATGCCGAGGGTAACCCCGTGGGAAGGCGGAAGCGATGGAGGACACCACGCGCGCTTACATCGCAGGATTTCTGGACGGGGATGGGAGTATCGTTCTCCAGCTTAAGCCTCGACGGGATTATCGTTTCGGTTTTCAAATCCGCGCGACCGTTAGCTTCTATCAGAAACGTCGAGGACGCTGGGTGCTGGAGTGGCTCTACGCACACATCGGTCGAGGTAGAATCCGAGAGCGGCCAGATGGGATTGTTCAATACGACATTGAAGGTGTGGAATCTGTAATCTGGCTGCTTGAGCAGGTTCAGCCTTACATTGTAGCCAAGAAAGAACAAGTGGAGCAGGCTCTCGGTCTACTTCGAGAAGTGTGTGCAAATGAATCTCCCACCCCGGAGGAATTCTGGGAGTGGGCGCGTCGGGTGGAATCCTATCAGGCCCTAAACTACTCGAAGAAGTGCCGCTATCGAGCAGAAGATGTGCGGCGCTTTCTCAGTAGCAAGGGCTGGCTTCCGCCCCCGTAACGACTGAGGCCATCGGGCCGAGGCTTGGGTTTCGGATCCCTCGGCGAAGGGATCCCAATTTGTAACCCAGGCAATACGCCGGCATCCCCGAAAGGGGATGATGGTATAGTCTACCCCCCAGGGAAACCTGGGGAAGCGGTGCGTGAGACAGGTCGGTCTCTATCCGCTGTGGGCGTTGGGGGCTTGAGGGGTGCTGCCCCTAGTACGAGAGGACCGGGGTGGACGGACCTCTGGTGTGCCGGTTGTCGCGCCAGCGGCATCGCCGGGTAGCCAACGTCCGGACGGGATAACCGCTGAAAGCATCTAAGCGGGAAGCCCACCCCAAGATGAGGCCCCCCACCGGCTTTGACCGGGTAAGGCCGCCGGGAGACGACCGGTTTGATAGGCCGCAGGTGGAAGCCCGGTAACGGGTGAAGCTGAGCGGTACTAACGGCCGAGGGCTTACACGTGACGCGGAGAACCCGTCCCCCGAGCCCACGCTCTGTTCGGTTAACCCTTCCACTTCCTCTATATGTGAGTGCGAGTGAAAAACAAAAGGACCGGTGTTCAACCGGCCCTTTTGTTTTTATGGATCCCCCATCCTTGAAGGAGCGGTCAGGGCTCGGATCCTCTCCCGAAGGCGTGCGATTTCCTTCTCCCAGCGTTGTTCCCCCAACGCGAGCCGCTGATGCTGACGGAAGGCCAGCTCGATGGCCGCTCCATATAGATCCCCCAATCGCTTCCATTCCTGCCAGTCTCCTCGCAACAGAGCGCCCCACCGCCGGAACCCCCGCCGCCACGCTGAGCGACACTCCTGATAGACCGCTGGGGGCAAGGTTCCGCGTTCGACCTCCTTCCCAAGATACCATGTGATCCAGAGACGTTCTCGATACAGCCCCCATAGCCCCAGGGCGAACACCAACAGCGCCCCCATCCAGTCTCCTGCTATAACTGTGAGGCAACCCACCAAGACGCTTCCCTCATCCCCCAGATGGCTGACGAGGGTCAGCACTCCGTTATGGAAGGCGTGGAAGCCGACCCCTGCGCTCCATCCGACCAGGGGAGCCCAAAGGCGCCGAAACCCTCGAGGCGACAGCCTCGCCATCGCCAACCCCAGGCCGGTGAAGCCGGTGAAGAAGGCGTGGTTCAGACCAAAAATCCCCGCCCGCAGGGATGCCAGCGCCAGCATCGCTGCGGTTCCCCCTTCGATTCCCGCTCCAATCAGATAGAAAACGTTCTCAGTCGCCGCGAAACCGAAGCCCACCAGGGAGCCGTAGAGGAATCCATCATACAGGCTGTCGATCTCATCCCGGCGCCGGAGGAACAGCAGTGCCAGGAAGAGCCCCTTGGCGGTCTCTTCGGCAAGGGGAGCGATCAGACCGCTGGAGATCAGATCTCTCTCCAGCCCCTCCTCGAGGGGAGGCTCCAGGGCCACTTCCGCCATCAGTGCGATCAGGATGGCCGGGAGCGTTCCCCATAAAAAGGCTGTGGAGGCCAGCCGGAGCGGCTCCTTCTCATACCGATCCAGCCACCATATGAAAAGTGCATAACCCACCATGGGAAGATAACTCAGAAGGAGCGCCAGCCCGATCATCGCCCCCATCTCCGGATGCCGTCTATGAGACAAACTGCCAGCGACACCAGCGCCGCTCCAGCGCGTCCACGATCAGATACAGGGCCAGTCCCATCCCGCTCATCAGCACGATCCCGCCATACATTGCCGGATAGTCAAAAAATGTGCTGGCCTGGATGTAAATGTAGTAGCCCAGCCCGTAACGGGTGGCCAGGAGCTCGCTCAGATATAGCACGGCCACTGCGGTGCCGATGCTCTGGCGCACCGCGGTGAGGATGGCCGGCAGGGAGGCGGGCAGGTAAACAAACCAGAAAAGAGCTCGCCGACCCGCTCCCAGGCTGCGGACGGAGAGAAGCAACTCCGGCCGCAGGCCCGCCGCTGCATCCCGGACCAGCACCAGGATCTGAAAGAAGAGGATCAGATAGATGAGGAGAATCTTGGCCAGGTCCCCGACCCCAAAGAAGAGGATGAGGATCGGCACCAGCACGACCTTGGGGATCGGATACAGCAGATACAAGAAAGGAGAAACCAGCCGGTGCAGCCCGGGGCTGAGTCCCAAGAGCAACCCCAGAGGAGCTGCCGTGGCGATCGAGAGGAGGATGCTGATGATCACCCGCCCGGCGCTGGCCAGGAAGTGCCATCCCAGCTCTCCTTGGAAACCCCTCACCAGAGCGATCCCTACCGTGAACGGGGCAGGCAGGATGGGACGCTGGACCAGCGCCGCCAGGATATGCCAGAGGACAAGCAGCACCCCCATGGCCAGTAACACTTCGCCGCGACGCGGCATCTCCTATGCCTCCTTTGCTTGAATGAGATGAGGGACCGATCCGATGTCTTGGCTGAGAGCCCCGAAACGAACCTCGATTATAATAATGGGCGTGAACGCGAGGACGCTGATCCTGTTATACCAAGAATTCCCGCAAGACTTCGTGGAATATCTCGAGGGGTGTGAGGCTCAATGGCTCGTCGTCCGCGCGCACGCCCATGGCAACAAACGCTGTTCATCATCCTGGCGATCCTGGCGGTGATCAGTCTGATCCTGACCAGCTTGATCACCAGCGCCCCGCCGCCTCCGCCGACGCCAACGCCTTTCCCGCTGTTCCTGCCCACCCCCTGAGCCCATCGCCACAATCTCCAAGCAGTGGAGGGGGAGTGAATGACACGCTCCGGCGCATCGTCCAGTGTTTCTGCCCGCTTTCTCGCATGGATCGCTTGGGGGTTGATGCTGGCCGGTTACTGGGCTCCGTGGGTGGAGGGCTCAACAGCTGGGTTGACGTTCTCCGGGTTCGATCTGCCCCATTTCCTGGTTTTCTTCCAGCGGGCCGGTTATGGACCTCTGGTCCGGGAGCGTCTGTGGATGCCTCTATGGGGTCTTGCCCTCGGCCTCGCCCTCCTATCGCTGGGTCCGGATCGAAGGTTACGGGCCTCCCCGCGGGGGTTCCTCTGGCTCCTCGCCCTCCTGTGGCCGCTGGCTACATGGCCTCCTTACCCGGAGCTCTTGAACCCCTGGTCCATTGAAGGGCGAGGCGGTTTCATCGGCGGCCTGATGGCTGCCTGCCTCGTCGCATCGCTGCCTCTCTGGCCTGTCCCTTGGCGCCGCCGGGTGGCCCTGGCTCTGCCCCCCGCTGTCCTGGGGATCACCGGGCCGGAGCTGGTGCAGGCGTGGAGGCTCTGGGGCGAACATCTCCGGATCCCGCCGAATGTGGGCTGGGGGCTTCCGCTTTACGGGTTGGGGCTGGCCCTCTGGGGATGGGCCTGGTGGAGGACCTCCTGGTAAACCGCCATCACGTTCTCGACCATCTTCTCCAGGGTGAAGTGCGCTCGAACCCGCTCTCGGCCCTGCACGCCGCGCGCCCGGGCGGTGACGGGATCCCCAAGGATCTCGCCGATGGCAGTGGCCAGGGCTTCCGGATCCCGGGGAGGCACCACCCATCCCGCCTCGCCGACCACCCAGCGGGTCCCCGTCCCGATGTCGGTGGTGATCACCGGCAGGCCGGCGGCCATCGCCTCCAGCAGCACGGTCCCGAACGCCTCCGCCCGCGCGCTGGCCGGCAGCACAAAGAGATCGGCCGCGTGATAAAACAGGGGCAGCTGGGCATCCGGGATGTCCCCGAGGAAATGCACGCGCGGGGAGAGCCCCAGATCATGCGTCAGGGCGCGCCATGGCCGTTCCATCGGGCCGGTCCCCACGATCACGGCGTGGACATCCGGTAGGCGCTTGAGCGCGTGGAGCAGGGTCTCGAGCCCCTTGTAATACCGCAGGCGGCCCACGAAGAGGACGTGGGGACGTTGGGGCGTCTCGCACCAGGAGGCGCGCAGGGCCCGCGTCGCATCGGGGGGAGCGGAGAGAAAGCGGGCGAGATCGATGCCCAGGGGAACCACACGGCATTTTTCACGGAAGGCTCGCAGGTGGGGGGAGGTCTCCAGATAGACGGGGCTGGTGACCAGGATACGGTCGACCCGGGAGAGCACGCGATGGAGCAGCGGACGATAGAGCCGGCTGCCCAGGCGCTGGCGCACGATATCGCTGTGGTAGGTCATGACGGCAGGGATCCCTCCTCCGGTCAGGAGGTAGGCCAGTTCCGCCGGTGGGTAAGGGTGATGCAGGTGGACCAGATCGCAATGGGGAAGGAGGCGCCGGGCGTGCAGGAAGAAAACAGGGCTCAGAGGGGTAGAGGACACCGTGAGCCAGCGCCCGGCCTTCAACACCCACAGGTTCCCCTCCCGGATCTCCTGGGTTCGGCAGGTGGGAGAGGTCACCAGGACGATGACTTCCAGGCCGGAGCGGGCCTGGGCCTCCGCCAGGAACCGAATGTGATTCTCGATCCCTCCGAGGATCGGGAAGTAGTCCTTGTATAAATGAACCACCCGCATGGTTTCCGAGCCAGGCTTGCCGGGAATCGGTCGCTTCGGGCCTGTTCATTTTACTTTTATCCGACAAAGGCCGGTGCGCTCTTCCTGGTGGGGGATTCTTTATAGCCGGAAAGCCGGACGGCTATAATCGGGAGAGTTGGGAGACGCATCAGCCTGATCGCTGAATCTCACGCGCGGAGGTGTGAGGAAATGGCGATGGATCAGGGGCTGGAGGATCTGGAGGCGTTTCTCCGTCGTCTGGAGTCGGATCCGGAGTCAGTGGATGTGAGGGCGCTGGTGGATCTGATCCGGGCTTTCTATCAGTGGATGGTGACCTCCTCCATTCGTTTGCGGATGCTGGAGGAGCGGATGGCGGAGCTGGAGGGGGCCCGGTATCGGATGGAGGAGCGCCTGGCCCAGCTGGAGGCCGAATTCGAGGAGATGCGGCGACGCCATGAGGAACGCCTTGCATCCCTGCAGGCGCTCATTCTCCAGCAGTTAGGGTGGGCGCTCGCCCGGGGAGGCGGATCCCTGTTCTCGTCGAATTAAGGGCTTATGTTACGAAACTGATCTTTCTGTTCTCCTGTTGCTTTCTTAAGATTGCCTCGAGCAAGGGGATTCTGTTTCTATGAGGCCGCACGTGGAGGCGAAGCGGATCCGTTCTTCTGGTCCCGGTTTCCAAATATGGGCTCTTCCTTTTCTTTTGCTGGGATGGGTTCTTCAGCTGTTTCGTATCACCGGCCCTTCCCTGCGAGGCGATGAAGGGTTCTCCTGGATGGTGGCGCGCATGGACGTGGGGGCGATCCTGCGCTTCATCTGGGAGGCACGGGAGCCCCACTCTCCGCTTCCTTTCCTGTGGATGAAAGCCTGGATGCTGGGAGCTGGAGATTCTGAGCTGACCCTTCGTTTTCACTCCGCATTCGCCACCTTCCTGATCCTCCCGTTGGCGGGCGTGTGGCTTTACTGGATCACCCGCAAGCCCCTGATGGGAGCGATGGGGATTGCCCTCGTGGGCATGCATCCTTATATAATCTGGCTGGCCCAGGACGCGCGACCCTATGGGACGTTGGCGTTCTGGGGTTTATTTCAGTCCATGATCCTCTGGCGGGCCCTGCGCGCCAACCGGCTTCAAGGATGGATCGCTTACGGGTTGGCCAGCGCCCTCGCACTTTACTACCACTATGCGATGCTGTTCGTATTGCCTCTTCAGGGAATGCTGACGTTGCTTCTGTGGCGTCATCGCTGGCGGGGGTGGATACTCTCTGCTATCGCCATTGGGATCATGTGGGCGCCTGGGGCGGTGTTGGCCTATCACGCCCTGGCCCCTTACCGGGGAACCGCCCTCCAGGCCCCGCCTCCTGCCGATGCGGCGGCTCAGGTCCTCCGGGTCTTCACAGTGGGCTGGACAGGGGATGGCTGGCCTGCGCGCCTGGCGGTGGGGGGCGCTCTGATCCTGGCCGGATCGGCTGTCTTTCGGCTTCTGAGGCGCTCAAGGAAGACAGGGATCTGGATGCTCGGACACCTGAGCGTCCCGATCCTGGCGACCTGGCTGGCTTCTCAGGGGCGAGCGGTCTTCGCGCCCCATTATATGGCGGCAGGGCTGCCTTTCTGGATTACCCTCATCGCCCTGGGGGGGTGGGGGTTAAGCGCCCTTCGCCCTTCATGGCTCCAGGTAATCCCGTGGTGGATGCTCGCTGTCGGTTTTGCTCAGAGCCTCTGGCATCACTATGCGCTGCCTCAATATGCAAAGAGTCCTCCCGTGCGGGAGCTGGTCTCCTTCCTCCGCCAGAAGGCGGCACCCGGGGATCACATTCTGATCACCTTTCCAGATCCCGTTTTCCCATATTATTATCGCGGTGACATCCCGTGGAGCATGCTTCCAGCCACCCAGCCGTTTCATCCTGAGGAGGTTCAGGAGCGCCTGAAGGAGCTGGCCCAGCGCCATCCGAGGATCTGGTTGCTGCCGGTGCACCTGCCTTCGTGGCCCGGGTCTGAAGAGGTGGAGCGCTGGCTGGTTCGTCATGCGGATCTCCTGGAGGTATATCCCTTCGGTGTTCTTCGCCTGATGGCCTTCCGTCCTCTCCCATGGGCCCTTCAAGGGATGCAGCGAAAAGAGGCGCGCTGGGCGGATGGGGTGGAGCTTCTCGGTGTGCGGGTGGAGCCCACTCATCCTTCACACCCGGGTGGGCTGCTTCGGATCTCGACGGCATGGCGCCGATGGGGGGCGGCCCCTCAGGAGCACAGCGTCTTCGTCCATCTGGTGGACGGAGAGGGCCGGCTCGTGGCTCAGGATGATCATCCGGTCGGCCGAGGGGAATACCCTCCATGGGCATGGGAGCCGGACGAGGTGGTCTTCGAGCGATTCGAGTTGCGGCTGCCCGCGGAGATCCCGCCGGGCCGCTACCTGCTGCGGATGGGACGTTACAACTGGGAAACGCTGATCCGTGTCCCGGTAGGGGATCAGGATTTTATTGAGATCAGCACAGTGGAGGTTTTGCCATAATCGGGCTTCGTGGGTGGCTCGATGTTGCCCTCAGCGCGCGGATTGGCATGGCAGAAGAGGGAGATACACGAGCCCCATTTCATCGGCTCGCACGTTGGGCAGATGAGCCCGGATTGGAAGGCGTTGACCGCTCCGCCAGTTATACACGCCGAGACGTATGGCGGTAGAATGTGCGCTCCCGGATATGGCTAGCGTCCGCGTCTCCAGCAGGGTTTGTCCAGGGGGGATGCGATCGAACGGAATCGCACCATACCATGGCGGACCGTCAGCCTGGGCCAGGATCTTTCCGTCGGCACTCAGGGCGTGGACGGCCAGCGAAAGATCCGGCAAGGTGTTGGGAGCTCCTTCCCACTCTAAGTAAAGGTGGATCGTAGAGGCGCAGCGTTGGGCATGTGCCCTTCGCAGGACAGGTCCCCCCATGAAAGCTACCCCAAGGTCCTCCCACCGCAACCCGGATTTCATCAGCACGCCTGTGTGAGGGCCTTTTTCTTCATAGACGGTGAAAAAGATGAGATCCCCCTGCTGAATCCAACGGATCAGCTCGCTGGGATCTGCTGTTCGGCCGCTAACCTGAAACGCGTATCCCCGAGGCCGATGGAAAGGGGTGTCCGCTTGCACCATGATCACATCGGGATGCACTGCGGCGTTGGCCCGAAACAGCATACCGGGCAGGAGATGTCCGCCGAAAACCAGTGCGCCCTCTGAGCCAATCGGGAAAAGGCGATCGTTATAGGCGAGCCATTCGGGGAAATTCACCAAAATGGCCAGACGAATCGTTGCGATCGGGGGGAGACGTCGGATCCGCTCCAGGGGTTCTAAAGAGCGGGCATAGAGATCGATCTGGCGGCTCAGGATCATGATGTTCATGATTAGGATAGCAACCATCGCCAAGCGCCTTAGAATTTGAAACCGAAGGGAGGAGGAAGCCGTAGTGCCTAGCCATACTCCCCAAAAGGAAGCCACGCCTACGGCTCCCAAATAGAGGAGGCGACGGCCGTGCAGGAAATAGCCTGTGGGGAGCAACAACGCTGCTGGAAGAGCAGCTATGACGTGGAAGACAGCTCCAGAGATGCCGATCCATCCATGCGGTTTCTGTGCAAGAATGAGCAAGGCGGCGATCATCCAGATCAACCCTATGCCCTGAGCCCAGGGGCGCATATCTTCTCCGAACAAACGAGTCAATCCGGGGAACAGCGGGAAAGCAAGAGCCTGAAGAACGAACCAGCCTCGTTCTGCCAGCTCCTCCAATCCCCAGGAAGGAGCAGGCGGCTCGCTGCGCGGGAGGAGCGGATAGATCCCTGCATAGAGCCCTCCAGCTATCCCATAAGGAATCCAGGACCAGGTTCGCCGGGAAGCGACCATGCTCAACCCGCCCAGGAAAGGTCCCATCAAAACCACGGTCTCATGGTTGAGCATGGCGATCCAGAACAAGACACTGAGCAGGATATGCTTGCGGACAGGACTTATAGAGGAGAGGAACAGGGAGCCGCTGATCAGGAAGATCAACGCCTGAAACACGTGAAGAGAGAAAGCAGGCACAAGGATCGCCTGCTCACCATAAGGAATTAATCCGAAGATCAGGCCTCCCAGCCACGCCACCGCGTTTGGAACACGCAGTTGACGGAGCAGCCGAACCAGCCATGCGGTGTTTAGAAGATGAACGGCCAGCACAGTGAAATGGAGGGATAACCCGGCCTGTGGGCCCAGGAACCTGTGATGGAGAGAGGTCCACAGCAGGATCAGCGGGCGATAATATGAATACCCCGGATAGGGCAGAAGGAGCTCCGGATAGGATCTCCCCTCGATGAGGGCGAGGTGGAGGAGATCATCATAGAAAAGCGGGAAGAATAAGGCCCGCGCGTAGATCGCCCACGGCAGGAGGAAGAGAAGCAGAACCCAAAACCGAAAGGCCTTATATGCCATGGGACAGCGCTCACGTCATAGAAGAGATGGAAAGCAACCCTCGGACCACCTGCGTGTAAATCCGCACGCGCTCCCGGCGCATGGCCGGCTTATGCCCCAGCAGGGCTTTGCTCCCCTCCATGCCGATCTGCCAGAGATACTGGGCGATCAGGAAGGCCTGCAGGGCGGCGGCGGCCCACGGACCGTGATGCTTTCGGAAATACCGGATCTTGCTCCGCTGGAAGGCCAGATGCTGCAGGGCC
>Ga0079997_127227_pt1 | contig 16287 bp, 18 predicted proteins | sample PerSpoCPS_CMetaG_FD_69200 | JGI IMG/M metagenome (GOLD analysis project Ga0079997, IMG submission 69200) | Archaeal communities from Yellowstone National Park, Wyoming, USA - Perpetual Spouter C (PS_C) MetaG (SPADES assembly) (version 2) | ecosystem: Environmental > Aquatic > Thermal springs >... | reverse complement strand
TGGCACTGGGGCCGGGCGCCCCCCCGCCCCCACCTGCCAGCCCTGCGCCGCCAGATAGACCGCCTCGCGCCCACTGCCGCAGCCCAAGTCGAGGGCGCGGGGGCTGCGCGGAGATGACCCCCTCCGTTGGTTCCCCCTGCCCGCAGGGGGAACCGACTCCCTGCGCGGTTCCCCTCGCGAAGCGGGGGGAACCTGTAGGAGGGGGGCAAGCCTGAACTCTGCCTGCGTAGCCGTTTCCCAAGCATACAGAACGGTCTCCAACCATTCATTCGGTTCCCACAGCCGATAGCGCACCGTTGGGTCGGCGTCGGGCGGTGGGGCGGACACAAGCCGCGCGCGCCTGCCCCGCGCATGGAGCCAGCCCAGCGCGTAGTACGCCTCCCACGAGTCGGCGACCACCCACACCTCGCGCTCAGGCGGCGGCAACTCATGCGTGCGCCGTTCCAGTTCCGCCAGCGGGATATGCACCGCGCCTGCGTATTCGCCCGCCGCACTCAAGTAGCGCGTCGGTAGCAGCTCCATCAACAATACAGTACCCCGCAGGTATACTTGCGCCGATGCGAATTGCGCACCTGAGCGATGTGCATCTGGGCTATCGCGCCTACAGCCGCACGAACGAGTACGGCATGAACCAGCGCGAGCATGATGTGCTGCAAGCGTTCCGACGCGCACTACGCGCCATCCGCGACGCTGAACCCGACCTCGTGCTCATCACGGGCGACCTGTTCCACGCCGTGCGCCCGCCCAACAGCAGCCTGATTGCCGCCTTCCAAAGCCTGCTGGAGTTTCAGCGGGGGCGCAACGGCGCGCCGCTGGTGATTATCGCAGGCAACCACGAAACGCCCCGAATCGCGGGCAGCGGCTGCATCCTAGCGCTGCTTAGAAATATCCCCGGCGTGCAGGTCGTCTACGACCAGATTGACGGGCTGGAGATTCCTGCGCTCAACGCGAGTCTGCTGTGCATTCCCGCGCGGGGCGTGCCCGACATCGAGCGGCGCATCCTGCAGCCGAACCCCAACACGCGCTACAACCTGCTGCTACTGCACGGGCTGCTGGAGGGCATCACCAAGTTCACTTTGGAGCGACCGATTGACCGCCAGAAAATCGTGCGCGATGAATGGGACTACATCGCGCTGGGCGACTGGCACATCTATCAACAGGTTGCGCCGAACGCGATTTACGCAGGCGCGACCGAGTTCACCAGCACCAACATCTGGGATGAGGCAGGCAAGCCGAAGGGGTGGGTGCTGTACGACGCCGACACGCGCACGCACGAGTTTCACCCCATCCGCACGCGGGCGGTGTACGACCTTGTGCCCATCGACGCTGCCGAGCTGACCGCTGCCGAGTTGAACGAAGCCATCGAGGCGCGCGCCGACGCGCTGGGCGACGCGCTCAACGGGGCAATCGTGCGGCAGCGCGTGTGGAACCTGCATCCCGACCTGCGCCCCCACATCGACGGCGAGCTGCTGCGCGAACTCAAAGCGCGCGCGTTGCACTACCTGTTAGACCTGCGTGCGCCGCGCCCCAGTGCAGGCGGCTACTCGCGCACACACGCCGACGAGACCGACGGCGAGAGCCGACTCACCCTCGCCGACGAATGGCGCCTGTTTGCCGCGACCTACCCCCTCCCCGCCGACATCGACCGCGCAGCGTTTATTGAACTCGGCGCACGCTACCTGCAGGAGGCGAATGCGACGGAACAGCATGGATAAGTGTGTGGGTTGAAAAACATCTTGTAGGGGCAACCCTGTGTGGTTGCCCCTACGATGGGCATGCCTGGCAAAGTTTAGCGCAACGCTTTCACGCAGCGTCCCAGCGTGCCAGAGAACTGGTCATCGGATGGAATGCCCCACAGGTCGCGCGAGCCTGGGATGTTCGCGCTCGAATCACATACTTTTTGCTGCTGCCGCCCACACTCACGATTGAACGGCGCAGTTTGCACGCACCAGAGGCGGAACGACTTGTTCGAGATGTTGATGCAGGACTGGTTCGCTTGGCGCACCTTGAGCGGCTTCGCGTGCCCGTCCGCGTAGGCAACCGAGACGGTCTCGCTATGGCGCCCCTCTACGGGCGAGTTGAACAGGCTGCAGTTGCCGTTGCCGCCTTGAAGGGTGAGATGCCCATCCAGATACGCCGCCGTCTCCGCGACATACTCCAGCTCGGACTGTTTGATGGGCGGCTGGTTCACTGCGCCTGTAATCGTGTTCGCAGGACCGTCTTCGAACAAGGCGAAGTTCGCCACATAGCTCAGCCATCTGAACTGTCCACAATCGCCGCCTGGCAGTCCGAACTGTCGCCAGAAGGCGTCTAAGTCCATCGCCTGGCGCGCCGACGGACATTCGTAGATGTCCTTGTTCTTGATATACGGTTCGATGGCGGAGAGCATCGTGTAGGCGCACTCTTGGTTCTGGGCATTACGCGCGCGGTAGACGCTCATGGGGTAGGTCTCGTCGTAATCCTGAATATACATCTGGACGCCGAGACCTGCCTGCTTCATGTTGTTCACACACTGGGTCTTGCGCGCCTGCTCGCGCGCTTGCGCAAACACAGGGAACAAGATCGCCGCCAAAATGGCGATGATCGCGATGACGACTAACAGCTCAATCAGCGTAAAGCCACGATGCCGTATCATACCAATTACCTCCTCGTAATGTATACGATTCTACCCTAACGACGCGATTCCTGCCAGTAAAGTTCCCGATTTGCCCCTAATCTGGGGCAAATCGGGGCTTCATGAAGTGGGTTAGCAACTGCTGCCGAAGTTGAACAACACGGTCAGCAGGTCCGCATCATCCACGATGCCGTCGTTGTTCACATCGCCCGCGCCGCTGCCGCCGAAGTCAAACAGCACTGTCAGGAGGTCAGCATCGTCGATGGTGCAGTCGCCGTTCACATCGCCCTGCGACGGCAGGCTACTGCTGTAGGCAATCGTGTTGATCGCCCAAGTGCGTGCGCAGGCGCGAAGCGCGCCGCCTTGACCGCAGTCATTACCACCCAGCCAAAGAATGCCCTCAAAGCCTAAGTAGTTCACATTCTGGTTGTTTGGGTCATTCCCGACGGGGGTCAGCGTGAGGTCTGCGCCGCAGGAGGTGCAGCTGTAGGGGTCAGGGTTACATGCGCCCTCGTCAATCTGCATCGTGAAGTCGCCAAACACCTGGCTAAGCGAGAACCACTGATTGACGCTGCCGCCGATGAAGGCGCATGCAGGCGGATCAAAAGTGCGCGAGCCTTGCCAACGCACCTGGTTCGTTCCCACAGGCGTACCGTAGAACTGTACCGTTGCGTTCGACTGAATCGTGTTCACCATCTGCTGGATGGTAATCTCGAAGTCCAGCGCGATACCGTCGTTGTTCAGGTCGGACAGGGTAACGCAGATAGGGGCTTGGTCGCCGATACCGCCACCTGCAGCAGGAATATCACAACCGGCTCCGATTCGAATGTAATATTCCGAGTTCTGCAGTCGGAAAGACATCCGTCCTGCCTTGATGAGTTTCTCAACAGGCGTTTGCGCCACTGCAACGCTGGTCAGCGCGAGAACTGCGCCGACGGTTCCGAAAAGAATCACCTTTCGCATGGTCATCACACCTCCGTTAGAGTAATACCCTATTATAGCACATTTCTGGTTTTTCAAGGGGGGGTATTGGGGTAAGGGTGTTCGAAAAAATCGCTCGGCAAAGCAGATTTATGGCTTTGTTGTGGGCACGGAAACCGCACCCCCTGAAGTCTGCCGTTTTTAACATCCCCACACCCACACCCCCTTGAACAACAAAACGCCCATCGGGTATCCCTATCCCCACGATGACAAACGACAAACTTCACAGGACAGGACAACCCGATGGGCAACACCACAACACACACCCACTATACCCCTTCCAACACCCCGACGCCGCCTTCCAGCACCTGTTCCGCCATACCCTCCACGCCGTCCCCACAGACCACCCCTACACCGTCGCCCTTGATGGCACCACCGTCCCCTGCACAGGCATCTCCATTCCAGGCGCCCACTGGACACCCAACCCCGCCAACGCCCTGTTCGCCCGTGGGCTGCGCAAAGCCCAACGCTTCATGAGGGCAGGCTGGCTTGACGACGACCCCAACGCCCGCTGTGTGCCCATCTATTGGCTGCCCACCTTCTCCTCCAATCCCACGCGGCGGGAGAGGGGTATGCCCCACGATACAGCGAATCCAAGCGAGTATCCTCATCGGCTCCCTGTATGTCCAACCCGCGCCACTAACGCCCCCAAGAAAAACACCTGCGCCGAGAAGTAGACCCACAGCAGGAGCGCAACAAGTGAACCCGCCGAACCATACAGTGTAGCAACGCTGGAATGCGTGAGGTACAGGCTAATCAGTGCGCGCAGCCCCGACAGTAGCAGCGTCGCAACCACTGCCCCCAGCAGCGCGTACCGAAACGACGGGCGCGTTGCTGGGAGCAGCCAGTAGAGTAGCGCGATGCCCACCATCAGCAGCGCAGGCAGCAGCGAGCGGTTTATCGCCCAGCCGAGCCAGTAGACGCCCGGCAGATGGTCGGGCAGCCGCGCCCGCGCCGCCGAAAGCGCAATCTCCAGCACGACGCTGCCCACCAACAGCACCGCCAGCGTTAGGATGCCCGCCGCGCCAATCAGGCGACTAATCACCCAGTGCTTGACCCCGCTTTCCGAGTGGGGCGGTGCGTCCCAGAGCGCGTCCAGCGACGCCTTGAGGCTCTGCATCAGCCCCGACGCGCCCCATAACGCCAGCAGCAGCCCCAGCAGCGTCGCGCCTGCGCCTGAACCCTGCAGCACCGTGCGCTGGATCAGCTGCTCGATGCCCTGCGCCGCCTGCTCCCCAAGCCCGCGTCGCACGCCCGATAGAATTTGCGCGGCGACCTGCTCTGTACCCAGAAAGTAGCCCGCGATGCCTGTGAGCACAAGCAACATCGGCGCGAGGGTCAGCATCGTGAAAAAGGCGAGCGCAGCCGCATGGCGCGGCACAGCATGACGCGACCAGAGTTCCGCAACCTGCGCTCCGAACCGATACAGCCACAGCCGCTGCAGGCGTTCCAGCAAGCCCACTATCGTCGGGCGGCGACGAGACTGCGCCGATAGAGAGGATGGCTCAGGTGGTCTACTTGCACGCCCCCACGCGAGCGCGAGCTATGGATAAAGTACCCATCGCCGATGTATAGCCCCGTGTGGTCGATTTCCCTGCCCTTCACGGCGAAGTAGAGCCTGTCGCCTGGGCGCAGGTCTTCAAAGCGGGTAATCGGCATGCCCACTTTCGCTTGGTCGCGAGCGCGGCGAGGCAATCGGATGCCCATCTGCTCGTAAATCAGCTTCACGAAGCCCGAGCAGTCCATCCCAGTGCGTGGGTCGTTGCCGCCCCAGCGGTAGCGCACGCCCAAGTAGCGCATCGCGAGGCGCGTCACATGCGCAGGGTCTGCCCCGCGCGGCAGCGTGTAGACCACATCATACGGGGTCAATTGCACGACGCGGCGGGGCACCCAGCCGACGGAACCGTTGTTCATCAGCACGCCGCACCAATCGCCCCGCTGCTGGGTCATCATCAAATAGAAGCGTGCGGGCGTATGCGGGTAGAGAATCGCGCTGCGGGGGTTCGGCTGCGCATAAATCGGCGTCGGGCGCAGCGTCTCGACGAGCCTGCCGATGCGATGCGTCACATACTCAGGCTCGCGCAGCGCGCCCCGACGAGACACCGAACGGCTCTGGGGCATCTTATGTGCTCTCCACCTCCTGCAACGGCTGGGTGATTAGGTTCCGCACGCGATGACGCTCGGCAATCAAGATGCAGCGCAGCGTCTCCAGCGCGCGGTTCAAGTCGTCGTTGATAATCAAGTAGTCGTAGCGCGGGATATACTCCATCTCCTCGCGAGCGTTCATCAGGCGCAGTTGGATAGACTCTTCGTCGTCGCGTCCGCGTCGGCGCAGGCGTTGTTCGAGTTCCTGCAGCGAGGGCGGCGCGACGAAAATCAGAATCGCTTCGGGGTACTGCTGGCGCACCTGCATCGCGCCTTGCACATCGATGCGCAGCACCACATCGCGCCCTGCCTCGCGCAGGTTTTCCATCTCGCGGCGCGGCGTGCCGTACCAGTTGCCGTGGACCTGCGCGTACTCGATGAACGCGCCCTGCTCGCGCAGCGCGTTGAACTCCTCTTCCGTCACGAAGTAGTAGTCCAGCCCGTGTCGTTCGGTCAGTGCCTGTGGGCGCGTGGTGTAGGTGACCAGTCGGCGCACATTCGGCGCGACCAGCTGCCACTGCTCGATAAGCGTGTCCTTGCCCACGCCTGCGGGACCCGACAGCACAATCAGCAGCCCCCGTGCGGGAGCGCCAGGTTTTGCTATGGTGTTCAAGATTGCACCTCCTTCACTTGGCGCGTCTGCAGCCCCGTCGCTCCAGCGCAACACCCACCTGTACGCCGTCTCGGTCGCCCTTGCCCCGTAGCCGACAACCGCCCCGCCACTGCCCCCATACACCCGTATTATCGGCAGCAGCGGCTAAACCGCGCAGCCCGAACCCGCGCACAAATGGTTGGCTTTAATGATACACCATCGACGCGCCAATTCCTCCATGCGCCGTGAAATCCTCGCGCGTGAATTCGGGTATCCTACAAGTGGGATGAGAGGGGCTGTTTGGACGCTATGGATGGCGTGGGTGTGGGCGGTTGCCGCGGGGCAGGATTGGGTCGCCGATACGCTTCAGGGGCGCGGCGTCGCAGGACCCTACACCCTCACTTGGAACCGCCTCGTGGAACGCTCCGAGATAGTGCTGGTGGAGACGCGCTGGCTTGTGCGCGATGCCGACTACTGGATTGACTACGCGGCGGGGCAGATCCGCTTTGCCGAGCCGCTGCGCGTCGGTCAAACGGCGCGGGTGAGCTACCGTATCACAAGTGGCGTCTCGCAGCGCAACACCACCACCGATGTCGCCCTTGATACGGAGCTGGCGCGTTGGGGTCCCGCCGCGCTGAGCCTGCGCGGGCGCATTGCAGGCGACCCGAACCGCCCGACAACCGACTTGGGACTTCGCGCGACTTGGCAAGAGTCAGGGCGCGAAGGCGAGGCGCTCTACCTACTGCGCAACCCGCGCGACGACGCGCCCGCGCTGCTGCAACTCCGCTCCCAGTGGCGCACCGACACGGGCTGGCAGGGCGCGTTCCGCTTCAGCCGCGTGGACACAGACTTCGGCGACGCCAAGCCCTACGGACTCGCCAGCGGGCAGCAAAGCGCGGAGGCAAGCCTGCTGTTCCAGCCCGACGCCTACCTGCGCACACGGCTGCAGTGGAGCTTCACCGAGCCGCTCAGCGCAGGCGCGCCCGCCCAGCAACGCTGGAACGCAGGACTGGACTACCAGCTCCAGCAGGTGCGCCTCTCGCTGGAGCGACACATTGCTGCGCAGGGCAACCAGCCGACGCAGGCGACCGACCGCGCCGCCGTGCAGATGCGCCCCACCGACACGGTGCAATTGCAGATGGAACACCAGACCCAGACGCAGGGCGAGCGCACGACCGAGCAGACGCTGGTGCGCACCCAGCTGGGGCAGGCGATGGAACTGCGCCATCGCACGCTGGAGGACTCGCAGCAGGGACGCACCGAAGAGAGCGGCGTCGCCATGCGATTCGGGACGCCGACCGTGCAGGGCACTGTCGGGCTGGAGCAGCGCTGGCGCGAGGACGCCCAGCACCGCACGGCGCAACTCGGGCTGCAAGCACAGCTGAACCCGCGCCTGCGCGTCGGCGGCGAGTACGAAGCCGTCGAGAACGCTGGGCAGATGCACGGCTACCACCTGCAGGCGCAACCCATCAGCGGGCTGCAACTGAGCCTGCACGCGCGCGAGTATCAGGGACTGCGCGGGCTGAACCTGCGCAGCCAGCAGGCGCAACTGGAGTGGCAACTCGGCGGCGGGCTAACGCTCAGCGGGCAACTCGCCCAGAACCCGCTGCAGCAAGGCGCGCCACAGCCCATCCAACGCGAGCAGTACCAACTCCGCTGGCGACAAGGCGTATGGGACATCGAAGCGGGCTACGCCGAGCAGAACCTGCTGGGGCAGTCGCTCATCGAGCGACGCTACCTGCTGGGCGTGCGCCGACGCTTAGATGCCTACACCCTGATGGGATTAAGCTATCAGCAGTCGGAGTGGGAGCGGGACGCCTTCCTGCGTGAAGCCGCGCTGCGCCTCGGGCTAACGCGCCAGCTGACGGACTTCTACCTCTCGTTGGAGGCGCAATTGCAACTGCCCCGCATCGACGCCCAGCCCCAGCAGCGACCAAACTATTCGGGTAGCCTGCGCATGGGCATGCAGTTCTGAGCGGGTATACTCCCTACGATGACGGAGCAGGGCGAGGTTGTGGTGATGGACGCGGAAGACATGCGTCGCGCCATCACCCGCATTGCGCACGAGATTCTGGAGCGCAATCGCGGCGCGAAGGATTTGGTGGTCATCGGCATTCAGCGGCGCGGCGCGCCCGTTGCCCGACGACTCGCGCTCGCCCTCTCGCAAATCGAAGGCGTCGGCATCCCCTGCGGCAGCGTGGATATCACCCCTTTCCGCGACGACATCGAGCGCAAACCCAGCACGCTCACCCGCAGCCAGACCGATGTGCCCTTCCCCATCACAGGCAAGCGCGTGATTCTGGTGGACGAGGTCATCCAGACAGGGCGCACGGTGCGCGCGGCGATGGAAGCCGTGATGCAGCTCGGACGCCCCGCCTGCATCCAGCTGGCGACGCTGATTGACCGCGGGCACCGTGAGCTGCCCATCCGCCCCGACTATGTGGGCAAGAACCTGCCCACCAGCCGCACCGAGTTCGTGCTGGTGGAGCTGATGGAGTTGGAGGGGCGCGACCGCGTGGTGCTGCGCAAGGCGACGCCGCCGCTGCCGTAGGAGCGCGCCATGCCCCATGTGCTGACCGCCGCCGATCTGCCTGTCGCCGAGCTGCTGCGCCGCGCTGAAGCCTGGCGCACGCGCCTGCAGGCGAACCCCACACCACCCGTCCAGCCGCGCGCCGCGCTGATTGCCCTGCTGTTCTACGAACCCAGCACGCGCACCCGCACCGCGTTCGAGCAGGCGTGCGTGCTGCTGGGCTATCACCCGCTGGTCATCACAGCGGAAGCAAGCAGCGTCGCCAAGGGCGAGAGCTTGCAAGACACTGTGCGCACGCTGTGCGCGCAGGGGGTGCGGGCAATTGTGATGCGCCACCCGCAGGCGGGCGCACCGCAGGCTGCCGCGCAGGTCGCTACCGCGCCCATCCTCAACGCAGGCGACGGCGCACACGAACACCCCACGCAGGCAATGCTCGACCTCTACACCCTGTGGCGACACTTTGGGATGCCCGACCCCACCACGCGCTGGCTAACAGGGCGTAAGGTCGCGATTGTGGGCGACATTCGGCACAGCCGCGTCGCGCGATCGAACCTGACATTGCTTGCGCAGGCGGGCGCGGAGGTGTGGCTCTGTGCGCCGCCGACGCTGATGCCCGACGCGCCACTGCCCAACGCCACACTTACCCACGACGCCGACGCCGCCGTGCAGGACGCCGATGTCGTCATGGCGCTTCGACTGCAGACCGAGCGTATGCAACAAGGGCTACTGCCCAGCCTGAACGCCTACCGCCGCGACTACCAGATTAACGCCGAACGGCTGCGCCGCGCCAAGCCCCACTGCGTCGTGATGCACCCTGGTCCCATCCAGCGCGGCATCGAGATCGACGATGCGGTCGCCGACGGCGCACAGTCGCTGATTCTGGAGCAGGTACGCAACGGCGTCTATGTGCGCGTGGCGACGCTGGAGTACGCGCTCGGCGAATGAGGGTCGGGGGCGCGGGCGCGCCCCCACAGTGCTACTCGTCGCGGTCGTCGCCCTCGCCCAGCAAGGACGCACAGCGGAACATCTCCAGCACCGCGCGGTCGCACGGCGCTTCGACCAGCGCATCGACACACTGCGCCCAACGACGCAGCAGCGTCCCGTAGCTCTTACGGCTCCACGGCGGCGACTGCAAGTCCACTGCCCAGCGTCGGAACAGCCCCACATCCAGCAGTGTGTCCCGCACAGAATTAGCCTCGTACAGCTCGTCCAGCGACCTCTCCAGCACCAACGCGGTAATCTCTTGCCGTTTGGGCAGCAGCAGCAGATCGTACTGCGCGCCGTTGATAAAGCAGACGCTGTAGAACGCCTCGCGGTACGCCAGCTCATCTTCGGGGAACCATTCGGATTCCGCCAGCCGTGCCTCCAACGGCGTGCACGCCACCTGCCCGAAGCCCAGCAACGCAAGACTGCGCGCCCGAGACGCTCCGAATGCCGACTCCAGATACGCCGCCAACAAATGGTAGTAGACCGCAGGTGTCAGCTCAGGCACGCTCGACAGCACATACTCCACCAACGGCGTCAGCTTCTCGAAATATTCCTCGTCGCAGCGTTCGCCCCGTCGCACCTCGACAAGGTACTCATAGCGATGCGCACGCACGGGTCCAAGACAGTTCTCGAAGTCCTCGTCAATCACCTCGTGTGGCGCAATGCTCAGCACAATCCCCGTCGGCTCAATCTCGTGGTACAACTCACAAAACTCCTTCGAACGAACCATCAAGTAGTAGGTTGCATCATACGGTGTTAGCACGCCCGTGAATGTTTTTGTGTCCTGCATACGCTTCAGCTCTCTTACCGTCTCCACAGCAGGGATCCGTGGAATCCACCTGCAGTGGCTGACCATGTTCCCCAGAGGGTCGCGCGCTGATGTTGGGACAGGCTATTATACCTGTATTCGCGTCAAAAAGTTCCCGCGCCTCTGAAGCGCGATGTGTGCGACTTCCGCTCCTCGGAATCCTCAGCGCTACCTGGCTGCCATAAGTCCTTCTTCGGGAGGCGTTGGAGCTGCGCCGAAAATCTCCTCTACCTTACGGCGGCGGTACTCGAAAATCTCTTCCAGGCGCGGGCGCACCAAGAGTTTGTGGATTACGCCGTCAATCAGCGGCTGCTTGAGCGCGTAGTAAACCAAGTCTTCCATTAGCACGCCCCCTTCCACAGGCGTGAAGGTGTGCCGATGGTGCCAGAAACGATACGGACCAAACCGCTGCTCGTCCACAAAAAAGCGCATCGGCTCAACATGGGTGATTTCCGTGACCCAGTGCATAGGGATGTTGAACAGTGGGCGCACTATATAGGCGATAATCAGCCCCGCCTCCATCCGCTCGGGCACAGGCGTGAGGATGTCGAAGCCCATATAGGGCGGCGTTATCGTCTTCAGGTTCACAGGGCTGGAGAAAAAGTCCCACACGGCTTCCAACGGCGCAGGAATCACCTGCCTGGTGTACAAACGGAACAGTTTCATAGCGTAGGGATTGTACCTTACCCAGCATGCGTGGTGTGCGTGGCGCAGAGTATCGGGAGATGTTGCTACGCCTGTTCGAGGGTATAATCGCTTGCGCACGGCATCGGGCGACGCCAGCGGTATCCTCTTGCGTGCTTGGGCAGGCAACAGCGAACGATGTCGTGCCGCGACTGCTGCGGTTCAGGAGGTAACCAGTTGATGCTCACGGCAATCGTGATGGCGGCGGGCAAAGGTACCCGCATGAAGTCGGATCGCCCGAAGGCAACTATGCCGCTGCTAGGTCAGCCGTTGACCCGCTACGTGCTGCAGGCGTTGGAATCAGCAGGCGTCGCACCGATTATCGTGGTGGTCGGGCATGGCGCGGAGGAAGTGCAGCGCACGCTGGGCGAGCAGTACCTCTACGCCCTGCAAGCGGAGCAACTTGGCACAGGGCACGCCGTTATGCAAGCCATCCCGTACCTGCCTGCCGAGGCAACCCATGTGCTGATAGCCGCGGGCGACTCGCCGCTGGTTACCCCTGAAGTGTTCCGCGCACTCCACGAGACCGCACTGCAGACCGACGCCGCATGCGTGCTGGCGACCGCCGTGTTAGAGGACCCCACTGGCTATGGGCGCATCCTGCGCGATGCTAAGGGGAACATCGCTGGCATTGTCGAGGAGAAAGACGCTTCGCCTGACCAGAAAGCGATTCGCGAGGTCTGCACCTCGTTTTACTGCTTCCGTGCGGACGCGCTGCGCGAGGCACTGCCCCGTCTCACTAACCAGAACGCACAGGGCGAATACTACCTGACCGACACCATCGGCATTCTGGCGGCGATGGGCGCACGCGTGGTCGCGTGGCAATCGCCTGATCCGACGCTGCTGCTGGGCGTCAACACTCGGTGGGAACTCGCGCAGGTTGGGCACGCGTTGCGGATGCGTATCCTCAAGCAACTCTGCTTGGAGGGCGTCACAATCGTCGACCCTGCAACCACCTACATCGAGCCGACCGTGCGCATCGGACGCGACACGGTAATTGAGCCGAACACTCACCTGCGCGGTGCGACCACCGTCGGCGCAAACTGCACGCTGGGACCCGACCTGTACCTCGAGGATTCCACGGTCGGCGACGAATGCCATCTGTTTCGCTCGCACATTGTGCAGGCGCGAATCGATGCGCAAGTCTCAGTGGGTCCGTTTGCCCATATCCGCCCAGGCACGATACTCCATAAAGGTGTGCGCGTGGGCGATTTCGTGGAAATCAAGAATGTGGAGGTTGGTGAGGGTACAAAAGTGTTGCACCTGACCTACTTAGGCGACGCGACAATTGGCAAAAACACGAATATCGGCGCGGGTACAATCACCTGTAACTTCGACGGCGAACGCAAGCACCGCACCGTGATTGGCGATGGCGTGTTCGTCGGCTCGCACGCAACGCTAATTGCACCCCTGACCATCGGCGACGGCGCGTACATCGCGGCGGCCAGCCCCATCACTGACGATGTACCCCCCGAATCGCTGGCAATCGCCCGCTGTTATCAAACGATTAAGGCAGGATGGGTGCGTAAACGGCGCGAATCTAAGCAGGGCGCGGGAGGCAACGAGCCATGATGAGCAACGGGCAAGAGATCCTGTTATTTGGCGGCAACGCCAATCCCGAGTTGGCGGAGAGGATCGCAAGCTACTTAGGGCGACCCTTAGGACAGATGATTTGCACGCGCTTTGCAGATGGCGAGGTGCGCGTGCAAGTGCTGGAGAGCGCGCGTGGGATGGATGTGTTCGTCGTGCAGCCCACCTGCGCCCCCGTGAACGACAACCTGATGGAGCTGCTGGTGCTGCTGGATGCGTTTCGGCGCGCGTCCGCGCGACGCATCACAGCGGTCATCCCCTACTACGGCTATGCGCGACAGGACAAAAAAGTCAAGCCACGCGAACCCATCACGGCGCGGCTGGTTGCTGATTTGATTACTGTCGCAGGTGCAACGCGCGTAATCACTATCGACCTGCACGCCGAGCAGATTCAAGGCTTTTTCGACATCCCCGTCGATCACCTGTACGCGGGTCCAATCATCGCAGAGTATCTCAAATCGCAGGGCTATCATGAGCAGCCTATTGTGGTCGTCTCGCCCGATGTAGCGGGCGTGCCGCGCGCACGCTCGCTCGCTGAAGCGCTCGACGCGCCGCTTGCTATCATCGCCAAGCGACGCCCCGAACCGAACAAAGTGGAAGTGATGGAAATCATCGGCGATGTGCAAGGGCGTATCGCCATCATGATTGACGACATGATCGACACGGGCGGCTCAGTGGTGCAGGGTGCAGAGGCACTGTTACGGCGTGGTGCCACCAGCGTGATTGCCGCATGCACGCACCCCGTCTTTTCGGGCAACGCCCCGCAGCGTCTCGCCGAATCGCCCATCGAGAAGGTCATCTGCACCGACACGATTCCTGTGCCGCCGCACAAGCAGTTCGACAAACTCGTGCGTCTGTCGGTCGCACCCCTGCTCGCCGAAGCCATCAAACGCATCCACCACGACGAATCGGTCAGTGAACTGTTCCAGAACTATCGGTGAAACACGTCGTTTCGGTTAGCCTCGGCTCGTCGAAGCGCGATAAGCGCAGTGAGGTCGTAATTGCGGGGGAGACGTTCCTCATCGAGCGCATCGGCACAGATGGTGACTTAGGACGCTTCCAGCAGATGTTTGCCGAGCTAGACGGAAAAGTCGACGCGCTGGGCATCGGTGGCGCGGACTTGTATATCTGGGTGGGCAACCGCCGCTACACCTTCCGCTCCATTCAGCGACTGGTCTCGGTTGCCACCAAGACGCCTGTCGTGGACGGCAGCGGACTGAAAAACACGCTGGAGCGCGAAGCGCTGCGCTGGATTCAAGAGCATGGGGTAGTGGACTTCTCGCGCAGCACGGTACTGTTGGTCGCGGCGGTGGATCGGTTCGGCATGGCGCAGGAGCTGGCGCAGTTAGCGCGGCGCGTGATTTACGGCGATTTGGTGTTCGCCATCGGACTGCCGATACCGATTCGCTCCTATCGCACGGTCGAGGTCTTAGGCAGACTGGTGCTACCCATCATTACGCGCCTGCCGTTCCAGTGGTTCTACCCAACAGGCGAGAAGCAGGAGAAGCGCACGCCCCGCGCTGAACGGCTATTCCACGAGGCGGATGTCATCGCAGGCGACTGGCACTACATTCGCCGCTACATGCCCGACCGTATCCCGAACAAAACCGTTATCACGAACACCGTGCGCAAGGCGGATATCGAGTTTTTGCGTGCGGCGGGTGCAGCACGAGTGATTACCACCACGCCCATAATCGAAGGCGAGAGCTTCGCCACAAATGTGATGGAGGGCGTGATTGTCGCGCTCACAGGACGCCGCCCCGAAACGCTGACCCCCGACGACTACCGCACTGCGCTCTGCCAACTGCACTGGTCACCCAGCGTCATCGAACTGCGGGTGTAATCTGCGCAGCGCCATACGCAGCCCGTTCGTGGGGGCGAATTCCGTGCGTAAGACTCCGCGACTGGATCATGTATTACCTGCTGATGGGAGCCACGCCACCAGCCACTAAACAAGCGACTGCCTAGCGGTGGAGCCACCGCGCTGCCCATTGGCAAGCCGCGTGCACGGGTGCGTAAATACCTTACCTGCATAGGGTATCCTATAAGGTCGATGCATGCGACTCAACAGTCGCCTACGGACGCTGATGCGCCTGCAGGGGCGAGGCTACTGTACCGAAGCGACAGCGCGCTGATCTACGAGCGGCGTTTCTATTCAGATGACCCGCTTGCGGCGCACGAGTTCGAGAGCGACACGGACTGGGCAGAGTTCGTGTTGAGCTTGCGCCCGCCCGATGCGGAGCATCTGGTGTGCCCGCGCACGGTACGTAGCGATGTGCGCTATCTGCATCATCACTTGGTGGTGCGCCTGTCGCCCGACTACCTGCGCCGCTGGCTCGCGCCCGACTATGAGCGCGTGCTGCCTGAGCTGCAGCCGTTTGTGCGGGGCGATGCCCCATTCCCCCGCACGCTCTACCTGCTGGTAGACAACCCCTTGCTGCACAGTGTCGTGGAGTCGCTGTTGATGCCGCCGCCTGTGGGTAGCCTGCGCCTGTTCTACGAGGGCAAACTGCGCGAGCTCATTGCGTTTCTGTGCTTTGCGGCGCCAGAGGTCGTCGCTACTCAGGACGACACCCGCCTACGCGACGCGCTGGAGTACCTACAGCAGCACCTGAGCGACCCACACGCGCTGCAGAAGGTCTCCGAACGGCTATGCGTCAGCCCACGCCAGTGCCAGCGGCTGTTCCGTGTCGCAATGGGCTGCTCCCCGTCGGAGTACCTGACCGAGCTGCGCATGCGGCGCGCTGCGACCCTGCTGGTTAGCACGAACATGTCAGTCTCCGAAGTCGCGCTGGAGGTGGGGTACTTGAGTCTGAGCCACTTCTCGCGCATGTTCCGCGAGCGGTTCGGCAAGACTCCCCGCGCCTTTCGAGCCGCGCCAACACTAAGCGTGGAGGAGTTGCAGGTGAAGTGAAAACCCGCGAGCAGGCGACAAAAATGGCAGGGGCGGCCGGATTCGAACCGACGACCTTCGGTTTTGGAGACCGACGCTCTGCCAGCTGAGCTACGCCCCTGCGTCTGGCTTACTTCGCTTCGCGATGCAACACATGTTTTCGGCAGCGCGGGCAGTATTTCCTCAGTTCCAGCCGATCGCGCTGTTTCTCACGGTGCTTGGTGGTCGTGTAGTTCCGATTCCTGCACTCGGTACACGCCAGCACGATAATCACGCGCTTACTAACCGTCGCCATTGTCTAATACCTCCTTCACAGGGGGGCGAGTTCCCGCCCCCCTGCGGTTAGTCGAGAACCTCTGTGACGACGCCTGCGCCCACCGTGCGACCACCCTCACGAATGGCAAAACGCAAGCCCACCTCAATCGCCACAGGAGACACCAACATCACCTCCATATTCACATTA
>Ga0079997_120367_pt1 | contig 16370 bp, 9 predicted proteins | sample PerSpoCPS_CMetaG_FD_69200 | JGI IMG/M metagenome (GOLD analysis project Ga0079997, IMG submission 69200) | Archaeal communities from Yellowstone National Park, Wyoming, USA - Perpetual Spouter C (PS_C) MetaG (SPADES assembly) (version 2) | ecosystem: Environmental > Aquatic > Thermal springs >... | reverse complement strand
GTCCAGGTAGACGAAGGCCATCTCCTCGGGCAAGGGCCGCCTGCGGAAGGCCTCCACTGCCTGGAGCACCTCCTCGGTCATGGCGCTGATGGTCTCGTGGGAGTAGCGGTGGCCTAGGAGGAGACCCATCACTTCGGCGGCTTTGCGCTGGCTGACCCCGGCGGCGTAAGTCAGCCCCGAAGGGGCTATCTTGTGGGCTACGGCCACTTCCCCCACGTCCACCAGGCGGCGGGCGTAGGGCTTAAGAAAAGCCGGGTAATACTGGCCCTCCCGGTCCCTAGGGACCTTCAGGTCCACCTGGCCGAAGGTGGTCTCCAGCTTGCGGGGGTAGTAGCCGTTCCTGCGGCCCCCGTGTGCCTGCAGGAACGCCGTCCGGTCCAACTCCAGGACGGTTTGTAGGACCTCGGTCACCGTTTCCCGCACCGCTTCCCTCAGCAAGAACCGCAAGGTATCCTGGTCCATGGGGCACCTCCTCGTTCCAAGGTGTGCCCCCCTATTAAACACGGACCCTTACACATAAATGCTTACACGACCGTCTTTTCCTCTTGCGTCAAATGAACAGGCCCCGGAGTGCGGAGTCTACTACAATCAGGTCTAAGGTAGCTCGGTATGAACGTCCCCAGTTTCTTTGTGGCCCTGGACCTCGAGGCCACCTCCCCAGACCCAAAAGAGGCGGAGATCCTGGAACTGGCCGCCCAGGACAGCCAGGGGCGCACCTTCCACCGCTACGTGGCCACCCGGAAGCCCCTTTCTAAGGACCACGAAGCCTTTCAGATCACGCAGATCCCCTTCGAGGAGTACGAGCGCGAGAAGGTGCCTCCAGAAAGGGCGCTCCGGGAGTTTTTGGACTTCCTGGGAGGCCGGGCGCTTTTGGGCCACAACCTCTTGCGCTACGACCTCCCCCTTCTGGAGCGGACCCTAGGGGAGGTGGAGCTTAGCCTTCCTCCCACCGTCACCCCTGCCCTGGACACCCTGCGGCTGGCCCACCTGGTTTTCCCCATTCCCAAAGACGGCCTGGCTGGGTACCGGCTTGGCGACCTGTACCATTACCTGACCCAGGAAGAGCTTGAAGGCGCTCACCGGGCCGCCACGGATGTGGGGGCCACCTGGCGGATCCTGGAGGCACTCTCCCAGATTCAGATTCCCCCCGGGGTCGCCCAGGCCTGGGTGGAGCTGGAGCTCTTGGAGGGGCGGCTCTTTTCCCCTGGCGGCGGATCGGAAACGGAAGAGGCTGCCTCCTGGCGGGTCAAGGACCTTCTCCAGGCCCCAGCCCGAGTGGAACCTCTTCACCACGAGGGTCGGCCCATGTCCTCTTTGGAAGAGCTACTTCAGGACCGAACCCTGCTGCCCACCCGCCGCCCGGCCCAGGAGGAGATGCTCCGCTTGGTGGACGAGGCCCTGCGAGAGGGCAAGAGGCTGTTCTTGGAGGCCCCTACCGGGACCGGCAAAACCAAAGGCTACCTCTACCCCGCTTTGCGCCTTGGCAAAGACCAGCGCGTCTGGATAGCCACCCACACCAAGGTGCTGCAGGCCCAGCTCCTGGAGGAACTGAAGGGGCTGGACGGGGCCGGATACGCCGTCAGCGCCGCTTTGGTAAAAAGCCCTAGGGACACCCTCTGCCCTGAGGCCCTTCTGGAACTCTTTCTGGATGCCCGCGAGAGCGAGGACGAGGAGCTCTGGGCCGCCGTGGGCGTCCTAATCCATTACGCTGCTTTGGGCGAAAGCGACCTGGAGGCCCTTCCCGCCTACTGGCACTTTTCCCGTGGCTTCCGCGAGGCCCGGGAGCACGTGGGGACCAACCCTAGGCGCTGCCGCCCTGTTTGCCCCTTCTTCCAGACCTGCGCTTACCAGAAGCTGCTGGCCCACAGGAAGGCGGCCCAAATCCTGGTGACCAACCAGGCCTATCTCCTAGCTCACTTCTTGCGGGAGGAGCCCCTCGATACGCCCGAGGAAGAGGAGGCGGAGCCAAAGACCCCTCCCGACCCCCACCTGGTAGTGGACGAGGCCCACCACCTGGAGGACGTGGCCACGGAAGCCCTCACATGGGTTCTGAACCACGAGGAGCTTACCCACAAGCTCAACCGCTTGGCCCACCCCTCCAAGGAAAGCGGCCTCCTTAGGGGTAGCCGCCGCCTGAAGGAGCTTTCCTCCGGGGCTCGGGAAAGGGCCAAGGAGGTGCGGGAGGAACTCCTTCCCCGCCTCAGGGAGCGGCTGGAGGGTTACACCAAGCGCATGGTAGCCCTGGTAAGCCAACTGGGCACGGGAGACCCCCAGTACGGCCTGACCCTCGGCCTTAGCCCCCACTGGAAGCGCCTGGAGGACTGGCCCTACCTGGATCGGGAGGAGAGGGGCCTGATGGAGGACCTTAGGGAGCTTCGCGAAGCCCTCAAAGCCATCGCCGAGGACCCCCGGACCCTCATGGCTAGGGACCTAGCCCCCATCGGGGAGTATCTCCGAGGGGCTTTAGATTTGCTCCATGAACGTAGGCGGGTTCTTTTCGGGAAAGAGGCCTCGGACTCTAACCTCCTCCATGTGACCAAACTGGACCCCCTCACCAAAAGCTGGATGCACCTGGCCCAGCCGGTGGAGGTGGCCAGCGACCTCAAGGCGGGCCTCTGGCCCCGCTTCCAGAGCGTGGTCCTCACCAGCGCCACGCTCAGCGTGCCCACGGAAAAGGACCCCGAGGGCTTCGCCCTGCTGAAGAAGGTTCTTGGGATTGAAGGCGCAGAAGGGCAGAGGCTTCCCCCCTCTTTGCCCTACGAAAAGGCCCACCTGATCGTCCCCCGGCACCTTCCCGAGGCCAGGGAAAGCACCCTGCCCCGCTTCCAGAGAATGCTCCACCAAGAACTCCACACTCTCCTGGGTCACACCAGAAGGAGCCTCACCCTTTTCACCAGTCTGAAGCGCCTGGAGGCGGCTAAGAAGGCTCTCGAGGGCCACCCCCACCTCCTGGCGCCGCTCACCCGGCGGGAGCGGGAGGACGTGGCCGGGCGCATCAAGGCTAATCCCCAGGAGCCGGTGGCCGCCTTGGGCTCCCGGAGCTACATGGAGGGGGTGGACTTCCCCGCCCTCAACCTGGTCAACCTGGAGCGGATTCCCTTTGAGCTTCCCTCCCCACTCCTCAACCGCCGCATGGACTGGGTTTACGAGCATGGCCTGGACCCCTGGTGGGACTACTACCTGCCCAAGTCAGCCCTGGCCTTCGCCCAGGCCTTTGGCCGCCTGATCCGGGACCAGCGGGAAGGGGTCGGGGACGGGGCCTTCGTCCTGTGGGACAAAAAGCTCCTCAACGCCCCTTACCAGGAGGTCTTCTACCGGGTCCTGCCCCCTGGGGTCCACCGCCACTTCCCCCTCACCAGGAAGGAGTTCTACGACCGCCTGGCAGAAATCCTGGGCCTAAACCGGGGAAGCCTCCCTCAGGAGGAGCTGGAGGAGGAGGCTTTAAAACGCCTCCGGGCCCTACGCCAGGCAGGGCTGGACCCGGAAGAGGTGGCCCGGCGCATCGCCACCGAGATCTTCGGCCTCACCCTCCAGGAGGACCGGTGGAACAAACAGCTGGAGGCCATCCGAGCCGCCTTGGAGGGGAAGGACCTGGTGGTCCTGCTGCCCACGGGCTACGGCAAGAGCCTGGCCTTCCAGATCCCCGCCTTCATGCAAGAGGGGCTTACCCTGGTGATCTCCCCCCTGGTGGCCCTGATGAAAGACCAGGTGGACCGCCTGCTGGAACTGGGCCTGCCGGCGGGCGCCGTGCACTCCCTCATGTCCCCCGCAGAGCAGAGGAGCGTCCTGGACGAGGTCCGGGCGGGCCGGGTCAGGCTCCTCTACGTGAGCCCGGAAAGGCTTAACCGCAGCGAAAGCCTCTGGAAGCTCCTCCAGGAAAAGTGGCGTGAGGGAGGGCTTAAGCGCGTGGTCTTTGACGAGGCCCACTGCCTGGTGGAGTGGGGCTTTGACTTCCGGCCCGACTACCTGAGGGCCCTGGAGCGCTTGAAGGGCTTGGCGGGGGTGCCGAGGAGCTTTTTCACGGCCACCCTTTCCCCTAAAGACCTGCATAAGCTCCGGGAAACTGCGGATCTGGACGCAGAACCCATTAGGCCGCCCACCTTTTACCGGCCTAACCTTCGCTTTGTGGTCAGCAAAGTCCGGGGCGACCTCTCCAAGCTTAAGGTTCTGTCCAGAGCCCTCATGTGGCTCCGCGAGGAGGCCAAAGGGGACGGGGCTGCGATCTACGTGACCACCCGCGCCGAGGCCGAGCGCCTCGCCTGGGCTTTGGGCCGCATCTTCCCCGACCTGACCGTGGAAGCCTACCACGCGGGCTTGGCCCCCCTGGTGCGGCGGGAGATCCAGGAGCGCTTTATGAGCGGCCAGACCCAGGTGATGGTGGCGACCACCGCCTTCGGCATGGGCGTGGACAAGGCCAACATCCGCCTGGTGGTGCACTGGCGTCCACCCCTCAGCTTGGAGGAGTACATCCAGCAGGCGGGCCGGGCCGGCCGGGATGGCAAGGAGGCCTACTGCCTGATGCTCTACACCAAGGCGGACCAAGGCATCCTGAGCTTTATGGCGGGGGTAAGGAACGCCGACTCCCGGAAGGACTTTGCCCTTAGGTTGATAGAAAAGCTAAAGCAAGGGTCCTCCTTGCGCGGCTTCCGAAAGGAGATCTACGAGAGCGTCTACCAGGAGGAGGGGGTTGACGAGGAAGCCCTCGAGGCCGAAGAAGAGGAGGCCACCCTCCAGCCCTCCCGAAGGGAACTGGGCCTGGAAAACCTGGAGCAGGTCCTGGCCAGCTTGGAGCGGAGTGAGGTGCTGGAATACGAGTATCAGCCGGGGAAGGTCTTCATCCACTGCTCTGAAGGGGTTCTTCAAGAGTGCCTTAGCGAAGAGGAACTAAACTCGCTTCGCCAGGCAGGCTACAGGGGTAGCGAAAGAGGGAATTTTCTGGACTACACCCGCCTGGATGAGGACTCGGCCCAACGTTTGGACGAGGCCCTCTACCAGGCTTACCGGGAAGGCAAGGTCCCCTTCTACCATTACCGCGAACCCCTTCTGGTGATCCGAGCCGGACCCAAGCTCACCGAGGGCTACATGGCCTGGGACAAGGAACAGATGGAGCTAAGCCGGAACGCCAGAAAGCGCCTGGACCAGGTTCTGGCTTACGTGGACCGGAGCCAGTGCCGCACCCAAACCCTCCTTCACCACCTAGGCGAGAAGCGGGAGGCCTGTGGGTCCTGCGACGTGTGCCGGGGAGACCTAGGCCCCTGGAGTGGCCTCGAGGGCTTGGAGGACGAGGAGCTGGAGCGGGCTTACCGCCCCCTTGACACGCTTCTGGCCTTTTTCGCCCACGCAGAGGACAACAACCGCTCCCTGGCTTCAGAGCACAGATACCTCGGGAAAAGCAGCGTCCTGATGGCCCTAAGAGGAAAGGACCGGGGTCCAAGCGGCCCGCTTTCCAGGAAGTACACCGACAATCCCTTGTTCGGCCATCTGTCCTTCATAAAACAGAAAGAGCTGGAGAAGGCCTTTGATCTGGCTTTGAAGGAGGGCTATCTGGAGGTTAAGGCCAACTACGAGGGGCATCCGATGTTTGGGCTAACGGAGAAGGGCTGGGCCCGGGTGCGCCGTAAGGGCAGGGAGGTCCGCAGTGGAAGACCCCAGGCGCAGGTTTGAGGAGGCCATCCGGGCGGCCCTGGGGCTTCCCCCGGAAACGCCCCCTTCGCTGCCCGGCCTCAAGAAGGCCCTAGGCCCCTGGGTTGCCGGTTTTGGGGAGCCGGCTAAACCCGAGCGAAAAGGGGCGGTGAACCAAGGGGGGGACTCCTTTGGTCCGAAGGTTTCCCAGGCGAAGGAACTGGACCAGCCGGAGGCCCCCAGGGAAGCCAAGGAAGTAAGGGAGCTGAAGAACCGCCTTCAGAAAAAAGCCCACGAGGTCCAAGCTCTCCAAGCCAAGCTCACCCGGGAAAGCAAGGCCAGGGAGAAGGTGGAGTCTGAGTTGGGCAGGAAGGCGCAGGAGCTGGCCCGCTTGGCCCGCGAGTTGGAGAATTTTCGCGGAAAAGTCAGCCAGCTGGAGGCCCGGGCCAGCGCCCTGGAAGAGGAGCGCGACCGTCTCGGGCGGGAAAAGGCGGCGCTGGAGGAAGCCAAAAAAACCATAGAGGAGGCGTTACATCTCAAGGAAGAGGAGCTTAGGAGGCTCCAGGGCTGGCTGGCGGAGCTGGAGGGGGCCCTCGAGGCGGCGCAAAAAAGGCTGGAAGCCTGGGAGGCTGTGGAGGCCCTAGGCCAGCGCCTCCCCGAACCTTTCCCCCAAGAGGCTCTCTTCCGGGTCCTGGTCCTTGACTACCCAAACCTGGGGACCAAGCCTCAGGACAGGCTTATCGGGCTCATGGAGGACTACCGGGCCCTGCTTAGGGGCGAGGATCACCCCGCCTTGAAGGCCACGAACCGGGTCTTCCTCAAGGGTGAGCCCGAGGGAATTGTGGTCCTGGGGGTGGAGCTCCTGCTAAGGGACCTGGCTTCCTTTCCCCTTCACCGTTGGCTCCGCACCCACGCCATGGCCGTGGAGGCCTTTCTTGTGCCCGAGCGCACCCCGCCCTCGCCCAGGCTAAGGGAGGTGGAGGAGTGAAGGACTGCGAGGAAGAGCTTCGCTGGTACGAGAAAAGGTGGGAGGAAGACGTCGGTCGCCTCAGGAAGGAAATGGAGGAGCTCAAAAGGCTCCTGGAGGAGCAAAGCGAGGAGGCGCTGGCCCTAAAGCGCGAGCGCAGCCGGTGGCGGGAGCGGGAATCAGAGCTCAGCTCGCAGATAGAGACTCTAAGCAGGGCGCTTCAGCAAGCGCAGGGCCGGTCCCCGCTGGGTGAGGGATTTTTTCGCTATCTCTCCAAGGAGCTTGCCCTTTGGGACCAGGCCCTTCTCCAGGAGGCGCAGAAGCTAACCAGGGAACGCCTGCTGGAATGGATGGGGGAGCGTTGGCGTGAGCGTAAGGAAGCCCTAAACCTTCTTCTTGTGGGCGAAGAACCGGATTGGAAGCGTCTTCGCACCGGGCTCCTTCTGGAGTGGGCCCTCTTGGGCTGGCTGGAGGGGCTGGAGGATGGCTGATCTCTGGACCCACGCTGTTCGCCTGGACCAGGTGGTGCGGACTGATGGTGTGGCCCAGGCCCGGGTAGCCCTCGAGGACTACGAAGGCGCAAAGGGATTGGTACAGAGGATCTGGCTCGGGGAATGGGGAAAGAACCTGAGAGAAACCGTTCGCTCCCGTGGCGAAGAGGTGGTGCCAGCCCGGGTGCTCCTCGGGTACCTGCGGGGGTACTTCCTTTACCGGGACATCCCCGAGAACGACCAGGCCTTCTGGCCCCACTTTCTGGAGGACCTGGGCCTTCGGGGAAAGCGGCTTCCCTCCCTGGACCAGTACAACCGGCTCTGGGACGCCCTTAATTGGCACCCAGAAACCCAACCGAAGCTAAAGTTCTTCGCCGATGGGTCTCGGGACTTCGTGGGCACTTTGGACGCCGTCTTTCACTTCCGGGCCCTTCGCTTGGCGGCCTTGAAGAGCGCCCTGGTACAGTACAGGGAGACAGGCCAGGTGCCGGAGGAGGCAAAGCCGTATCAGAAGATCCTGGAGCGCCTGAGCCAGGCGCTGGACCTTCTTCTCGCCGAAGAGGAGCCGCCGGGCCTGGAGGACCAGGAGGCCGTCCTCGGCTTCCTACGGGAAGCGGGCCTTCACCTAGGGGAACCCAATCCCGTGAGGCTTCTTTTTTACCGCTCTCCAGGGGCTCTACGGGACCTTTACCAGAAGCTCAAGGGAAGACCTTCTTCAAAGAAGCGCTTCCGGCACCCTCAGGTACGGGTGGAGGTGCTTTCGGCACCCAGAGAGCTTTCCGAGATCCAGGCCGCGCTGGAGCCAGGGCCACTGGTGGAGGGCTGGCGGGTCTACGGGAAGGTGGTTTTGGAGGACGGCCGCTTCCGGCGCTTTTACTGGACGCCCCGCTACAGCCAGGAAGGGGAGCCCCTGCCTGAGGAGGTGAGGTTGGTCTTCCCCGAAGGCGAAGAGGTCCGCTTCCGCCTCCACCACAAGGCCTTCGGCCTGCGCTTCGGTGTGGCCAGATGGCGGCTAGGAGAACGCCTGCCCTACCGGACCTTGGGGTTTGACCAGGAGCGCTACCCCCTCCGGTTCTATCTGGCCTCCGGAGGAGGGTTTGTGACAAGCCCCGAGGACCTGAAGCCCGACCTCGAGGCCCTCCACGGCGAAGGCCCCTATAAGGACGAGCTCATCGTGGAGGTGAGGGTAGACGGCCATAGCGACGGGTGGCGCCGCCTGGCCATCCTGCCGGTAGAGGTGGAGCCAGGCATGGAGATTTGGGTTTCCGAAGAGGGCCTCCACGTGCGCACCGACCCCTTAGGGCTACCCGTTCGCCTGCGGGTTTGGGTAGGCGAGGCCTTCATCGGCGAAACCCTGGCAAAGGGGGATGGCGCTCTCGCAGTCCCCAAGGCCCTGGTCCCCCTCAAGGTGGAAGTCAGTCTGGGAAATGAGCTGCGAACCTGGGAGATGGCCCCCAAGGGCTGGCCCATGCGGTGGTGGAGGCTGGGCCTGGGCTTCTGAGAAGAACTTCCCCCTTCCACTGGTGGCCGGGAGGATGCTGAGGGGATGGATCAGGCTCCATCCCCTTCAGACCTGATCGGCGCGGTACGCCCTCGAGGGCCTTCCCGGGCCCCCGTAGTGGGGCTCCGCCCGCACCCGCCCCTCCCGCCTTAGCGCCTCCAGGTAGCGCCAGGCGGTAACCCGGGAAAGGCCGAGGCCCACCGCCACCTCTTCCGCTGTCAGGGCTCCAGCTTCTGCCAGATAGGCCAGGATCCGCTCCGCGGTATAGGGGTCCAGGCCTTTGGGGCTCCCCCGGCGGGCCAGGAGGCGGTCCAGGTCCTCCTGCGAGACGGCCGCCTTGTGGCGGAGGCTCCGGAAGGCCCGGTAGCGGGTAAGCGCTTCCCGGAGCCGGGCCCGGCCGAAGGGCTTGACGATGTAGTCCATGGCCCCGCCGAGGAGGGCCCGCTCCACGGTGGGCGCATCCTTGGCGGCGGTGATCACCAGGACGTAGGCTCCGGCCAGGGCCGGGAGAAGGTCCAGACCGTTCCCGTCAGGCAGGTAAAGGTCCAGCAGGACCAGGTCCGGGGCGAGTTCCAGGGCGCGGAGGGCCGCCTCGAGGCTCCCGGCCACCCCCACCACTTCCAGCCCCTCCACCTCCAGAAAGGCCCGGTGTAGGGAGGCTACCCTCCGGTCGTCCTCTATGATGAGGGCACGGTCGGGAGATCGGGGATGCGCGCGCAGAACACGGTCCATCCTTTGTCTCTATAGTAGACCAGACTACCCCCTAAGGCCTTAGCCTGGGCCCGGGCTAGGGCCAAGCCATACCCCCGGCCTGCCCCCCGGCTGCTGGCCCCGGGAAGGAAAAGGGTCTCAGCCTCGGCCGGGAGGCCTGGACCGTTGTCCCGCACCTCCACCTCGAGGGGCTCCTCCCGGAACGCAAGCACCACCTCCCCTTGGGCATCCCGGCCCGCCGCCGCTTCCAGAGCGTTCTCCAGGAGGTGCCCTAGAAGGGCGGCCAAGGCCTCGCCTAAAGGCGTATAGCGGGCGGGAAGCCGCCCCTCCAGCCGTAAGCTGACCCCCAGCTCCTTGGCCCGGCGGAGCTTACCCAGTACCAGGGCGGCCACAATGGGGACCTCCACACGGCCCAGGAGAGACTCCAGCTCCGCCTCGGCGGCGAGCTCGCTTTGGACAAGCCTCAGGGCCTCTTCCGCCCGCCCCAGCTCTATCAGTCCTCCCACCACGTGGAGGAGGTTTTGGAACTCGTGGGCCTGGGCCCTGAGGAGCTCCAGGTGGCGCCGGCTTTGGGTGAGGCTCTCTGCCAGGCGCAGGAGCTCCGCCTGCTCCTGGAACAGGGCCACGCGGTACGCGCCCAAGGCGAGGAGGCGCACCCTGGCCGGGCGTCCCGTCGGCAGAGGAAGGTAGCCCTCCTTCACGTCCTTTAAGCCCGCCAGATCCCGCCATACCCTCTGGAGAGGCAGGGGGGTCATGGCTCCCGGGGGGAGTCCCAGCAGGGAGAGGCCCTTGGGATTCAGAAGGACCACCTCCCCGTCCTCCAGTACGGCTACCCCCTCATCCAAGGATGAGAAAGCTGCCTCCAGGGCGGCCAGACGCCTTCCGGCCTCCTTAAGGGGCAGGCCGAGAAGCCGTTTCGCCGCAGCCTCGGCCCGGGCCCAGGCCCAGAGAAAGGCCCCCAGGGCCAGAAGAAGGGGGGGCAGGGGTGAGGGGAGGAAGAGGGGATAAGTGCGCACCACCTCCAAGGCCCCCTGGCCCCACGGGATAGCGGCCCAAGCGCGGAGGCCCTGGGGCTTCACCTCAACGCCTCCCGCCTCCTCCCCAAGAAGGGGCACCGCCGACTCTGGATGACCGGTCACCCGCAGGCCAAGCCCTGCGAGAGGCCGGGGGTCGGCAAGGGCGCTGGCCCCGTGGACCAGGGCCCGGACTTCCCCTTCCGCCAAAAGGGCCAGGTACCGGTTGGCCTCGAGGCCAACCCAAGCCAGGACCAGCACGGCTAAAGCAACCAGGGGCAGGACCAGGGCGCGGCCCACGGCCGCATTATGCCCTTAAGCCGGGTAGGCCAGGGCCGCCTCCGGGTCTACAGCCAGGCGAAGGCGCCTTTCCCGCAAGGGGGCCGGGCTCAGGAAGCGCAGGCCCGCTTCCCCCACCCGCACCCAGTGCTCGTAGTGGCTCCCCAAGTAGAGGCTGTGGGTCAGCTCCCCCTCCACGGCGTTCACCTCTCCCGGCCCCGCCACCCGCAGCGCCTCGGGGCGCAGGACCAACTTGCCGAGCCTCCCCGGCGTGAGGGAACCCATGGCCCGGGCCCTCAGGGGAAAACCCGAAAGCTCCAGCCGGACCAGCTCCCCCTCCAGGGCCACCACCAAGGCGTCCACCACGTTGGGGTTGCCCAGGAAGTCGGCTACAAAGAGGGTCCGCGGGTTCCGGTAAAGCTCTTCCGGGGTGCCCACCTGCTCAATGCGCCCCTCGTTGAGAAGGGCGATACGGTCGGCAATGGCCATGGCCTCCACCTGATCGTGGGTCACAAAAAGGGCGGCCTTCCCCGTGGCCTTCAACGTCTCCCGGAGCCAGACCCGAGCCTGATCCCGCAGTTTGGCATCCAGGTTGGACAGCGGCTCGTCCAGAAGCAAGAGTTTGGGGTCGTAGGCCAGAGCCCGGGCCAGGGAAACCCGTTGCTGCTGGCCGCCGGAGAGGGCTCCCGGATAGCGCCCCTCCAGGCCGGTAAGTCCTAGCCGGTCCAGAAGGGAGAGAACCCGCTCCCTCACCTCCTTCTCGGGCATCCGCCTGAGCCTCAGCCCGTAGGCCACGTTCTCGTACACGGTGCGATGGGGCCAGAGGGCGTAGGACTGGAAGACCAGGCCCAGGTTTCGGCGCTCCGGCGGAAGGAAAAGGCCCCTTTCCCCGTCAAAGAAGGCCTCGCTGCCCAGCAGGATCCGTCCCCCGTCAGGGCGGACCAGGCCGGCCACCGCCCGAAGGAGGGTGGTCTTGCCGGACCCGGAGGGCCCCAGGAGGGCCACAACCTCCCCGGGAACCACGGTCAGGTCCACCCCCGTAAGCACCGGCTGGCCGCCCAGGTGCACCTCGAGGGCCTCCACCCTCAGCGTGGAGTCTCCGTTGATGAAGCGCGTTCCGACAGGCGTGGGCTGCATACGTCCTCCGGGTGAGAGTCTAGAGGCCCTGGGGCCGCACCCCAAGGCGGTTGGCGAGGAGGAAGACTAGGCTGACCACAATCACCTGGAGCGAGGCCAAGGCGGCGATGACGTCCACCGCCCCCGTTCCCCAGAGGGCCACGATCTGGGCCCCGATGACCTCGGTGCCGGCGGTCATAAGGTAGACCCCGGTGGAGTACTCGCGGACGAACTGGATGAACAGGAGGAACCAGGCGGTGAGGAGACCCCCTTTGAGGAGGGGGAGCGTTCCGTCAAGGAAGGCGCGGACGGGCGAGGCTCCGGCGATGCGGGCAGCCTCCTCCACCTCCCGGCCCACCTGCAGCAGGGCGGCGGTGAGGAGACGCACGCCGTAGGGCATCCAGACCACGGTGTAGGCCAGGATCAGGGCCAGAAGGGTGTTCCGCCACGGGGACAAGGGCTTTACGAAGAGAAAGAGCCAGAGAAAGGCCAGCCCCATGATCAGGCCGGGCACGGCCCGGGGAAGGCCCGCCAGGTAGTCCAGAACCCGGCCCCAACCCCACCCCCTCTGAATCCCAAGAGCGATGAGGAGATAAAAGGCCAGGGCCGCGATCCCGCCCAAAGCCGCCACCGCCAGCGTGTTGGTGACCGCCCGGCTCAGGTTGGGGAGCTGAAAGACCGCGGCGTAGTGGCTTAGGGTGAGAACCTCCCTGAGGTCTATCCCCGGGCCCCAGCTCACCACCAGGCTACGGAAGACAACCCCAAGGACGGGCAAGACCACGGCCACGAGAAGGTAGACCCCAAGAAGGAGGGCCCAGAGGTACCGTAGCCTTCCCAGGGGCAGGCGCTCGGTGCGGTAACCTCGGGCCCCTATGGCCACGTACCGCCCCTCCATCCGGCCCAGAAGGTAGCGCTGGAGAAGGACCAGGCTGAAGGCGATGAGGACGATCACGAGGCTGAGGGCCGCCATCAGGTGGTAGGCCGTGGTTCCGGTGATGGCGGTGAGGCGGTAAAGGTAAGTGGTTACCACCAGGATCCCTTTGGCATCGCCAAGGACGAGGGGCAGCCCAAAGAGCTCAAACCCCAGGAGGAGCATGAGGATGCCGCTGTAGATGAGGGCGGGCCGCACCAAGGGGAAGGTGACGGAAAGCGCCACCTGGTAGGGCCTGGCCCCCGCCACCCGGGCGGCCTCCTCCAAGGAGGCGTCCACGTTCTGGATGGTGCTGGCTACGTACAGGTAGACGTAGGGCACGTGGGTGAGGCCTGCGATCACCGCGATGGCTGGCAGGGTGTAGATGGTCCAGGGAACCCTTCCCAAAAGCCCCTCTATCCAGCCGGCGATCAGGCCCGAGGGCCCGAAGGCCACGATGAAGCCGATGCCAAGGATGATGGGGGAGATGAAGATGGGGGCCAAGAGGAGAAGTTCAAAGAGCCGGGCGAAGGGAAGGTCCGTCTTGGTGACCAAAAAGGCGAAGAGGCTTCCCAGGGGCACGGCGATGAGGACCATGCCCAGACCCAGGACCAGGGAGTTTAGGAGGGCCTCAAAGAAGTAGGGGTCGTGGAGGAGGTAGCGGAAGGCCTCGAGGGAGAAGCGCTTGATGGGGGCGAAGAAGGGGGCCGTGAGGAGGCTCTGGTAAGCCAGGATCCCAATGGGCGACAGGACCATGACCCCCACCACCCCCGCCAGGAGGGCGAGGGGCCAGGGGAAGGAGGGGCGGTGGGGATGCATGGATCTACTGGCCGCGAACCGCCTGCCGCCAGAAGCTGAGGAACCGCATCCTTTCGGCGGGGTCCAGGTTCTTCAAGATCTCCCTGGAAACCGGTATGGCGTAAACCTTGTCCTTCCCGCCCACGGCCTTGTACAGGGCCTGGGGTGTAGCCTGCCCTACTACCGTTTCCCTGCGAGCAAAGATGAGGGCGGTGTAGGCCATGAGGTTCTGCCCCCGAAGCGAGAGAAGGTAGTCCAGGAAGAGCTTGGCGGCGTTGGGGTTGGCCGCCCGCTTGTTGATGAAGGCTACCCGCTGGATGGCGATGGTGCCATCGGTCAGGTAGACGATCTCCAGGTCCTTCACCGTCCGCTGCCGAAGCAGGGCGTAGGAGCCGAAGAAGCCGTAGGCCAGGTAGTGTTCGCCCGAGACGACCTTCTCAAAGGCGGCCCCGGTGGAGGAGTAAAGGGCGGCCTGGGCCTTGCCGAAGGATCGAGCCAGGTCCTGGAAGGCGGGGAACAGGTCGTAGTCCGCCTTGAAGAAGGTGAAGCCCACGGCGCTCCGCTCGGGGTCCCAGGTGGCCACCCTACCCCGCATCCTAGGTTCCTGGAGGAGCCGGGTGAGGCCTTCCCTTGTGGTGGGCACCTCCTCGGGCTTGAGGAAGCGCTTGTTGTAGACCACCACGGCAGGTTCCAGGGTCGTCCCGTAGGCCAGGTTCTCCAGCCTGGCGTTGGCGGGCCAGTTCTTGGCCTCCGGGGAGTCGTAGGGCAGGGCGTAACCCTCGCTGGCCAGCTTGACCTGGAGCTCCATGGCGCTAGACCAAAGGAAGTCTGCACTTTTGGCCCCCGCCGCCGTTTCGCTTACAAAGCGGTCATAGATGGCCTGGGTTCCCAGGTCGTTGTACTCCACCTGGATAAAGGGGTAAAGGCGCCGGAAGTCATCCAGCAAGGGCTGGGCGCTGGCCTGGTCGGTGGAGGAGTAGATGATGAGGCGCCCCTCCTTCCTGGCCGCCTCCACCACCTGGGGGTCCGAGGCGGGGCGGGACTGCTGGGCCAAGGCCAGAGAGGCCAGAAGGGCCACGAGCCAAAGCGCGCTTTTCCGCATTTTCTCAACCTCCTTTACCTAAGCTAGCAACACTATAGTGAAGGCTTGGGGATTGGGCAAGCTTGCGTTCATTTTTTTCCCGCTTGCGCTCGGAGAAACACAATGCAAGGCAGCGCCCTGGAGGTGAACCTGTTCCTCCAGGTGGTCAACCTCTAGGACCGGTGGTGGAGAAGGTCCATGCCCAACGTCCAACTCAAAACTTGCTCCTCCCGCATACCCCACATAAACACCCACCCCCTCCCGGTCAAGTTGCGGTTTTTGTGGGTTTTCCTTCCGCGGCCCAAAGCGGGCCCATGTCCAGGTAACGCCGGAAAGCCCAGTCCTCACCGTGTTTCCCTGACGGGAAAGCAGCCGTGGCCCTCAGCATCACCACCGTGGCCAGATTCACCAGGCTCCCCTCGCCGGGGAAGACCCCAACCACCCTGGTCCGCTTTGGGGCCCCAGCCCCAAATGAACCGCAGGCGGATGATGGGGAGGTTGCGGGAGTACTACGCGGGCCAGTTGGCCCAGGGGGTGGCTTGACAGGTAAGACAGTATCGGTTCCTGACCCTCCTTGGCAAGATATGCTTCGCATGGCTCAGCCCATCCACCCTCTCTCCACCACCTTCCTTACCCCTTAGCCGCTAGGAGGGCGTAAGGACCCCAAAGACCCGGCGAGTCACGTGTCAGCGTATCTTGTAGCTCCGGTCCCCCAGAACCGCAGAGAGACCCTCCAGGAGCTCAGCTCCCCAGGTCTACCGGGCATTCCCAGGAATGAGGGCCCAGCACGTTTTGGGGCAAGATCAGCGCACCGTTCCGTGACCCATCATCATCTATTTCGCCCCTCAACGGGGCGATGACGATGGGCCACTTCCTGCTTCATCGACCCGTGGCTCGTAGACCAGCCCAAGAGGGCTGTTCCGCTGCCAGAAGGATCTCCACAGGCGTGACTTCCCGCCGAACTGGCGGTAGGGCCCGTCAGGTGGGCCAGGCCATACTTCTTCAGGTTGATGGCCGCATTCAAGTCCCGGTCCATCTCCAGGCCACAAGCTTCACAGCGGAAGACCCTTTGGGAAAGAGGCATTTTCCCGTGCAGGTGTCCGCAGCGGGAGCAGAGGCGGGTGGAGGGGAAGCTCCTCGGGGCCACGATGAGGGTGGCCCCGTACCACTTTGCCTTGTACTCCAGCATCCGCAGGAAAGTACCCCACCCCACGTCGGCCATAGACCGGGAGAGCCAGCCCCGAGAAAGCCCCCGCACGCTTAAGTCCTCCACCACGATGACCGGCTTGGTTCTCGCCAGCCAGGTGGTCTGCTTGTGCAGGAAGTCCCGGCGGAGGTTCTTTATCTTCCGGTGGAGCCTCGCCAGTCTGAGAGCCGCTTTCTTACTGTTGTTTGAGCCTTTCTGCTTGCGAGAGAGCTGTTTAGAGCGGCGCTTGAGGAGTCTGAGCTTCTTCGCCAGTGGTTTAGGAGGGTCTATTTTGGTGCCGTCGGAAAGACCGGCGAAGGAAGAAAGGCCCAAATCAACACCCACTACGTCATCTTCGCTTCTCACCTCCTTGGGCTTGGGGTCGGGGCGCTCCACCTCGCAGGTGAGGCTCACGTACCAGCGGTCCGCCTCTCGGGAGACGGTGGCGGAGAGGATGCGGGCCTTCTTGGCTTGGATGAGCCCGACCAGCTTGTCGGTCCGCTCCTTTGTCTTGACCAGGCCGATCCTCGGAAGCTGAACCTGTCGGGAGAAGACCTTGATGGTCCCCGTGAGTCGGGCCTTGTTGTCGTCCAAGCTTTTCTTGCGCTTGAACCTGGGAAACCTGGCCCGCTTGGCCTTCCAGTTCTTCAGGGCCTTCTCCAGGTCCCGAAAAGCCTCCTGGGGGGCGCACTTGG
>Ga0079997_118733_pt1 | contig 16407 bp, 12 predicted proteins | sample PerSpoCPS_CMetaG_FD_69200 | JGI IMG/M metagenome (GOLD analysis project Ga0079997, IMG submission 69200) | Archaeal communities from Yellowstone National Park, Wyoming, USA - Perpetual Spouter C (PS_C) MetaG (SPADES assembly) (version 2) | ecosystem: Environmental > Aquatic > Thermal springs >... | reverse complement strand
TTGCTTTGGATGCTTGTGCTATATTAAGTACAGTTCCCCTTATCCCCTCATCCTCAAGGCTCAGGTTTCCCATCGAGTCGGCTGTAGTTCCCCTTATAAGGGCCACTCTCGGCTTTGGTGCTCTATAGAAAAGATACTCGTCGTCCCCAATCTTTATTAGTTCTACCCTACATGTCATAGCTCTCCTCGCAGCATTATTCATAGCCCCGCCATCCTGCCTCGGATCTAGGAAAGTATCCAAGCCTATTCTCGTTATAAGGCCCGGTCTTCCGGAGGCTATCTCTCTAAACCAATAGGCGGTTATCCCCAGGGGCCATGAATACGCCTCGATCATATCCTCCATGATCATCCTCTGAAGCCATGGGGAGAAGCCTAGATAGGGCATTAAAACCCCCCTTATAAAATCCCTATCACCTTCTCTATATAGCTCCTCAGCAACTTTATCCAAGGCCCTTCCAGGAACTGCTGGAAGCGCGTCTGAGATTATGAATAAGCTCTTTGGATGACCTGTCTTCTTATATAAGTTGAAGAGCTCTAGAATTAGATGTTCGGGGGTCGTGGCCATGTTGAAACCCGATATAGCTATTACCTGGCCATCCTCTATACACGAGAGAGCCTCCCAGGCGCTCACCAACTTGGTCTCGAAGATCTCTAAGCATCTTATCACAAAAATCTCCTAAAATTAGTTCTATAATAAGTAAATAACTGATAAGCTGGTAAGGCTGGAGCGTGGTCTGCATCCTTGTTTATGTTACTATGTTACTAGGATTTTTATATTTGTTTGTCATCTTGGCTTAAGCTTATAAGCACTTAATCCCTGGCTATTTTGATGATAAGGCAATGATCTCTGCTATATCTGGATGTGCAGAGACCTCGGGAAGCGATGATGTTTAGAGCTCCCAAGGCCAAAGCCCTTTTGAGCTAGGCCCTCATAGAGGGCTTCGGGGTTCTAATCCTAGATGGGAGCACCATTCCGCTTGGCTCCACAGCCACCAATGAAACCACAGGGGTATCCAAAACCCTGTGGGGGAGGTGGAAGTCCCCCAATGCCACAGGGCTAAAAACCCTGTGGATCAAGAAGCAAGGCAATCCAAAACAAATGAATATCAGTGATAATCAATGATCATCGGGGGACAAGCGGCAAGCGGATAGGACATATCTTAGAGCGGTTTCTAAGGGAATAAGTCTTGTGTTATCCTTTTAAAGCTATAGCTGGTCTTGGGCTGTCTATGCATAGCTTCTCCTTTACGACGTTAAAGACTACGCTGGTGACGGTTCTCTTTACATGGGGTATTTTGAGCACGTTCTTGATGAAGTTGTTTAGCTCATCTATACTTCTGAACTTAGCTATTACTGCCACATCGAACTCGCCTGTTATATCGTATACAGCGACCACCTGTTCATACGATGAGAGTGCTCTCTCAACCTCGGTTATATAGGCGCCCTCGACAGAGATCAATATAAGGGCTGTCACATCCATACCAAGGATCTTTGTATCTAGCTCTGCTGTAAACCTCTTTATAATACCTATCTTGACAAGCCTCTTAACCCTCTCATGAACTGTTGAGGTAGGCGTTCCAAGCTCTTTGGCTATGCTTCTAAGGCTTTTCCTCGAGTCTTTCAGCAGCCTCTCAAGGATCCTGATGTCTAGCTCGTCTAGTCCTACCCTCAATAACTACACCAATTTTATATATTACTCGCCATTATAAATGTTAACTTTACATATATGATGCATGATGCTATGACCCTTTTTGTACAATTATAGGTGTATCTATGGCTAATGTTTAAGTATTTATATGAGGTAGAGACTATCAAGTGATTAGTTTGGGAGGAAAGATCTGGCTTGACATAATGTTCACAGACCTTCTGGGCGTGCTAAGATCTGTTAGCTATAGATTTGATGAAGAGAGACTCTCCAAGATCTCTGAAGCGATCGGTAAGACCGATGGGAGCTCTGTGTACGGCTTTACAGGGATCGAGGACAGCGATCTATTTCTATATCCTATAGAGAGCACGCTAACCAGGGCTCCTTGGGAGGCTGGTAGGTATGGAGTCCTATCCAAGGTCTACAGAGGGAGAGAGAGGTTCTCACGAGACCCTAGGTTAGTTGCTGAGAAGGCAGAGGAGATCCTAGGTGGGTGGGGGTATGAGGCCCTAGTGTCTCTGGAGCCCGAGTTCTTCATAGTAGACAAGATCGATGTGAGAATAGAGAGGAACGGAGGCATCTATAGCCAGAGGCTAGAGATATCCTCACACGAGCTAAGTCTAGAGCATCTATTCCCCATAAAGAGGAGCTACCAGCTGCCCCTAGAAGGGAGGTTCGAGCACGCTGTAACAGAGATTATAAGGGGTTTAGAGGCTATGGGAATTAAGGCAGAGGTTATACACCACGAGGTCGCTACATCCCAGTTCGAGCTCAACTTCTCTGGAGGCTCTCCAACATATGTATCTGATACCATGCAGCTGATTAAACTGGGGATTAGAAAGATCCTCAGCAGTCTTGGCCTACAACCGCTCTTCATGCCAAAGCCCTTCTGGGGCGATAACGGATCAGGTATCCACACACATGTCAGCCTCTGGAGAGATGGGGTCAACCTGTTTCATGATGATAGCGAGAGATATGCTGGGATTAGCCAGATATGTAGATACTTCATAGGGGGGCTGCTCGAGCACGGACCCGGTCTCTCCGCAATTGTATCGCCTACTGTTAATAGCTATAAAAGGCTTGTGCCTGGGTATGAGGCGCCTGTTTATCTCACATGGGGTAGATCTAATAGGAGCGCGGCTGTCAGGATACCAGTAGCTATATCGAGGGATAGGACTAGGATCGAGTACAGGCCTCCTGATCCAACATCTAACCCCTACTTAGCTGTCTCAGCTATATTACTAGCTGGGATCGATGGCGTTGAGAGGAAGATAGATCCTGGAGATCCTGTTGATGAGAACGTCTATAGAATGACCCCTGAGAGGAGGAGACAGCTTGGTATTAAAAGCCTACCTAGGAGTCTTGAAGAGGCTCTAGATAATCTAGAGAGTGATCATAAGTATCTCCTGAGGGCCTTCCCAAAGGAGTTGATCGAAACATATATCGAGATTAAGAGAGAGGAGGCTAGAAAGGTCTCCTCAATGCCCTCGCCAGTTGAGTATATAGAGTACCTACACATCTAGATCATTTTAGATTCAGAGGGAATCTATGCTTCTAAACGTTAGGAAACTCTTTATAAGCTTTAGCATCCTATAGTACTTAAATCTCCTCCTAGCCAATCCAGCATCTGCCAATGCTTCCAAAGCGCATAGATATCCAGGGACACCGCTCACCCCACCACCAGGGTGCATGCTCGAGCCGCATAGATATAGGCCTTTCACAGGCGTTCTATACCCCGAGAGTTCTTTCGCAGGTCTATTACTCCACAGCTGATCAGGTGACATGCTTATATGAAATATATTTCCCCCCGGGACCTGGAACATCTCCTCCAGATCTCTCGGAGTTATCATCAGGGTCTTCTCCGCAGCCCTTCTAAAGCCATCGTAGTAATTATCTAGCACACTGAACGCACGATCCGCAAGCTTCTCTCTATCCTCTTCCCCCCAGCCCCCAGGCGACTTCCTACTTGTATATTGAATGAAGAGTGATGCCACATGCCATCCTTCAGGAGCGACTGATCTATCAACATAGCTCTGAACATTGACAGAGATCCATGGATACCTGCTCATGCCCTCTAAAAGGGCGTCAGCATATGCTCTCTCAACATAATCGAGCGAGGGGATAGTTATGGCAGAAGATCTATATACTAGATCTTCATAGCCCGAGTATTTCCCAGAAAGCTTTGGGAGACTCCTCATAGCAACAACTATTTTTGAGGAAGCCCCAAGGCTCCTCAGATTCCTCAACCTCTTGAGAAGATCTTCATCGATGCCCGCCTCAGGATCTAAGAGCTTGAGCATGGTTGTCCTTACATCTGCGCTACTCAGTACAAGCCACGAATCATACCTCTTCCCTCCAGCCACAACGCCTTTAACGAAGCCAGCCTTACTCACAATGATCCTCTCGACCTCGGTGCCCAGGTATATATCTACCCCTAGCTCGGAACATCTGCTAGCGAGGACCTCTGATAGGGCCCCCATCCCGCCCTTAACATAGCCCCACTGACCCCTAACACCTGTTATATTCCCCATATAGTGGTGTGCCATGACTAGTGAGGATCCCGGGGTGCTTGGGGAGATCATCTCGCCTACTATAGCATCTTCAATAAGAGCCGCCTTGACCTCCTCGGATTCAAAATACTCGTCAAGCACTCTGGATGCGGGGGCGAACATGATCCATGAGAGCTCATCTATATATCTCATGAGCTCCTCACCACCACGCTTCGCTATCCCTATGATCCTCTTGAGAAGCTCAACAGTATCCTCAATGTTCATGGGCTTACTCATATAGATCGCATCAAGAACGACGCCCACAAAGCCCCATAGCCTGCTCCACCTGAGATACTTTCTAGAATCTCTCTCAGAGAACCTAGCAATCTCCTTAGCAGTCTTCTCAGCATCGCTCCATATACTCAGGATCTTCCCGCCTTCAAGAAATGCTGTCATGCTAGGGTCTTTCGGGATTATCCTCAGGCCCTTTTCAAATAGCCTTAGCTCGTCTGCGATCTCCCTCCTAAATAGGCTGATCACGTAAGCACCTATGGGTACCTTGAAGCCAGGCCATATCTGCGGGGTAGAAGCCATCCCGCCTAGAAAGTTGTTTCTCTCGAAAACAGCTACCTTCAACCCTTTCATAGCGAGGGTACATGCGGCTACTAATCCATTATGTCCTGCCCCTATGACTATTGCATCGTATTTAGACACTCATGAATCCCTATATATACATAATAGTTATAGTTATAAGTATCCATGTTGGAAGCTACCATAGATCAAGCAAAGCTTATGTATAATATATTTAGTGGCGCCCACCTTCTTTAAGTAAATATATAACCCCTCAAAGAGATTATAGCCTGATGGTGAGTTGGATGGGATTTGGTAGGAAGACTATATCATATATACTCTCCCTTCTAGTAATACTAGCTGTGGCATCAGCGCTCTCAGCTCTAATCCAGGTAAGTGCCCAAGCTGCTAAGGGCCCTGCAACAGATACGATAGTGATTCAGAGGGTATCCCTTGATGAGGCTATTCAAGCTCTGCAAAGCGGTAGGATAGATGCTTATCTATTTAGCCTGAGACCTGCCCAGGCTGAGATAGCTAGAAGAGATCCCAATATAAGGATATTGAGCGCACCAGCAGGCTTGGTGGACTTTATATTCAACCCAGCACCTATATACATAGCAAATCTCTCAGGAGACCAGACCAGAAGATCTCTTAGCGATCTTGCGAGGCTTACAGGAGGCTCTCCAACAGCTATAGTGAATGTCTACTATGATAAGGATAGAGATGCGACTTTCATCGAGTATGGGGCATACCCGGGTAAGGGGGCTAACCCCTTCGCATTTAAAGATGTTAGGATAGCTACTAACTATCTCGTGGATAGGGATAACATAGTTAATGTGATCTATAGAGGCTTTGCATCCCCAATGTATACATTCCTATCATCCTACGATCCGGACTTCCCACTTATCTCAGATATAGTTCTTAGATATAAGTTCGCATATAACCCACAGCTAGCGGATCAGATAATAACCAGTGCCCTTACAAGGGCAGGGCTTCAAAAGGTAGGGGGTGTCTGGTCCTACGAGGGCAAGCCTGCCGAGATAAACTTCATAATAAGGATTGAGGATGAGAGGAAGGATATAGGGGATCAGCTGGCAACAGCCCTCGAGAACCTGGGCTTCAAGGTTAACAGGCTATACATGACCTTCGGCCCCGCAATAGACACAGTATATGGTACAGATCCAGCTGAGTTTAGGTGGCATATATACACAGAAGGGTGGGGAAAGGCAGGGATTAGTAAGTATGACTCATCCAGCGTAGCCCAGTTCTGCGCGCCGTGGTTCGGATATATGCCTGGATGGGCTGAAACCACCTTCTGGAATTATAGGAATGACACATTAGATGAGATAACACAGAGGATCTATAACGGTAACTTCTCAAGTAAGGCAGAGAGGGATAGCCTATATAGGAGGGCTGTTGAGATGTGCATACTAGAGGGTGTCAGAACATGGGTTGCCATGAGACTAGATAGCTATGCATTGAGAACAGATATTAGGGGCTATACAAACGATGTTGGTGCCGGGCTGAGGGCTATATGGAATCTAAGAGAGCTTAACATACCGGGTAGAAATACGCTTAACATAGGGCATCTATGGGTATATACAGCTAGAACTGTGTGGAACCAGGTAGGGGGGTTCCAGGATGTATACAGCGTTGATGTGATGTACTCAACATGGGATCCCATGACGTGGTTCCATCCATTCAATGGAATGCCCATACCTTTCAGAGCCTCGTTCGATGTCCAGACAGCAGGCCCCACAGGGAAGCTCGATGTGCCGCCAGATGCCTTTATATGGGATGCATCCACAGCTAGCTGGAAGCTTGTGGGGCCGGGCGTTAAGGCTACTAGCAAAGTTGTCTTTGATATGTCTAACTATATAGGTGCCAGGTGGCACCACAACATAACTATATCGTGGGCAGATGTCCTTGCACAGCTATACCAGAGCTTTGATATAGCCTATAACTCTAGTAAGGCTACCTCAGAATCTGCTGTGGCATCTCTGCTAAAGCCTACCTTCGATACTATCGTTGGCTTCAGAATCGATGAGGCTAATAAGAGGCTCGAGGTCTATCTAAACTACTGGCACTTCGAGCCTGCATATATAGCTAGCTTTGCCACAATTAACTTCTATCTACCATATGAGATAGTGCTTGCCGAGGACTACCTAGTATTTACAAAGGGGTCCTACGCATATTCAAACTCTGCAGCAACCGCTAAGAAAGTCCCGCAGCTTAACCTAGTATTGTCAGGACACGCGGCCGATATCGCATCAGCGATCCAGGGCTTCCTCTCAACAAACTACTTCCCAGCAAATATATTCACAGTAGGGGGTAAGAGCTATGCTACTCCTAGCGATGCTGCAGCAAGATATAGAGCGGCACTCACATGGATATCAGCTCACGGGCATGCATGGATAAGCGATGGCCCATACATGCTAGATAGATTCTCAGCGGAAGGACAATCAGCTACCCTGAGAGCTTTTAGAGATCCTACATATCCGTTCTCACCCGGTAAATGGGTCTTTGGCGAGGCAAGGCTTGTTAGGATAGAGAATATAGGTGTACCACAGATAATAAGGGGTCAGGATGCTAACCTCCTAGTGGATCTAAGCGGGCCCCCGCCCTTATACATTAAATATATCCTCAGAGACTCCTTAACAGGAGATATAATAAACGTTGGGCAGGGAACCCTGGCAACCGGATCTAGATTCACAATAACGTTCTCAGCAAATCTCACCAAAGCCCTATCTGCAAGATTCCCCTACGAGCTGACTATCATAGCATATAGCGATGCAGTAGCCTTCGTAGATGCGAGAACAATATTTGTAAATGTATTTGATCCTGGGATAATAACGGCTCCAATCGAGCAGGAGATCTCCAGCCTGCAGCAGAGCGTTCAGAGTGCTATAACAGGCCTACAACAGGCTATACAGACTATAAACGCCTCCAGCATAGCAGGTCTTCAGCAAGTATCACAGCAAGTATCAGCCGGGCTAGGGGCTGTGAGCAACAGCATATCCCAGCTGGGAGGAGCTATAAATAACCTTGGAACGGCTGTGAATAACCTTGGAACTAGTGTGAGCCAGAAGATCGATAGTCTCAGCGGTAAGCTGGATAGCTATGCCCAGCAGCAGACCCAGTCCGTATCGACTCTTCAAGCAAGTGTTAGCAGTCTAAGAGATACTGTGAATATGCTAATGATAATAGTCATTGTTCTCGTAGTGCTCCAGCTAGCCACCATAGCTCTGGTTCTGCTGAGAAGGAGATAGTCTTAGATCTAATTAAAACCAAGGCATAATTTATTATTTTATCTCTGTATTCAGGGTTCTATTCGCTATCATCTATATACCATATATTTCTCTATGTAGTATAGATATGGAGAGTGGTGATTCATGGCCCTCGCAAGAGTTTTAGTTATAAGGGCCGTAACCCTGGCTGCAACGCTTATAGGAATAGTCCTTGTCACAGCAATAATACTAGGACCTACATCGGATAAGCTTTTAAATGCAATTATTAATGAGGATGTTAGGGCATATAGTCAGGCTCTTAGACAGAGAGCTGCTGGAGGCGCGCTTAACCAGAGTGAGATAGACGCTCTAGTGACACAGTACAGGGATCAGCTTATAAGGGCCTATGCCCTTGACAGGCCTTGGTATGAGAGAATAATACCCCTCGCGATGAGTATATTAAGGCTGGATCTTGGGAGAGCGGGTACTATAACATCTTTCACGGGATCCAATGATGTGAGGGATATAATCCTCGAAAGGATACCCCCGACGATATTGTTTCTAACAACGGCTACCCTAATAAATATAGCCCTAGGCCTAACTCTGGGGCCTCTCCTCGCATTTAGAAGGGGAGGGATTCTAGATCGTTTCTTCAGCATATACTCAGCTGTATCGTATGCCCTTCCAGCATGGTGGCTGGGTCTCATGCTAATATATGTTTTCGTCTATAGGATACCTATATTTCCACCCCCAACGGGCCTTCTATCTCCTAACCCACCTACAGATCCTCTTGGGAGGTTCCTAGATATGGCTAGCCATGCAGCTCTCCCAATAATAACTTTCGTCCTAGCTACGTCAGGTGTGTGGATATACGTAACAAGGGCTATTGTTGTCAGGATCGTTGAGGAGGATTTTGTATATGTGGCTAATGCTAAGGGTCTTCATGATAGGACTATCATGAGAGGCTATATAATGAGGGCAGCAGCGCCTCCAATAGCTACTAACGCCATATTGGGTTTAGCTGGTTCTCTCGGTGGTGCTATTCTGACAGAGACTATATTTAATTGGCCTGGTCTCGGAAGATTATTCTACGATGCTATAGGAGCTCAGGAGCTTCCACTGATACTTGGTTTGACATATATAACGGCCCTAGTATATGTCATTGCTAGGATGATCCTAGAGATCCTATATATCTTTCTAGACCCGAGGGTGAGGTACTGATGTCCCTCCAAGCCCTGACCCTTAGAGAAGCTTTTAATCTGTTGTGGAGGAACTGGGTCGGGAGGGTTGGGATCATAATAATAGGGCTCATGATCGTGGCATCGATATACACCCTTACCACGATGCCCCTGGACTATGGGACTAGGATATGGAGCAATGCCGATTATTGGAAGGACTATCCAAAGATGGTACCCCCAGATTGGTACAGGATTCTCTTTGATAGGAGCCTTCTACCCCACATAGTCATTAGAATTGAAAACCCCACATCTTCTCAAGTTATTAACTATGCTGGGTCGAGTGTTAAGGTTTTAACATATGTATTCACATATTCATATGATAGCCCCACATATCCTCAGAATGTGAGGATAGCTATATATGGTCTGCAGGCACGTAACCCTGGATTACCCGTGATCCTCTCAGTATCTCTTGAGAGGCCTGATGGAAAAATAGATCAGTTGTACTTCGAGATAATAAGGATTCCTCAGCAGCTCGTTGGCCAGAAGATCTATACACCGACGCCTAAGGACGTCAATGCCTATGGTAATCAGTATATGGCTTCACAGCTATCTAGCTTCTACTTCACCAGGTATAATATCTCTATAACACCAACAGATCTAGCAGGCCTTGAATATGGGGTTGAAAAGGCATTGTTTGCACGCCCAGTGCTGAGGGGAGGGAGTATAGTCCTTGAGCCCCTAAACGGTGTCTATAGATTCACCGTTACGATCCAGCTGACAAGCCCTCAGGATAGCGTAGACATGGTAACCCTAGCCATTGTTGGGAGAGCATATGGCTTCATGGGTACAGACTTCGATGGGAGGGATCTCGCCCAAGCACTTCTCTTCGGCTTCCCAATAGCTCTTGCAATAGGCTTTGTAACCTCAGCAGTTGTCTCGCTCATAGGAATGGTTCTAGGTGTTTTCTCAGGATACTATGGGGGGCTCATAGATGAGATTGTTCAGAGGACAGCTGATATTCTCGGTAACATACCCCTACTACCCCTACTAATACTATTTACATTTATAACACCCACTAATCTAAGGCTCCAGATAATCATCATAACCCTGATCGTGTTCGGCTGGGCCGGTCTAGCGATCATAGTCAGGTCAATGGTTCTTTCAATAAAATCCGAGCAATATGTAGAGGCTGCCAGAGCCATCGGAGCATCTAATACAAGAATCATATTCAGACACATAGTCCCCCAAGTACTCCCATACGTAGTCGCTCAGATGATCTTCTTTGTGCCAACAGCCATACTAACAGAAGCAGGCTTAAGCCTCCTAGGTCTAGGAGATCCCAGCATACCTACATGGGGACAGATACTATCTAGAGTACTAGATAAAGGCGCTGTATCTATTGCTTGGTGGTGGATACTACCCCCAGGATTGCTGATAGTGATCTCTGCTGTAGCATTCGTACTGATAGCCCTAGCACTTGAACCAATAGTAGATCCACGGCTCAGGAGAAGGATCTAGGTTTGCCGAGAATATGGGCCCGCGGGGATTTGAACCCCGGACCGCCCGGTTATGAGCCGGGCGCTCTACCTGGCTGAGCTACGGGCCCTCACTGGATTATATTTTTTGAAGGCTTATAGCCTTTACCCAATTATTCGATAAGTTCTCAGACCATGTGGAAGCACCTCTGTAACCCCCTACTTACTCGTGATTCAAATCCTCCCTAGATAGTCTAGAAGTTCACAGATCACCTTAGAAACCTTTACAACTAGCCCGCTTGTCTCTTGTCTCCTGATGGTTGCTGGTTGTCACTAATATTCTTTTGTTTTGATGTTGCTATGTTTTCTTCTCCACAGGGTTTCTATGGTTTCCCTGTGGCCGTCGAGGGCTTCTCCCCACTCCACTTCCTGGGCAATATGCCCTGGAGGCTTCTCGGGAGTGCGGTTGAGTCTAGCGGAAAGGGGCTCCCATCTAGGATAGAAACTTCGAAGCCCTTCTGGGCATAGCCCTCATCCAGGGCCTCGGTCTCGGGAGCTCTGAGTATCATAGCATCCCGAGGATATCTATATGCTAAGCATGGGGGTATCGCCTCGTCATCAAAATAGCTAGGGATTGAAGTATACAAGCTTAAGTCCAGATAATAAACGAATATAAAAATATTCCTATTAACATAAAAGGATACAGTCCCAAGCCAGAGCCATAACCCCGAGTCCTGATGAGCCAGTCGACTGGGGTCCCAGCTGGCAAGGAATAGGGGTAATAGGTCGGAGACCTGGCCTAGGGACACACCCCAGCGGGTGTAGCTCCAAACCAACGAACTACCTAGAGGGAACCCCCCGCCCTTCAGGGTTGGGAGGAGATCAGACTGGTATCGACAGCTGCTAATGAACTCATAGAGATTCCTAGTCTATGGAGTATGTCTCTCGATAGCCATAGGGATGCTATAGCATTCCCTCTAGGGATAAAACACATCGAGCCCAAGATAAAGAATCAGCAACAACCAATAACCATCGAGGAGCAAGCGACCTGGAAATATTGAGAACAGGGGGCTTGCTAATGCTGAGATAAGGCGATCCTTTAATCTCTACTTTGCTCCTGTAAGAGTATGTTGAACATAACCTCTTCCATGTCTTAAAAGGCGAGGCTTATTCTTGTCGTCAGGGTATAGTAATTAGAAGTTTTCTTAATGCTCTTCTAAGCTTATAGGACAGACTTGACTTAGGGATTCCGAGTTTTGCTGATAGCTCTGCAAAAGAAACCTTTCTAGGTGCCTCGTATAACCCTCTAGCAATACCAAGAAGTCTGTTTTCCTCTTCAGTGAGAACTGGGTTTATAGATAGCTCCTCAACTGAAGCTCTACATCTCCTTGATATCCTGTCTAGAAAGTTTGTGGCTTCTGAATCAGGGACAGATACTATAGCTATGATCCCTTCCCTGGTTACCCTTATAGAATTGACATAGAAGCTAGATAGAACATCCCTTAAGAGGCAGCCCTTCGATCTCATAACAAGGTATCGTCCTTTATGGTATCTTCTCAACCTTATGCCGTGGCCTCGTGCTAGGACCACCTCTGTGGATCCTTTCTCCTTTTTATCTGCGCTTTTACCGATCTTACCTACTAGTATGTGGATCACCTCATATTTTGATAATCTAAACCCCACATGTTCATGATTCCTCAAGATATCCTTCATAGTAGGGCAAGGCGGTATCACAATTCTGTAGAATCTCAAGGTTCATCATAATAATATTAATCCTAGAAGCAAGATATGTCTTAGAAAGGATCCTCTCCCAGTTCTAAAGGACGAGACTTGTTCTCGCAGTAATTAAGGTTCAAAAGACAGGGATCCTATCTATGGTTATGCCTGCTTCAGTGTTCACTTACGGAAATCACGGAATTCCGTGTTAAAGGAGAAAGAATGCATATTATACATATGTATATATATGTATATATCGACATATCGTAAGCTAGTAAGGTATTTACTGAACATGTTCAACGCTAATCTATGTTTTCCACAAGAGATTATCTTAGGGTGTGTGATGGATGAGGAAAGCTGTATTTGCAGAGCTCCTGGATAATCTATGGTTCTGGGCGGTTCTCGCCCTAGGGATAATGGCTATCTATGGCATATGGGCGCTTCTAGAGGCTACTGCTATGCATGGCATTACGGGAATCGCTCCAAGGGGGTGGGGCTAGTGGTCCTAACATCGAGAAGTATTGAGGAGTGGTATAAGTCGTTCTCTAGGGAGGAAAAGATATGGCTTATACTAGCTATTGCAGTTGCTCTCACACTTGCGGCAACAACCCTCTCGTGGCATCTAATAGACCCGTATCATCAGGTACCGACAACGTCTATCGAAATCTCTCCTAAGGATTTCTCACAGAAGGTGTCAGCTTTTATGGCTAACTACTCTGGTAGGGTTGTGCCAAAGGGTGTTGATGTATATCTAGGAGCTTCTCAATGGGTTTGGAGACCTTCTGAAATAAGGCTCAGTGCCGGGGTCACATATAGGGTCTGGGTATCGAGCACAGATGTGCTTCACGGCCTCTCGATAGTTAGTAAGGATGGAAGCGTTGTGTATAATGTTATGGTGATGCCTGGAATGGCGTACGCTATACATATTAGATTCGACAAGCCTGGCGAGTACTACATAATATGTAACGAGTATTGCGGGATTGGACATCAATACATGGTTGGGAAGATCGTTGTTGTGGGGTGATGTAAATGGTTCAGACACCACAGGTTACTCAAGGCTATAGAACTTGTCCTGTAACAGGGCTCCTATGCCATATAGCCACTCTGAGGCTCATAACAGCTAACTATGTCATGGCACTCATATCGATATCTATTGGCGGGATCGCAGCTATATTTGTCGGCCTCTCCAGATCGTCCCTCGTTCTTCTAAGAGACCCAGGATCCTACTATTTATGGCTCACAGCCCATGGGATCAATATGCTTCTCTTCTGGATACTCTGGTTCGAGGTAGCCCTGCTATATTTCGTCGGCACCGTGCTTTTGAATGCACCCATATATAGCGTTAGGATTGGATGGATCGCTTTTGCATTAATGCTCACTGGATGGGCATTCGTTGAGTACTCAGTGTTCTCGGGAAACGCTTCAGTTCTCTTCACAGCTTATCCGCCTCTAACTGCCCACCCGATCTTCTATGCAGGCTATGTAATCTATGTACTAGGCGCTGGTCTTGCTGTCATAACTTTCTTCTTAACACTATATAGAGCAAGGGTTGAGGGTAGATATAGAGGTAGCTTGCCGCTGGTCACATGGGGAGCTGCGATTGCAGCAATAATAGCTGTTACAGTCGTTATACACGGCCTGATCTCGTTAGCCTATGTCGCTTTCTGGCTAGCAGGCTCGCTCCCCCTGAATGTCATGATCTACAGATGGTACTTCTGGGGATTGGGGCATGATGCTCAATACGTCAATGTTACCGCTATGGTTGCTGTTTGGTACGCGCTATTAGCTCTCTCAACTGGTTTAGCAGCTGTTAAGTTCATTAATGAGAGGTATGCTAGAATAGCATTCGCAATGTACGTGCTTTTCGTTATCCCGGGTATTGGGCACCACATACTAGTGGATCCAGGCTTTTCAACAGCATTTAAGCAGGCTAGCGGGAGCGTCGGATCCCACTTCCTCTCGATACCTTCTATGCTCCATGCTCTAGCTTTGCTAGGAGGTTTAGAAGCCCTGTTAAGAGCTTCAGGCTACTCAAAGGGTCTCCTGAGCTGGCTCAAGGCAATACCATGGAGTAACCCAGGGGCGTCAGGGCTCCTCCTATCTATGCTCCTCTTTGGAATAGGTGGGATCGTTGCACAGCCGCAGACAACACTTCAGCCGAATCTATTGTTCCACAATACAATGTGGGTTCCAGCACACTTCCACTCAACAGTAGTTGGGGGGACAACGCTGGCGTTTATGGCTCTATCCTACTACCTTATTCCACTGATCACGCTTAGAAGAATCTTTAATATGTCGATGGCTAGGATCCAGATATATCTAGCCTTTATAGGGATCCTAACCATGATCCTTTCGATGAATGTGCTAGGATGGTTAGGCGCCCCTAGAAGAACACTCGTGCTTCCTGAGGATTTTGCGGAGCACACAGCGTGGATAGCTCCAGCAACGGCTTTAGGGGTTGGGGCCTTGATCTTCATAGCTTCAGGGGTTATGTATGTTCTCAACATGATCCTAACGATACTTGCTGGAAAAAGAACCGCAGATCCTAAGATCCTTATGGACGGCTTAATGTCCTCATACGAGATCAAGGATCCCTCTGCCGCTAAGAAAACAGGATCCCTAGTCATCGTAGTAATATTCTTAGTAGTTGTGCTGCTAGCCCTCTATTTCGCATCATTCATAAGACTACTATCGCTTCCACCAATATGGTGATCCGCAATTGTCATTCTCACACTAGCAAGATAGAATAGCATTACCAAGTATAGATATATCTATTCAGAATTTAGATAAGATTTTTATTTTTCATGCTCTAAACCCTGGTACTAGCTGATAAGGGCTTTAAGAAGTATAGAACCTTTTCCAAGCGTCATATCGCTAAGAACTTATAAGTTTAATAGATAATCTAGCTTGAGGTGCTGGTATGGGTTTCAAAGGCTTAGAGGATCTCGTATTAAGGGTTGATGCCTATAGAGAGTTTATTGTGAGGCTTTTGAGGGAAATAGTTGCTATACCAACAATCTCGCCCTGGGGAGAGGGCTATGAAGACTTTGCTAAAGTCTCAAAAGAGCACCTCGAGGGTGTAGGGGTCTCTGTCGAGATCCACAGGGTTCCTCAAGACTATGTGGATACTAGGGTGCCTACTGAGGGGAAGGGTAGAGCTAGATATATCGTATTTGCTAGAGTTGGTGCTAGGGATAATGTGGTTCTGCACTTTAACGGACACTACGATGTAGTTCCTGGAGGACCTGGTTGGAGGATCGCCGAGCCGTTTAAGCCTAGGATCATAGATAACAAGCTATTTGGCAGAGGCTCTACAGATATGAAGGGAGGGATCGCTGCGATAGCTGGAGCTCTGGCAGCTATGTCGAAGCACATAGACGCATTAGGCATAGGCGTTGAGGCAGCTTTTGTCCCGGACGAGGAGATCGGGGGAGCCACGGGCACAGGCTACATAGTTGAAAGGGGGCTTGTCAAGGGGAGATATGTGGTGATAGCCGAGCCAAGCGGTTTGTCCCAAATCTATATAGGGCATAAGGGGGCTGTTTGGGGTGAGGTGGTTGTGAAGGGGAGAACTGGCCATGGATCCACGCCTTGGCTGGGGATAAATGCCTTTGAAAAGGCTGTTGCTATTGCCAAGGAGATGTTTGAGAGGCTAGTGCCGGCTATAGAGGCTAAGAGGAGTAGATATAGCTATGATCTTGAGGAGGGGAATAGAGGAACTATTATGATCGGTGGCCTACTCAGGGGAGGAGAGAAGATAAACCAGATCCCCGGCGAGGTTGTCTTCAGCTTCGATAGAAGACTAATCGTTGAGGAGAGTGTTGAGAACGCCTGGAAGGAGATAAAGGCATTTGTTGAAGATACAGCGAGAAGGGTTGGTGCCGAGGCTGATGTGAGGCTTGTTCACTCTATGGAGCCTGTAATAGTGGATCCTGGAGCAAAGATCTTCAGAGCTATTGAGGAAGCATCGAAAATAGTAACAGGATCTCTTCCTAGGAAGATAGTTTGTATAGGAGGCCTCGACATGAGATACTACGTATCAAGATGCTTCGAAACAGCTACATATGGCCCAGGCGTCTTAGGCATGGCCCACGCCCCAGACGAGTA
>Ga0079997_123195_pt1 | contig 16438 bp, 16 predicted proteins | sample PerSpoCPS_CMetaG_FD_69200 | JGI IMG/M metagenome (GOLD analysis project Ga0079997, IMG submission 69200) | Archaeal communities from Yellowstone National Park, Wyoming, USA - Perpetual Spouter C (PS_C) MetaG (SPADES assembly) (version 2) | ecosystem: Environmental > Aquatic > Thermal springs >... | reverse complement strand
GGCTCTGGCAGATGGAGTTCCAGCGCCGGGTGGGCCAGGGGCGCCTCTCCGAGGTCCTGGGGGAGGCCACGCTTCCCCAAGACCGGTTCCTCCGCACCTGGGGCTTCTACCGCGCGGCCGAGGCGGCTTACGAAAGGCTCTACCCCGAGGAGAAGGAGGCGGTGGACGCCTACGCCGCCGGGGTGAACGCCTTCTTGGCCTCTGGGGCCCCCTTGCCGCCGGAGTTCACCCTCCTCGGCTTCCGCCCCGAGGCCTGGACGGGCCCCGACGTCTTGGTCTGGGCCAAGATGATGAGCTTTGACCTCTCCGGCAACTGGGAGGAGGAGCTTTTGCGCCACCGCCTCCTGGCCCGGGGTGTCTCCCCAGAGCGGCTTCTGGAGCTCTTGCCCCCCTACCCCGAGGACGCCCCCACCATCCTCAGGGCCGAGGACCTCCGCCTGCCCATCAAGCGGGAGGAGGCGCCCTCGGCCCTCCTCCAGATGGCCCCGCCCCGCTTCCTCGAGGCCAGCAACAACTGGGTGGTGGCGGGAAGCCGCACCACCACCGGCAAGCCCTTTCTGGCCGACGACCCCCACCTCCGCCTCCAGGCCCCAAGCCTCTGGTTCCTCATGGCCCTCGAGGCCCCCGGCTACCGGGCCATCGGGGCCAGTCTTCCCGGGGTGCCGGGCATCGTCATCGGCCGCAACGAGCGCATCGCCTGGGGGGTCACCAACGTGGGGGCCGACGTGCAGGACCTCTACCTCCTGGAGGAGGCGGGCGGGGGGTACCGCTACAAGGGCCAGGTGCGCCCCTACCGGGTGCGGGAGGAGCGGATCCGGGTCAAGGGAGGCAGGGAAGAGGTCTTCAAGGTGCGGGAGACGGTCTACGGCCCCGTCGTCACCGACGCCCTTCAGGACCCCCCCAAGACCCCCATGGCCCTCCGCTGGGTGAGCCTGGACCCAGAGGACCACATCCTCATGGCCTTCCTGGGAGTGAACCGGGCCCGGGACTGGGCCTCCTTCGTGGCCGCCTTAAGGGACTACTCCGCCCCCAGCCTGAACTTCGTCTACGCCGATGTGGAAGGCCATATCGCCTACATCGCCCCCGGGAAGTTCCCCATCCGCAAGGCGGGGCACACGGGCATGGTGCCGATGCCCGGCAATGGGGACTGGGACTGGCTGGGCTATCGCAGGCCCGAGGAGTGGCCCCAGGTCCTGGACCCGCCCAGGGGCTACATCGTCACCGCCAACCACAAGGTGACCCCCGAGGGCTTCCCCTACGCCCTCACCTACGACTGGGCCGAGCCCTACCGGGCCAGGCGCATGGAGGAACTGATCCTGGGCAAGGAAAAGCTCTCCCTCGAGGACCTGAAGGCCATCCAGCAGGACCAAAAGAGCCTCCTCTACCGGGACTTCCGCCCCGTTTTGGAGCTTCTTTCCCCCCTTTCCGAAAGGGCTCGGGTCTGGCGGGAGAGGCTTCTGGCCTGGGACGGCACCATGGCGGCCTCCTCCGAGGAGGCCCTGGTCTTTGCCCTCTGGTACACCGAGCTCACCCGGCTTCCCGAGAGGGAGGTGGGGGAGGCCTACTGGGACGAGCCCCGCTACCTCCTTCGGGCCATGCGGGAGGGGGATAAGAGCTGCGACCAGCCCGAGACCGAGTACAAGGAGACCTGCCTGGATTACGCCGCTTTGGCCCTGGAGCGGGCCCTGGAGCGCAAGGAGGCCCTGAAGGCCAGGGCCTGGGGGGAGGTCCACCGGGCGGGCTTCGCCCACGCCGTCCTCAGCCACACCCCCCTAAGGCGCCTCAGCGACCGCACCTTGCCCTTCGGCGGGGACCGCTACACGGTCAACGTGGGGCCCTTTGACCCTAGGACGCTGCGCATGGACCACGGCCCCAGCTACCGCCAGATCGTGGACCTGGCCAATATGGAGGCCTCCCTCTTCGTCCACCCCATGGGCCAAGCGGGCCACCTCCTCTCCCCCCACTACGCCGACCTCCTCCCCCTGTGGGCCCGGGGGGACTACCTCCCCATGGGCTTCGCCGGGGAGGGGAGGACCCTCCTTTTGGAGCCCGGCCGCTAAGCCTTTTCCTCCCCGTTTTCCAACTTCTGGAAGTGCTCCAGCACTTCCCGCACCCTCTCGTGGACCCAGTAGGCCTTGCGGCCGAAGAGGAGCTCTACCGCCTCGTCCACCTCCTCCACGGCGTAGAGGTGGAAGGCGCCCTCCTCTACCGCCCGCACCACCTCTTCCTTCAGGGTGAGGTGGGGGAGGTTGGCTTTGGGGAGTACCACGCCCTGGGTGCCGGTGAGGCCCAGGGTCCGGCAGACCCGGTAAAACCCCTCCACCTTCTCCGCCACCCGGCCCACGGCCAGAACCCTTCCCGTCTGGTCCACGGCCCCGGTCACCGCCAGGTCCTGCCTCAGGGGGAGGCCCGCCAGGGCGGAAAGAACCGCCAGAAGCTCGGCGAGCCCCGCCGAGTCCCCTTCCAGGCCCCCGTAGCTCTGCTCAAAGACCAGGCTCACGGTGGCGGAGAGGGCCCCCACCTGGGCGTAGGTGCCCCGCAGGTACCCGGCCAGGGTGAGGACCGCCTTGTGGAAGACCTGCCCCCCCAGGCCCACCTCCCGGTCAATGGAGAGGATGCCCTCCCGCCCGGGCCCCGCCTGGGCGGTGATGCGCACCGGGCGGCCTGCGGGCAGGGGGCCCTCCACCACCACCAGGCCGTTGACCTCCCCCACCCGCTCCCCCCGGACCTCGAGGGCCACCACGCCCTCCTTTAGCTCCTCCAGGTAAAGCTCCTCCTCCAGGCCAAAGCGCTCCTCACGGGCCAGGACCGCCCGCTCCACCGCCTTCCGGTCCAGAGGGCTTCCGTAGGCCACGGCCTCCTTGGCCAGGTCCAGGAGGCGGTAGAGCCTGGCGTCCAGCCGGTCCCGGTGCCCCGCCAGGCGGCGGGCCTCGTCGGCCAGGGCCGCCACGCCCTCCGGGGTGACGGCCACCCCCTCCGCCTCCAGAAAGCCCCCCAGGTAGGCCACGTTCTCCTCGGTGTAGGGGATCTCCGGGCTAAACTCCACCCGGAAGGGGAAAAGCTCCAAAAACTCCTCGTCTTCCTCCAGGAGGGCCAGGACCTCGGGCGGGCCCACCAGGAAGACCTGGGCCCTCAGGGGGGCGGGCTTGAGCCTCGGGCCCCGGACCTCGGGTCTGGGGGTGAGGGGCTCCACCTCCCCCGTGGCCAGGGCCCTTTTGAGGAGGGGGTAGCTGCCCAGCTCCAGGACCCGGTGGGCCTCGAGGACCAGCACCCCCCCCGTGGCCAGGACCAGGGCCCCGGGCCGGAGGAGGCCCAGGTGGGTGGAGAGGACCCCCTCCCTGGCCTCGTACTCCAGGTGGCCGAAAAGCCGTTCTGGGGTGGGGTTGGGCTCGTGGACCACCCGCGTTCCCCCCGCCACCAGGAGCTTGGGGAAGAGGGCCTCCAGGGCGGGCTCCTCCTCCAGGGCCGCCGCCCTGAGGAGGTTCTCCAAGAGGTAGTCCAGATAGGGCCCGGCCTCGGGGAACTGGGCCTTCAGGCTCTCCGCCTTGGGCAGAAGGAAGCGCTCGGCGAAGCCCCGCCTGAGGGCGGCCACCTCCGCCTGGGCCCGCTGGCGCAGGTCCAGGTAGGCCAGGACGGTCTCCTCCAGCCTGGCGGAAAGCTCCGGGGGCAGGGGGCCCTTCCCCGAGAGCCTGAGCTCGCCCTCCCCCTCGGCAAGGGTGAAGCCGTGCCCCTTGGCCTCCTCCGCCAGGGCCTCTAGAAGGGCCTCGGCCTCCTTCTCGTAGCGGGACTCCACCAGGTTCTTGGCGTAGAGGAAGCCCTTCTCCCGGAAGAGGGCCGGGGTGAACTCGGCCATGAGGGCCTCCACCCCCTCCACCAGAGCCCTGCCCTTCCCCTCGGGAAGGAGGAGGGGGAAGGCCTCCTCCCCCAAGGGGAGGTAGACCAGCTCCTCCTTGGGGAAGGCCCTGCCCTGAAGGTAGGCGAGAAGCCGCTTGCGCTTGCCCAGGCCGCTAGGCCCCACCAGGTACCCGTGCCCGCCGTGGCGGAAGGCGGCCTCGAGGGCCTTTAGGGCCCGCTCCTGGCCGAAGAAGGCCGGGGCGGGTTTGGGAGCGGTGGGAGGGGTGAACCAGCGAAGGCGTTGGACCCGCATCGGGCCCACTATACCCGGACCTTTGCCCCGGCCGCCTTGGGGTAAACTGGCGGGCAAGGAGGGATTTTATGGTGAAGGTGGAGGTTCTGGGCATGATCCTGGCGGGGGGGCAGGGGAGCCGCCTCTACCCCCTCACCGCCAAGCGGGCCAAGCCCGCGGTGCCCTTCGGGGCCAAGTACCGCATCATTGACTTCGTCCTCAACAACTTCGTCAACTCCGGCATCTACGCCATCTACGTCCTCACCCAGTACAAGGCCCAGTCCCTCACGGAGCACATCCAGCGCTACTGGCGCTTCGGGGCCTTTTTGGAGGACCACTTCATCCTCCTGGTGCCCGCCCAGATGTACCGCTACGAGGAGCTGGGGCCCGTCTGGTACCGGGGCACGGCCGACGCCATCTACCAGAACCTCCACCTGGTGCAGAACCACGCCCCCAAGGCGGTGGCCGTCTTCGGCGGGGACCACATCTTCAAGATGAACGTCCGCCACATGGTGGAGTACCACCAGGAAAAGCGGGCCGACATCACCATCGCCGCCTACCCCGTGCCGGTGGAGGAGGCGAGCCGCTTTGGGGTCCTGCAGGTGGACGAGGAGTGGCGCATCACCGAGTTCCAGGAAAAGCCCAAGGCCCCCAAGCCCCTCCCCAGCAGGCCCCACCTGGCCTTGGCCTCCATGGGCAACTACATCTTCTGCACCGAGGTCCTCTTTGAGCTCCTGGAGGCCGACGCCAGGGACGAGACCAGCAGCCACGACTTCGGCAAGGACGTGATCCCCAAGGCCCTCAAGGAGGGGTATAGGGTTTACGCCTATGACTTCCACCGCAACCCCATCCCGGGCCAGGAAGGGCCCAACCTCTACTGGCGGGACGTGGGCACCCTGGACGCTTATTACGAGGCCAGCATGGACCTGGTCAAGGTGATCCCCGAGTTTGACCTCTTCAACCCCGAGTGGCCCCTCCGCACCGCCAACCTCTTCAGCCCCCCGGCCAAGTTCGTCCACGAGACCGGGGACCGGGTGGGCCGGGCCCTGAATAGCCTCCTGGCGGGTGGGGTGATCGTGAGCGGGGGGACGGTGCGGGAGTCCGTCCTCTTCCGCCGGGTGCGGGTCAACTCCTACAGCCTGGTGGAGCGCTCCGTCCTCTTTGACGATGTGGAGGTGGGCCGCTACTGCCGCATAAGGAACGCCATCGTGGACAAGAACGTGAAGATCCCCCCCCACACCGAGATCGGCTACGACCTGGAGCTGGACCGGGCCCGGGGCTTCACCGTGACCCCCGAGGGCGTGGTGGTGGTGCCCAAAGGCTACCGCTTCTAGCCATGGAGAAGCACCCGGGAAAGCTTTTCTACCGCCTTTCCCGCCTGAGCCCGGAGGACGAGCTCCCCCTCAGGCGGAAGCCCAAGGCCAAGGTCTACGCCAACCCCCTGGAGACCCAGGCCCTTCCCCCCTTCCGCCAGGATGGGGGGCCGCCCCTTTTCCGGGCCCTGTCCCACCTCAAGCCCCTCCTCCCCCAGGTGGGCTCGGCGCTCTCCCTCAAGGACCTCTCCCAGATCCTCTACCCCTTGGCGGAGCGGGAGGGGGGGCGGGGCTTTCCCTCGGCGGGGGAGGCCTACCCCCTCGAGGCCTATCTGGTGACCTTCCGGGTGGAGGGGGTCTTCCCCGGGGTCTACCACTACTTCCCCAAGGAGCACCAGCTCTTCCAGCTCTCCGCCAGGGCCGAGACCCTTGCCTGGTCCCAGGCCCTTTTGGACCTTCCCCTGGACAAGGCGGCCGCCCTTCTCGTCTTCACCCTGGTCCCCGAGCGCAGCGAGGCCTTGTTTGGAATCAGGGGGTACCGGTATGCTCTTCTGGAGGTGGGCTACGCCACGGGGCTCGCCTTTCTGGCCGCGGTGGGCCAGGGTCTGGCCGCCTACCCGGCCGAGACCTTTTACGATGAGGCCGTGGCCCGGTTATTGGGCCTGCCCGAGGGGGAGTACCCCGGGGTGGTGCTGGTTCTGGGAAGGTAGGGATTCGGGTAAGGATTATGGCGCGCATTTTATTGGTGGAGGACGACCCGCAGGTGGGGGAGCTGGTCCGGCGCTATCTGGAGAAGGAGGGGATGGAGGTCTTCTGGGCCCGCTCCGGGGGGGAGGCCCTGGGGCGGGTCTTTGAGGGGGAGCGCCCGGACCTGGTGGTCCTGGACCGGGGCCTTCCCGACATGGAGGGCCTCGAGGTCCTCAAGGAGCTCCGGGAGCTTGACCCCCTCCTGCCCGTCCTCCTCCTCACGGGCCGGGCCGACGAGGATAGCCGGGTGGAGGGGCTTCTGGAGGGGGCCGACGACTATCTGGGCAAGCCCTTTTCCCTCAAGGAGCTCCTCGCCCGCATCAAGGCCCTCCTGCGCCGGGCGGGCAAGGAGGGGAGGCGGCGCTTTGGCCCTTTGGAGCTGGACCTGGAGGCCCGGCAGGCCTTTTTGGAGGGGAAGCCCCTAAAGCTTTCCCCCACGGAGATGAACCTCCTCCTGACCCTGGTCCAGGCCCCGGGCCGGGTCTACACCCGGGAGGAGCTTCTGGAGAGGGTCTGGGGGCCGGACTTTCCCGGCTCGGAGCGGGTGGTGGACGCCTACATCCGCCTCCTGCGCAAGAAGCTCAAGGACGACGCCCAGGCCCCCCGGTTCATTGAGACCGTGGTGGGGATGGGCTACCGCTTTTTGGGGGAGTAGTGGAGCGGGTCTTCGTCTACGGCACCCTCAAGCGGGGGGAGCGCAACCACGCCCTGGTGGCCCCCTACCTCCACCGGGTCCTTCCCGGGAGGGTCTTGGGCTATCGCCTCTTCCACCTGGAAGGGGGAGGCCGCCCCTACCCCTACCCGGCCATGGTGCCGGGGGAGGGCTGGGTGGAGGGGGAGGTGCTCTTCCTGGACCCTGAGGCCCTACCCCTTCTGGACGGGCTGGAGGAGGAGGGGGTGGAGTATAGGCGGGTGAGGGTGCGGGCGGAGACCCCCGAGGGCCCCTTGGAGGCTTGGGCCTACCTCTACCTGGGGGACCTGGAGGGGGCGAGGCCCCTTCCTTCCGGGTCCTGGGGGGGCTATCCTTAGCCCATGCGGGTGCTTCACGTGGCCCCGGAGGCCTACCCCCTGGTCAAGGTAGGGGGGCTCGCCGACGTGGTGGGGGCCTTGCCCAAGGCCCTGAGGCCCTTAGGGGTGGAGGCCGAGGTCCTCCTCCCCTGGCACGGGGGCCTCGAGGCCAGGCGGGTGGGCGAGGTCCTTTTCACCTTCGCCGGGCGGGAGGAGGTGGCCCCCCTGGGGGAGCGGGTGGAAGGGGGGGTGCGCTTCCTCCTCCTCGGGGTGGAGGGCTTTGGCCGGGAGCGGGTCTACGGCTACCCCGATGACCAGGAGCGCTACCTGCGCTTCGCCCTGGCGGCGGGGAGGCTGGCCCAGGGCTACGACCTGGTCCACGCCCACGACTGGACAGCGGCCCTTCTCGCCCTCCTCGCCCCCACGGTCTACACCATCCACAACCTGGCCCACCAGGGGCTTGTGGACCCCGGCCCCTTTTTCCACTGGACGGGGCTTCCCTGGAACCTCTTTCACATAGAGGCTTTGGAGTACTACGGCCAGGTCAACCTGATGAAGGGGGGGATCGTCTTCGCCCGGCGGGTGACCACGGTGAGCCCCAGCTACGCCGAGGAGATCAAGACCCCGGAGTTGGGCATGGGCCTGGACGGGGTCCTCCGCCGCCACGCCGGCAAGCTTAAGGGGATCCTGAACGGCCTGGACCTCGAGGTCTACGACCCGGCCCAAGACCCCCACCTCCCCGCCCCCTACACCCGGGAGGACCCCTCGGGGAAGGCCCTGGCCAAGGCGGCCTTCCGGGAAAAGACGGGCCTGAAGCCCCCCATCCTGGCCTACGTGGGGCGGCTGGACTTCCAGAAGGGCCTGGACCTCCTCCAGGCCGCCCTTCCCCGCCTCACGGAGCTGGGCTTCAGCCTCTACGTCCAGGGGGTGGGGGAGGAGGGGCTGGCCCGGGCCTTTCGGGAAGCGGCGGAGGCCCACCCGGGCCGGGTGGCCTTCCTGGAGGCCTACCACGAGCCCATGGCCCGCCTGGCCTACGCCGGGGCCGAGGCCCTTTTGGTGCCCAGCCGCTTTGAGCCCTGCGGCCTGGTGCAGATGATCGCCCAGCGCTACGGCACGCCCCCCGTGGCCCGGGCGGTGGGAGGCCTCAAGGACACCGTGGAGGACGGCAGGACCGGGGTCCTCTTCCAAAGCTACCACCCGGAGGGCCTCCTCTACGGGGTCCTGCGCCTTTTCCACCTGGGGGCCGAGGCCCTGGGCCTCAGGGGCATGGAGAAGGACTTCTCCTGGCGGGGGCCGGCTTTGGCCTACCACGGGGTCTACCGGGAGGCCCTAAACTGGAACGGATGAAGGAGGCCCTGGACCGCTTCCTGGCCTTCCTCCGCCGCAAGGACTACGGGGGGGCCAGGGCCTACGCCGAGGGGTTCCCCGAGGGGGAGAGGGAGCGGCTCCTTGGGGGCCTGGACCTTCTGGAAAGGGACCCTGAGGCCCTGGAAGACCCCCTCTTCGCCGCCGAGCGGGAGGTGGTCCTGGGGGTGAAGGCGGTGCGGGAGGGCAGGCGGGAGGAGGCGGAGGCCCGCTTCCACAAGGCCCTGGAGTTAGACCCCTTTCACCACCGGGCCCTCACCAACTTGGGGACTTTGTACCTGGAAAGGGGAGAGCTGGAAGCCGCTTCGGACCTTTACCAAAGGGCCCTGAAGCTCTGCCCCGACGACCCCCTCCTCCACGAGAACCTGGCCGCCCTTTACAAGAAGAAAGGGGACCTGGACAAGATGGTGGCCCACATGAAGCGGGCGACCCGCTTGAAGATGGCCCCGCCCGCCCTAGACCCCCTCACGGGGGAGCGCAAGCGCCCTTTCCGCTTTCCCCTCTGGGCCCTTTTCCTCCTCCTGGCCCTTCTCGCCTACCTCTTCCTCCACAAGCCTTAGGGCCTCGTCCAGGGCCTTCAGGCTTCTTCCTTCGCTCAAAAGCCTCCGCCAGAGCCGCCCTTTGGGCCTACCCCGGAAGAGGCTGAGCATGTGCCGGAGAACGGCCCAAGGCGGGGTGCCCAGGGCCACCTCCTCCTCCAGGTAGGCCCGCATGGCCCGGGCCACCTGGAGGCGGCTCGGCCGGTGGGGGAGGCCGAAGACCTTTTGGTCGGCCTCCTCGAGGACGAAGGGGTCCTCGTAGACGGCCCGGCCCAGCATGGCCCCGTCCACCCGCTTGAGGTGGGCCAGGGCCTCCTCCAGGCTCCGGATGCCGCCGTTGGTGACGAAGGTGAGGTGGGGGAAGTCCTCTTTTAGGCGGTAGACCCACTCGTGCCTCAGGGGAGGGATTTCCCGGTTGGCCCGGGTGGAGAGGGCGAGGAGGGCGCTTCTGGCGTGGACGATAAAGACCTCCACCCCGCTTTGGGCGAAGCGCTCCACCAGCCGGGCCAGGGCGGGGTAGGACTCCCCTCCGTCCAGGCCCAGGCGCATCTTCACGCTGACGGGGACCCGCACCGCCTGGACCATGGCCCTGAGGATCTCGGCCACCCGCCCGGGGTCCCTTAGGAGACAGGCTCCGTAGCCTCCTTCCTGGGCCCTTTCCGAGGGGCAGCCCAGGTTGAGGTTGACCTCGTCGTACCCGAAGGCCTCGCCGATTCTCGCGGCCTCGGCCAGGCTTTCGGGGTCGTGGCCCGCAAGCTGCAGGGCCAGGGGGCGCTCCTCGGGGCGGAAGCCCAAAAGGCGCTCCCGGTTTCCCTTGAGGACCGCCTGGTCCACGGTCATCTCCGTGTAAAGGCGCACCCCCCGGCTCACCTGGCGGACCAGGTAGCGGAAGTGCCGGTCGGTGCGGTCCACCATGGGGGCCACGGCCAGGCGCCTTGAGGACCGCCTGGTCCACGGTCATCTCCGTGTAAAGGCGCACCCCCCGGCTCACCTGGCGGACCAGGTAGCGGAAGTGCCGGTCGGTGCGGTCCACCATGGGGGCCACGGAAAGGGAAAAGGCGTTAATCCGCATCTACGAGGACCACATAAACGGGCACGGCTGGGAAGTGCCGTCTAAGCCGCTCTATATCGTAGACCAGTTGCTCCCCGTAGGAGACTCCGGAGGACATTTGGCGCTTCAGGGTGTACGCAGGAACGATCTCCACGCCCACGTCGGCCCTCCCTTCGTTGAAGAAGTACTGAAACTTGGCCATATCGTAGAACATAAAGGCGTATTTCCCAAACTGGACTTCCACGAACACCCGATCTTTCACAAAATCCACTTCTTTGTAAGCTCCCCGCACCACAGGTTTTTCCTGCCCCGGAAGCACGATGTCGTAGGTATCTCGCACACGATGAAATCCCCTTTTCGCAAAGGCTTCCGTGAAGGCATCGTTCATCCGTTCGGGTGCGTACAAGAGGGTGCCCTCCTTCGTTTTTTCCTTGCTCACCTTTGCTCGTTCTGCTTTAACTTCGGCTATAACTTCTCTGATTTCACGAAGAATTTCTGGAAAGCGTACCTGAAGAATCTCTTTGCCGCCAAGGTGAGAGTACTCGTAAGCTACTCTCATTGAAGCTCCGCGAACAGAGGTGCTTCCCAAATCGCTTTCAGATTCACCAATCTTGGCGGAACATAAGGGCTTTTCCCTGTAGGATCGTAGACCTCCCGTTCCATGGGACGAACCCGTAGCTTCCCTTCCCAAGCCTCTTGCAGACGGGTGCGGGCTATATCCACGTATTCGGGAACGATTTCCGCCATGGCTCCGCGCCTTCTGTGCATAAGTGCGGCGATCAGGGTGGTACCGGAGCCCCCAAAGGGGTCTAATACCCAATCTCCTTCTTCTGTGAGGGCCAGGACAAACCTCTCTACCAGCTCTACGGGGTACTGGGCAGGATGAGTGGTTTTCTCCACATGATTAGCCTTTACGTTGGGAAAAATCCAGAAATCGCCAGGGTTTTTCCCCAAGGGATTTCCCGATAGCTCCCCCTTTTTGAGTCCCTTGAAGTGACGCTTATTGGGGTATTTTTGTGGGACCCGAACCCTATCCAGGTGGAAGATGTACTCGTCCCCTTTGGTGAACCAAAGGGCCACCTCATAGCGTCCTGAAAAGCGCCGCTTGGCATGGAGCCCATGTTCAAAAGCCCAAACGATGCGGTTGCGGAGCTTCAATCCTAAAGAGCGAAATATAGGGAAAAGGAGAATATCCAGGGGAAGGATTTCTCCATTCTCTACATAGTTGCCTACTTGCCAGACAAGGCTCCCTTCAGGCTTCAGCGTTCGGACGGATTCCCTTATGACCTCCTCCTGCCAAGACAGGTATTCGTCCAGAGCTTTCCGGTCTTCATATGGCTTTCCAATGTTGTAAGGGGGTGAGGTGATCACCAGAGTCACGCTTTCACTGGGTATCTGGGCCAGGAGTGCCAGGCAGTCCCCTGGGTAGATTACCGCATGCGCCTTTGGATCAAAGCGGTCTTGGATGAGGAGCCCCATAGCTCCGAACCAGTTTACCAGAAGCTAGGGGGCGGTCTGTGATAGAACCTCGTTGGGGGAGAGGGGCTTGGGCTCCCGGAAGGCGATCTCCTCCCACTCCCCCTCCTCTATGACCTCTAGGCCTGGGCTCAGGGCCTTAAGCCTTTGCAGGAGGCCCTGGACCAGGTCCTCGGGCGTGCTGGCGGCGGAGGTGATACCCACGCTCTCCACGCCCTGGAGCCACTCGGGGCGCAGGTCCTCGGGACCCTCGAGGCGGTAGGCCCGCCCGGTGAGGCTTTGGGCGAGCTCCAGTAGGCGCATCCCGTTGGAGGAGTGGGGGCTGGTGAGCACCAGAAAGGCCTCCACCTTGGGGGCCAGGCGCTTCACCGCTTCCTGGCGGTTCTGGGTGGCGTAGCAGAGGTCCTTCCTAGGGGGCACCACCAGCTTGGGGAAGCGCTTTTTGAGGATGTCTATGGTGGCCAGGGTGTCGTCCACGCTGAGGGTGGTCTGGGTCAGGACCACCACCCGCTCGGGGTCGGGCACGGCCACGGTGTGGGGGTCGGCCAGGCGGGGGTCTTTGCCCACGTGGGTGTGGACGGCCACCAGGATGGTCCTCTCCGGGGCCTCCCCGTAGGTGCCCTTGATCTCCTGGTGGTCGGCGGAGTCTCCGATGAGGAGGATCCAGTACCCCTCCCTGGCGTAGCGCCTGGCCTCGGTGTGGACCTTGGTGACCAGGGGACAGGTGGCGTCCAGGATGGTGAGGCCCATCCGGGCCGCCTCCCGGCGCACCTGGGGCGGGTGGCCGTGGGCGGAGAAGACCAGGGTGCCGGCAAGCGGCCTCCTTTGGCGGAGCTCCTCTATCTCCTTCAGGTCCTCCACGAAGTGGACCCCTTTGCCCCGGAGGCGGTCCACCACGGTGCGGTTGTGGACGATCTCGTGGTAGACCACGAGCTCCCCCTGGTCCCTCAGGGCCTCGGCCCAGCGCTCCACGGCCTCAATGGCCATGACCACCCCGGCGCAGAAGCCTCGAGGCCGGGCCAGATAAACCCGCCTAAGCCCCAGCATGCCCTCTATTCTAGGGCTTCCTTGGCCCTTCCTCTGTGGCCTGGAGGACCCTGGCCGCCAGATCCCGGGCGAAGGGGGTCAGGGCCCGTTCCCGGGCCTTCTTTGCCGTCTGCTTCCCCTTCCCCCCCGGGCGGAACCCCTCCTGGGCCAGGGCCAGAAGGCCCAGGGCGGTGGCGGGAAAGGGGAGGCCCGCCGCCTCCAAAAGGCCAAGCCCCTCGCCCAAGCGGTGGAGGGCCTCCCGGTAGCGCCCCTTTAGGAGGGCCTCGCTTCCCCTCTGGAAGGCCCGGGCCGCCGCCAGAAGGCCATCCCCTTCCACCCAGGGCTCACCGGCCTCGGCGGAGGCGTGGGCGGCCTCCGCAAGCCTTTCCAGGGCGAGGAGGCGCTCCTCCTGGGAGAGGTGGGCAAAGTGGGCGGCCAGGAGGGGGGCGAACCAGGAAAGCCTCAGGGGGCGGGCGAGGCGGAAGGCCTCCCCCCGGGCCTCCACCTCGTCCCCCAGGGCCTTGAGGAGGGGCACCAGGCGGGGAAAACGGCTCCTGACCTCCTCCCGGAGGGCCTCCCCCTTGAGGGCCAGAAAAAGGCGAAAGGCCTCTACTCCTTCCACGCCTCCACTTCCTTGTACTGCACCAAGGCGGCGAAAAGGGGAGAGGGGCCCTCGGCCACGGCGAACTTCACCTCCACCAGGACCACGTCCTCCGGCAGGCTCTCCACGAAGCGGTTCAGGCGTTCCTGAAAAATGTCCGGGTCGTTCCCGGTGATGACCTTGAAGCGCACCCCCTGCATGGCCCCATTATGCCCTCCTTTCCACCAGGGCCTCGAGGAGGCCCACCAAAACCCGGGCCGCCTCCTGGTTGGGCAGGGCCTTCAGGATGGGAAGAAGGGCCCCAAGCCCCTCCTCCTTGAGGCGCTGGGCCACGCCCTTGGCCCAGGCCAGGGCCTCGGAGGCAAGGAGCCTCTCCCAGAGCCAGCGTACCTCCTCCTCCGGCTTGGCCTCCCGGGGGAGGCGCAGAAGGGCCATGGCCCTCTGGCGCTCCTCGAGGGTGGCCTCCTCCAGGAAGCGGATCAGGATCAGGGTCCGTTTGCCCTCGTAGAGGTCCCCGGCCCGCTCCTTGCCGTAGGCCTCGTCCCCCTCCAGGTTCAGGACGTCGTCCACGATCTGGAAGGCCGTCCCCAGCTTGAGGCCCGCCTCCTCGTAGAGGGGATGGGGGGTGTTCCCCGCAAGAAGGGCTCCCAGGCGCAGGGGGGCCACGGCGGTGTAGTAGGCGGCCTTGTGGGCCACCATGCGCAGGTAGTCCTCCGGGGTCAGGTCCAGCCGTCCCGTGAGGGTCCAGAGGAGGTCCAGGTGCTGGCCGTAGGCGGTCCGCCGCACCACCTGGTGAAACTCCAGGAGGACTTCGGGGCTCAGGGTTCCCCGGGCCACCCCCTGGGCCAGGAGGCCCCACATCTCCCCGTGCAGGGCGTCCCCGGCGTTCAGGGCCAGGGGCATGGGGTGGAGGCGGTGGAGGGCAGGCCGTCCCCGGCGCTCCTCGGAGCCGTCCTCTATGTCGTCGTGGATGAGGACCCAGTTCTGAAAAAGCTCCAGGCCCTCCCCGGCCAGCAGGGCCGCCTCTTCTGGGGCCCCGTGGGCCAGGGCGCTGTAGTAGGTGAGGAGGCCCCGGAGCATCTTCCCCCCGCGGCGGGGGTAGTCCTGGAGGAGTTCCTGGTAAAGGGGGTCGGGGTGGAGGAGGCGCTTCAGGAGCCTTTCCAAAAGCGCCCGCCTCACTTCCTGGGGCTCGGGCACCATGCTATACACTTTAGGCCATGCGCGCCTACGCCCTGGGCCTTCTCGCCCTCAACCTCCTCACCCTCATCTGGGGCACCACCTTCGTGGTGGTCAAGGGGGCGGTGGCGGAGGTCTCTCCCAGCCTTCTGGTCCTCCTGCGCTTTTTGGTGGCGGGCCTCTTCTTCCTGCCCTTTCTCTTCCGCCTCCCTCCCGGGGCCTTGGGCCCCGGCCTGGAGCTGGCCTTCTGGCTCCTTTTAGGCTACGCTTCCCAGGCCATGGGCCTCGAGCACACCTCCGCCAGCCGGAGCGCCTTCATCACCGCCTTGAACGTAGTCCTGGTGCCCCTTTTCCTCTCCCTGGCGGGGAGGCGGGTGGAGGGGGTCTGGCTGGCGGCCTTTCTGGCCTTTCTGGGGGTGGGGCTTCTCTCCTACGACCCCAGGCAACCCCCCCTGAACGTGGGGGACCTCTGGACCCTCCTCACCGCCCTCACCTACGCCATTTACATCGTCCGCCTCGAGGTCCACGCCAAGGCCGTACCCTCTTTGCCCCTCACCGCCGTCCAGGTCCTGGGCACAGGCCTCTTGGCCCTGCCCTGGGCTCTGGCGGAGGGCTTCCGCCTGGAGGGGGTGCCCTGGGGAGCGGTCCTCTATCTGGGCGTGGCGGCCACGGCCCTCACTACCTGGCTCCAGACCTGGGGGCAGAAGCACGTGCCCGCGCCCCAGGCGGCCATCCTCTACACCCTGGAGCCGGTCTGGGCCACCCTCTTCGCCTTCCTGGTCCTGGGGGAGAGGCTGGGGCCTTCAGGCCTCCTGGGGGCCCTTCTGGTCATCCTGGCCACCTTCCAGGCTATCCGCCGATCCCCAGCATGACCCGCTTGCGCAGGGTGGGCAGGGTGTTGCCGAAGGCGGGCTTCCGCTTTGTGGCGATCAGGATGGCGTCCACCAGGGCTTCCACCGGCTCCTCGGCGGCGAAGGCCCAGGAGATGTCCATCTCTAGGTCGGTGAGGAGGCAGGGCCTGAGCTTCCGGTCCGAGGTGAGGCGGAGCCTGGAGCAGTTGGAGCAGAAGGGCTCGGTGACGGGGTTGATGAAGCCCACCGTTCCCTGGCTTCCGGGGATGCGAAAGACCCGGGCCGGGGAGGAGGGGTCGTGGGGAACGGGCTCCAGGGGGCCGTAGACCGCCTCAATGCGGGCCCGGGTTTCCTTGCCCGGAACGAAGCGGCGGCGGTACTCCTCGGGGTCGGAGTTGTCCAGGTGCATGTACTCAATGAAGCGCATGTGGAGGGGGCGCTCCAGGGAGAGCCCCGCCAGGGGAACCACCTCCTCCTCGTTCATCCCGCGGATGACCACGGCGTTCAGCTTCACCGGGTGGAGGCCCAGCTCCAAAGCGGTCTCCACGGCCTCCAAAACCCTTTCCACCCTGCCCCCCCGGGTGATGCGGGTGAAGACCTCGGGAGTGACGGCGTCCAGGGAGATGTTGACCCGGTTGAGGCCCGCCTCCACCAGCTCCCTGGCCCGTTTGGCGAAGAGGAGGCCGTTGGTGGTGATGGCCACGTCCTCTATGCCCTCCTTCTCCCGGGCCTTGGCGATCATCTGGGGAAGCTCCTTGCGCACCAGGGGCTCGCCCCCCGTGAAGCGCACGGCGGAGAGGCCCAGGAGGGAGGCGGCCTCCAGAAAGTGGTCCACCTCCTCCACGGTGAGGGTACCCGGGGGCTCGGCCATCTCGAGGCCCAGGGGGTGGCAGTAGAGGCAGTGAAGGTTGCAGCGGGGCGTTACCGAGATGCGAACGTCCTTGATGACCCTCCCATAGGTGTCCAGTAGGCGCATGCTTCCCCCTTGCCCCACAGGATACACCACCCTAGGGGGAAGGTTCTGGGCAACCATAAAGCAAAACCCCCCAGGGCATCCTGGGGGGTTTACGTGGAGCGGGAGACGGGACTTGAACCCGCGACCCCGACCTTGGCAAGGTCGTGCTCTACCAACTGAGCTACTCCCGCGAAGGAAAAATCC
>Ga0079997_119910_pt1 | contig 16473 bp, 20 predicted proteins | sample PerSpoCPS_CMetaG_FD_69200 | JGI IMG/M metagenome (GOLD analysis project Ga0079997, IMG submission 69200) | Archaeal communities from Yellowstone National Park, Wyoming, USA - Perpetual Spouter C (PS_C) MetaG (SPADES assembly) (version 2) | ecosystem: Environmental > Aquatic > Thermal springs >... | reverse complement strand
CCCGAAGGGCTTCCTCCTCCAAGCGGCGTCGCTCCGTCAGGCTTGCGCCCATTGCGGAAGATTCCTAACTGCTGCCTCCCGTAGGAGTGGGGCCCGTGTCTCAGTGCCCCTGTGGCCGGCCGTCCTCTCAGACCGGCTACCCGTCGTCGCCTTGGTGGGCTCTTACCCCACCAACTAGCTGATGGGACGCGGGCCCATCCGGAAGCGGGCAAAACCCTTTAAACACACCCCACAGGATGTGTCCACATGGGGGATTAGCCTGGGTTTCCCCAGGTTGTCCCCCTCTTCCGGGTAGGTCACCCACGCGTTACTCACCCGTCCGCCGCTGACCGTGAGAAACCCCACGGCCCGCACGACTTGCATGTCTTAGGCACGCCGCCAGCGTTCACCCTGAGCCAGGATCAAACTCTCCACAAAAAACGCCTTGAGGCGTTTGGGTGTCGCTCTTGTGCCCTGTTCCCGCGCTTTCAAGATCCCCCGCCGGTTCAACCGGCGCAACATTGAATGTACCAAAGGGGGGGCCATCTGTCAAGATGGGGGCATGCTGGACCTCCTGGTGGTGGTGCCCCACCCGGACGACGAGACCTTCGGCGCAGGCGGGGCTTTGCTTCTCGCCAAGGCCCAAGGCCTGAGGACGGGCATCCTGACCCTCACCCGGGGCGAGGCAGGGAGGACCCTGGGCCTCTGCGCCCCGGAGGAGCTCGCCGAGGTGCGCCTGAGGGAGCTCAAGCGGGCGGCGGAGGTCCTAGGCGTGGACCACCTCGAGGCCCTCGCCTTCCCCAACGCCCTGCCCCAGGGGGCGGAGGAAGCTCCCCGGGGACAGGCCACGGGAGAAGGCCTCGCCCAGCACCCCGAGGCCAAGGAGGCCGTCCGGGAGAGGCTTATGGGCCTCAGGCCCCGCTTCGTCCTCACCTTCCCCCCGGACGGCATCAACGGCCACCCCGACCACGTGGCCACCAGCCGCTACGTGGAGGAGGCGGCGGCGGGCCTGGCCAGGGTCGTCTATTTCGTGCGCCCCGAGGGCCCCTACCCCGTGACCCACCGCCTGCGCCTTCCCGAGTGGGCCCTGAAAAGGAAGCTCCAGGCCCTGGCCCAGCACAAAACCCAGGCCCTCTCCATCCTGGACTTCATGGAGCGGCACCCCGAGCGGCTATGGACGGAAACCTTCCACCTGCCGGGAAGCCAAGGGACCAGGGAGGGGCCATGGTGGTGAGGCCCCTGGACCACACGGCGGACGTGGGCTTTGAGCTGGAGGCGGAGAGCCTCGAGGGCCTCTTCCAGGCCGCTTTGGCCGGGCTTCTCCAGGTGATGTTCCAAAACCCCCCCCAAGGGGGAAAGAGGAGGCGGCGGGTGGTCCTGGAAGCCGAGGACCTGGAAACCCTACTGGTCCGCTACCTGAACGAGCTCATCTACCTGATCCAGACCAAGGGCTTCGTGCCGGGGAAGGCCAATGTCCGCATAGAGCCCAAGGAGGAGGGCTTCCGCCTCACGGCCACCCTCTTCGGGGAGCCCTTCCGGGAGGCGTTCGGCTTTCAGGGCGAGGTCAAGAGCGCCACCTTCCACGGCCTCTTCGTCCGCCAGGAAGGGGGCCGCTTCCTGGCCCGGGTGATCCTAGACGTGTAGGGAAGCCAGGCTACCGCGCACCCGCTCCATAAGGCCCGCCTCCACCAGGGCCTTGGCCCTGAGGAGGGCGTGTTTCACCGCCACCTCGTCGGCGGAGCCGTGGCCGATGAAGACCGCCCCCTCCACCCCCAAAAGGGGCATGGCCCCGTACTGGGCGGGGTCCACCCGGTCCTTCACCCGGCGCAAAGCCCCCCTGGCCAGCAGGGCCCCAAGCCGGGCCAAGGGAGAGGAGGCGAGGGCCTCCTTGATCCAGGAGAAGAGGACCTTGGCCTCCCCCTCCGAAAGCTTCAGCGCCACGTTGCCGGTGAAGCCGTCGGTGACCACCACCTCGGTGGTGCCCAAAAAGATGTCCCGGCCCTCCACGTTGCCGAAAAAGCGCTCCCTCAGGGCCTGCCGCAGGAGGGGGTAGGTTTCCAGAACCAGGGCGTTCCCCTTCCCCTCCTCCTCCCCGATGGAGAGTAGGCCCACCCGGGGGCCCGCCACCCCGCTGGCCTCGGCGTAGGCCAGGCCCATGGCGGCGAACTGCACCAGGAAGCTAGGGCGGCAGTCGGCGTTGGCCCCCCCGTCCAGGAGGAAGGTCCGCCCCTTCTGGCTCGGAAACTCCACCAGAAGGGCGGGCCTCTCCACCCCCCGGACCCGGCCCAGGGTGAAGAGGGCGGCGGCCATGGTGGCCCCGGTGTGGCCCATGGACACCACCGCCGCCACCTCCTGGGCCTTGAGGAGGCCCATGGCCACCACGATGGAGCTTTGGGGGCGCCTGCGCACCTCGGTGGCGTGCGCCTCCATAGGGATGTGGTCGGGGGCGTGGACGATGGGGAGATCCGCCCCGTGCCGGGCAAGCTCGGCCTTCAGGGCGCTTTCCTCCCCCACCAGAACTACCTCCACCCCCTCCCGGGCCGCCAGGAGGGCACCCAAAACGGTTACCTGGGGGGCCCGGTCCCCCCCCATGGCGTCCAGGGCGATCCTCATGCGCTAGCGGGCAGATGCTTTTCTATCTTGGCCTGGAAGTTCCGCTTGGGCTGGGCCCCCACCAGGACCTCCACCGGCTGGCCGTTCTTGAAGAGGATCACCGTGGGGATGCTCATGACCCGGTAGCGCATGGCCGTCTTGGGGTTCTCGTCCACGTCCAGCTTGGCCACCAGGAGCTTGCCCTCGTACTCCTGGGCCAGCTCCTCGAGGATGGGCGCGATCATCCGGCAGGGAGCGCACCACTCCGCCCAGAAGTCCACCAGCACCAGGGGGTGGTTCCTCAGGGCCTCGTCAAAGTTGGCGTCGGTAACCTCCACGGGCTTCGCCATACCCCCTCACTCTAAAACAAAACCCCCCGGGGATAAACCCGGGAGGCGACCCTTTAAGGCTAGCGCCTCTTCCTGCCGCCCTTCTTGCCCTTGCCGCCGCCAAAGCCCCCCGTGCCCCTGAGGAAGCTCTTCAGCTTGTTTTCAAACTCGGGGCCTTGCTTGGGCAGACGCCTGGGCCTGGGGGGCGGACCCCCTTCGGGGGCCGGGGTCAGGTCCTTGATGGAAAGGTCCAGGCGGCCCTTGGGGTCGCGGCCCTTCACCATGACCTGCACGATGTCCCCCTCGTTGAGGAAGTCCCGGACGTTCCGCACAAACTCGTGGGCGATCTGGGAGATGTGCACCAGACCCTGCTCGCCGCCCGGCAGCTCCACGAAGGCGCCAAAGTCCGTTACCCGCACCACGCGGCCCTCTACGATGCTTCCCGCTTCTATCTCCACTTTCCTTCTCCTCGCGCAGGACCTGCCCGCGATGTCCCCACTATAGCACAAGGGGCCGGACCGAAGAAGCGTCAAGGGAGGCCAAAAGCTCGGCGAAGCTCTGGCCCAAAAGGGGGTGCCGCCCCTCGGGGAGGAGGTCCAAAAGGGGCACCAGGACGAAGGCCCTCTCGTGGAGGCGGGGATGGGGCACGCTAAGGCCCGCCTCTTCCAGGACCAGATCCCCGTAAAGGAGGAGGTCCAGGTCCAGGGTCCTGGGGCCCCACCGCTCCCGCCTTTCCCGTCCCAGGGCCTTTTCTATGCCAAGCATCTCGGCAAGGAGCCCCTTGGGGGAAAGCGCCGTTTCCAGCTCGGCCACCATGTTGAGGTAAGGGGGCTGGGGCGGGCCCACGGGGTCGGTCTCGTAGACGGGGGAAAGCCGGAGGAGGCGGGTCTCGGGCAGCCGAGAGAGGGCGGAAAGCCCCAGGAGAAGGTAGGCCGCCCGGTCCCCCAGGTTGCTCCCTAGGCCCACGTAGGCCTTCACGGCGTCTCGAGGAGCCGCACCAGCTCCCGCACCTCCCGGGCCCGGTCCTTGGGCACCACCAGGACCTCGTCCCCTACCTTGGCCACCACCAGGCCAGAGACCCCCAGGGTGGCCACCGTGCCCCGGTCGGCGTAGACCACGCAGCCGAAGGTGTCCAAAGCCACGTGCCGCCCCCCTCCCAGGCACACGTTCTCCCGTTCGTCCTGGGCGAAGACCCGCTCCAGGGCCCGCCAGTTGCCCACGTCGTCCCAGGGGAAGCGGCCCAGGACCACCCTCAAGGCCTCCGCCTTCTCCATCACCCCGTAGTCTATGGAGATCTTGGGAAGCGCCCCATACACCCCTTCCAGGGGCTCCCCCCGGAGGAGGCGCGTGAGGCCCTCAGCGTGGCTCGGCAGGTGGCGGCGGAAGAGCTCGGCCATGGTGCCGGGGGTGAAGGCGAAGACCCCTCCGTTCCACACGTACCCCCCCTTCAGGTACTCCAGGGCCTTGGCGTAGGAGGGCTTCTCCACGAAGCCCTCCCCCCGGTACCAGAGGCCCTCCTTGGGCCCCAGGCGGATGTAGCCGTACTCCGTCTCCGGGCGGGTGGGCCTGAGGCCCAGGGCCACCACATACCCCTCCTCCGCCGCCTCCAGCATGGCCGCAAGGGCCTCGCGGTAGGCCTCCTCGTCCCCCACGTAGTGGTCGGCGGGGAGAACCAGAAGGCGGTCCGCCCCCTCCCTCAGGGCGGCGGCCACCCCGAGGAGCACTGCTCCCGCCGTGTCCCGCCCCAGGGGCTCGAGGAGGAGCCGGACCCCGTCGGCGTAGGGGCGGGCCACCGCCTCCTGGTCCTTCCGGACGATGAGGAGCGTGTTCTCCTTGGGCACCAGGGGGGCGATGCGCTCCAGGGTGGCCTCCAGCAGGGTCTTGCCGTTCAGGAGGGGCAGGAAGGGCTTGGGGAGGTCCTCCCGGGAGAGGGGCCAAAGCCTCTCCCCCCGCCCTCCCGCCATGACCAGGGCATAGGCCTTCACGATCCCACCACCTTTCGGTAAAGCTCCAGGTAGTCCCTGGCCATCCGCTCCCGGGAGAACCGGGCCTCGGCGTAGAGGCGGATGGCCTTGCGGTCCAGGGTCTTAAGCCGCTCCAGGTAGTCCAGGGCCTCCTCCCAGCCCTCCACCAAAAACCCCGTCTCCCCGTGGCGCACCGTTTCGGGCAGGGCCCCCAGGGGCCTGGCCAGGACGGGGACCCCGCTCATCATAGCCTCCACGGGGGCGAGGCCGAAGGGCTCCTTGAAGTTCACGAAGTGGAGGAGGGCGATGGCCCCCGCAAGAAGCTCGCCCCGGGCCTCGGGGTCCACGGGCCCCAGGAACTCCACCCCCTCTCCCAGCAGGGGGGCCACCTGGTCCCGGAAGTAGGCCTCGTCCTGAATGGGGCCAGCGATCTTCAGGGGAAGCCTGGCCCTCCGGGCGAAGAGGATGGCCTCCCGGATCCCCTTGTCGGGATGGATGCGGGAGAGGACGAGGAGGTGCTTCCCCCCTTCCCCAAGGGGATAGCGCCCCGGGTCTACCCCGTGGGGGACCACGCCCAGGTAGGGAAGGTCCGGATCCTTGTCGGCCTCGGAGATGGCCACGTAGTGGACGTGGGGGAGGGCAGCGTAGCGGCGGTAGACCTTCTTGATCCTCTCGCCGGAAAAGCCGTGGATGGTGGTGAGGACCGGGACCCGCACGAAGGGGGTGAAGTAGAGGGGCATGAAGTCGTAGTGGTTGTGGAGAAGGTCAAACTCCCCCGCCTCCTCCATGGCGCGGGCGATGTGGAGGAACTCCTCCACCTTCCAGTCCGCCTCCTTGTCCTCCCAGAGGGGCTTCCTCGCGGTGCAGCGCAGGGGGGCCCGGGTCTTGGAGTCGCAGGTGGCGTAGAGGACCACCTCCACCCCGAGGTCCAGAAGGGCCTCGGTGAGGTCAAAGACCACCTGTTCCCAGGGACCGTAGCGCCTGGGGGGGACGCGCCAGGCGATAGGGGCCAGCATGGCCACCCTCATGGGGCCTCCTCCCGGGGAAAGGGCCCCTGCACCAGGGCCTGCCAGGCGAGCAGGTAGGAGAGGAGGGCCTCGGCCCCGCGGTTGCGGTTGGGGCCTTGCGGCGTCAGGCCGTCCATGGGACCGAGGGCATCCACCAGGGGAACCCCGAGGCGGTTGCGCCCGTGGAACCAGAGGAAGGCGAGCTCGGCCTTGGGCCTCTCCCCCACCCGGAGGTAGAAGCTCACCGCCGCCTTGGCCTCTATGGGCTGCTGGTCAAAGAAGGGCTTGGCCTCCCCGGGCGACATGAAGGCGTTGCCCACGGGATCAAAGAAAGGGGCGCCTTCCCCAGAGAAATACACCCGGTCCAGAAGGCCCTGGGCCCGACGGACGAGCCCCAAGGCCTCCCTGTCGCCGAAGGCCCGGGCGTAGGCCCACAGGGCCTCGAGGAGTCGGTGGTTGGCGTAGGTGAGGGGGCCGGGAAAGGGCCAGGAGGCCTCGGCCTGGGCGAAGGCCTGGCGGAGCCGCCTCCCGAGGAGGTGGGCGAGTTCGCGAAAGGGCTCCTCCCGGAGGGCCAGGAGGCCCAGAAGGGCGTAGGCCTGCGCCCTCGGCGCGCAAAGACGCTCGGCCGCCCCAAGGGCCCGCTCCAGGGCGAAGCGGGCCGTTTCCCGGAGGTCGGGGTCCAGGCCGAGGCTGGCCGCGGCCAGGGCCAGGATGGCCCGGCCGGTGGGGTCCTCCGCCTCCCCCTCGTCCTCAAACCGCCCCTCCGGGCTCAAGCCGTTGCGGAAGCGGCCGTCCTGCCTCTGCATGTAGAGGAGGAAGGCCAGGTAGGTCCGGACCAGGGCCGGGTCCCGGGCGCCCGGGGGGAGGAGGGCCAGGTAGAGGAGGGCGCGGGCGTTGTCGTCGGTGGTGTACCCCTCCTCCAGAAGGGGGAGGCCCCCCCGGGCGTGCTCCAGGAGGCCGCGGGCGTCGGTGCGGGCCCTAAGCCACTCCAGGCCGAACACCGCCCACCTCCGAAAGCAGCCTCCGGTAGGCCCGGGCCACCCGGGGCCAGGTGGCCTCCCGGGCGTAGGCGTAGGCCCGTGCCTCCATCTCCTTAAGCCGGAAGGGGCTTTCCGAAAGCTCCAGGATGGCCTGGGCCCAGGCCTCGGGATCGGGGGACAGGAGGATCCCCCGACCCCCGGCCAGGGCGTGGCGGGCGTGCCAGAAGGGCGTGGCGAGCACCGCCTTGCCCAGGGCCAGGGCGTAGGAGAGGGTGCCGGAGGAGACCTGCTCCAGGTTGGGGTACGGGAGGAGGAAGAGGTCCGCCGCCCCCACCAGGCGGTAGAGCTCCTCCTCGGGGAGGTACCCCTCCTTGAGGAGGAAGGCCCGGGCCACGCCGAGCCTCTCGGCCAGGGCCAGGAGCTCCTCCAGGTACCGCCTTCCCTCCCGGCGCTCCAGGTTGGGGTGGAGGCTCCCCGCCACCAGGTAGCGCACTCCCGGGTTCTGGCCCAAAACCCGGGGCAGGGCCTTCAGGACGAGCTCTATCCCCTTCCCCGGCCCCAGGAGGCCGTGGGTCAGGAGGAGGAAGGCCCCCTCCAGGCCCAGGGCCCGCTTCAGGGCCTCCTTGTCGGGCCTCGGGAGGTCCGGCACCCCGTGGGGAATGTGGACCACGGGGGCCCGCACCCCAAGCCCCCGTAGGAAGGCCTCCCCCTCGGGGTGAAGGCTCACCAGGGCCGAGGCCCCCGCCCCGATCTCCCTTAGGAGGCCCTGCATGAAGGCGGCGTCCTCCTGGGTCAGGCCCGGCGGCGGGGCCTGGAAAAGGGTGTGGAGGACCACCACCTTGACCCCGTTCACCTGAAGGAAGTCCAAAAACCACTCCCCCCACCGGCCCCCGTAGAGCCCGTACTCGTGCTGCAGGATCCAGGGCCTGGGGGCGGGGAGGGCGCGGTAGGCCCGCCGCCTGTCCTTGGGCACCACCCAGCGCACCTCCTGGGGGAAGGGCAGGCCCCGGTCGGCCTCCTCCGCCACGACGGCCACCTGGGCGGGCAGGCCGGCCTCGAGGAGGGCCCGCCGCAGGTCGCGGTTGAAGGTGGCGATCCCGCAGCGGATGGGAGGGTACGTGCCGATTAGGGTCAGCATCCTCCACCTCCTTGCCCCCCACGGGGGCTTTCCTTGCTATTATAACCCAAACTTGAGCGTACTAAAGAGAACTTTTCTCCGATGTTCAAGCTCAAGCTTGGGCAGGCCGCCCGCCAAGGACTCCCACACTCGGGTCCACCGCGCTAAGGCCGAAAAAGGCCTGGCCCCGGGCCCGGGAGAGGAGGGCAAGAAGCGCCACCCACCTTGGCAGGGTCCCATGTTACGCGGGTTGACACCCCGGGGCAATCCCCCTAGCCTTAGGGGGATGGGGCTCCGGGGCAAAGCCTGAAGGGGCCCGGGAAGCGGTGCTTCCCGGGCAGGCCCCGGGGCTTTTCTTTAGGGGAGGTGCCAGGTGGAACGCGCGGTGAAGGAAGACTGGCGGGCCCTTTTGGAGGCGGAGAAGACCTTGGACACCGGGGTCTACACCAAGCACGACCTCCTCATCGTCCGGGGCCAGGGAGCCCGGGTCTGGGACGCCGAGGGGAACGAGTACATAGACTGCGTGGGCGGGTACGGGGTGGCCAACCTGGGCCACGGTAACCCCGAGGTGGTGGAGGCGGTGAAGCGCCAGGCGGAGACCCTCATGGTCATGCCCCAGACCCTCCCCACCCCCGCCCGAGGGGAGTTTTACCGGACCTTGGTCTCCCTGCTCCCTCCCGAGCTCAACCGGGTCTTCCCGGTGAACTCCGGCACCGAGGCCAACGAGGCCGCCCTCAAGTTCGCCCGGGCCCACACGGGCAGGAAGAAGTTCGTGGCCGCCATGCGGGGCTTCTCGGGGAGGACCATGGGGAGCCTCTCCGTCACCTGGGAGCCCAAGTACCGGGAGCCTTTCCTGCCCCTGGTGGGGCCCGTGGAGTTCATCCCCTACAACGACGTGGAGGCCCTAAGGCGGGCCGTGGACGAGGAGACGGCGGCGGTGATCCTGGAGCCTGTCCAGGGGGAAGGGGGCGTGCGCCCGGCCAAGCCGGAGTTCTTGCAGGCTGCCCGGGAGATCACCAGGGAGAAGGGGGCCCTCCTCATCCTGGACGAGATCCAGACCGGTATGGGCCGCACGGGCCGGCGCTTTGCCTTTGAGCACTACGGTGTGGTCCCCGACATCCTGACCCTGGCCAAGGCCCTGGGGGGTGGGGTTCCCATCGGGGCCGCCGTGATGCGGAAGGAGGTGGCGGAGAGCATGCCCAAAGGGGGGCACGGCACCACCTTCGGGGGCAACCCCCTGGCCATGGCGGCGGGCGTGGCCGCCATCCGCTACCTGGAGAGGACCAGGCTTTGGGAAAGGGCGGCGGAGCTCGGCCCCTGGTTCATGGAGAAGCTAAGGGAAATTCCTTCCCCCAAAATCCGGGAGGTGCGGGGCCTGGGGCTCATGGTGGGCCTGGAGCTCAAGGAAAAGTCCGCCCCCTACATCCAGAAGCTGGAAAAGGAGCACCGCATCCTCACCCTGCAGGCCGGCCCCACGGTGATCCGCTTCCTGCCCCCCCTGGTCATTGACCGGGAGGACCTGGAGCGGGTGGTGGAGGCGGTGCGGGCGGTCCTCACGGCGTGAGCATGGGCACCCTGGACCCGGTGAAGTTTTTGCAGGGAGCCCTGGAGATCCCCTCCCCCTCGGGCGAGGAGCGCCTTTTGGCCGAGTACCTGGCGGAGGGGATGGAGAGGCTCGGGATGAGGGCCTTCGTGGACGAGGCCGACAACGCCCGGGGGCAGGTGGGCCACGGCCCCCTTCAGGTGGTCCTCCTGGGGCACATAGACACCGTGCCCGGCGTGATCCCGGTGCGCCTCATAGAGGGGAAGCTCTTCGGCCGGGGGGCGGTGGACGCCAAGGGCCCCTTCGTGGCCATGATCTTCGCCGCCGCTGGCTTGTCCGAGAAGGCCCTCAGCCGCCTCACCGTCCACCTGGTGGGGGCCACGGAGGAGGAGGTGCCCAGCTCCAAGGGGGCCCGCTTCGTGGCGGGGCGGCTTAAGCCCAACTACGTGGTGATCGGCGAACCCTCGGGCTGGGAGGGCATCACCCTGGGCTACAAGGGAAGGCTCCTCGTCAAGGTGCGGCGGGAGAAGGACCACTTCCACTCCGCCCACCACGAGCCCAACGCCGCCGAGGAGCTCATCAGCTACTTCGTGGCCATCAAGGCCTGGGCCGAGGCCATGAACGTGGGCCAGAGGCCCTTTGACCAGGTCCAGTACACCCTGCGGGACTTCAAGGTCCACCCGGCCGAGCTCAAGCAGGTGGCGGAGATGTTCCTTGACCTCAGGCTCCCCCCCAGGCTTCCCCCAGAGGAGGCCATCCGCCACCTCACCGCCTACGCCCCGCCCACCCTGGAGCTGGAGTTCTTCGGCCGGGAGGTCCCCTACCTGGGGCCCAAGGACACCCCCCTGACCCGAGCCCTCCGCCAGGGCATCCGCAAGGCGGGGGGGAGGCCGGTCTTCAAGCTGAAGACCGGCACCAGTGACATGAACGTCCTGGCCCCTCACTGGCCGGTGCCCATGGTGGCCTACGGACCCGGGGACTCGGCCCTGGATCACACCCCCCACGAGCACCTAGAGGTGGAGGAGTTTCTGAAGAGCATCACCGCTCTAAGGGAGGCCCTCGAGGCCCTGGCGGAAATGGGCGCCAAGGGCTGAGGACCTGGGCTAAACTGGGGGCGTGGTTCCCTTTTGGCTCTTTTTTATCGCTTCGCTGGTATTCCTCGCCCTATTTCCCCCCACCGCCCCCTGGAGCGAGCGCTTCCTCACGCCCCTGGTGGCCGTGGGAGGCGGGGCCTACCTCCTCCGGAGGGGGTCTTTGGGCTTCGGCTTAGGCCTCTTCTTCTTTGGTTTGGGAGACCTTTTTTGGACCTTTGAGGACCTCCGGCGCCTTCCCCGGGGGCTTTACCTGGAGTTTCCCTACCTCATCGGCTACGCCGCCTTCACCCTGGCCCTCCTCCGGATCCCGGGCAGGCCCCCCAGGCTCACCCTGGCCCTCCTGCCCCTGGGCCTTCTGGGCCTCGCCACCGCCTTCCAGCCCGAGCTGGGCATAGACCGGATCTACGCCGTCTGGGACGCCGCGCTTCTCTTGCTCCTCCTCCCCCGCCTCGAGGCCCTTTTTGTAGAAGGCCTGGACCCGGGGCGGGCCCTCCTCGGGGTGGGAGTCCTCCTCTTCCTCGTAGCGGACATGGCCTACGCCTACCTGGAGGCGGGCGGGGGCTACCCCACGGGCCACCCCCTCCACCTCCTCTGGACCCTGGGGTATCTCTTCGTGGCCCTGGGGGTGGGCCTGGCGGAGAAGTTCCCCTCCCCCTTTTTGCCCCAGGCCCTGGCCCTGGGAGGGCTTTTCCTCATCCCCACCCTGATCATGCTGGACCCAAGCCCCTTGGGCGTGCGCCTCCTCGTCCTCTACGGGGGGCTGGTGGGGGCTCTTGGCCTCCTTTACGCCCTCCACCTGGACTGGCGGCGGGCCCTGGAGCGGGGGCGGCGCTGGACCCGCTTCCTGGAGGCCCTGGCCCGGCTTTCGCCCCAGGTCACCCAGCCCCTGAGCCCGGAAGGGGTCCTCCTCCAGGCCCTGGAGGCGGCCCGGGAGCTTATGCCGGAGGTGGTGGGCCTGGAGGTGCGAAGCCGCCGGGGCCTGGTGGGCGAGCGGGCCTCCCACAGCCTCCCCATCCCCCTCAACGGCGACACCGCCTACCTGTACCTGAAGGCGCCCCCCAAGGAGGGGGTCCCCCCGGGCTTCCTTAGCCTCCTGGGGGAGAGAATCCGCCAGGTGCTCAAGCAGGTGGAGTGGAGCGCCCTGGCCCTCACCGACCCCCTCACAGGGCTTTTGAACCGGCGGGGCCTGGAGCTGGAGCTTCCCAAGCTGGTGGCCCTGGCCAGGCGCTACGGGGCCCCGGTCAGCGTCGTCATGCTGGACATTGACCGCTTTAAGCGGGTCAACGACACCTACGGCCACCCCGTGGGGGACGAGGTCCTGAGGCGCCTGGGGCATATCGTCAAGGCCAGCGTGCGCCGGGAGGACCTGGCGGTGCGCTACGGGGGTGAGGAGTTCCTCCTCTTCCTCTACGGGGCCGATCGCCAAGCGGCCAAGGAGGTGGTGGAGCGGATCCGGAGCCGCTTCCGAACGGAAAAGATCCCCCCCATCCCCTACCCCCTCACCCTGTCGGCGGGGATCGCCGGGGGCGAGGTCCCGGAGGGCGAGGCGGTGGTGGAGGAGTGGATCCTGAAGGCGGACTACGCCCTCCTCCGGGCCAAGGAAACGGGCCGGGACCGGGTCACGCTGGCCTGATACCACCCCATGCTGGCTAGGGCCAGCATGGGGGCCCCAAAAGGAACCTGCACGTTCGTCGCCATCTGATACCCTTTTTTGCTGTATACTTCGCCCATGACCGTAGCCAACCACCTGACCCTGAACGAGCTGTGGCGGAGGGCCAAGAAGGCCAAGGACCCGATAGAGAAGGACCGTTTCCTGGCCGTCTACCACGCCAAGCGGGGGCTTACCGCCAAGGAGATCGCCAGGATCATCCCCAACACCCCCCGCTGGGTCCAGGAAACGGTACGGCGCTACAACCTGGAAGGCCCCGAAGCCCTGAAGGACAAGCGGCATCAGAACCCGGGACAAAAGCCCAAGCTCACCCCAGAGGAGAGGATGAGGGTCCTGGAGGCCCTGCAGGGCCCTCCTCCCGACGGGGGCCTGTGGACGGGCCCCAAGCTCAGGGACTGGGTGGAGCGGGAGCTGGGGAAGCGGCTCTCCCTCTACCCCATCTACCGCCTCCTGCACGAGATGGGGTTTGCCTTGCGGGTGCCCCGCCCCCGTCACCGGAAGGCGGACGGGGAGGCGCAGGAGGCCTCCAAAAAAACCTCTTCGCCCAGGTCCAGGAGGCGAGGGCCGAGGGGAGGAGGGTGAGGCTTCTGGCCTTTGATGAGCACCGTTTAGGGCTCAGGCCGGTGTACCGGCGGGTGTGGGCCCGGCGGGGGGAGAGGCCCCTGGCGGTGGGGGCGCACCGGTACCGGTGGTTCTACGTGTGCACCTTTGTGGAACCGGAGACGGGGGAGAGCCTGAGCCTTCTGGTGGACGGGGTGGACACGGAGGTCATGGGCTGGGTTCTCCGGGAGCTCCGGGCCTGGCTGGGGGAGGGGGAGGAGGCGTGGGTGGTCCTGGACCGGGCGGGGTGGCATGTGTCGGGGCGGGTGGAGGTGCCGGAGGGGGTGCGCCTGGTCTTCCTGCCCCCCTACTCTCCCGAGCTCCAACCCGTGGAGCGGGTGTGGCCCCTGGTGAACGAGGCGGTGGCGAACCGGTACTTTCACGACCTGGAGGAGATGATGGAGGTGGTGGCCGAGCGGTGCCGCGTCCTTGCCCAGGACCCCGAGACCCTCAGGCGGCACACCCTGTTCCACTGGTGGCCTAGGACGAAGGCATTAGCATAAAAGGGTATTAAACCATCCACATGCCTTCCCCCCTTCGCATGCACCTGACCCCAGAGGAGGACGCCCGGCTCCGGGAGCTGGAGACCCCCTTGAGGTCCGGCGCCGGGCCCAGGCCGTCCGCCTGGCCGCCCAGAGCTGGACCGCACCACCCTCCACCGCGACCTCAGGCGGTGGCCCGAAAGGGGAATAGAGGGGCTTGGTCAGCGAAGCTATCTTGTAGACGGCAAGCCCCCTGGGGCCAGGCCCCGCTGGACCCCGGCCATGAGCGCCTTCCTGCGGGAGCTCTTGGCGGGGGAGGTGGATGAAGTTCGGTGGGTGGCACACACGTATAACGTGATACTCTGTTGCTATGGGACACCTTACCTTCCAGGCCCAATACCTGACCCACCTCGGGGCCAAGGGCCGGGTGGTCCTGCCCGCGGAGGTGCGCAAGGCCCTGGGGCTCAAGGAGGGAGACCGGCTCCTCCTTCGGGTGCGGGAGGACGGCACCCTCGAGCTCCTTAGCGCCCGCGAGGCGGCCCGCCGGGCCCTGGGCCTGTTCACCCACGTGGCCCCGGGGCGTAGCCTGGTGGAGGAGCTCCTCGCCGAGCGGCGGGAGGAGGCCAGGCGGGAGGAAGGGTGACCGCGGTTCTGGACGCCTCCGCCCTCTTGGCCCTCCTCAAGGGGGAACCTGGGGCCGAACGGGTGGCGGAGGCCCTGGAGCGGGGGGCTTACCTGAGCGCGGTGAACCTGGCCGAGGTCCTCTCCAAGCTGGCCGACTGGGGGGAAGACCCCGCCGAGGCCCAGGCCCGGATGGCGCAGGTTGGGCTCTTGGGGGCTGCGGTGGAGGTGCTTCCCTTTACCGGGGAGGATGCGCTGGAGGTGGCCAGGCTCAGGGCCCTGACCCGGGCCTACGGCCTTTCCTTCGGCGACCGGGCCTGCCTGGCCCTGGCCCGGCGCCTGGGCCTCCCCGCCCTCACCGCGGAGCGGGCCTGGGCCGAGCTGGATCTGGGGATCCCCGTGGAGGTCCTCCGCCCGTGAGCGCCCGAGGGCTCCCGAAGGGGGCTAGCGCCTAGCTCTTCCCCGATGCCTCATACCCTTGTTTCCTGTTTCCTTCGGCCCACTATGCCTGGTAACCTCCCCAAGAACCTTTTGCCGGGGCCCCATGCTGGCTTGCGCCAGCATGGGGTGGTATCAGCGCTTCTACCCCCTCAGCACCCGCTTGTACCAGACCTTGAGGGCCTCGAGGTCCCACGCCACCACCGCCCGGCTCCCGTCGGGGTACCAGCGCACCTCGTAGCGCTTGGGGAACTGGGGCAGGAGGGCCTCCACCCTGGGCCACCAGAGGTCCAGGGCCTGGGGCCTCAGGACCAGGTAGAAGGGCCCCTCCCCCACCAGGCCCATCACCTGCCCCTTGGGCAGGGGCGGGGGCTGGCCCAGGCCCTGGGGCTCTTCTCTGGGGCCCCTAGACCCCAGATGAACCGCAGGCTCCTCCGGGGCCCGCCAGACCCGGACGGTGTCCCGCCGGGGCCGGGCCTCCTTGGGCTTGGGTTTGGCCTCGGGCTCGGGTCTAGGCTCGGGCTTGGGTTCGGGCTCCGGCTGGGGCTCGGGCCTCGCTTCCTGGGCCTTCGGGCCCCGGCCCTCTTCTAGATAAGGGTTCCGGTCCCCCTCTATGGCCTCGGGGGCGGGCCTCTTCCCCTTGCGGTGGAGGTCCCACTTCCCCAGGGGGTAGGCCCGCTCCACCACCAGCCAGCCCCCCCGCAGGCCCCCTTCCAGGCGGTACGCCTTCTTGGGCTCCAGCCTGGCGGTGAAGCCCCGGGCCCGGGGCAGGACCAGCCGGAAGGCCTCCCCCACCTTGGGCTGGATGAGGACCACCAGCTTCCGCCGGTCGGCGTAGAGGAGGAGGCCGTGGACCTGAAGCTCAGGCCCCTCCATGGGCCGCTTGAGCTTGAGGGCCACCAGGACCTCGCTGAGCCTTCCCTCCTCGTCCGTGCGGGGCCAGAGGGTGAAGACCCCCTCCCCCTGGTGGTCTTCCGGGTCCCGGAGGGCGTGCCCCGCCAGACTCACCCGGCACCCCCGGGGCAGGCGGGGGCTGGAGAAGCTCTCCCCCAAAAGCTTCCCCTCCAGGAAGAGGGTGGCCTGGTGGGGGATGTGGGGCCCCTTCCGCTCCTCGGGGCCCTTCTCCCCACCCTCTGGCCGGGGCGCCTCTTCCCTCACAGCCCGAACCTCCTCAGGACCTCCCGGGCCCGGTCCAGCGCGCCCTTACCCGCCCCCTCGCCCTTCCTCTCCCCCTCCTCCAGGGAGCGCAGGAAGGCCAAAAGGCTCTCCCGGGTGACGCGGGAGGAGCGGGGGGTGGGGTAGACCAGCTTGAGCTTTCCCTCCTTCACCAGGCGGTACACCGTCATCCTGGACACCCCCAGGGCCTTGGCCACCTCCCTCACGCTGAGGAGGAGCTTGCCTTCCAGGGGATCCGGGATCTCCCCCTCTGAGGATCCTTCCTGAACCCTCCTGGCCATGCCTCAATGTTACAGTCTGTTACTTCCAGACACACAGACTCCGTGACTCTGGAAGTTTGTGAGTCCCCCCTGTTTGCCGCAACCTTCGCCTTTTTGCCGCAACCTTTCGGCGCCCCCTTTCCCCGCCTCCTCCCGCCCCGAAAAGGGGCTTTCTCCGTCCCCGACGGCGCTCCTCCCCGGTCGGGGCCGCCTTCCCTCACTTCGCCAAAGAAATCTTTGCCGCATGATAGACTCCGGCCAAGCCCCCCTGGGGGCCCTCGAGGGCACTTCTCCCCTGGTTGGGGTACCATGGAACCATGCCCAAGGCCAAGCACGAGCCCACCGCGAAAGCCCTCCTGTCCAGGCCCGAGTGGCGCCGCCTGGCGGACCAGGTGCTCCTGGAGCCCCCCGAAAGGCCTAAGCCCCGCTTCCAGCCCTGGCGGGGCAAGGGGAAAGGAGTCTCCCTGGATGCCGTCCTCGAGGACCTCCGCCGGTGAGCTCCTCTTCCTAGACACCAGCGTCCTGGTGCGCCTCTACTACCTGGAGCGCGATGACCCCTTTGCCTGGGCGGTGGACCTGGCCCAGCGTCCGGATGCGCTCCTCGCCGCTTCTCACCTGGCCT
>Ga0079997_113736_pt1 | contig 16542 bp, 14 predicted proteins | sample PerSpoCPS_CMetaG_FD_69200 | JGI IMG/M metagenome (GOLD analysis project Ga0079997, IMG submission 69200) | Archaeal communities from Yellowstone National Park, Wyoming, USA - Perpetual Spouter C (PS_C) MetaG (SPADES assembly) (version 2) | ecosystem: Environmental > Aquatic > Thermal springs >... | reverse complement strand
GCATCGTCTTGGACTACGAGGAGACGAGCGATGACATTCACTTGGTCGCTCGCGAGAAGGCAATTCATGCGTGGCGCAAGTCGGGGTTGCCTTCCCTCGCCGAAGACACTGCCCTTGAAGTGGACGCTTTGGGCGGTTTGCCCGGAGCGAGGGCAAAAGTCTTCTTCGGCGAAAATGTCTCCGACGCAGAAAGATGGCGCGGCTTGCTCAAGTTGATGGAAGGCATCCCGATGGAGAAACGAACAGCGCGGTTTCGCTGTGCGATGGCAGTTGCTTTCTCTGAAAACGATTTACTCACAGCCGAGGGAATCCTTGAGGGCGTAATTGCGACCGAGCCACACGGCGAAGGCGGCTTCGGTTACGACCCCGTGTTTTTCGTCCCGCAATTGGGCAAGACGCTGGCTCAATTGAGCGTGGACGAAAAGAACGCCATCAGCCACCGCGCCCGCGCCCTGCATGCCTTGCTTCCCGAACTTCGCAGGCGCTTGGACAAATAACCCTTCAAAGACCAATTCGCTGATTGCCAATCCGCTGGCTGCCCCATTCCTTATTGCCCACTCAATCGCTGCTTTCCCTCAAGCCGATGCAGGGAACACCTGCTAATCCGTCCGCTCAATCAATCCCTCCAGACGAACGGCTCATGAAACTCTTTGGACATGATTTTCCGAAGTGCCTCGTAAGCGATGCCCGCGTGCTCCAAATTGACATACTCCTCTGCGGTGTGAGGTTTGTAGTAGCCGATCGCCATATTTGCCCCGCACCGCCTGACACGCGGACAAAGGACAGTAATGTCCGTGCATGACCCTTTTTCAAAATCAAACCCCGTAATGTCCCCCAACGCCTGCATAAACTCCGATGTGACATGACCATAGTGGGCGAAGTGCTGAGTGCCCCTACGGTCTAACTGGAGCAAAAACGGATACCTCGCCAATTCGTCACCTAAATCGCGGGCAGCCGCCAAGGCGCCTTCTTGGTGTTGTTCTTCCTTGTCGGTAATGAGAAACGCCGTCTGCGGGAACTCCTTGAGCAGTAGCCACAACAGCGCCACGCCTAACCGATCATCCGCCCCCAGTCCCTCTTTGCTGCCAAGTCGGCGACGAACGATCATTCCTTCGCGCTCCACCTCTTGTCGTTTCGGTGGGCGACAAAAAACAGTGTCGGCGTGAACGACCACCAACGGCTTTGTCACATCGCCCATCCGATACAAGTAAAGTTCCCCAACCGCATCCCTATCGGATCGGAACGCCTCAAAGACTTCCCTCACTTCCATCACGGCAAATTGCACGAACGCCTCATAAATAGCGTCCACCATAGCCCCTACACCTCCGTCCTTGGTGTCCATCCTTTCGGTCCATCGCAAGATTTCCCTTCGCCTCAAAGCAGGTCAAAAACATCCATCGGTCATTGACACTCCTCATCCTCAAGGCAGCCCGAGAACCATTGGACATCGCTGAATTGGACATTCAAAATCACCATCCCCTCAGCAGGTCGGAGACTCATTGGTCATTGGGACATTGGGCATTTTCCGTGTCGTTTCCATCGCCTTAACGGGTCGGCGACTACTGGCTATTGGCTCCTCGCCCCTCGCCCCAACATCCGCTTCCATCCCCTCAACAGTCAAAGACCACTGGCTATTGGCTACTCGCTACTCGCTCTAACACTCGTTTCCATCCCCTCAAGGCGGGTCGGAGACTGTTGTCGTAGCGGGGGTAAACCCGTGCGACAGTAGCGTTTCCATCCCCTCAAGGCGGGTCGGAGACTATTATGGCTTTGACTGCCACAAGAGGCAAGTGCCCAGTTTCCATCCCCTCAAGGCGGGTCGGAGACGAGACTGGTCTCATTTTTAGGCTCCTTCAGATTTGCTTGTTTCCATCCCCTCAAGGCGGGTCGGAGACTGACAGAGTGCCTGCATATAGGGCAGAGTATATCGTGTTTCCATCCCCTCAAGGCGGGTCGGAGACCCCTAATATCGTCCGCCAGCACCTCCACCGCATCGGGTTTCCATCCCCTCAAGGCGGGTCGGAGACGCAAAAGATTTCATCGTGGAAGCCTCAAAAGATAAGGTTTCCATCCCCTCAAGGCGGGTCGGAGACCCGTCGCACAGGAGTTTGGGCTTAAGGATAAATACAGTTTCCATCCCCTCAAGGCGGGTCGGAGACCAGTAAGAGCAAAAAGGGGGGATGAGGATGCAGCTGTTTCCATCCCCTCAAGGCGGGTCGGAGACATGATCGGGATTCAGCAGGGGATGGCGGACGATCTCAGTTTCCATCCCCTCAAGGCGGGTCGGAGACCCCGCCGCATCCCTATCAATGTCAATCCTTAACCGGGTTTCCATCCCCTCAAGGCGGGTCGGAGACCCCGCCGCATCCCTATCAATGTCAATCCTTAACCGGGTTTCCATCCCCTCAAGGCGGGTCGGAGACGCCTCTCTAAAAATCAACCCTCACGCATTGTCGGAATGTTTCCATCCCCTCAAGGCGGGTCGGAGACTGGAACAGTCGGCGATTACCCAGTTAGTTCAGATTTGTTTCCATCCCCTCAAGGCGGGTCGGAGACGCCACGGTTTGGTTATTGGATGTGAAAATTGACCAGGTTTCCATCCCCTCAAGGCGGGTCGGAGACGACGGGCGTAAAGTGCGATGGCGGAAGGGGATGATGCTTTCCATCCCCTCAAGGCGGGTCGGAGACGCATTTGGCGACTTGCTCAAACGAGTAGAATAAAACTTTCCATCCCCTCAAGGCGGGTCGGAGACGCCACCCCCTACGCTCGTTAACGACCGACTGCCCTTCTTTCCATCCCCTCAAGGCGGGTCGGAGACTTTGTGTGATAGCATAGAAAGGGTTCAATTTGCGAAACTTTCCATCCCCTCAAGGCGGGTCGGAGACTGAGTGAAGTCGGCACCGTTGGCACATCCCCCGCCGCCTTTCCATCCCCTCAAGGCGGGTCGGAGACCGGATGTTGAGGGAAGAGGTGCGCGCGATTGTCACGCTTTCCATCCCCTCAAGGCGGGTCGGAGACCGTCGTTTCAGCAAGAAGTGTTAAGTTTCCCAAGCGCTTTCCATCCCCTCAAGGCGGGTCGGAGACGGTGGAGTTGCAAAAGTTGGTGAAGTTGGTGAAGATTCTTTCCATCCCCTCAAGGCGGGTCGGAGACCCGACCCGCCCTGACGAGCGAGGGGGGGCGGTGTTCTTTCCATCCCCTCAAGGCGGGTCGGAGACCTCTCTTATTATTCGGCAGACTTAAGCCACCGCCCGCTTTCCATCCCCTCAAGGCGGGTCGGAGACAGGAAATAGAGGATGTGGGTGAGCTTACATTTGAGGGCTTTCCATCCCCTCAAGGCGGGTCGGAGACGGCTGACCTTTACTGTGGCATTCCCCTGACGGAGCACTTTCCATCCCCTCAAGGCGGGTCGGAGACTGGTCTTCCCCCACTCACTCGCCTTCCATCCGCCGATCTTTCCATCCCCTCAAGGCGGGTCGGAGACCGTCCCCGCAACCTCATAGGGCTCCTTCCGTAACCTCCTTTCCATCCCCTCAAGGCGGGTCGGAGACAGTCATAACTCCCTCGTCCAGTTCTTCGAAGGGAGACTTTCCATCCCCTCAAGGCGGGTCGGAGACCTACACTCCAGCCGATAATTTGCCTTCCAGAAAAGTCTTTCCATCCCCTCAAGGCGGGTCGGAGACTTCAGCGTCCTCTTTCGTGCGGTAGCGCCAGCATTCTTTCCATCCCCTCAAGGCGGGTCGGAGACTATTTCGCTGTAAATCGTTGAATAACCCAGTGCCAGTCTTTCCATCCCCTCAAGGCGGGTCGGAGACGCATCCATCAAAGGCGATTTAAGCGAGAGCCCATTTGCTTTCCATCCCCTCAAGGCGGGTCGGAGACAAAAAAGTGTGTTGATTATTTAAATGCAGCAGGAATCTTTCCATCCCCTCAAGGCGGGTCGGAGACAGCTGGAAAATTTTGACAGGAACGCCGAGACCATAGCTTTCCATCCCCTCAAGGCGGGTCGGAGACTACCATCGTCACTACCCTCTTGCAAGCCGTCGCCGTGACTTTCCATCCCCTCAAGGCGGGTCGGAGACAAGCTTGACGATGTTACTTCATACACGACTGATATTGCTTTCCATCCCCTCAAGGCGGGTCGGAGACGGCACAAGCTCAAACATCTTGACTCGTCCTTTCAAATACTTTCCATCCCCTCAAGGCGGGTCGGAGACCGGGACGAAGCCTATTATCCGTTCACCATCCCCGCAACTTTCCATCCCCTCAAGGCGGGTCGGAGACTAGAAGACAAAGGAGAGGTGCAGAAGGCATCCATCAATTTCCATCCCCTCAAGGCGGGTCGGAGACAAGTTACAGCAAATCCAGACCTGCCCCAACAACCAAGTTTCCATCCCCTCAAGGCGGGTCGGAGACACTTTACCTACCACTGTTAGATTAGGTTTCTTTAAGTTTCCATCCCCTCAAGGCGGGTCGGAGACAGGGAAAGCAAGGGCTTTAGTGGAAGCCATCGAAGGTTTCCATCCCCTCAAGGCGGGTCGGAGACGTTGATTTAGCGACCCAATTATGTTATCAATGATAGGTTTCCATCCCCTCAAGGCGGGTCGGAGACCACACTTCACAAGGGTGAATCGCTACTGTTCCACAAGGTTTCCATCCCCTCAAGGCGGGTCGGAGACTGAGAACTCCGACATTCACTCGCCCATCCCTATAGAGTTTCCATCCCCTCAAGGCGGGTCGGAGACTAACACACATCCAACCTTGGGCGTAAAGGGAGTGGCGTTTCCATCCCCTCAAGGCGGGTCGGAGACCGAGCACAAGCCCGAACAGCACAGCAACCGACACCAGTTTCCATCCCCTCAAGGCGGGTCGGAGACAAAGATATGCGTAAAACCCCTCTTCCACCACCTATCGTTTCCATCCCCTCAAGGCGGGTCGGAGACAGTATCAGGCTTTTGATTGTGCTCCGAGTCCGGTTTGGTTTCCATCCCCTCAAGGCGGGTCGGAGACTTGGTCACCGCTTAGGCTATGTTAGCCCAAGCGGAAGTTTCCATCCCCTCAAGGCGGGTCGGAGACATCATCAGCCTCCTTTTTCTTGATGATGAGCCCTGTGTTTCCATCCCCTCAAGGCGGGTCGGAGACTCATCGGGCTGCCCGTCAGGGTCGGGGGAGGAGGAGGTTTCCATCCCCTCAAGGCGGGTCGGAGACTTTACAGTGCTCTTGTTAGTGCGCTCGCTTTTCTCGGTTTCCATCCCCTCAAGGCGGGTCGGAGACTTTTCGTTTATTGCTGATGCGCTGAATGGTCTTGCGCGTTTCCATCCCCTCAAGGCGGGTCGGAGACCAGACATAACCGATCACCTCCTACCATTATTGTAACAGTTTCCATCCCCTCAAGGCGGGTCGGAGACACCTTAACGCATGGGAACTTGTAGCCTCTGCCGCCGTGTTTCCATCCCCTCAAGGCGGGTCGGAGACACTCGTCTAACAACACTATCGCCCCTCGTTCATCAAAGTTTCCATCCCCTCAAGGCGGGTCGGAGACCTTTCCCGTCTTCGTGACACCCGATGCTTGACCGAGTTTCCATCCCCTCAAGGCGGGTCGGAGACAATTCAATGGCTGAAGGATTGAAATTGCGCCTGCCCGTTTCCATCCCCTCAAGGCGGGTCGGAGACCGAGAATGATTCTGCGATTCCCCACTACGGCTTCGTTTCCATCCCCTCAAGGCGGGTCGGAGACTGGGAAAAAGGTGGCGGGGTCTCTTTGTTCTTTCGTGTTTCCATCCCCTCAAGGCGGGTCGGAGACTCACGCTTTTGCAGGCTTTTCTCGTGATGGTGGCGTGTTTCCATCCCCTCAAGGCGGGTCGGAGACCAATACCCACCAGAAATTGAGCGCTACTTTATCCGTGTTTCCATCCCCTCAAGGCGGGTCGGAGACGAGTGAAGTTAAAATTACCGCACTGCATGTAGCAGTGGTTTCCATCCCCTCAAGGCGGGTCGGAGACCAAGACGAAATGAGGGGAAAGGCGGGCAAAAGGGGGCAAAAGGGCGGAAGGGTTGCCGTCGACCTTCGGTAGGCGGAAAATGGTAGGGGGGTCGACGGCAAATGACCCGCCAAAAAGGCGGGATTTTGCCCGAAAAAGCCACCCCATCGTTTTTCAGTTGTCAAAGTGCCTGAGACCTGTGAAGGTCGACGGCAAGTTTAGCGAGGGAAGGAAGGGATGTCAAGACCTGCGAGGGCAGCGGGGAAGGCGGAGAGGGCAAGAGGCGGTCAAAAGGTCGGGGCAATAAGGAAGAGGCGACAAAGGTTGGGCAAAAAGGGGGCGAAGGACGGTTCTCCCAGTGCCACCGAAACATTCGGCGTTTGGGAGAACCGCCCTCTAAAGCCCGCAAGGGTTTATCGCACGCGGGGGAAGTTCGGTTCGCCCTTGCCGACATACTTCGCCCGCTCGGCGTTGATGAAATCCAGCACCAAAGCCCAACGGGGCTTGTCGGAAGTGTTGGGCGCCGAGTAGTGCAGTGCCAACCCATCGTGGAAAGAGACATCGCCGGGCTTGGCTTCCACAATAACCGCCTTTGATGTGTCCACTTTGCTCATGTCGGCTGCCAAGTGCCCCAAGCCGTGCGTGTCTACATGGCTCGTCGTGATGTTGCCCAACTTGTGACTGCCAGGGATGTATTGCATGCAGCCGTTCTCCACCGTCGCTTCGTCCAAAGCAATCCATGCAGCGACATGGATTTGAGGTTCGTCTTTGGGCTCAAAGGGGAAGTAGGGCAAGTCTTGGTGCCAAGGCTTCTCCACGCCAATCTTGGGCGGCTTGAGCATGGCTTTGTCGGCAAAGAACAAAATGGCGGAAGTGCCCAGCAAGTCTTCCACGATGTCCAAAAGATGCGGGTTAGTGGCGAGTTGCGTCAGCACTTCGTCGCGCCCGAAAAAGTTCCAAACCTTGCGGACGGCATAAAGGGGGTCGTCAGGCATATATTCGCCCTTCGCCACCAACGGCTCTAACTGAATCAGAACGCCGTTGAAGTTCACCGTGTCGGATTCGGGCTTTTGCCCTTCCCGCAGCATCCGCAAGCCTTCGCGGATGTAATAGGCAAGCCGCTCTTTGACGGCAGCGATTTGTTGCTCGGAGAACAACCCTCGCACCACCAAAAAGCCATCCCGCTCAAACTGCTCCTTCTGCTCCGCCGTCAACGCCTTCAGCGTGATCATCGCCGACACCTCCTTGCTGCGTTGTCGGTTCGGTTATAATTCAGCGACGGAAGCGGGTGAGGGGCAATGGCGAAAGGGGACAAAGTTTTGTCGCAATGGGACAGGCGTCCGATGACCGTCGTGCGGGATGATTTTCTCCCCTACCCTTCCGACGACACTTTGCGGGAATGGTCGTGGGTTTGGGAGCGGATGAGCGTTACTTTCCTTCACGCCCGCCAACACGAATGCCTGCCCCATTGGCACATCGCCCCCCGTCGCTTGCCCAATGCCATCGCCTTTTTCGTCCACGCGGGGCGGGCGAAGTGGCAAATTGGCGATGCCATCGTCATCGCTAAGCCCGATGACTTGCTGTTCATCCCTGAAGGCGTTTGGCATTCAGCGGAGCATTTGCCAGAGCGGCGCTTTTGCGTCAGCGCCATCCACTTCACGGCGCGCCTATTTGGGTCGCTGGATGTCTTGAGCGTTTTAGGGTTTCCTGTCCATGTGCCGAAGTTGCCCGAAGCGGGGAGCGCCGTCAATGAGTTGCTGCGTCTATCGGCGCGTCAACCGTTGGGTTGGCAGCGGCGCGGGGCGGCATTGGTGACCGATTTGCTCTTGCGGGTCGCTCAGGAGCGCCCCGAACTCCTTCGCCCCACCGCTTCGCCGTTGGCGGTAACCGCCCTCAAAGTCTTGCATCCCGCCATCCAGTTTGCCGAAGACCATTTGCGGGATCGGGTGACGGTGACGGGGATGGCGAAAGCAGCATCTTGCTCGGTGCGGCATTTGCGCCGTCTCTTTCGGGAAGCCTTCGGCGTGTCACCCAAGCAGTGGCTGATAGAGCGGCGGTTGCAAAAGGTGGCGCATTTGCTCACTCAAACCGATTTGCCCCTCAAAGAGGTCGCCGCCGAATGCGGGTTTGACGATTTGCCCCATTTTCACCGCCTCTTCCGTCGCCGCTTCGGTCAGTCGCCCGCCCAATTCCGTCGGTCGGCATTTCGGGGATTGTGAAGTGTTCAATGACCAATGACCAATGAGCAATGAGCAATGACCAATGAGCAATGACCAATGACCAATGACCAATGACCAATGACCATGCCCTTTGACCAGTCGCTAATCGCCATTCGCCCCTACCATTCGCCAGTCGCTATTCGCCAATCGCTGCCGTTTTCCGTCGTGGCTAATAGCCACGCCAACATGCAACTTCAGGGCGAACTGCCATTCGCCCCTACTATTCGCCAGTCGCTATTCGCTACTCGCTGCCGTTTTCCGTCGTGGCTGATAGCCACGCCAACATCGCTGCCATTTGACCAGTCGCCAATCGCCATTCGCTATTCGCTGCCGTTTCGTGGCTGATAGCCACGCCAACATCGTTGCCGTTTGACCAGTCGCCAGTCGCTAATCGCCAATCGCTGCCGTTCACAGGGCTTGTGGGAACAGTTTGAAAACCTCCAGCGGCTCGGTGCTGACGCATTCAAAGCGGTGGGGTTGGGTCGCTGCCGAGTAACTGACGAAAAATTCGTCGCCCGCTTTGATCGGTTTGCCGTTCAACTTCCCTTTGCCCCGCCAGACGAACAAGGCGTAAGGGTCACCCTCAACGCTTTCAAAAGTGTCCGTGACGACGAGCCGCTTGCCACTGAATTTAGTTGTCACCGAAGGCGGGAAAATCCACCACTCTTGCCCACCTTTCTGATGCGTTTCGGTGATGGATTGCGGGAGGAGGCGACAGCGCTCCAGCAAATCGGGGTCTTGCGCCGTGCGGAAGTCCAAAAACCGCAAGGCAGTCTCCAAGTCGGGGAAGCCAGGGTGAATTTGCTGGGGGCTGAGGGGGCGACCGTCGCTGTGGGTTTCCAGCAAGGTGTAGACATCGCTGGGTTGTTGCACTTCAAGGCAGAACGCCGTGCCAGGGCGATGGGGCACGCCAGCGGGCGTGAAAAAGCCTTCGCCGTAGCGTTGCAAGTAGCAAGGCGAAAGTTCCAACACATGGTCGCGTCCTTTGCGGATGGCTGCGAGCAACGCTTGTTCGTCCACGCCCGCCTTCAAGCCGACATGGCTGTAAGGGCACGAACCTTTGGGCGCATCCAAGAAGAAGTAGGCTTCGTCCTTGCCGAAGCGATGCCCCGCAAAAAATTCGGGGTGACGCCAAACATCTTCGTCGCGGGCGTGGAAGTGGAAGACGATGGGTTCGGCGGGGTCAAGGAGTTTGGTCAGCAGGCGAAATTCGCCATCGTGGGCGCGATGGCGTTCCGCTCCCAACAAGAGGTCGCCGAACCGCTGCAAGACATCCCGCAGGTAAACGATGCCTGCGGAAGGTGGAAGCCAAACTTGGCTGAGCCCTTCGCCCTTGACAGGGTGAGGGTTATTCGCTTCCACGCACGAGGCAATCCAGCGTTCGGGGACGAAGAGTTTGGTGCGGGGGTTAAAAGTGCCGCCTGCTTTTTTGCTCAATCCTAACCGACCGCCGTCCTTGTAGAAGCGACGGACAAAGTTGGGGCGCAACTTCAAAATGCCACCCGTCCGCTCTATCTCCCGTTCCACAACTCGTTCCCAATCCGCCATCTCGCATCACCTTGCGCAAAAGTTTCCCTCACCGCCGCACGGTGGCGCGTTGCAAAAGTTCCTGAGCGTGCTGCAAGGAGGCGGCGGTGATTTGCTTGCCCGACAGCATGCGAGCCAACTCGCGCACCCGCTCTTCGCCGTCCAACGGGACGACGATGACGCGCGTCCGCTTGCCATCGTCCACCTTTTCCACGCGCAAATGCCAATCGGCTAAGGCGGCGATTTGGGGCAAGTGGGTGACGCAAAGGACTTGGGCGTAGCGGGCGACTTCCCGCAACTTCTCGCCGACGGCTTCTGCCGTCCGACCGCCGATGCCGACATCCACCTCGTCAAAGACGAGGACAGGAATTTCGTGGGCGCGTTGCAGGCAGGCTTTCAGCGCCAGCATCACCCGCGCCAGTTCGCCGCCCGAAGCGATTTTCGCCAACGGCTTCAGCGGCTCACCAGGGTTGGTGGCGATCAAAAACTCCACACGGTCAATGCCATCCCGCCCGAAAGCGAAAGTGCCGTCGGGCAGCGCCAGCCCGTCGGGATCGGGGGTGCGTTCTAAAGCGACTTTGAATTTCGCCCGTTCCATCATCAACGCTTTCAGGTGCGCTTGCACCGCTCGCTCCAACTGCCGAGCCAATTCCGCTCGCGTTTGAGAAAGGGCACAGGCGGCGTCCGCCAACGCTTTCCGCAACCGCTCCCGCTCCTTTTGCAGCGCTTCAAGGCGTTCCTCGCTCGTCTCCAACCGTTCCAACTCTTGGGCGATTTGTCGGCGATAGTGCAGGATGGCGGCGATGCTGTCGCCATACTTGCGCTTGAGCCGTCGGATCAAGTCCAGGCGCGCTTCCACTTCTTCCAGCCGTTCGGGATCAAATTCCGTGTGGCGGGCATAGCGCTCCAACTCAAAGGCGATGTCTTGCAAGGTGTCAAGGGCTTGGTTGAGGGTTTCGTGGGGTTGGCGCAAGGCGGGGTCAAACTCGGCGGCGTCTTTCAGGGCTTGCACCGCTTCGCCTAAGGCATCCAACGCCCCGCCATCGCCGCTGAGCCGTTCTACGGCGAGGTTCACTCGCTCGGCGATGCGTTCGGCGTGGGCGAGGCGGAGGCGTTCCTGCTGCAACTCTTCCTCTTCGCCGTCCCGCAAGTTGGCTCGGTCAATTTCGTCCGCTTGATAACGCAGCAAATCCAGCCGTTGCATGCGGTCACGCTCGCTTTGTTGCAACTCTGCTAACTCTCGCTCCACTTGCATCAATTGCCGATACAGGTTGGCGTAGCGCTCCTTGAGGGGCATCAGTCGGTCGCCGCCGAAGGCGTCCAAAAAAGCGAGGTGGTTGGCAGCGTCCAACAAAGATTGGTGCTCGTGCTGACCGTGAATGTCCAAAAGGGCTTTGCCAATTTGCTTGAGCATGGAGACAGTAGCGGCGCGCCCGTTGACCCGACAGCGGCTGCGCCCTGACCTGTTCAACTCCCGCGTCAGGATGAGGGTGTCGTCTTCCAACTCAAAGCCCAACTCATAGATGACCGCCCGCACTTGCGGGCAGGTTCGCAGGTCAAAAATGGCTTCCACCAGCAAGGCATCAGCGCCCGTGCGGATGAGGTCGGGGTCGCCCCGTTCGCCGACGAGGAAACTGAGGGCGTGGATGATGATGGACTTGCCCGCCCCCGTCTCGCCCGTCAGGACATTGAAGCCCGATTGCAGCGTCACTTGCACCTCGTCAATGATGGCGAGGTTTTTGATGAGCAACTCCGCCAGCATGCCCTTCACCTTGCCCGAAGGCATCTTTGATTTTGTCGCCGACGGGAACGGTCGTCGCTTTCAAGCGCTTAACGGGATGGCACGGAGGGCGCAACAATTGGGGCGCTTCCTCTTCGGCATGAGCGCAATAACCTAAACTCACCACGAAAGGATGGCGAAGGATGGCGCTGTGGGAAGTGGTCTTGTTGGCGGTCGTGCAAGGGTTGACGGAGTTTTTGCCCATTTCCAGTTCGGGGCACTTGGCGATCATGGAGCATTGGCTTCAGTTGCCAGAAGGAGAACGGTTGCCCGTCTCGGTGATGGTGCACTTTGGGACATGGGTGGCGTTGCTCGTTTACTTTCGGGACGATTTGCTGTTGATGCTGCGGGGGATCGGGGCAGGCGATGAGAGAGGGCGGCAGTTGCTTTGGAGCGTCATCATCGCCAACGCGGCGACGGTCGCCGTCGCTTTGCCGCTGAAGCGCTTTGTGGAGCACGCCCTCAGTGCGCCCATCTTTGTCGCCCTCTTTTGGGTGTTGACGGCGCTGTTGCTGTTTGCCAGCGAGGCGTGGGAAACGCATCGGGAGCGAACGAACCCATCACTCGCATCAGCAGGCGATGCGCCCGATGAACCGTTCCCTTACTGGTGCGCCGTCATCGTCGGGTTGGCGCAAGGGCTGGCGGCGTTTCCTGGTTTGTCAAGGTCGGGGACGACAATAGCGGCGGGTTTGCTTTGCGGGTTGGGACGGAAAGAAGCGGGGCGGTTTGCCTTCCTCGTCGGCATCCCCGCTATCTTGGGGGCAAATTTGCTGGAAGCGAAGGACATCGCCGCTTTGCCGACAGGCAGCATCGGGATCATGCTTGGCGTCCTCGTTGCCTTCGTCGTCGGCTACCTTGCCATCGGTTGGACATTGGCGGCGGTGCGACGGGCGAAGTTGCATTGGTTTGGCGTCTATTGCTTGCTGGCTGCCCTTGTCGTCATCGCCGGGTGGCACGGGAAATGGTTGGCGTTAACTCCATCGTTCTCTCACTTTGTGGCATCGGCAGTTTCAGGACAATGACTTCCCGCAATTGGCGCTCATCGGCGAAGGGGCGCACGGCGATACTGGGCGGTTCGGTGTGGCGGTCAATGCGGGCGATTTCACCGACGGGAATGCCCGACGGAAAAACGCCGCCCAATCCCGAAGTGACCAACCGTTCCCCTTTGCGGGGAAGGATGCGGCGGGAAAGGTGCAAAAGTTCTAATTGCTGACCGCCTGTGCCCTTGACAATCCCGAAGACATTCGGATGCCCTTCCAACCCCACGCCGACGGCGCTTCGGCGGTCGGTGAGGAGCAGGACGACGCTATGGTGGCGATGGACTTCCCAAATGCGTCCGATGAGCCCTTGATGGTTCAGGACGGGAGCGTGGAGCGTCACGCCGTCCGAAGCGCCTCGGTTGATGACGGCGGTGCGAAACCAGTTGCTCCCGCCGATGGCAATGACTTCGGCGGCGATGAAGGGTTGACCGACCGATTGCCCCAATTGCAAGAGCGCCCGAAGCCGTCGGTTCTCTTCGGCGAGATGACGCAGGTGCACATTTTCGGCTTCCAAAGTCGCTAAGCGTTCCCGCAACCGTTGTCGCTCTTCCGCCAGTTCGTCACTTTGCACCAATGTCTCCGCCCATGACCGAAGGGCATGCCAACTCCGAGCGGCGAAGGAGGCGGAGCGAACACCGACCCCGCTCACTGAATCGGCGACAACGGGCAAAACCCATCGGGCAAGGGAAACAAGTCCGAGCAAGACAGCGGCGAAAAGGAAGCCCAACGAGAAGGCTTTCAGGATGCCGACCAACCCTGCATTTGCCGTCCGCGAGGCACTCCTTCGGGTCGCCATGCCTCTCGCCCCAAGGTCGGGATTAACCGACGCGCCCGTTCAAGGCGCGCTCTAACAGGCTGATGTCTTCCACCATCCGCCCCGCCCCCAACGCCACGCAAGTCAGCGGGTCTTCGGCGAGATGGACAGGAATGCCCGTCTCTTGGTGAAGCCGACGGTCTAAACCTCGCAGCAACCCGCCACCGCCACAAAGGACGATGCCTCTGTCCATGATGTCGGCAGCCAATTCGGGGGGCGTTTGCTCCAGCGTCAGTTTGACGACTTCCACGATTTGGTTGACGGGTTCGGCGATGGCTTCCCGAATTTCCTCACTGCGCAAGGTGACGCTCTTGGGCAAACCCGTCACCAAATCTCGCCCCCGAACTTCCATCTGCAACTCCTTCTCCAACGCATAGGCGGAGCCGATGCGGATTTTGACCTCTTCCGCCGTCCGTTCCCCGATGAGCAAGTTGTAAGCGCGACGGACATAATTCATGATGGCTTCGTCAATTTCGTCGCCAGCGATGCGGATGGTATTGGCGACGACGATGCCGCCTAAGGAGATGACGGCGACTTCCGTGCTGCCGCCTCCGATGTCCACGACCATGCTGCCGATCGGCTCCATGACAGGCAAGCCCGCCCCGATAGCGGCAGCAAACGACTCCTCCACGACATAGGCTTCCACTGCCCCCGCCTCTTTCGCCGCCTGAATGACCGCCCGCCGCTCCACTTCCGTCGCTCCCGACGGGATGCCGACGACGACGCGTGGATAGACCATGTAACGGCGACGATGGACGCGGTGAATGAAGTAACTGAGCATCTGCAAGGTCGTCTCGTAGTCGGCAATCGTGCCGTCCTTCAGAGGGCGACGGGCGACGATGCGCCCAGGGGTGCGTCCGACCATCCGCTTGGCTTCCTCGCCGACGGCACAGATGCGTCCCGTCTCCGTGTCCACAGCAATGACGGACGGTTCTCGCAACATGATGCCTTTGCCTTGCATGTAGACGAGGGTGTTCGCCGTCCCCAAGTCAATCCCCAAGTTGCGGGAGAAGCCACTGAGCAATCGCCTGATGCTCCACGCCATCCGACAACCCTCCTCAAAGCAGACCGCGCTCTTTCAGGCTAACGAACACGCCATCTCCGATGATGAGGTGATCCAACACCTCAATCCCCAAGATGCGCCCCGCCTCCACCAACTGACGGGTCAAGGCAATGTCTTCAGGGCTGGGCGTCGGGTCGCCGCTGGGATGGTTGTGGACAAAAATGACGGCAGCGGCGCTTTGGCGCACCGCTTCTTTGAAACATTCCCTCGGATGTGCCAACGAAGCCGTCAGCGTCCCCACCGAAACGGTGACGACATCCAGCACGAAGTTGCGGGCATTCAGCAAGATGGCTTTCAAATGCTCGCGGTCTAAGTAGCGCATCTCGGACATGACCAACCGAGCGGCGTCGGCAGGGCTTTGGACGATGGGACGCTCTGTGCGATTCGCTTCAAAAGTGCGGCGCCCCAATTCCAAAGCGGCTTTCAGTTGACACGCCTTTGCCAACCCAACTCCTTTGACCTTCGCCAATTCGGCAAGGGCGCAACGGTAAAGCCCTTGCAACCCGCCGAACTTGGACAGCAACTGATGCGCCAATTCCAACGCTGTCGCTTCCGCCGTTCCCGTCCGAAGGATGATCGCCAAAAGTTCGGCGTCAGAAAGGGCGGCTTCCCCATACTCCGCCAATCGTTCGCGTGGTCGCAACTCTTTGGGCAACTCTTTGATTGTGTAGCGGATGCGCTCCCCTGCCATCACCTTCGGGCGCAGCGTTTTTCCACCCTTCACCTCCATCGGAGCGCTTTCAGCGTGCCAACCCTTTGATGCCTCTCTCTTCGCCCGAAACTATAACGCGCACCCTTTTTGCCGTCACCCAATCCTTGATGCCTGTCAAGAGCCCGTCGGTGGCAGCGCGCTATCCTTTTAGCGGCGCTGTCGTGTCACTTCGCCGATGCGATGGCGTTTCAGGAGGCGAGAAAGAGATGAACGAACGCCAACGAGAAGCCATTTGGGTGCCTGAAATCCCAGGGCAGCCGACTTTGCCACCCGAAATGCGCCAGCAAAAACTGGAGATTGTCCTGACGCGTTTGGACTGGGTGAAGGAAATCGCCGACCGCGTTCTGGGCAGCACGCCCCTGCCCAAAGCCTTCAATTGGGCGCGAGCGAGTTCCCTTTGGTATATGACCTTCGGCTTGGCATGTTGCGCCATTGAGATGATGGCGACGGCGGGACCGCGCTACGACTTTGACCGCTTCGGCATGATCCCCCGCGCCACGCCCCGCCAAGCCGATTTGATGATCGTTGCGGGCACCGTCACCTACAAGATGGCGCCCCGCGTGAAAGTGCTTTACGAGCAAATGGCGGAGCCGAAGTATGTGATTGCCATGGGCGTTTGCGCCACCAACGGCGGTCCCTTCTATGACGCCTACTCCGTCCTCAACGGCATTGACAAGGTGATTCCTGTGGATGTCTATGTGCCCGGTTGTCCGCCCACGCCTGAGCAGTTGCTTTGGGGCGTTCGGTTGTTGCAGGAGAAAATCAAGCGGGGCGGACAGGTAACCCCTGAAGCGTTGACGCGAGAAGAGATGCAAAAGGAACTGGCGGAAGTCGCCACGCGATAAAGGAGCGTGACGAAGATGGCAGCAGCGCCCCCTCCGACACCTGTCAAGCCATCCTTTTGGGCGGATTTGTGGGACACCATCGTCACCCTCCTCAAAGGCTTAGGGGTGACGGGCAAAAACCTTTGGCGCGTCGTCGTCCAAAGGCAGGCTGTCACGATCACCGAACAATGGGGCTCGCGCCCCATCGCCCTGCGCTATCGGGGCACTATCGGCTTGACCATTGACCGACGCACGGGCAAAGAAAATTGCATCGGTTGCCTCGCTTGCGAGCGCATTTGCCCCGACCACTGCATCCACATTGAAACCATTGACGAAAAGCCAGGGCACAAGGGCAAGTATCCTGTCGTCTTCATCATTGACAACAACCTCTGCAGCCTTTGTGGCTTGTGCGTGGAAGCCTGCCCCGTCCCCGCCCTCATCCACACGGAAGTTTGGCAAGTGGGCGGTTACTCCCACCGAGATTTGGTCTTTGACAAGCAACGGCTGTTGGAAGTCGGCGAATGGCAACAGGAGAAGTGGATTCGCATGGGGCTTGGAACGGTTGATCAAGTGACGGGCAAAA
>Ga0079997_122677_pt1 | contig 16564 bp, 16 predicted proteins | sample PerSpoCPS_CMetaG_FD_69200 | JGI IMG/M metagenome (GOLD analysis project Ga0079997, IMG submission 69200) | Archaeal communities from Yellowstone National Park, Wyoming, USA - Perpetual Spouter C (PS_C) MetaG (SPADES assembly) (version 2) | ecosystem: Environmental > Aquatic > Thermal springs >... | reverse complement strand
ATGTGGCCGGCGTTCTGGAGGAGCGGGCGGTCTCCCGGGACGAGTTCCGGCAGATCCTGTCCCGCCTCGACGTCCTGGAGCGGGACGTGGCCGCCCTCCAGGCCGACGTCCGGGAGCTCCGGAGGGAAATGAATGAACGGTTTGATCGATTGTATGGGGAGATGAACGGACGATTTGACCGCTTACACGGGGAAATCAATGAGATGTTTGATCGATGGCGTGAGGAAGCGGATGAGCGGTTTGACCGATTCCGTGGGGGAGTGGACGAACGATTCGACCGATTGCATCGGGAGATGAACGAGCGGTTTGACCGGATGGGGGAGCGGGTGGATCGGATGTATCATCAGATGGTGGTGCAGACCCGCTGGCTGATCGGCGCGCTGGCCGTGATCGGGACGGTGATCAGCCTCCTGCTGGCCATCGGCCAATTTGTCCGATGAACAGATCCAGGCCACAGCGGGCAAACCAATGATTTCAGGAGTAAGGATTCCACCGGAATATTGCGGAGCTGGATCAAGGGCACTGATATGCTTCTTCGGTTTGCTCATGATGATCTATTGGAGAAGACATTTCAGTTGTGCGTCGTTGGTCTGTAAGATGTCAATGCCGTGGCAGATATTAATGCGTATGTAAATTATCTTGCTTAATCAGCGAAACAAATGTGCGGTATTGTCGGTATATTTGGCTATGCAGTGAGCGCACCGCCCGTAGATAGCGAAGAGCTCCGACGCATGCGCGAGCGCATGGCGACGCGTGGGCCGGACGGAAGCGGAGAGTGGTATTCCGCTGACCGGCGGGTGGGATTGGCCCACCGGCGGCTCGCCATCATCGACCTCTCCGATGCCGCCGCCCAGCCCATGCATGACCCCGAAACCGGGAACGTCATCGTCTTCAACGGCGAGATTTACAACTACCGCGAACTCCGCCGCGAACTGGAAGCCCAGGGCGTCACGTTCCGCACACAGTCTGACACCGAGGTCCTCCTCGCCCTCTACAGGGTGTACGGGAGCGACATGCTGCCGAAGCTCCGCGGCATGTTCGCCTTCGCCCTCTGGGACGCTCGCCAGCAGGCCCTCCTTCTGGTGCGCGATCCCTTCGGGATCAAACCCCTCTACTACGCCGACGACGGCCGAACCCTGCGCTTTGCGTCACAGGTGAAAGCCCTGCTCGCCGGAGGCGGCGTGAACACGGCGCCCGATCCCGCGGGCCACGTGGGCTTCTTCCTCTGGGGGCATGTGCCTGATCCATTCACCCTCTACCGCGGCATCCGGGCCCTGCCGGCAGGCACGGCGCTCTGGGTGGCCCGGGACGGCGAGCGGAAGACCTTCGTCTATTTCGACCTCGCCCGAGAGCTCCGCGAGCCACCGATCGCGCCGGCCCCAAAGAGCGCCGCCGAGGCCCGGGAGCTCCTGCGCCATGCCCTGCTCGACTCCGTCCGCCATCACCTGGTGGCCGACGTCCCGGTCGGGGTGTTCCTCTCGTCGGGAAAGGACTCCGCCACTGTGGCCGCTCTGGCGGCCGAGGCGGCCCCGGGCCCGCTCGAAGCGCTGACCCTGGGGTTTCACGAATATGCGGGGACCGTGCTGGACGAGACCCCGCTCGCCGTCGAGGTCGCCCGTCGCTACGGCCTGAGGCACCAGGTGCGCTGGGTCACGCGAAACGACTTCGGAGAAGCGCTGGAGCCGCTCCTCGAGGCCATGGACCAGCCCTCGATCGACGGGGTGAACACCTACTTCGTCGCCAGGGCCGCGCGGGAGGCCGGCTGGAAGGTGGCGCTCTCGGGTCTCGGCGGGGACGAGTTCTTCGCCGGCTACCCGAGTTTCCGCGACTTGCCGCGAGCGGTGCGAGCGCTTCGCCCGTTTGCCGCCGTTCCGTGGCTCGGCCGGGCGGTCCGGAGTGGCGTGGGCCCCCTCCTCCGAACGGCTGGTCTCTCGCCGAAGTGGGCCGGAGTCCTCGAGTATGGCGGCGACTGGGCGGGCGCGTACCTGCTCCGTCGTGCGCTTTACATGCCCTGGGAGCTTCCCGAGCACTTCGAACCGGAGTTCGTCCGAGAGGGGCTTGAGCGGCTCGAGACCCTGCCCGCGCTTCGCCGGTCCGTCGAGGGCCTCGCCTCCGACCGGCTTCGCGTCACGGCGCTCGAAGCCGGCTGGTACATGCGGAGCCAGCTCCTTCGCGATACCGACTGGGCAAGCATGGCGCACGGCCTGGAAGTCCGCGTCCCGCTCGTGGACGTGGAGGTCGTCCGCACCGTCGCACGGCTCTGCCACGCCGGCTTTCCACCCACCAAGCGCGACCTCGGCGAAAGTCCTCGGCCGCCGCTCCCGGAAGCCGTCCTGGCTCGGCCGAAGACGGGGTTCTCGGTGCCGGTGCGGGAGTGGCTCCTCGAGGGCTGGGAAGGCAGAGCGTCCCGGGTGCGTGTCGCCCGCGGCCTGCGGGGCTGGGCCGAAGTGGTGTACGCCATGTACCTCAGGGAGACCCCGCCGGCTTCAGCAGTATCCTCCCCGAGCAAGACCAAAGCGCAGCGGCACATCGGGCTTCTCGCTTCCGAGATGTGCACGCCGGGTGGGGTACAGGCCTACATGCTTCGCCTCGCCGAAGCGCTGGCGCCGGCCCGGCCCGGGGACGGCTATGCCTTTCATTGCGCGAGCCTCAACGACACGACCGAGTCCCTGCGTCGCCATCTTTCGCTCAGGGGTTGCGCGACCCTCTACGGGGCCTCTCGTTCGAAGTGGCGACTCGCCCTCCGGCTCCTCGCCTTCCCCCGACTCGAGGTCCTCGTGGTCGGACACCTGGGGCCGTCGCCTCTCGCGTGGCTCCTCAAGGCCATCGGGCGCGTCGAGTGGTACGTCATCGTCCTGCACGGGATCGAGGCGTGGCGGCGCCTTCCCTGGCCCGAGCGCTGGGCGGCGCAGCGCGCCGATGCCGTGGTCGCTACCACTACCTTTACTGCGAGGGAGTTCGGTCGGCTCAACGGTGTCCGCGAAGATCGGCTTCACGTCATTCCCCTGTGCGCCGACGAACGGAGCTGGGGGGAGAACGCGGGGTTCAAGCTCAACGGTGGGTTCAAGCTCCTGTGCGTCGCTCGCCAGGATGCCTCGGAGCGGTACAAGGGCTTCGAGATGATCTTCGAGGCGCTCGCCCGCATCCCCGATCCCCCTGAGCCGCACCTCAATCTGGTCGGGACGGGCGACGATCAACCGCGCCTCAAGGCCGTCGCGTCGGCCCTCGGGGTGGCGGACCGGGTCACGTTCTGGGGGGTGCTGGACGATGCCCGACTCGCGGCCGCGTACGAGGACTGCGACGTGTTCGTGATGCCGAGCAAGAATGAAGGCTTCGGCATCGTGTTTCTTGAGGCGATGCTCCGCGGCAAGCCGTGCATTGGGGGCGCGCACGGCGGCACCCCCGAGGTGATCGAGCACGGCAAAAGCGGCTTTCTGGTGGAATACGGCGACGTGGACGCCCTGGTCCGGTATCTCCTGGCCCTGCGGTCGGACCCTGACCTCCGTCGGCGGATGGGCGAGCGGGGCCGGGAACTGGTCAAGAGCCGCTTCAGTGCCGCGGCGTTTCGCGAGCGCTGGCGCCGGCTGGTGCTGGAAGAGCTGGCAGGGTTGCGCCCCGAGAACCTCCAGCCCCTCGCGGCCGCCATAGGGCGGACCGATGGCGCGAAGGAGAAGGCGTAGTGGACGCCGAGCGCCTTGCCCGGTTTCGGGAAGTCATCTACTCCAGTTACGGTCGCCATTGGCAGGACGCGGGTGAGCACTTTGACCCCGCTGCGGCGGCCCGCTGGGGCCGGGCCTACGGCTGGTACCTGCGCGGCTGGCTCCCGGCCCGCCGCGATGCGGCCATCGCCGACCTCGCCTGCGGGCAGGGCCGGCTTCTGTACTGGCTAAAGTCCCTGGGCTATACAAGCCTGTACGGGGTCGACATCGCCCCAGACCAGGTGGCGCTCGCCCGGCAGGTCGCGAACGTGGATCAGGAGGACCTGCTGTCCTGGCTGGCGGAGCGCCCAGAACGATTCGACCTGTTGATCGGGCTCGACATCATCGAGCATTTTGCCCGCGACGAAGCGCTCCGCTTCCTCGAGCTCGCGTACGCGGCCCTCAAACCCGGCGGCCGGCTCGTGCTCCAGACGCCGAATGCGGACAGCCCGTTTGGCCTGCAGGTGCGCTACGGCGACATCACCCACGAGTGGGCCTACAACGTGAACCAGCTCGCGCGCCTGCTCCGCCGGGCCGGGTTCGTGGCGATCGAAGCGCGCGAGCAGGGGCCCGTGCCCTGGGGCTACAGCCTGGCCTCGACAGCACGGTTCCTCGTCTGGCGCCTCATCCGGGCGGGCCTCCAGCTCTGGAACCTCGCGGAGACCGGGGCCACGCTGCCGGTTCTCACGCGGGTGTTTTTAATCAAGGCTGATAAGGGTGCGGCAGGCGATTGACCACCCGGGCTCTGGTTCGGGGGAGTGATCGAGACTCGCGGGTTAGATTTGCCCCTGATGCTGAACCCATCGGCGATTAGTAACCGCACACTCTTGGGGAAAGTGCTGCGGCTTCCTCTTCGTCTGCTCCCCAAGGGAATGGCGGTACCTATCCTTCGGGGCCCAGCCAAGGGCCAGAAATGGATCGTGGGAAGCTCGAACCACGGTTGCTGGCTCGGGACCTACGAGTTGGAAAAACAGACGACACTGGTGCGCTTCGTGAAGCTGGGAATGACCGTGTACGATGTCGGAGCACAAGCAGGCTTCTACACGCTGTTTTTCTCGCGCCTGGTTGGGGGCGGACAGGTGTATGCCTTTGAGCCGTTGCCAGAGAACCTCCGGTACTTGCTTGCCCACATTGCCATGAACCGGCTTTCCAACGTGAAGGTGGTCCAGGTGGCGCTGGCAGACAAGACAGGCCTGGCTGGCTTCACAGTGGATCGAGGCAAGAGCCAGAATGCACTGGTCCGCTTGGGCGACTCCCCGCTCGTGGTGGCGACGATGAGCCTGGACGAGCTTGTGGAGGAGCACGGCTTCCCACCGCCGAATCTGATCAAGCTCGATGTGGAAGGAGCCGAGGCGTCCATACTCGAAGGTGCTCGGCTCACCCTGGAGCGTCACCGGCCGGTCGTGTTCGTCGCCCTTCACGGGCGAGAGCAGGCGACAAGGTGCTTGCGTCTTCTCGAACAGCTCCAGTACGAATGCCGCTCGCTGGATGGCCGGCGTGTCGCTCAAGACGATGGGGTGGACGAAATCTACGCCGTTCCAGAGGAGGCTACGGGTGGCAGCTGCTGACCATCGGCAGCACGTCCTCAAGCTCAACGTCGGTTGCGGCTTGGACGCCGTCCCAGGCTGGCAGAATCTCGACAACTCGTGGTCGTTAGTCGTCAGTAGTCATCGACTGCTTCGGGTGGGATTCGACATTCTGGAACGCGTGACTCGAAGGCGCCTGTACACGCGCTTTCCCGCAGGGGTGCGGCGGCACGATGTGACCAAGGGTCTGCCCTATCCCTCTGAAAGTGTGGCCGTCATCTACTCGAGCCACATGCTCGAGCATCTGCCGCGGAGGGATGTGGAGCGTTTTTTGCGTGAGGCTTATCGGGTCCTCGTGCCCGGGGGGTATTACGGTTGGCTCTTCCCGATCTGGAGCGCAAAGCCCGCGCCTATCTGGGATTTATCGAGCAGGTGCGACAGGGTTGTCACACAGCACGTGTGCCTGCGGATGAATTCGTCCGGAGTACCCTCTTAGGGCTCGAGGAAAGCTGGAGCTTGCGAAATCCAATAAGCCCCGTTCGATTTCTCCTCGCTCGTGAGCGCCATTGCTGGATGTGGGACGCACCGTCTCTCATGATTCTGCTGCGCCAGATCGGATTCAGCGAGGTTCGCGAAACAGGCTTCCGTGAGAGCTGGATCGGCGAGGTCCATTTGCTCGACCTGGAGAGCCGCCGGGACGAATCCTTTTATATCGAAGCGCGGAAATGAGGAGCCAGCCGTGAGCGCCCGTTATCGTGTCGCGTACCTGGTCTCTCACCCGATTCAATATCAAGCGCCGCTCCTGCGCCGCATCGCGGCCTGTCCGGAGATCGACCTCACGGTGTTCTTCATGTCCGACCTCTCCGTGAGAGGATATCGCGATCCCGGTTTTGGGACACGCGTTCAGTGGGACGTGCCGCTGCTGGACGGATATCGATACGAGTTTCTTCCGGCCCTGGGTCCCCGCGACCGCCTTTCGTTCTGGTGGCCTCTGAGTCGGCGCTTGAGGCATTTCCTGCGATCCGGCCGGTTCGATGTCCTCTGGGTCCACGGGTACTCGCACAATGTCACGTTGCGGGCCATTCTGTGGGCCAAGTCTCTCGGTATGAAGGTGCTCCTGCGCGGCGAGTCTCATTTGATGAGCGAAACTCCCTCGCCCGCCAAGCGACAATTGAAGAAAGCGGTGTTGCCGGGCCTCTTCCGGCTCATAGACGGGTTTCTGGCGATTGGGACGCTGAACCGGGAGTACTACATTCATTATGGCGTGCCTGAGCACAAAATCTTCATGATGCCGTACGCGGTTGACAACGAGTTCTTTCAGAAGAGAGCGGGCGAAGCCCGCATGTGCCGCGAGCAGTTGCGGGCCGAGCTGGGCCTGGATCCTGGCCGTCCAGTTATTTTGTATGCCTCCAAGTTACAACGGCACAAGCGGCCCGGAGATCTGCTGGAGGCTTATGTCAAACTGTCCCCGGATGGAGCCCTGGAACCGCGGCCGTATTTGCTCTTCGTCGGCGACGGCGAGGAGCAGCGCCGGTTGGAGGAGCGGGTCCGCGCGCTGGGCTGGCGGTCCGTTCTGTTCCTGGGCTTCAAGAATCAGAGCGAACTCCCGCGTTATTACGATCTGTGCGATGTGTTCGTCCTTCCGTCGGCGAAGGAACCGTGGGGCCTCGTCGTGAACGAGGCCATGAACGCCGCGAAGCCGGTCGTGGTCTCGGATCGAGTGGGATGCGCGCCGGACCTGGTGCGGGACGGGGTCAACGGGTTCGTGTTCCCGGTAGGCAATATCGGCGCGCTGGCCGAGAGGCTTCGGCGGCTGACGGAGGATCCGGAGCTTGCCCGCCGAATGGGCGAGGAAAGCCTTCGCATTATCGACAAGTGGAATTTCGATGCCGATGTCCAGGGTCTGCTGGAAGCGTTAGATTACGTCGTGGGGACACGACGGTGATCGGGGCGCGGCAGGTTTGGCGGGGGCTTCATAGTGTAAGCCCATTCCTTGCCCGGGTGGTACTGACCGCCGGGACGAATGGGGTGTTGGCGCTGCTCGGGTTCGTAACCGGTACGGTGGCCGCGCGGCTGTTGGGCCCCCAGGGCCGGGGCGAACTGGCGGCCATCCAGACGTGGCCCAGTTTCATTGCAACCATCGCGATGCTGGGCCTGCCCGAAGCCCTGGTCTACTATTGCGCCCGGGACCCCGCACGGGCGGGCCGCTACCTGGGCTCGGCGGTGGCCATCGGCCTCTTGGCGTCCCTGCCGTTTATGGTCCTCGGATACCTGGCCATGCCCTTCTTGCTCTCGGCGCAGTCGGCCGAGGTGGTTCGCGCCGCACGCGGGTATTTACTGATCGTGCCCGTGTTCGCACTGGTCGGAATTCCGTATCATCCCCTGCGGGGCTTGAGCCGGTTTGTCGCCTGGAATGCGCTCCGGCTGTTGGCGCTGCTCGCCTGGCTTGTCCTGCTCCTGGGAGCTCTTATCGCGGGACCGGCGAGCCCGGAGCGGCTGGCGTTTTCCTATTTGGCGCTGCTGGCGCTGCTTTTCGTGCCGGTCGCCCTGGTGGTGGTGCGGCAGGTCCCCGGGCCCTTCCGCCCCGATGTCCGGGATTGGGGGCCGCTCCTCCGATACGGCCTTCCGGCCGTGGCGAGCACCCTGCCGCAGATGCTGAACTATCGGCTGGACCAGCTCATCATGATGGCCTTTCTGCCGGCCCAGGCGCTGGGCCTGTATGTCGTGGCGGTCTCCTGGGGCGGGATGGTTCAGCCTCTGGTGGGCGCTCTGGGGACGGCCCTCTTTCCCCACGTGGCTTCAGGGGCAAATCCTGCCGAGCGGGTTCGACGGTTCCTGCAGGGGAGCAGGTTGGCTTTGCTACTCTCGCTGGGCTCGGCCGGTGTCCTGCTTGTGCTCACACCGTGGGCCCTCCCGTTCGTCTTCGGAACGGCCTTCGGCCCGGCCGTTCCGGCCGCCCTGGTGCTGGTCCTCGCCTCGGCGATTGCGGCGTTCAACGGAGTGGTGGAGGAGGGCCTCCGGGGGCTCGGACGCCCATCCGCAGTCCTGTGGGCCGAACTGGGAGGCGTCTGCATCACGGTTGTGGCCCTGTTCATACTGCTGCCGCAGTTGGGGATTCTGGGCGCCGCGCTTGCCTCTTTGCTCGGTTACGTTGGGGTGAGCGCGATGCTGCTGGTGCAGGCGGTCCGGGCAGCAGCCGTTCGCTCATGGACCACCTTGTGCCCGACCGGGAAAGACCTCGGCGCTGTTTGGGGTCGCCTGGTAGGCGCGATGCGGGGATCAGCGCAATGAAGAGTGAAAAAGGTGAGCGCATAGTGACGGGTATCGCTAGCCTCTGGCAACAAATGAAGACGAGAGCTCGTGAACTCTATGAACAGATGAAAGAAGAACATGCTAAGCGGATAGGACTGCTTGCTATCCCTGAGAGGTACCGCTCACACCTTGTCTGCGTCGGAGGGGCTTCTGAACAGGCATGGCTCATAATGCAGCTTTGTCAGCGGTATCAGGCGAAGCGAATCTTGGTTGTTGGTGTGTTCGGGGGCAGGGACTTTTGGTATCTACGGGCAAATGGTTACGACGTGGACGGATTCGATATAGTGCAACCAAGCGACTTTCCACCTATATACACGGGTAATGTTGAGGATGCTCAGACATTGCCCGGGGGTCCCTATGACGCCGTAATTCTCGCTGAGGTACTTGAGCACCTTCGTGATGATGCCACAGCTCTCAGAAATCTTCGAGGTCTACTCGGTCCAGATGGAATATTGATTTTGACGGTCCCATTCTTTGATGACAGACCCGAGTGGCATATCAGGATTTATTCGCCTAGAAGCATTAAGCGGTTGCTGGAGGCGTGCGGTTTCCGGGTTATTGATATGTATTTTAGGCCTCTTCCTTTCCCCCCATGTCTACGTAGGTTGATTAACATGACCATCCATGGCATCAATGCGGCCTGCTATATCATCACTCTACGTACGGTCTACCACCGACTTTTGCCGATTCTTTGGGCACTGTACATGAAGTTCTCTAGGTGGCAATGGCCGAATCGGATTAGCCGGGGGTTTGGGGCCACGGTTGTGGCGGTAAGGTGGCATTCAGAAACCGACTTGATCGAGATGAATCGGAAGGCCTTCTGGGGAGGAGAGGATGCTTAGCTCGGTTACGCGGGGGTAAGCGCCATGCTGCTGGTGCAGGCGGCCCGGGGAGCGGCCATTCGGTCATGGACCACCTTGTGCCCGACCGGGAAAGACCTCGGCGCTGTTTGGGGTCGCCTGGTAGGCGCGATGGGTAGGCGAATCACGTAAAGGGAAGGAGACATGACCGGTCCATCGATCTGGATTGAGACCCTGATGGCGGCGGCAAAACGGCCGCAGGCCGTATTGTTTCGCCTGCGACTGATGGCAAACAACGCCCGTTTCAGGCGTATGCGACTTCGGTTTCTCAGCGAGGTGACCGGGGCCGATCCTGACGTCATTGCTCAATACGTCCGGGAGGCTGAGACGGATCGTCCGCTCATTCACGCGATACGCGCCGCCTATCGGCGATGGACCCGCTACATACCCTTGCCGACAGACTTCATGGTGGATAGCAGTGGATCCACGATGTTCTTTCACGCCGTTTCACTCTATGCCCTAGTAAGGGTGATGCGACCGCAGATCATAGTGGAAACTGGCTGCACGCCGGGGAAAGCCTCGGCTTTCATTTTGAGGGCTTTAGAACGTAATCAATATGGTCACCTCTACACGATAGATTTGCCACCACCTGAGGTGAGGGGCTTGACGTTAACCCCAGGTTTGACGCATTCCGCCAGACCGGTTGGAGCTCCATCAAACTGGGCGGTGCCTGACTGGTTGAGGTCTAGGCAAACCTTGATTTTGGAGGCTGCCGAATACGCCTTGCCGAGGCTTCTAAACGAGTTGGGTAGTATAGATATGTTCTACCACGATAGCGATCACTCCTATCAACACCAGCGGTGGGAGCTCGAGACCGCATATGTTTTCCTACGAAGGGGAGGGATCCTTTGGTCTGACAACGTGACCACAAACACCGCGTGGCGTGATTTCTGCGAATCTAAGAAGGATTTGTTTCATCGGAAGTTCACAAGTCAGGGCGTAGCTCGACGTGATAGCTAAGCGGCAAAAGCAAGGCATGTCTGTTTCGTTCTATACGCGTCTTGGATTTTTCTGTAGGATGTTGCTTCAGCGGGCCCGAAATCAGGCCCGCACTTGCCCATACTGTTCGTCCCGGAACCTGTACCTGATAGGTCGCAAGAAGGTTGTAATGGACGTTCTGCAGTGTGCGGAATGTCATCTCATATTCCGGTATCCTTTAGATGACATTCGGGCGAGCTGGAGATACTACCAAAAAAGCTACAAATCTGGTTTCGTAACGGGCATCCCTGAGGCAGTGCTGGATTCGTATTTGGAGAAGAACTTTGCAGGCTCACCTCTGGATGTGAGCAGCAAAATCAATGTTCTTAGGGCAGTGTGTCCCCAGGGGAGGGTCATCGATTACGGTTGTTCGTGGGGCTACACAGTCTGGCAGTTGCAGAAGGCAGGATATGAAGCGGTCGGCTTCGAAATTTCGAAGCCGCGAGCTGAATTCGGTCGCAGGCGTCTGGGCGTACCAATTCTCGACGATTTCAGGGCGCTTCGGAGTCCAGAGCTGCGGGGAGCATTTGATGTCATTTTTACGAATCACGTAGTGGAACACCTAACGGATATCAGGAACACCTTCGATCTGTTTGCGGAATTGTTGCGCCCCGGGGGTTGTGTGTTTCATATATTGCCGAACTTCGAGGGGCGCACGGCGCGGACTGGGGCTTTCTGGCATTGGATCGGCCGCGACCACCCCATCGCTCCTACAGCGGAGTTCTTTCGCCGGGCACTTCCGCGTCACGGCATGGGGAAGATTGTCGTGGGATCCGGCCCATTTGATGAGCAATTGGCATTTCTTGTGGGGAATAGCATGTGGGACCGTCTACCTCAGGATGGTGATGAATTGCTCGTTATAGCCTGGAAGGAAGGATGAGGGTCTGTGTAGGCAGCGCTGGGCGCTTCCACACGTTTGATCTGGCCCGCCAGCTCGAGAGGCGCGGGTATTTGAGAGCCCTTTACACGGCGTACCCGCGCTGGAAAGTGGACGGTCTGCCGCCGGACAGGGTTCGCAGCTTCCCCTGGCTGATGGGGCCAGCCATGCTTGCCGCGCGTCTGGGTCTGCACGGGGTCCCGGAACGGTGGGATTACTGGGTCCACGAGACGTTCGACCGCTGGATGGCCTCTCGGCTGGAGCCCTGCGAGGTCTTCCACTGCCTTTCAGGTTTCGGCATCCACGCCCACCGGGTCGCCCGGGAACGCTATGGGGCCCTGACCGTCTGCGACCGGGGCTCGTCCCACATCCTCTATCAGGACGAGATCCTGGCCGAGGAGCATGCCCGCTGGGGCATCCCCTACCGGCCGATTGACCGGAGGATCGTCGAGCGAGAGCTTCAGGAATACGAGTTCTGCGACCGGATCTTTGTGCCCTCTTCCTTCGCCTATCGATCGTTTGTCCAGAAGGGAGTCCCCGAGGCCAAACTGGTGAAGATTCCCTACGGCGTGGATCTGAGCCTGTTCCGCCCTGTCCCCAAGGAAGACGATGTGTTCCGGGTGGTTTACGTGGGCGCTCTCAGCTTACGGAAGGGGATCCCCGACCTCTTGGAGGCGGTGTGCGCTCTGCGCCTTCCCCGCTTCGAGGTCTGGCTGATCGGCGGCTGCCTGCCGGAGGTCCGTCCCTTTTTGCGGAAATACGAGGGGCGTTACCGCTACCTGGGGGTGATTCCCAGGAAGGAGCTCTATCGCTACTACAGCCAGGGCTCGGTCTTCGTCATCGCTTCCGTCGAGGAGGGCCTGGCCTTGGTGCAGGCCCAGGCGATGGCCTGCGGGCTCCCGGTGATCGCCACGACGAATACAGGAGCAGAGGACCTCTTTACCGATGGCGTAGAAGGCTTCATCGTCTCCATTCGAAATCCCGAGGCGATCCGGGAGAAAGTGCTCTATCTCTACCAGCATCCTGAGATTCGGAAAGAGATGGCCCACGCCGCGTTACGGCGTGTTCAGGCTATGGAAGGCTGGGGTCGATATGGATCGGCCGTGGTTCAAGCTTACAAATCAGCGCTAAGCCAGAGGTATATGGTCAAGGATGCGGATTCTGCTGGTTGACTCCACGCTCTATGCTCCCAGCAGCCCGCTCTTTCTGGAAGCCCTCCAGGAGTTATCTGTAGAGCGTGGCTTCAAGTATAGCTTTGTAGATGAGGCGCCGTTCCTACGCCCCTTGTCCACATCGCTCATCCACAAGGTGGTATTTCGCCTCCTTGGCCGCCGCCCTCTAACTTACTGGGCTCTGAACCGTAAGCTCTTAGTCGAGGTCAGAAGGTTTCGCCCTGATCTGGTGATTATCGTTCAAGGGGCATATTTTTCGTTCAATACGCTTAGCTTGATCAAAGAGGAGACGAACAAGGTTCTGATCAACTATGCCACAGACGATCCTTTCCATCCTAACATTAGCACCAGAGACCTTATAAAGGCCATACCTATCTATGATCTTTATGCATGCACGATGCGCTCCATCCTTGATCCCGTTTCTAAAGCTGGGTGTAGGATGGCTATCTATGTTCCTTTTGGCTATAAGCCCGCGATCCATCATCCGGAGAAGCCAAGTAATCCAGATGAAAAGGCTCGCTTTGATGCAGACGTAGCTTTTGTAGGCACCTGCGATTCGGCTCGGTTACCCTATCTGACTGCAATTATTGAAAGGATTCCCGATGTGAGGCTCGCCATATATGGGGGAGAGGCTTGGAAGCGCTATCGGATATTACGACGTTACTACCGGGGCCTTGCTTTAGGCCGGGAGTATCGATTGGCGTTGGGAGGCGCTAAGATCGTGCTTGCATTCAGCCGGCGAGCTCATCATCCTGGCCCTCTTATGCGTCACTTTGAAATCCCGGCTTGTGCAGCTTTCATGTTAGCTGAACGGACCGAGGAGTGTATGGAACTGCTTAAGGAGGACCAAGAAGCAGTTTATTTTGGCTCCCCAGAAGAGCTAGTGGACAAAGTCCGTTACTACTTGTCGCGGGACGACGAACGGCAGCGTATCGCCGAGGCGGGGCATCGGAAGGTCACCCTCGGGGGGAATACATACAAGGACCGGCTGATCCAAATCCTCGAAGCCGTGCGCGCCTTGAGCGGCTGAGGGCCGATCCATCTCGCCAGAGGAAGCGATCTGCGCAAGGGCAGGAGTGGCTATCTCCTCAATGAGGACTGCGAATCCTTGTTCGAGGGATTCATGGCCTGGCCGGATATCGCGCAGGCGGTGGCGGGAAAAGGGGATGCTCTCAGGCCGGCCGGCTAAGTGTAAGGGTTTGGTCTTCCCGGCGGACCGCAACGAATATGGAGGGGTTGTTGGAATGCGCATCCTAATTCACGCGCTTGCGCTGTATAAGGGAGGAGGCGGCTCTCGTCACTTCGAAGGCCTCGTTCAGACTCTTGGCCAGATTGATCACGAGAATGAATATATTTTGTGCCTTAACAGTCGCTTCGAATTCGAGAATCAATATCCTAATATCGTGATATATCGGGTAAAAATCAAGTCGTTATTCCACCGTCTATGGTGGGATCAGATGATATTACCTCGCCTCGCGCTTAAGCATAGCGTGGATGTTGTGGTTGCCTTGTTCGTTTTTGGAATGTTTAGACCAGTGGTTTCTCAGATAGTTTTCCAGCGCAATCCACAGTTTTATTGCGATATTTATCTTTCAAAATTGCGAGGATGGGCTGCGCTGGAAATGATTCTGCGCCGGAGGATGGCTTATCTCACGATGCGCGCGTCTCGGATCATCGTCACGCCCTCCGCGGCGATGCGGGATATGATCCGGCGCTATCACCCCGACTTACCTCCGGATCGCTTCCGGGTGCTGCCGCACGGGTTCGAGCGCGAGCAATTAAGCCGCCAGCCTTTACCGGAGCCCATTGCCCAGCAGCTGACACGTCTTCAGGGAAGACTAATGATTTTATATGTGAGCCACCTGGAGCCACATAAAGGACATGATGTGGCCGTCCGGGCCATGCGCGAGTTAAAGCGACAGGGACAACCGGCTTGCCTCTATCTCACAATGGACCGCCGCGATTGGCCTAAAGGATACGATCGCTTGATGGTTAAAATACGTGAATGGGGCTTGGAAGATGATGTCATTAACCTGGGACGTGTGCCTGAGGGAGCTTTGGCGGAACTCTATCGCCGCGCGGATGTCTTTTTCTTCCCCTCATTCTGCGAGTCCTTTGGATTCCCGCTGGTAGAAGCGATGGCGCATGGGTTGCCGATCGTGGCGGCGGACACAGCGATCAATCGTGAGATGTGCGGGGAGGCCGCGCTGTATTATCCGCCCTTTGACAGCGTAGCCGCGGCCCAACGGCTTTCAACTGTGTTGTCTTCTCCTGAACGACGCCAGCAGATGCGTGCAGCGAGTGAGCGGCAATTTCCAAAGTCCCATCTGTGTTGGTCTGATTATGCTTCTCGATTCTTAAAACTATTGAAAAACTCATTGTGAATATGATGCCGGTAACTGTAATTGTCATTGCTCAGAATGAGGAACCCAATATCAAGCACTGTCTCGAATCTGTAGTAGGGTGGGCGGAGCAGGTGTTTGTCGTGGATGCTTTCAGCACGGACCGAACACCCGAACTGGCGCGTGCCTGCGGTGCCGAGGTAGTTCAGCATGAGTTTGTGGATTGGGCCAGCCAGCGCAATTGGGCATTGGATAACCTGCCACTAAGAACAGAATGGGTTTTCTTTCTCGATGCCGATGAGCAAGTAACAGATAAGTTTAAGACGGCTGTCGAGAAAACTATATTAAACGCATCCGATGATCTTGCAGGTATTTATATTCGCAAGACGCTACACTTTCTAAACCGTCCCTTACGCCATATTGATGAACCGCCTCATATGCGGATTGTGCGCCGCGGGCGGGCACGCTGGATCGGGGAAGGGGCAAGGGAATATTGCTTGGTTCAGGGGCGGACGGTGACCATTGAGGAGCCCCTCATTCATTGGGACCGAAAGGGCCTACACTCCTGGATTGAGAAGCAGAATCGCAATGCGACCCGCGAAGCCACGGTGATCCTGAATGGGCAGCAGACACGAAACATCCCGGGGGAACAGGCACTTCATATTGAGAGGCCAGTACGTACCTGGATACGCACCCACCTGTACACCCGCCTGCCTGGTTGGCTTCGTCCCTTTCTCCATTTCGCCTATCGTTACTTCCTCCGGGGAGGCTTCCTGGACGGTTATCCTGGCTTCGTCTACTGCTTTCTTCACGCCTTCTGGTTGCCTCTCTTGATTGACGCAAAAGTCTACGAGGCAAGACAGAAAAGATTCAAAAGATAACTCTATGAGGGTGCTTTATGCCACAGGTAAAGCTTATGAATGCTCTTGGAACCAGACGTGCCATCTGAAAGTTCGTTATGTCGCTCGAATTCCTTATTATGCAATATCCAACCGATTGCACCTTTCTGGGAAGCTCCGGTTAACGATAAACAGTATGACCCGAATAATCCAGTGGGTTCCAATTATATACAATTCTAAAGGATTTACATTCACATAAGTGGATGTATGATGCTGATTCGCTCATTGGCCACTTTGAGGACGCCGGCTTCCGAGAAGTGCGGGAGTGTGGCTTTCTGGAAAGCCGCATTAAGGGCATCGAAAAGGTTGAACAAGCTGAGCGTGTTCTAAATGGTGCAGGAATCTGTGTTGAAGGCATCAAACCAGCCGAACGATTATGAAGCAACTTCTTCAGAACTATAGGATGGGGCGATTACAAATACAGGAAGTCCCCGCATCACCCGCGGGTTCATATCGTGTTGTGGTGCGCACGTTCGCTTCTCTCGTCAGCGTGGGCACGGAGAAATCCATGCTGGAACTGGCCCGGAAGTCCTTGCTGGGCAAGGCGATGGCCCGGCCGGACCTGGTGCGCCAGGTCATCGCCAAGGCCCAGGCCGAGGGCATCCTGGAGGCCTGGCGCCAGGCCATGGGAAGGCTGGATACCCCGGTGCCCCTGGGCTACTCATCGGCCGGGGTGGTGATAGACGTGGGGCCGGGCGTCCAGGGCTTCGCCGTCGGCGACCGGGTGGCCTGCGCCGGCAGCGGCTATGCGGGCCATGCCGAGGTGGTCTCGGTCCCGATGAACCTCTGCGTGAAGATTCCCGAGGGTGTGGATTTCGAGTCGGCCGCCTTCGTGGCGCTGGGCGGCATCGCGCTGGAGGCCGTCCGCATGGCCAGGGTCTCCCTGGGCGAAACCGTCGT
>Ga0079997_118199_pt1 | contig 16581 bp, 17 predicted proteins | sample PerSpoCPS_CMetaG_FD_69200 | JGI IMG/M metagenome (GOLD analysis project Ga0079997, IMG submission 69200) | Archaeal communities from Yellowstone National Park, Wyoming, USA - Perpetual Spouter C (PS_C) MetaG (SPADES assembly) (version 2) | ecosystem: Environmental > Aquatic > Thermal springs >... | reverse complement strand
CGTAATACTTACCGTCTTTTGTCTTACTCACAGTGGCAGATTTTATCTGTCCCTCAAAGGTTCTGTGCAGTTCCATCTTTATCCCGTCCTTTATCTTTGGCAAATACAACAACCCCTTCTCAAAATCTACCCCTATGGAACCGTTCACATTGTTTGTAGTGTAAGATTGTTTATCCCTTTTTCTTTTGAACTTAGGTAATCCAAAATGTTTTGGGTTTTTCAAGTTGCAACTGCCCATTAGCAAGGGCAAGGCTATCTACTTCTCTAAGAAAGGGAAACTCTTCTTTATACTTGGCGGGCGTAATTCTTGGTATGGGTTCTCCCTTTTCGTAGGCGGACAGCTTTTCTGATAACATCTTGTTCCAAACAAACCTACAACAGCCAAAGTTCTTGGCGAAGTATTCCTGCTGTTCTTTGTTTGGATAAATGCGGTATTTATAGGCTTTTTTGATTATTTTTGTCTCTTGCATATTTAGTTGTTATTCTATCCTGAAACTGAATATCTGTCAATCTCTTTGCAATTCATCTCCACCTTACAGAATGTGGAGACTTCTTGCGGGTCTAGTTAAAATATTCTCACATGGCAAAGTTTATCTTCGTCACTGGTGGTGTACTTTCTGCCCTTGGAAAAGGTGTAACATCCGCATCCATAGGTTCCCTTCTTGAAGAGCTAGGATACAGCATCACTTTTCAAAAACTTGACCCTTACTTAAATGTAGATCCCGGGACCATGAGCCCATACCAGCATGGAGAAGTTTATGTCACAGAAGACGGTGCGGAGACAGATTTGGACCTTGGTCATTACGAAAGGTTCACCTATTCCCGTATGAGTAAGAAAAATAACATAACTGCGGGAAGGGTTTACTTTAATGTTTTAGAAAGAGAGCGAAGAGGTGGGTATCTCGGTGCTACTGTGCAAGTTATACCTCATATAACTGACGAAATAAAAAAACTCATAAGGTCTATAGAGAAAGACAGCGACATAGCTATAGTGGAGGTGGGTGGCACTGTTGGAGATATAGAAAGCCTGCCTTTCTTAGAAGCTATAAGGCAACTGTCTGTGGAATCAAAAAAAGAGGATATACTGTTTGTTCATGTTACTTATGTACCTTACATAAAGAGTGCGGGAGAACTAAAAACCAAACCCACACAACACTCTGTAAAGGAGCTTAGAGCCATAGGTATACAGCCAGACATGATAGTCTGTAGGTCTGAGATGGAGCTCCCCAAAAGCATAAAGGAGAAGATATCTTTGTTTACCAATGTAAGGGAGAGTTCAGTTGTTTCTGCACCTGATGTTGAGTACATATACGAAGTACCCATAATATTGAAAAGACAGGGTGTAGATCGGATAATAGCAGAGCATTTTGGATTGTCTTACAGAGATTTTCCAACAAGATGGGAAAGCATAATGGAAAGGATAAGAAGGGCTCGGGAGAAAGTGAGGATAGGAGTCGTGGGCAAATACATGTCTTTGAAGGATTCTTACAAAAGTATACATGAAGCTCTGTTGCACGGAGGCATAGCAAACAGCGTTAAAGTGGATATCCAGTGGATAAATTCAGAGCAGTTGGAAGAAGAAGTGCTAAAAAATGTGGACGGTATTCTTGTGCCTGGTGGGTTTGGAGAGAGGGGCACAGAGGGTAAGATGAAGGCCTTAAAGTACGGAAGGGAACGCGGTGTGCCTACCTTTGGCATATGTTTAGGTATGCAACTCATGTGTGTAGAGTTTGCAAGGAATGTTTTAGGAATGGAAAAAGCCAATTCTACAGAGTTTGACCCCCATACACCTTACCCAGTCATAGACCTTATGGAAAATCAAAAGACCATAGATCGTCTTGGTGGAACTATGAGGCTGGGGTCTTACCCGTGTGTGCTTACAGAAGGAAGCAAAGCAAGAACCATATACGGTAAGGAGGTGGTTTACGAAAGACACAGACACAGATACGAATTTAATAACGCATACAGAGAGCTTTATGAGAAAGAAGGCATGGTCTTTTCTGGAATTTCTCCTGATGGAAAGCTGGTAGAAATTATTGAGCTCAAGGACCACCCTTGGTACATAGGATGTCAGTTCCATCCCGAGTTTAAGAGTAAGCCTTTTGATCCGCATCCCCTTTTTGTATCTTTCGTCAGGGCATGTCTTACTTTTTCACAAGGTCAATAAGGGCAACATCCGGTGGAGAAAAAAGCCTCATGGGAGGTCCCCCCGTGCCTACACCCTTGCTCACAAAAATGTAGGAACTCCCTAAACGCAAAAGTCCTCTGTCTGTCAGAAAGAGCCTCTTAAGAATTAACTGACCTATAGGTTTGTAAACGCCTCCGTGCGTGTGTCCAGATAGCATAAGGTCAAAAAGTCCAACAGATGCAGGATCAATTTTGGGTTTATGCTTTAAAAGTAGGATAAACTTATTCCTTTGTGTACTTTTCAAGAGCTTATACTCATTAGTTTCTCCTCTACATGCGTTGAAAAACCTACAGTCGTCATCATCAACCCCAACCACTAAAATAGGTCCCAAGTCCCTCACTTCGCCCCTTAGCAATATAAAACCTGCCTTTTGGGTAAACTCTACCGCTTGTTCAAAACCTCGATAATACTCGTGGTTTCCAAGAACCGCAAACTTTCCCAAAGGTGCAGACATACTTGCAAGCAGATGGGCAAGGTTATCTTTCCCTTCCATACTGCCATCAACAAGGTCGCCTGTAGAAACTATCAGATCTGGTTTTTCTCTTTCCCACACTTCCCTTATCAGGTTTATCTTGTCCTCCCTCATTACAGGACCAAGATGCAGGTCTGAAATGTGAAGTATTCTTAGCTTTTTCACTGGTATTTTGTCTGTTTCTATCTTTACCTTTACCACTTGCAGATGTAAGGTTTCGTAGTAGCTATACACAGATACACACAGACTTAGAAAGAGCACTAAATACATGGAAAGTCTTGATGAAGGTGTGGGGATGGGATTTACCCCAAAAAGATGTTTACTTAGAAAAACTAAGCCTCTGTAGGTGTCAACAGCAAGAGAAAAAAACACCACATAAAGTATAAAACCCATCCATAGTAAGCTCAGGAAAGCAACCCAGTAAGTCAAAGTACCGTTTTCTTTGGCTTCTAACGCTCTCCACAGTATAGGAGATAGCACCATCAGGCAGAAAAGTACAAAAAAAGCAATGTTCTTTTGTGTAGAAAAGTTAGGTTTTATGAGCCTTAAAAACACATAAAGATGCATGAGGGAGTATACACTAAAGAAGGTGGCTAAAAACCATTTCATAGCTCTATCTTATATCCAAAGCCTCTGACGGTTTTTATGGCTTGTCCTTCTGTGGCAAGCTTTTCCCTGAGGTTCTTTACATGAACATCTATGGTTCTGTCGTATACATCCTTTTTGAGCACCACCTCTATAAGGTACTCTCTGCTTACAGGCCTTCCGTAATTATCAAGAAGACACTCAAGTATTTTAAACTCCGTAGGGGTAAGGTATATTCTTTCTTTGCCTCTTCTTACTTCGCGTTTTTGGGTGTCTATCTCTAGGTCTCCAAGTTTAAAAACTCCTTCTTTCTTTACCTTACCTACCCTTTTGAGCACCGCTCTTACTCTTGCCATAAGCTCTTTGATGGAGAAGGGTTTGGTTATGTAGTCGTCAGCTCCAAGAGAAAAACCCTTAAGTTTATCTTCCTCTGCATCTTTTACCGTTATGAATATAACAGGTATTTCTTTCATGTCTGCTCTTGACTTTAGTATGCTTGCTATCCTAAAGCCGTCATAGTCTGGTACCATGACATCAAGGAGTATGAGATCTGGGACCTCTTCCTGGAGGGCTTTTAAAAGGTCAGCACCTCTGTAAAAGGCTTCTACCAAGTAATTCTCTTTCCTCAGATTGTAGCTAATTATATCTGACAGATCTTTATCGTCTTCAAGTATGAATACCTTAACTCCCTTCATAACGCTGGCTTTATCTTTATTAATACTTCGTCAGGATTTATAACTTCACCTACGGAGACAAGAATCTCTTCTACTGTACCGTCCACTGGGCTGTGTATCTCATTCTCCATTTTCATGGCTTCTACAACAAAGAGGACATCACCCTCTTTGACTCTTTGACCCTTGCTCACCTTTATGTTAACCACCTTACCTGATATGGGAGATGTTATGTCTCCTATGCCTACGGGCTTTGGTCTTTTGGGTTTTACCTCTCCTCCTACTGGTATATCACCGTAAGGTATGCCTACGCTTTCTATTTCCCTCATGGGTTTTACAAGTACTTCTTCAAGTTGTCCGTCAAGCCTTATAAAGAAAGTTTTACCTTCGGGTGTAGGTTCTCCTCTGCCTGCTATCTGCACATGATACTGCTCACCGTGGACTGTTATCACAAACTCTACTGGTATAGCTTCTTTTTTCTCCGCCTTTATCTCTTCTTCTAACTGAGGTGGTAGAGCCTCTCCCCTTTCAAACTTATCTCTCCACTCAAAGAACTCCTTTGCCACTAAGGGGAAAAGAGCATAGGAAAGTATATCTTCCTCGTTTCTGGCTCCTGCTTGCGTAGCTTCTTGCCTGAGCTTATCCAGTTCAGGTTCCAAAAGGTCTGCTGGTCTTATGTGATATATGGTCTCTTCTTCTCCCAGAATCTTCTTTATTATCTCCTCCCTTATGGGTGCTGGTGGCTTGCCATAAAGGCCTTTTACATAGTCCTTGGTCTCTTTAGTGACCACTTTGTATCTTTCTCCGTGAAGCACATTCAGAAAGGCTTGAGATCCCACTATCTGACTTGTTGGTGTAACCAACGGTGGATATCCCAAATCCTCCCTTACCTTTTTTACTTCCTCTAAGACTTCGCTGAGCTTGTCTTCCATGCCCTGCTCTTTGAGTTGGTTTATAAAGTTAGTTATCATTCCACCGGGCACCTGATGAGAAAGAACGCCTACATCTGGATAAGGTGGTAAAACATCATACTTGGCATACTTTTTGCGCACTTCTGCAAAGATATCACCCGCCTTTTGGTAGAGCTTTTCATCTACGCTTACCTTATAGCCAAACTCTCTCAGCACATATATCATAGTTTCTCCCGGTGGATGAGCAGTCTGACAAGACAAACTGTAAAAAGCTGTATCTATCATATCCGCTCCTGCCTCTATACCTTTGAGCTGTGCCATTTCTGCCAAATCTGCCGTAGTTTGCGTATGCAGGTGTATAGGATAATGTGGAAACTCAGACTTCAGAGCGCTTACAAGCTCGTAAGCCATTTTTGGGGACAGCAGACCGGCTTGATCCTTTATGGATATAATGTCAATACCCATGTCCACAAGCTCTTTTGTTATACTCAGGTAGTACTCCACAGTATGCACGGGACTTATGGTGTAAGACAGTACACCTTTTACTATGGCAGACATTCTCTTTGCTACTTGAATAGCCTTTTTCATGTTTCTAACATCATTAAGAGCGTCAAAGATCCTAAAGACCTCTATACCGTTGTCATAAGCTTTCTTTACAAAAGCTTCCACCACATCATCAGGATAGTGTCTGTATCCTACTATGTTTTGTCCCCTTAAGAGCATTTCCAGTTTGGTGTTCTTTGCTCTGTCTTTAAACTTCCTGAGTCTTTCCCAAGGATCCTCTTTTAGGTATCTAAGACACACATCAAAAGTGGCACCACCCCACACCTCCAAAGACCAAAAACCACATTTATCAAGAACTTCAATAACAGACAGCATATCTTCAGTTCTTACGCGCGTAGCTAAAATACACTGTATGCCATCCCGTAAGGAAACATCGGTTATGAGTATATCTCGCATAGAAGAATTATAACTTAGGAAGGAGCTTATAGTGTTCGTATATGTGTTCCCAAAGGTAGGATACTCTTAGAAGGTTTGTTTCGTCAAAGGGTTTTCCTATGAGTTGTCCGCCTACTGGCAGTCCATCTGCCATGCCTATGGGTATGGATATGGCAGGTAGTCCTGCAAGGTTCACTGGCACAGTAAATATGTCGGAAAGATACATCTGGATAGGGTCTGATGTTTTTTCACCAAACTTAAAGGCAACGGTGGGAGCTGTGGGGCAGGCTATTATATCCACTTTCTTAAAGGCTTCTTCAAAATCCTTCTTTATTAGAGTTCTCACTTTCATAGCTTTCAAGTAGTATGCATCGTAGTATCCGCTGGATAGAGCAAAGGTGCCTATCATGATCCTTCTCTTCACTTCTTGTCCAAAACCCTCATCTCTGGTCTTTGCATACATCTCAAAGAGATCCGAGTAATCCTTGGTTCTATACCCGTATCTGACACCGTCATACCGTGCTAAGTTGGAAGATGCTTCTGAGGGAGCTATCACATAATAGGCAGGTATGGAGTACTTAATATGAGGCAGGGAGATATCTTGTATAGAAAATCCATGTTTTTCTATCTCTTTCAAAAAGCGGTCAAAGAGCTCTTTTACTTCTTTCTGCATATCAAACTCAAAAAACTCTTTGGGTACTCCTATCCTTAATCCCTTGGGTTCCTTCTTTGCTTCTTGGGAAAATTTGGGTACTGGCACATCAGCACTTGTGGAGTCTTTCTCATCTTTCCCAGAGATCACTTCAAGAAGAAGGGCAACATCTAGTGTTCTTCTCCCAAAGGGTCCTATCTGGTCAAGCGAGGATGCAAAGGCAACAAGTCCGTAGCGTGATACTCTTCCATAAGTGGGTTTTAGACCTATAACACCACAAAAAGAAGCGGGTTGTCGTATAGACCCTCCCGTATCAGAACCTAAAGACAAAGGAGCAGAAAGCACGCAAGTGGCTACAGCAGAGCCACCAGAGGAACCACCTGGCACCCTCTGAAGGTCCCAAGGATTTCTGGTAGGGAAGAAGGCGGAATACTCGGTGGAGGAGCCCATAGCAAACTCGTCCATATTGGTCTTTCCTACTATCAGAGCACCTGCAGATGCTAACTTTTCAACCACAGTAGCAGAATATGGGGATATAAAGTTTTCAAGTATCTTTGACGCACAAGTGGTTTTGAAGCCTTTCACATTTATGTTATCCTTTATTGCAACAGGTATACCAAAGAGAGGTTTGTCTTCTAACTTTTGATCCATAGTTTTAGCCAAGTCCAAAGCACGCTCATAAAGGGGGGTTATGAAAGCCCTCACCTTATCCTCCGTAGAATAAAATCTTTCCGCAAAACTTTCAACAACTTCCGAAACTTTAACTTCCCTTCTTAGTATCATTTCTCTTAGCTCAAAAGCGGACAATTTCCAAAGCATGTTAAACATTATAACGGGTTTGTGGTATAATCAGTTTCTCTGTAAAGGAGGTAAAAAAGATGAGCGGTCTTCTTCATGAAGTAGAGCTTATGTATCAGCCTAAAAAAGAGTATCCTCCCTTTAAGGTAGGCGATACGGTAAAGGTTCATTACAAGATAGTAGAGGGAGAGAAGGAACGCATACAGCCCTTTGAAGGAGTGGTCATAAGGATAAGGGGAAGCGGTATAAACAAAACCTTTACTGTTCGCAAAGAATCCTACGGCGTAGGCATTGAAAGGATATTTCCCTTTGCCAGCCCCAACATAGAAAAGATAGAGGTAGTAAAGTACGGTAAGGTAAGAAGGGCAAGACTCTACTTCCTACGCAAGTACAAAGGCAAAGAGGCATCAGGTAAAGTTAGAGAGATAAAACCTTGGGAAAAGAAGAAGTGATAGAGTACGAGCTTTCCTTCTGGGAGAAGAACCTCCTAGTTGCAGGTGTAGATGAGGCAGGACGGGGTCCCCTTGCTGGTCCTCTCGTGGCAGCGGCGGTCATACTTCCACCTTTTACAGAACCTTTTATAGACAGAGACTCCAAAAAAATGTCCCCAAAGGAAAGGGAAAGCGCTTACGAGCTCATAAGGTCAAAGGCGCTTGCAATAGGGACAGCAGTAGTGGACAGTATAGTGATAGACAGGATAAATATTCTGCAGGCTACAAAGCTTGCTATGAAAAGGGCATTAGAGGACCTTAGGCATCCTTTTCATGTGGTTATAACAGACCATGTGAAGTTGGAAGGTTATAACTGTCTTCCTCTTGTAAAAGGAGATGAGAAAAGTCTTAGCTCTGCGTGCGCTTCGGTAATAGCAAAGGTCCTAAGAGACAAGATAATGGAACACTATCACAGAGTATTTCCCGAGTACGATTTTAGAAGGCACAAAGGCTACCCAACGAGCAAACACAGAGAGCTATTAAGAAGGTACGGCATTACGGACATACACAGAAAGAGCTTCAGGATAAGATAAGTCATGGATACCTTTGTACTTGATACGAGTGTTTTCACAAATCCTGATGTTTATACGCAGTTTGAAGCGGATCAGCTTGGTGCCATAGAAAACTTCATCTCTCTTGCTTCTCACACAAACGCAAACTTCTTTATGCCTACTTCTGTGTACTACGAACTTACAAAGATGGTAAGCTTAGGAGAATTAGCTCCAAAGTTTGAGCTAGTCGTTAGGATAAGGTCTCCCAAAAAGTGGGGTCTTATGGTACCTGCAGAGTTTCTCTACGAGTTTATAGAAGAAGTGAGGCACAGGATAAACAAGGGTCTAAGAATAGCGGAAGAACATACCAAAGAAGCAGGAAAACTCACAGAAGAACAAGTAGGAAGGATAATAAATAAACTCAGAGAAAAGTACAGAGAGGCTCTCAGGGCAGGGATAATAGATAGTAAAGAAGATGTTGATGTGCTTTTGCTATCTTACGAGCTTGATGCTATCCTGGTCTCTGGTGATGAAGGTCTAAGAAAGTGGGCAGACAGGGTGGGTATAAAGCTCATAGACCCAAAAAATCTTAGGTACATAATGGAAAACCTTGCAAAAATAAGATGAAAATACTAAAAGCCCAAGAGATGTCTCAGATAGACCTAAAAGCCACAACAGATATAGGTATTCCATCTTTTTTGCTTATGGAAAACGCAGGATTGAAGATAGTCCAAGTTATAAAAAAGGAGTTTCCTAATGCAAAAAAAATTCTTTTTTTAATAGGGAAGGGAAACAACGGAGGTGATGGGCTCGTAGCTGTTAGGCATCTTTACATGAACGGATATGGGGTGGATTACTTTTTAGTGCATGGGGAGGAATTAAAGGGTGATGCTCGCTTGAACCTCAGTATATTAAAAAACTTAGGCTGTTATCCTCTTACAGAAAAACCACACAGGGATTACGACCTTATAGTGGATGCCATCTTTGGCACAGGTTTTAAACCCCCTGTCAAGGGTCATGCTGTGGAATGGATAAACTTTATAAACACCTCCCGAATACCTGTGTTGTCTGTTGACATTCCTTCTGGGCTTTCTGCGGATAGCGCTCAGGAATACGAACCTAGTGTAAAGGCAGACATCACCGTCACCTTTGAGTTTCCCAAAGTGTGCCACATTCTACATCCATCTGCCAAAAAGTGTGGAAAGGTTTATGTAGCTTCTATAGGCTTGCCGAGGTTTTTAGCAAACCAAGTCAAAAGGGAAGTTTTAGAAAAGGTAAAGGTTTTCAAAAGAGAGCCTGATGTTCATAAAGGGAAGATGGGACATGTACTTTTGGTAGGGTCCAGCGTAGGGAAGACAGGAGCTCTGATCATGTCTGCTAAAGCTGCTACAAGAACAGGGTCGGGACTAATCAGCGTAGGTGTCCCAAAAGGCTTAAACCACATTTTTGAGATAGCCCTGACAGAGGAGATGAGTATACCCCTTGAAGGTGAGGAAAGGCTAAGCGAAAAGAGTGCTGACAGGATCATACAGATGCAGGATAACTTTTCAGCAATAGGTGTAGGCATGGGTATGGGAACTTACGAAGAAGGACAGAATATAGTGAAAAAACTCATAAAGGGTATCAAAAAACCTTTGCTGTTGGATGCAGATGCCATAAACAACTTGGCTAACATCAAAGACTTGAACATTCTAAAAGAGAGAGAGCATCCTACAGTGCTTACTCCCCATGTGGGTGAGTTTGAAAGGCTAAGCGGATACAAAAAAGACTTCATAATACACAACCTCATAGATACAGCTCAGGAGTTTTCCCAAAAGTGGAACTGCTTTCTTGTACTTAAGTCCTCAAGAACAGTCCTTTCTACGCCAGAGGGTTATGCCTTTGTGTCTCTAAGGGGAAGCCCAGCAATGGCAAAAGCCGGAAGTGGAGATGTGCTTTCGGGTATACTTACTTCTCTAATAGGTAGAAGCATTCCCCTTTTGGATGCCCTAAAATTGGGAATTTTTTTACACGGACTTGCAGGCGAGATAGCAGAAATGAAAAAGCATACAGAAAGTGTAAGAGCTCTTGACCTCGTGGAAGAGATCCCCTCAGCTTATAATCAGATAGAGGATGAAAGCTATCTTCCTGTCCTTTATTATCTTTCTTAGCGGGTGCGGGCTTGTGAAGATAGAACTAAGAGACATAACACCAAAAGAGGAAGCTCGGCAAAAAAAAAGAGTCAAGGAAAAAAGAGGAGCCAGAACTCAAAACTCCCATTCTACTTGTTATGCCTGTAAAAGGTACACCAATAAAGCTCCAAAGGGGATACTTTATAAAAACCCCGTGCGATGAATTTTTCAGGTCTGTTGATAACGGGAAGGTCATTTATGCAGGTGATGATATTAAAAGCTATAAGTGGCTTGTTATGGTAGATACGGGTAAGTATATAGCTGTTTATGGAAAGGCTCAAAGGCTCTTTGTTAGGAAAGGAGAAAGCGTAAAAAGGTGGCAACCTTTGGGCAAAGTAGGGCAAAGCGGTGGTGTGTGTGGTATAACTTTTGAGATAAGAGATGAGGAAGGGGCACCTGTCAATTTTGAGTTTGAGAGATGAATTTTTTTATAAACTGCACAGCATCTTCTTTTGTCTTTACTATACCTTCCATCTGAGCATCTTCCAAACTTTTTTTAATTTTACCTATCTGAGGTCCCTCTGGTAGCCCAAGGATCTCCATAATATCTCTGCCTGTTAGTAAAGGCTTTATGGGTATTTTTTCGTACTTCTCCTTTTTATAAGTTTCAAGCTCTTTTATCGTTTTGATAAGGTCTTGCATGTCTTCTTCTGTGTCTTTACTTGCCATGGCATCCGCTACAGCATGAAGGAAGAGGTGTGCAGAAATTTCTTCACACTCTTTCCAAAACTTGGCTTTGCCTTTGTCTGTGAGCTGCCCTTTCCTGAGAGATTCTCTGAGGTAAAAGGGTCTTAGGTGCTCTTCTACAAGCTTAGAGATAAATTCTGTTGCTGTATCACTCCACTTTAGCCTTTTGCCTATCTCTTTAACCATCTTAGCTCCCAATTTATCGTGGTTGTAAAAAGTTATCTTCCCGTTTCTTATCTCAAAGGTGTGAGGTTTTGCTATATCGTGAAACAGGGCAGCAAGTTTTAGAAGTTCAATGTCAGAAAACTCACCGTGCACTTGCATGGTTCCCAAATTCTTGCTCAGGTCTGAGCTTAAATACCTCTCCTTTTCCTCTATAACTTGTTCCAAAGCAGACAAAACCCTTAAGGTATGTTCATCAAGAGGGTATATGTGATGCTCTCCTTGATCTTTTACTTCCCTGAGCCTGCTAAATTCGGGAAAGATAACTTCCAAAACGCCATTCTGGTAGAGGTCTCTTATAACTTTTGCGCTCTGGTTATGCCTTAGTATTTTAAAAAGCTCAAGGCTTATCCTTTCGCCTGGAACTTTTGAAAGCAAGTATCCTTTCTTTCTTACAAAATGGTAAAAATCCTCTGTTAGCTCAAGGTTTTTCTCTACCGCGAGCCTAAAACCTCTGAGTATTCTAACGGGGTCTTCCTCCAAATTCTTTAAAGAAATGGGTCTGAGTTTTCCCTCCTGAAGGTCCTCTATGCCTTTTGTAGGGTCGTAAATGATGGTCTGTTTTGCTCCTACGCTTAGCACATCATCTATGCTTATGGCCATAGCGTTTGCTGTAAAGTCTCTGGAAAGGAGGTCTTCTATCAGTGCCTTTTCTAAGTCTTTACCCTTTATCTGAGCAAAATCAAAGCGATATTTGTAAGGAGGTAGTCTGAGTATGACAACTGCAACCGTAGGTCTTTTTATCAAAAGACCCTTCTTTTCAAACTCAAAGTATTCACCGCCTACAAGACGAGCGAACTCCTTTGCTACTTTTGTAGGATCGCATGTCACAAGCAGGTCCACATCAATGTTATAACCTACTGGCTCACCTAAGATTCTGTCTCTTACCCATCCACCCACTACAAAGCAAAGATCTTCTCTTGGAAGGACTTTAGCTATATCGTCAAAGTAAGACAAGTAGAAATTGAGCCCATGGGCAGTGTGCTTTATACCTTTTTCAAATATCACTTCCTGCATGAGATATAAAATATACAATTCTTGACATGAGGTTAGAAGATTTTGATTATGAGCTACCACCTGAACTCATAGCTAAGTATCCCCTTACAGAAAGGCACAAGGCAAGGCTTATGGTATTGGACAGAAAAGGCAAAATCATAAAACATGACATATTTTGGAACCTACCCACTTACTTAGAAGAAGGGGACCTTCTTGTGTTTAACAACACTAAAGTATTACCTGCAAGACTCTACGGAGAAAAACCAACTGGTGGTAGGGTAGAGGTGCTTCTTACAGACTTTGTGGAAAATAACCTTTGGGAAGCCCTTGTAGGTGGAAAAAACATAAAAGAAGGGCTTTCTATCCGTATAGCTGATGACTTTGGGGTAAAGATCCTCAAGCACATAAGCGAAGGGAAGTTTCTTGTGGAGCTTTGCGCGCATGATCCAGTGCAGGCACTTTACAAGCATGGACACATACCCATACCACCTTACTTGGGAAGGGATGAGGAAGAAGTAGACAAGGTGTATTATCAGACAGTGTTTGCCCAAAGAGAAGGTTCTGTTGCAGCACCTACCGCATCCCTTCACTTTTCCCAAGAGCTTCTTGATAGGCTTGAGGAGTTTGGCATAAGAAAAGCCTTTATAACTCTGCATGTATCTTATGGTACTTTCAAACCCATTAAGGTAGGTGATATAAAAGAACACAAGGTAGATGCAGAGTATGCGGAGGTGCCACAAGAAACCGTAGAGCTCATAAAACAGGTGAAGAAAGAAGGTAAAAGGGTAGTTGCGGTAGGTACAACGGTGGTAAGAGCTCTAGAGACCAAGCCCTTCCGTGCCTTTCGTGGAAGAACAGACCTTTACATATACCCTGGATACGAGTTTAAGGTAGTGTCTGCCCTGATAACTAACTTTCATCTGCCAAAGTCTTCTTTGCTCTTGCTGGTTTCTGCCTTTGCAGGCAGGGAGTTTGTGCTTGAAGCCTATAAGTTAGCAGTAAAAGAAAGGTACAGATTTTACAGTTATGGTGATGGTATGCTCATACTGTGATCAGTCGTACTTTTCCTTTTTTATCCTCTCTTTATCAACACCCAAATCTAAAAGCATAGCAGTTATATCATCAACAAACTTAGGAGGACCACACAAGTAATAGAGGTTTAAAGGTATGTCCTGAATTTCCTTGAGGATCATATCAGGATTTATCCTTCCAGTATAGCCCTTCCAACCTTCTGGTACAGAGCGTGTGAGAGTATGTACTACCTTTATGTTAGGATAATTCTTCATACTCTCTAACTCTTTTCTGTAGATGATCTCCTCATAAGATGTATTGGAGTAAAGCAAAGTGGCTTTTACATGATAAAGTTTCGCGGAAACTATATACCTGAGTATGCACATAAGAGGAACTATGCCACTTCCCGCAGATATGAGGGCTATTCTGTCGGACATATCAGGGAGCCATACAAACTTTCCGTAAGGACCCTTTATCTTAAAGGTATCACCAACCTTGACATACTCTGTCAGTATAACCGATGCCTTACCGTTAGGAGTTTTCTTTACCGTTAGTTCAAGGCGATCCTTTTGCAAAGGAGAATTAGCTATGGAGTATGCCCTTTTTAGCAGTTCCCCCGTAGGCGGATAAGGAACTTCTAACATCACATACTGCCCTGGATAGAAATCAAAGTTTTTACCCCTTATGTCAAATACCAGTGTTTTGGTGCTTGGCGTTTCCGTGATGATCTCCATGATGGATGCTTGGAACTCAACTATAGGTTTTTTCTCAACCATGTTAAGGATTATATCTTAGCATAGAATAAGAAGTTAGAAAAGGAGCAGTGATTGGAACTCTCTCTAGGCTCTTTAAATAGGAAGTTTTTTTATAAACATCGTAAAATGTTTTCTCATGCTTAGCAAATATGTGCTTTCTCTTTATGTAAAACTCCTTCTTATTGTGAATGGAGTGTTGTTAGGTATAGTTTCCTCCTATGGACTTATGGAATTGCTCTTTATGTTTAAAGAAAAAGGTAGCAGCATAGCCTGGTCTTACCTTATGAACCTACTTCCTATAGCTTTCTTTTATCTTTCTCCTCTTAGTTGTGTGATCGCCCTAATGATACTTCTTAACTATGTATTTTCCAAAAAGATAGACTTAATAGTCCAAGGTTTCGGTATATCACCTTTAAAGTTTCTTTTAAGTGTTATACTTTTTGTGATCTTTATAAGCTTTCTAAACTTATTTATGAGCTTTCATGTGTACGCGGAAAAGAATAAAAACCTTTATAAAATAGAAAAAGAGTTTAAAAAGAGGCAAGAGATAGAAGATCTTATCTTAAGAGATGCGTGGTTTTTTAAAGAAGATAACAATAAAAGAATTTACATAAATTTTAAGTTTGTGAGCATAAAAGACGGTAGCGTTGCGGGAATTTTTTATGTAGAAATGGAAAATAACAAAATAGTACAAGTACTGCGAGGAGAGAAGGGTGTTTGGATAGGTGATACTGTATTTTTACCCTTAGCAAACCTGTGGAACTTCAGAGATGAGAGTAAAACTGTTCAACAGTTCAGCATAAAGCTCTTTGACATAAAGAATGCTAAGCCCATAGGTGAGAAAGTGGAGCATTTGTCTTTGCATCAACTTTTAACGCTGTACTCTATAGGTAAAAGTGTAGGTTTAAACTATAACCTTTACACGTCAGAAGTTATAAGGAGGTTTATCTCATCACTATCTTCTATTCCCATAATCATTACCGTCTTATCTTATACAATCAAGCGTAGGAATATTTTTGCAGGTTTTTTGAGCTTCTTACCTGTATTTTCTCTATACTGGATAAGTTTCATTCTTGTGAGAAAACTACCAGAAAGCACAACATTAAGCCCCTTTTACGGGCTCTTCCCTTTTGCAGTTCTTATTGCACTCTCTTTAAGAAGTATTTACTATTTGAGCAAAGGATTCAGGGTCTAAACTGGCACCACCAACTAAAAGACCATCGACATCTTGCGTATTTATAAACTCTCGTGCGTTGTTAAGATTTACGCTTCCTCCATAAAGAACGCGAGTTTTGCCCTGATAGTTTTTGTTAATGCTTCTAAGGACATCCTTTATAAACTTATGGACTGTTTGTGCGTCTTTGGGTGTGGCTGGGTTTCCGCTTCCTATGGCCCAAACAGGTTCGTAAGCTATGTCTATCATGTCTGTATAATCTTCTAAAGAGGATAGTGCAAGCCTAATCTGTGTTTCAACCACCTTAAAGGTAAGCCCTGCCTCTCTCTCTTCCCATCTTTCACCTACGCAAAGTATAGGTCTTATACCTCCATCAAGGCATGCCAATAGTTTCTTGTTTATCATCTCGTCATTTTCACCAAAAATCCAGCGCCTTTCTGAATGCCCGATTATCACATAAGACACACCCAGATCTTTGAGCATGTCTACTGATATCTCACCTGTGAAGGCTCCCTTTGGCTCATAATAAACATTTTGAGCACCTAACTTTATATGAGTACCTTTCAATAGTTCAGAAGCAACACACAGGGAGGTGTAAGGCACACAGAGGAGTATCTCCCTATCCTTTACATCTCTGACCAACGGTAAAAATTTAGCAATGTAATCTTTTGTCTGTGTAGGTATCATGTTCATCTTCCAGTTAGCAGAGATGAGCTTCATCTTATCAAGTTTAGCACATAGTATTGCTAAATGTCAAACCATCTTCGTATTTGGGGTATTCCTTTAAACACTCTGAGGCTGTTCTAGAAAAATCCTTCATCGGGACGCCCCTCCAGCCTCTAAAGGAGCTAACCTACTCCTCAGCCTATCCCACACCCCTTCCACCAATATGGGCTTCAGAGGAGAAAGGTCCCTTGGCAAGACCTTTCCAAGAATAGGCAAAAGGAGGGCTACCTTCAGAACTTGCCAAGCCACAGAAGAGGCACTCTTACCTCTTCCCTGCTCGGGATTCCTTCCATTGGCTCCCTTACAGGAGCTTAGCTCACTCTGAAGGCTTTGTAGGAGATCAGCTAAAAGCTTCTTTGCATACTCTACATTCTTTAGTTCGCTTTCTAATGCATTCCTCTTATATTTGTTGGTTTCCTTCTCTATAAGTTCCGTAAGTTCCTCCTCCCTCTCTTCATATCTTTTCAAAGCAAACTCCAAATATGCTTTGTCCTTTAGTAGTCTTTCATAATTCTCGGGTGTGTCTTCTATGAAACCTAACGCCCTTCTCGCTATCACATATGTGGATGCTATGTCTTTGTCTATGTTCAACTGCGGTGCGTACTTTAGCATTCCTATGATTGATGTGTAAGCAGGATGGA
>Ga0079997_140788_pt1 | contig 16669 bp, 12 predicted proteins | sample PerSpoCPS_CMetaG_FD_69200 | JGI IMG/M metagenome (GOLD analysis project Ga0079997, IMG submission 69200) | Archaeal communities from Yellowstone National Park, Wyoming, USA - Perpetual Spouter C (PS_C) MetaG (SPADES assembly) (version 2) | ecosystem: Environmental > Aquatic > Thermal springs >... | reverse complement strand
CCCGCACCCGATCGACCAAGTACGGGTAGGATGACGTCAGCACCCACTTCACCCTGCTGATCTGGCACGGGTTGGCGGGACAGTAGACGTCTACAATCGGAGTCCCTCCGAGCTGGTCTACTTCAGCTGAGGTGAGGTCTATCAGCACAGCGTAGGCAGCGTATGCCAGCATCAGCGCAGCCATCGCTAGCAGTGCTGCTCCTATTGCCTTCCTCCTATTCCTTCCACTCATGGCAACGTAACTGCTCAGAAATGTTACTTAAGCGATGGTCCCTTCTTGGCGATGCGCTTGAATCGCCTCTTCAGCGAGGGCTCTGAAACGCCGAAGGCCCTCGCTATGTCCAGATAGGTCGGCTTCGGAGAGGGTTCTACGGCGACGGCGATCGTGGCCGCCAGGGCCGCTGAGTATGCCGGGCTCTCTCCGAGGTCGTAATGCCTCAGGTAGGCGACGGCCCTCTCCCACAGGTCCTCCCTCCCGAGGACCCTCAGACCCCTCCAGAGGAACCTCTCGGCGCTGACGTGTGCCACCAGCTTTATCCCAGTCTCTGCCAGCCTGGGCCTCAGGAAGGTCATAGCCCTGAGGAACCTCTCCTCCAGCCTCTCTATCTCATATGCCGTCCTCTCCCGGACCTCCAGCCTCAGGGGGACACTGAGCTCCTTAAGGCGCCAGACGAAGTGGTCGTGCCCGCGGATGACGAGGACTATCTCCTCCTCTCCGTCTCCCTTCAGGACCTTGAGGAGCATCCTGTGGCACTCCGTGTCGTACCAGAGGATCGGCTCCGGCCCCCTCACCCTTTCCTTGGCTTCGATCACCTTGACGCCGTTCTGCATCTGGACCCTGTAGCGCGCGCTTATGCCTACGCCGGGATCGCCCTCCCTCACAGTCCTAGCGACGGCCTCTACCGCATCGAGGACCGTGACGGGAATTCCGGCGTCCCTTCCCAGGATGTAGAGGCATATGGCGGAGTAGGGCAGCTCGTGGCAGGTCCCCAGGACGAGCTCTCCTCCGTCGTTGAGGATTTTGGCCGCATATGAGACCCTGGAGAGGGAAATTTTCGCCTTCGTCGAGTAGGCCTCAAGGAGCCTCCCGAGCTTTCCGTAATCAAGCTCCCAGCCCTCTCCGACGATGTCCGCCAGCGTCTCGTGCGCCCTGGAGATCAGCTCCAACAGCTCCATGCCGACAGTCACCTGATCCCATGTTATTTCAGGAGGCCCAGCGCCCTCTCCAGGACCTCCAGCGCGCTCCTCCTGTCGGTCGCGACGCATGGGACCACCGGCACGCCCTCCTCGACGCCAATTATTCTCCTGACCTCCTCCGGCTTCCTCGCCATCCTCCTGTCGGATTTGTTCGCGGCGACGACGAGGGGGACATCCGGCCTCGCCCTCCTCACCATCTGGTAGAAGCCCCTCCCCATTACGAGCCCGGCAGGGTCTGAGCAGTCCACCAGCATGATGATCGCGTCGAGCTTCAGGGTCATCAAACCCAAGATGAAGGGCCTGAACTTCGGCTGCCCGGGAGTGCCGAAGAGGGTAATGCGGTAGCCGTTGTGCTCTATAGTCCCGAAGTCCATGAAGACCGTGGTGGTCGGCTTCACCGGGTTCTTCCTCAGTGCATCAACGCTGAACCTCCCTCCCAGGGTCCTGACGAAGGTGCTCTTCCCGCTGTTGAAGGGCCCCGTGACCAAAACGACGCGTCTCATAGCTTCACTTGCTCCAGGAGGAGGTCCACGAGGCCGAGGTTGGGTTTGGCCGAGGTCTTCGCGACCAGTATCAGGGAGCCCAGCGGCTTTATGATCAGCCTCTCGCCTCCGAAATCGACGTCTATCCTCTTGGGAGGCTTGAAGCCGTAGGCCTGGGTCATGTACCTGAAGGCGCTCATGTTCCCGACGGCTATCGCCGCCGCGTCCTGGTCCACCTCGGTCACCGGGTTGTGGGCCAGTATCTCGGCCTCCTCGGTGCATATGATGACTGAAGTTAGAGATCCCCTCGATGAGGCCACAAGCCTCCTGCAGAGCTCCTCGAGCTCAGGCCTCCTCGCCTCGCTCACGCTCTCACCTCCTGCCTCAGAACGTCGCCGAAGACCCTCTCTATCGCCGACCTCACGTCCTCGCCCCTCGGCGGTCTGGTGCCCGGCCTTATCGCAGCAGCGTAGACCGTCATGCTCCCGGCCTCCATCATCCTCACGACCGTCATGGTCACCCCCTTCCCCCACGTCCTCATCTCCATGACGCTCTCCATCCCCAGCTCGGCGAGGTTCCTGAGGGCCTCCGTGACGAACGGAGCGAGGGCCTCTCCCTCAACGCCCGAGCTCGCCACGACCCTTCCCTGATCGGTGAAGACGACCAATGCCGCCGCGGATAGGTCCTCGGAGGCCTCAACCGCCTCGGCCTGGGCCTGGTCCCTCACGACGTACACCACCTTCCTTACCCTGAACCTCCAGACCAGGAGAGCGGCGAGGGCTAGTCCAAGCGTCACGATCTGGACGGCTAACAGTACGGTTAGGGGGTCCGCGAACCAGCCGAGGCCGGGCACCAAACCCGAGTCCATGATGATGTTATGTTACTTAAGCAGAATTACGACCTTCCCTTCCTCGAGAGGATCTCGACCCAGGGGTTGTCCTTCAGGAAGCTGGGGAGCTGGAAGGCGGCATCAGAGCCCGCAGCGACGGCCTCCGAACTCACAGCAACCGCCTCAGCCTCCTCCCTCGCCACTCCTCTCCACCCGCTTTCCCTTACGCTGAGCTCCACGGTCGAGACCCTCCTCCTCAGCTCCGAGACCTCCTCCCTTAGCAACCCTATCACCTCCTCAAGCCTCGCCACCGCTTCCTTCATCTTCTCGAGCTCCCTCTCCCTCGTCGCCAACCCCTGCGCCACCGCCGAGAGCTTCTCCTTGACATCCTGTAGCTCCGCCTTGACTTCTTGCATTCCGCTCCCCATGAGCCCTACCTCGTCCCTCAGGAGCTCGAGGGCCCTGACCGTCCTCAGCGTGTACTCCTCCACGAGGGCCTCCATCCTCTCGACTGCCTCCCTTTCCCTCTCCTGCTCCAGCATCCTCCCGACGGCCTCCTTGATGAGCTGGGTCAGCGAGACCCCTCTTTTCCGAGCTAACTCATAGAGGGCCTCCAGCTCCCAGTCCTCAAAGGAGACCTTTACCCTCCTGTCACCTGAGCCCAAGGGTCTCAGCCACCTTCCCCATCCTGTCCGGTATCAACTCCCTCGCGATCCTCCCCTCCTCTATCATCACCCTGACGACATCGGCCAGGAAGAGGTAGCCTTCGTCGTCCAGGTCCCTCAGGACCTCCCTCAGGATCCTCGAGGCTTCTTCGGCCAATTCGCTCCTCGTCCTGCCCTTAGCCCTCGCCATCTGAGGGTAGAGCATGAGGAGGGTCTTTAGGGCCTTCGATACCCAGGAGTCGGCATCCTTTCCCAGCAACCTCTCGGCTCCCCTCTCAGCCTGCTTCCAGACCTTGCCGTAGACAACCACCATCCTTATCCCCCTCTCCCTCAGCGCGTCCGCGAGCTCCCGGTCGAGGGCGCCTGCGATTATCAGCTTCCCCCGGAACCCGTCAACCAGCTCCAAGAGCCTGTCCTCGTACTCCCTCCCCCTCTTGATGCTGTACCCGAGCTTCGCCACCAGTAAGACCGCGCCCTTCTTCGGCAACGGCCTAGTCCCCAGCGCGTCGAGCGGTCTGACTTCCAAATCCGACTTTACAGGGATCCTCGCAGGTGCCTCGTACCTACTCCCGTCTCCGATCTGTATGGCGACCCTATCCGGTGCCCCCTCCCCGTCTACCTCCAGCTCCCAATAGCCGCTCGGATAGCAGCGGATCCTGAGCCAGTCCTCAATGGGTTCTATCTCGGCCTCTTCGGCCTCCTCCAGACTCAATCCCATCGTCTCCGACACAGCCTTCGGTTCCATTGCAAACTTCAGGTAGATCAGCTGAGCCACCTCGCCTACCACTTTCTTGACCTCCGCATAGGGCGCTGAAATCACCGCTAGAGGCATCGCCTCTATGTATGCCCTCTTCAGCTCCTCGTCAGGTTTGTGGCAGGGCGTCATCGACATCAACGCGTAGACTAACGAGTTCTGGAGGTCCCTCTTGTCAACCTTCTGAAGCCTCTCCGGTAGCTCGGGATAGAATAGGCTCGCGGAGGTGACGGCTAGGAAGAGCTCTGGGATTGGAGGCAGCTCCGCCGAGGACCAGTAGGCGAGGACCGATGCGGCCGTTGCCGCTACAATATCGACCCCTACGGCTCTGGCCCCTATCGATGAAGCCAGCTCCCTCGCCCTCTCCCTGGATTTCGTCGCGACGGGTTCACCTAATCTCAGCGCCTCCGCGACCTGATCAGGTGGTGCCCCTTTGTCGATGAAGCATTCGGCCGAGAGCGAGCAGGCGACGAGGCACGCGAGGTGGTCGCTCCCCGCATGCATTGCTATCTGGTCCAGGATCCATTGGCCCCCCTCAGGGTAGTAGATCGCCGGAGCCGAGGGCCTGTCGTCCTCTACTTCCCCTCCGGCCATCTCCACCATCAGGATCCTGGAGAGGGATTCCCTGTCGCCCTCTTTAGCCGCCCTCAGGGCCTCCCTTGCGAGCTCAAGGATCCCCTTCGGCCTCCTCAGCTCGAAGCCCACCGCAACCGGCTCCAGGGAGCCCTCCCTGAACGGCGCCGTCAGGAGGTCGAGGAGCCTCTCGGCCTCTTCCTCCCTCAGCCCCGTCCTCGCCCTGAGCTCCTCTAAGGCCCTCGACCTCTCCATAGACGCGAGCCTCGCCAGGTCCACGGACATCAAGCCCGTCAGGAGGTTCCTCGGGACCTTATGCCTCCCGCACGGAGAGACGGCAGCGAGGGCATCCCTCAGGGACCCTGCCGAGAGCGCCTCGGGCAAGCCCTCGAAGACCAGCGAGAGCCTACCGCCACCCTCAGCTCCGCGGGCCCTATCCTCTCTCCGGAAGACGAGAGCACCCTGTAGGCCAATATCTGCGGAAGGTACTCTATCCTGAAGACGGGTAAATTGAGAACGGAGGAGAGCTCGAAGGCCCTCTCCTGCGACCGGGTGGCTACCCTCCTTCCCGAGGGCCTCCCTCCCATGTCGGCCTCGAAGCCCCTCCCCAGGGCCATCGCGAGGACGCAGGCCAGGTGCTCCCCGTCGATCAGCCCTGAGATCAGGGCCGCGGTGCTCTCGTCGGGGAAGTAGATCCCCTCAGGGAGCTCTTCCTCGTGGACAGTTATCTCTCCCGAAAGGATGCGCCGGATGAGGCCCCTGAAGGCCGCCTCGCCCGCTTTCAGGGCGACGGCTCCGACGACCTGGGGAGTCACGTCCGCCTTGATCCTATCGCCCCTTACGATGTGGGCCAGAATGACGTCCGGATCGGGAGCCACCTCTATCGGAGGCTCAGCGATAACGGGCTCCTGCTCCTCCACCGCCGGACCTGGCTCCGGAGGCTCTATCACGCTCACCTTTACGAGCCCTTCCCTGGAGGGATCGAGCCACCTGAGCTCGAGGACCGTAGCTGCCTGGTTCCACAGCCCGCCCATCTCCGCCTTCATGCCCTTCTCGACGAGCCCCTGCTGCATTCCCGACGCGATCCTCTTCAGGGCCTTGGTTATCTGCACCAGCTTCTTGACGGAGTGGCAAGGCGTCACTATCGCCGCATTTATGCTCTTGTCCGTGACCGGCGGCAGGAGCCTCGTCTTGAACTCCGGAACCAGAAGCGAGAAGCCGACGAGGGCCCTGAAGAGCCTCGGCTCCGCGGCGCCCACAATCGAAAGGAGGAGCGCCGCCTCGACCTCCGGCAGGCCCTTTACCCCGATCGCCTTGATGCCCAGACGCGACGCGATGGCGATCGCCCTCTCCTCCGAGTAGGTCGCGACCCTCACGGGGTAGCCTCTATCTTTGGCCAAGTTAGCGAGGGCCAGGACGTCCTCGTAGACGCCTCCGTCAACTATCACGGCTCCCTGGACGGGGGAGGCCCCCGGCTTCGCGTGGATGGGGATCCCCCCAACCGCGTCAGCCACCAGGCAGGCGAGGTGCTCCTCCGACGTCAGCTGGACCACCGCGTCCTCAACTGGGGTCCTCTCGGCAGGGAAGTAGACGGCGTCGGTGTCCAGGTCAACAGGCGCGATGCGTATAGCCGAGCTCCTTATGGCCTCCGCCAAGGCGTTTAGGGCTTCAACGTCTTCGTTGAAGGCCGCGATCAAGGCAGCGCCGCCGACGATGACGGCAGGGACGTCACCGCTGAAGGAGAGCTCCCCTCGCTTCGTTAGCTCGTAGAGGTCCATCGGCCCCTTCAGCTCGACCTCCCTCTTCGCGGTCACCGGCACTGCGGGCGCCGGCTCCGGCGGCGCTCTCGGCTCTTCGGCCTTTTCAGCCATTGTTTCCCTCTCCTGCGGCTTCCGGACCTCCTCTTCCTTCCCGGCAGGCCTCCCGACCTCCTCGACCGGAGCCGGTACCCTCTCTCCGAGCTCCTCGAGGGCCGCGTCGATAAGCTCCTGTACGAATGGGTGCCTCTCCGCCTCGACCTCCCTGATCTTCTCGGAGTAGAGGGCTTCTGCCGGATCCATCCTGAGGCTCCTGACGAACTCCCTCGCCTCCTCGACGGCCCTTTCGTACCGCCCCTCCCTCACCATCCTCGCCCACCTCGGAAGGAGCTCGGTCCTCAGCCTGCCCCTCTTCTCGAAGGTCGCAGGGACCAGCCCGGCGGCTATCAGGTGGGCTGTCAGGTGAAGGGAGAGGACCTCATCGGAGTTGATGGCGTCGAAGGAGGCGAAGAGGAAGGGCGTGCCCCTGCGGTACAGGTCGAGGCTGTCGAAGCGGGCCGTTCCGATCTCGGCGGCCTTGAGGAGCTCGTTGATGCTGTAATTCTTCGTTGCGGCCTCGCTCGAAAGGAGGCCGAGGACCACGGACCTCACCATCCCCCATCTGATCCAGTGCCTGAACAGGGAGGGCGCTCCCATTACCTCGATGGCCCTCCTCTCCCTCCTATCTTTCAGGACCCTCGCAACTGCATAGGACCCGATGCCGGCGCCCACCGCCAGAACGGAGACCGTCAGGAGCTCAGGCGGAAATGGGGGAAGCAGGGGAGAAGGCCTCTGGGGAGGAGGGAGGACTGCCGTCGCCCCTGTTTCCTTCCTCTCTTCAGCTCCGATGACCCTGAAAGCGACCCTGACCTCCGCGTCCCTCGTCAGCCAGATGTTCACCGAGGGGGCCCTGTAGGAGCCCGGGAGTCCTACGACGCTCATCTGGACCACCTCGCATTTCTCGGCCGGGACGACGGTGAGGACGACGCTCGTCTCCCTGTAGAACGGCCCGGCCCTCGCGGTCCCGTTGGAGACCTCGACCTTAGATCCCGGGTCTGTGGTCACCGTGGCGAGGCACTCCCTCGGCTCACCGACCACGGTGACGTAGAGCGAGGGCTTCTCGACCCTAACCTCGAACTCCGCGTCGTAGGTCGCGTACCAGAAGGCCCTCTCGCCGGGGGTGAGGAGGTTCCTGGCGACCTCGATGATACCTGTGACCTTGCAGGTCCCGTCGGTCCTGACCGAGATCTCGACCGAGTGCTCCCTCGGGACGACAAAGGTCCAGAACTCCCCATCCCTCTCGCCCCTTATCGGCACCAGGGCCGTCTGGTCGAAGACGAAGACGGTGACGCATGGGTCGGCCCTTACTCTCAAGGTGACTGATTCCTGCTGGGCCTCAGCCGCCAGGAGCCCCGCGTATAGCAGGAGGAGGACGACAAGGAGGGAAAAGGCACCAATCCTCAACTACCTTATCACCCCTGGGACCTCCTCGTACCTCCCTTCCCTGATCAGCCTCAGGACCTTCCTCACGGCCTCCTCCGCCTTCTTCCTCGACGGAGGGACTAGTCCCTTCGAGTAGGCGTAGTCTATGACCCAGGGGTACGTCCTCGCGAGCTTCCCGAGCCCGACCACCTCGCAGGAGATCGGGTTCGTTGCCGTCAGGAGGTCCTCGTACCTCATGGCTGGGCCGCTCCGGCGAGCTGATCCTGAGAGGAGCAGGATCGGATCGCCCTCCATGACGCTCCTGCACGCGTTGAGGAAGACGACTAGGTCCAGGAGGTCCCTACTGTTCAGCCTGCCTGCCAGGAACCCCAGAGACCTCAGCTCCCTCGGAAAACCCCTCGACCTCGCCCTTACGCCCTTGATCGCGAGCACGCCTGCCGAGGCGATCGGAGGGATGAGGAGCAGGTACGCCAGGGACCTGTCAACCTTGACGGCCCTGTCTCCCAAAGGGACCGTGAAGTAGGGGCATTTCTCCTCAGGATAGCCCCTGAAGACAGCGACCACCTCCGTCGAGTAGTCCTCCAGAGTGATCAGAATCTCGTCGACGTTTCTGTACGTCCTGAGCTCCCGTCCTGACTTGACCTCTATCCTGTCGAGCTCGTAGCATCCCCTGGGAATCGCCTTCACCTTGACCGTCATCCCCTGCTGGAGGAATTGGGGAAGCGGGTAGCCTTCCTTCGTCGAGAGGAAGAAGTAACCGGCTCCCTGGGGCTCGGACCTCACCTCGAGGACCGCGAAGCCGCCAGCAACCAGGAGGGCCGTCAGGAGGAGGGCGACCGGTGCCAGGCCTCCTTCACCTCCTGCGCTCCGAGGCAGAGCTGGACGAAGGAGGCGAACGGCCTCAGCTCCGTCTTCTCTTCCGCGTGCGCGACGACCTCGACGGCCAGCCTCCTGATTTCCGGCCTGAAGACCATGTTTTCCGCGGATTTGAGCGCGGCGATGTAATCCTGGGAAAGCTCCGTCAGCTCCTCGTAGTTGGTCTCTCCGAGGAGGTAGGACATGATGAGCCAGCAGAGGGAGACCAGCGGCTGCTCCGGCCCTATGAGCGCTCTGCTCAGGAGTTCGTAGAGGTCGTAGTACACCTCCATGGGGCTCCTTTTTCTCGCCTTCACTACGGCCCTCTCGACGGCGGCGGCGATCGCGGCCCTGTCGATCTCCCTCCGCACCGGCACCTGCGGCGCTACAGGAGGCTTTTCCTTCGGAGCCTCGGGCTGATGAGCTGTGGTTGGCGCGTTCCCTGTGGTAGGCTCCGGCACCACCAAAGGCTGAGCGCGAGGCTCCGGAACTGGCGGCTCAGGCACCGCGGCGGCCTCAGGCCTAATCTCAGCCACCTCTATCGCGTCAGCCGGCCGAGCAGGTGGCTCCCGCACGACCACTTCCGGCGCCCTCCTCGGAGCGATGGGCACAGGGGGCTCCCCCGCCTCCTTCAGCCTCTCCTCCAGGACCATGACGGCCCACTCTCCCAGCCCCCTGTCCACCTCCGAGAGCTTCCTCCCGACCCTCTTGGCGATATGGTAGAGGTTTGCCAATCGGGGGTCAGCGCGGACCCTGTTCACCATTTTAGCCATCTCTATCGGGTTGAGCTTCTTCACTTCCGAGTAGAACCTGTCAAGGGCCTCCAGCTGCGTTCTCCAGAACCTCTCCAGCTCTGGCAGGTATTCCTCTGCCCGGAGGCCGTCCTTGAGGAAGGCCTTCGATGCCGAGTAGACCTCTTCCCTGTTCCGGAAGATCTCCTCTATCGTCCTCTCTATCAGCCCCTCTACCTCCACTCCCCGATCACCTCCATTATCGACACTAGTCTATCTACTACCTTCTCACGATACTTGAGCATTCTCATGCCTCCATAGGCCTTCAGCGTGTTGGCGAGCCAGCCCTCTAAGGCCCTCCTGCTCAACCCCAATCTCGAAGCGGAGTACTCCTGGACGGCCCTGAGGGCCATTCCCAGCTTCTCGCTCTCGAGGGCCTCGAGCGGGTTCAGGGGGTTCCTCCCGAAGGCCCTCGCGAACGCCAGCTGGAGCCCCGGCAGCCTGGAAGAGAGCTCGGCCGCCAGCTCCGCGTCCGCGGTGTCCAGCCTTCCAGCCCTAACCATCTCCGCTATAGCGACGCTCCTGAGGAGGCTTCTGGGAGGAGCCTGCAACTTCACGGAATCGATAGGCGGCGCCGCGTCGGGGTCATCGAAGAGCATCAGGAGCTTAACCTTCTCGGAGGAAGCCGTAGCGGAGAACGCCAGGACCTCGTGGGGCTCCAGGAGGTCGCACCAGCTCAGGGCTATTACCGGAATTTCCTTCTTCTTCCTGGGACCGACGAGCTCCCCCAGCTCTTCAGGCCTCACAGACCAGCTCGGGACCACCCTAATACCCCTGCTCTTCAGGAAGTACGACCTCCCGTCGCCTCCTATCAGCGCGACGACGCCCTCCTCAGGGACATCAAAGGGGATCGGCTCAGGCTCTCCCACCACCAGGACGCCGAGCTCCACCAGCTTCCTCAGTTCTTCCTCCCTGAGCTTCTGGGCCTCCGATACCAGATCCCTGAACTCGACGGCCGCGCCCTTTTTGCCCTCCTCGAGGGCCCTCCTTACAGGGAGAGGCTTCCCGGCGGCGACCTGCCGCGTTCTCGCCTCGGCCGCTCTCCTCTCCATATCTTCGGCGAGGATCGCCTTCAGCTCTGGATCAGAGACCTCAGCCCTGCCTATCGTCTGCTCGATCATGCGGGAGTATCCCACCTGCCTCGGGCTCTCCCTCAGGACGGATTCGCCGAGCTCGACAACCTCCTCCTTCTTCTCCCTCTTGAGCCTCTTCGAAAGGGCCCTGACCGAGAGGGCCGAGCCCGCTGCGACGGCGGCGAAGGGAGCTACGGCGAGTATGTTGGGGAGGGGATCGGGCATCGAGAGGACGAGCTCTCCTATCGGGCTCGCGAGGATCAGCGCACCGACGCTCCTCAAAAACGGATGGAACCTGCTCAGCGGATCGAGCTCGTAATAGAAGGTAAGGGTCGTTGGGCTCCTGAGGTTCACGACGACGCTGTTCTCTCCCTGGAGGACGTAATCTCCTACCCTCGGCTGGACGTCCACAGTCAGAGTCCCTTCCTTCACGTAGATCTCCTTGGTCGGAGCCACTACGTGGCGCTCTCCGTTGACGAAGACCTCGGCTTCCGGGACGCCGACGACCCTAATCGTTACGAGATAGTACTTCTCGTAGACCGGCTGGAAGTCGGGAAGGAGGTCCTTCGGGACGTAGACCTCGCCCTTCGTTGCGCAGAGCGTGACGTTCAGCCTGACGTTCCTGTGGCAGCTGGCCTTGCCTATCACTCCAGGAGCGAGCTCGTGCTCCACCCTCTGCAGCGCTACGCCCTCCTCTATCCTGAACCACTCTCCCATGAACCTGAACTCCTTCCTGTAAACTGCCGTGAGGTTGACGTTGGATGTGGCTATGAAGGAGACAACGGAGGACCTGAAGACGGTGCCATTGAGGATCCAGGCAGAGAAGACGTACCTGATGTCTTCCCTGTCCTTTGAGACGAAGACCTCAGGGGCCGATATCACGACCCTCCTCCCCTTCAGGACTATCTCCGGGTAGCTGATGGGGACCGGAGAGCTGACGAAGACCCTGACGAACTCGACCTTCTCGTATAGCGGCCTGAAGGCGGCAGTTATCCTGATCGACGTGGAGTTGACCCTGATCGTCAGGGGGTTCGCCGTGCTCCCGTTTATCGCCGGGTCGTCGCTGATCCAGCGGTCGAAGGCCCACCTCTCTTCGGCCACGGCCAGGAATGTCACCTCAGCTCCAACGACAGTTCTGTAAATCCCCGGCCCTTCGAGTATGATCGGGCCGGATACCGAGACCCTTCCTCCTTCAGTAGATGAAACCGTCAGCACCGCGTCGGCTCCGAGGGCCGCTGGGAGCAGGGCCAATAGGACCAGAAGCGGAAGGAAGGTCTTCGCCTTCATCCTCCCACCGGGCCCTGGGGCATGAGGAAGCCTGCCAGCTGGTGCATCACCATGGGCTGCATCACTACGGCCACTATCAGGAATACCGAGACTACCACGACCCTCCAGAGGTTGTAGAAGCTGAGGTCCATGGCCCTGCTAATAGCCAGTGTCAGAATTATCGAGGCCTCTGCTACCGAGAGCCACGCCATCTCTACAACTTTCTCCAGCTCCGCCGGCGTCGCGAACCTCACCTGCTGCTGGGCCTCGGCGAGGGAGGAGAGCTGACCTGCCATGGCCAGTATCATGCTGGTCGCTATCAGCGCTATAGCCGGGAAGAGGAACGCCATAAACATGTGGAGCCTGGCGGCAGCTGCTCCGTTCCTCCTGTTCATGTCGTAGGCCGAGAGGGTCTCTATCGTGCCCTCGAGGAGGACGGGGCTTCCGCCTCCGGAGCTCTCTATCTCGTCGACCATGAGGAATGCCATCCTCGCGCTCCAGGACCTCATGTCCTTCGCGCTCTCGGAAGCGGAGAACATCGTCATCCTCGCCGCTATCTTCTTCAGGATCCTTCCGAAGGGGCCTGTGTACCTTCCTGAGAGCGCGGCCTCTCTAATAGCCTCGTAAAACTCCATCCCGCTCTTCCTGGCCTCCACAACCTCCCTCAGGAGCCTCGGGACCTGGGAGTTGGAGGAGAAGACCTCCTGGACCTGGTTCCTCATGACCAGCCATACGGTAGCCGAGGCCGCGCCCGCTCCAGCTGCGAAGGCTATCGGAAGGGCTTTGGCCCCAAGAGACGTGGCGACCATGTACCCTGCAACGCCTGCTCCTATCCCGGCGAGGAGCGCCAAGGGGAAGAGGGACCTGGGAGGGTCGTAGATGTCGTAGACCTTGGGGACGGACCCGATGACGAGGATCGTGAACATGAACCCCAGGACAGGGAGGCCGAGGAGGTTCATGACGAGGAGTCCCTGATAGGCTACCGATGCGAACGCTATCCCGGCTACAGCCAACGAAAGGGGCAGGAGCATGAAGACTATCACGGAGATCTCTCCGAGGCTCCTCATCCTGTTCGCGAAGGCCTCCCACCTCTGCCTCATGGCTGCCATTGCCTCCCTTCCCCTGTCTATCACGGCGGCCTTCACGGAGCCTCCTGACCTGCTGACGCCTGTTATCGTGTATATGAGGGACCTGAAGAGTGGTGAGGGGTGATCTTTCGCGGCCTCCTCCATCGCCTCCAGAACTCCCATTCCCACGACCTCGACGTTCCTCACGACGAGGAGAGCCTCCTTCCTGACCTGCCTGAAGACGTAGGGGAGCTCGCTGGCCCTCCTCAGGACGTAGTAGAAGCTCATCCCTGCGGAGATCAAAGCCACAGCTAAGGTCGTGAAGAAGGGAAGCTCTGCCTCGGTCCACTCCCTCCTAGAGGAGGCCTTCGAGCTGACGGAAAGGAACTCGAGGAGCGGGACGAAGCCGATGACGGCGGCCACCGCCACCAACGGCACGCCTGAGATCGCGGCGGCAGCCAGGGCTCCGAGGGCCGATAGGGCCCCTCCGACTATGACGAGGGAGATCCTGGCTGTGAACTCCTCGGACTCCCTGAAGGCCATCGCGGCCCTCACCATCCTCTGGGCCTTCGGGAGGACCCTCTGGAAGACTGGGGAGCCGAGGGAGCTGGAGGCGAAGCGGAAGGGAGCCTCAGGACCGAGGCCCGAAGCCATAAGGACCGGCAGGGAAGAGGAGACCGCTACGGTGCCCGCTATCAGGACCTCAGGCTCCAGGGATCCCCTCATCAGGAACGCCAGTATAGCAGACAGGACTCCAGACATCAGGAAGAGGAGCGGGGTCACTTGCCCCACCCCGCAACTGCCCTCTCGGCGGCCTTTATCGAGGCTATGGTCTTCGCCACCTGCTCGTAGTCAGTTATCTTTTCTTTGACCAGGTTCTCTATGATCGACTTCTTGTAGGCCAGCTCGTTGATTATCTCGTCCCTGCCTATCCTCGAGTACTCGCTGTAGGCCCTGAGCCTGGGAGACCTTTCGAAAAGCTCCTCGGGCCCCTCGGGCTCGAACGAGTCGTCAGAGGGCAACCACTTGACGACCTCGACGGGCTCGACCTCATTGGCTCCCACGGGCTGGAAGTCCGCGATCACGACTACCCTCCTCTTCAGGCTTGTACCCTGCCGCAATGCGGGAAGCGTGACCGCACAGCCCCAGAGCTTCTCCGCGGCCGCAGGGTCTATTCCCATAGCCCTCAGCCTCATCAGGAGGTAGTCAGGGTTGGAGGCGTGGATCGTCGCCAACCCCGAGTGCCCTGTACCTGCCACGTCGAGGAAGACGTTCAGGTCCCTAGCAGTCCTTATCTCTCCAACGATCAGGTAGTCGGGCCTCATCCTCAGGTTCAGCTTCAGGATGTCAGGTATCCCTATCTCGACCCCTGAAGCCTCAGAGGACCTCTTTATCGTGAAGCCCACGTACCTGGCAGTCGGCGGATTTATCTCGAAGACCTCTTCAATTGTGTGTACTGTCTCGAGAGGATCTATCAGGCCGAGGAGCGCGTTGAGGAGCGTCGTCTTCCCTGAACCTGTCGGCCCCGCTATGAAGAAGAGCGCCTTCCTCTCGAGGATGAACCACATGTAGGCCGCCATCAGCGGAGAAAGGACGTTCTGCTGGACGAGCCTCGTTATCGAGAACGGATTCTCCGGGAACTTCCTTATGCTGAGGGCCGATCCGTACCTCGTGACCTCTTTGCTCAAAGCTGCGGCCATCCTGACTCCTTCGTCGGTCGTGAAGTCCGCTATCGGCTGGGCGGGGTTAATGGGCCTCCTGCCCATCCTCGCGAACCTTATGATCAGCTCGTCGAGGTGCTTCGGGTCCGTAAAGATCGCGTTGGTCAGGAGCCATCCGTATGCGCTATAGCTCCTGTGGACGACGAGGACAGGGTATCCCGGCCTCACTACCTTGATGTCCTCTATGTTCGGGTCTAGCATGAAGGGCTCCAATATGCTGTGCTTCAGTACCTCCCTCGTCAGGTAATATAGGAGCCTGTCCTCCTGCTCTTCGGTCAAATCTACCTTGAGCCTTGAGGCCACCTTCCTGAGGTTCTCCCTGAAGAAGGAGTACGGGTCGAAGCCCTTGAGGACCTTCTCCGGGTCCATGAGCTCGAAGATCGCTCTTAGGGTCTTGACGTAGATTATCTCGTCGAGGGTTGTGAGGGGAGGCTCGTCGGCCAAGCAGGCGTACTCTACAGATCCGTCGGGTTTGGGGACCTCAGCTATCCTTATCTTCACGCCCCTCGCCACATAATATTCTTCCAGGGTCCTGCCGGCTCCTGAGTCCTTGAGGACTACTGGGACCCTGATCTCTCCGGCCAGGACCTCCTTCATCGCCCTGGCCAGCTCCTCCTTGGCCCTCTCGGCTTCAGGCGCCTTTCCGGAGGACCTGAACCTGAGCAAGATGACCCACCGTAGTCGCAGTTCGAGTGAACATCATGTTACTTATGTGATGCTCTTGTGATACTATAGGACTATCTAAGGAACTCGGACTTACAGTCCCCGAAGACTTCGAGAAGGACTCTTAAGAGCACTATTGCCGTGGATCCGCCGCTCCAAGTATAAGGTATCGTCAAGTTGATGTTAAGGAGTAGGAAGTCGCGTGGGCCCCTCGTCACGTACTTCGAGAACTCCTTGAAGTCGGTGACAACGTATTCGATGTTGAGGAATACATGTTCTCCAGGCTGAAGAGTCGTCTGGTTGGGGAGGGTTTGGAGACCAAAAATCGTCCTGTGCAAAACTAACCTATACGTTTCGCGGACGCCTTCCAACGCGGTGGAGACGCTCCCGAAGTCGACGGTGGCTGGCTCGTCTCCTGCGTTGGCGACGGCGACAGCTATATAGACCGTCGATCTGTTGCAGTCATAGGTCGCACCGGGCATCAGGAGGTAGAGGCTTGGACCTATGCGTCCCGTCACAGTAATCGTTACTGTAGCAGTTACCGTGGCCGTCGTCTCCCTCCCGTAGACCGTTACTGTCGTCCTCATCCCTTCTCTATAGACGGTAACTGTCTGCGTGATCGTCTCAGCGACCCTTTCCAAAGAGGTCTCGGTCACGGTAAAGACCCTCTCCAGCGTCACCGGAGAGGCCCTCCTCGGGAGCTGCCACCCTATGCCTATCCCCACCAGCAGAACGAAGGCCAACACAGCGGCTAGGACCTTCGACTCCATCTTCCCACCACCTTCTTTGTCAATGGGATGGCTGACGCGAAGAGAGTGATTGTATACGGAGAGACCGGAAGGACAGCGGCATGCTCTCCAGGCGGAATCGAGACCTCCATCTCGTAAGCCCCTATTAGGCTCGTCGAGACCCTTCCCTGCCCGTTCGGGACCACCAGCCTAGCTACTCCCGAGTAGTCGGTCATCGACTTCAACTCGCCTCTCAGCCCTGAGTATATCACATTCGCGAATGGAACAGGCATTCCCAGGACATCCCTTACTCTTACTGTTAGATATGAGATTCCCGCAGGTATTGCAATCGTCCCGGGCTCGCTTACCTTTACCGTCGCGTTCACGGTCACGTCAACCCCTTTGTAGACGGCCTTCACGACCCTCCACTCGACGCCCCTGAGACCAAGTGTTAGATATCTGTCAAGCCATACGGCCTTTCCTCCCTCTGATATAATTTCTCCCAGGTCACTTCTGAGGACCACGAGATCCGGATCCGCAACAGATCCGTCCTGGCCTTTCAGCTTGGGCCAGACCAAGATCTGGTCCCTGTAGACTGCTATTACTGAGACAGGCTTCTTCATCTCGATATCTACTGATGTTATAGGCCCGAGGCTCCTGTTGTCCATTATTACGTCGTGGAGGACCAATCTACCGGCGTCTCCTGTCAACTGGACGTTCCTGAAGTCCAGAGTTATCCTCTCTCCCTCCCCTATGAAGACCGTCG
>Ga0079997_107229_pt1 | contig 16693 bp, 24 predicted proteins | sample PerSpoCPS_CMetaG_FD_69200 | JGI IMG/M metagenome (GOLD analysis project Ga0079997, IMG submission 69200) | Archaeal communities from Yellowstone National Park, Wyoming, USA - Perpetual Spouter C (PS_C) MetaG (SPADES assembly) (version 2) | ecosystem: Environmental > Aquatic > Thermal springs >... | reverse complement strand
ACAATTCTATCATAGAGCTCATCAGCTAGGAATCTAATAGCTGTTATGTATAGATGCCTGAGCCTCTTATCCCTCTTATATATGGAATCTAGGTATTTCTCGTGATAGCAGATCCTTGTTGATATATCTAATCTCCTCAGCCCATCCCTGATAGACTGGTATGTAGCTATCTCCCTCTTCCACCAGTAGTACTCGGATTTAATTGTTCCGCCTCTGACAAGCAATGCCGATCCATCCGAGATTCCCGCAGCGAATAGGTTGTTAAGCCCCATATCAATGAATGCCTCCTTATCCCCTATGGGATCCCTCGCCTAATACTCCTAGGATTTATGATCCTTCTCTTCATCTTTTTTCCCTCACCGTATATGGGGCTTTACATAACCCTTTGGATTCGATCTAGCAGGCTCAACACCAACCTCTATTGGTAGGTGTGCTTGCCACCTACCAGCCCTATATATGACCTCAAGCATTCTATGTCTACTCTCCCACCTAATCCCACCAACATACTTTATTTTAAGATCGAAGTCCTCGAGCACTATGTATCCCTCTTTCTCGCTAATAGGCTCAAGATGATATCTATCGTTTCTAATCAGTATGTGTATCCTCTTCCCCGTATCCCTGTCCTTCCAATAGCCCGATAGAGAAACCTTCCTAATGTGGGGTGGTAATCTAGCTTCTTCAGACCCAGTAGCTCGTAGAATGCGTTCCAAGCCTTATCATTCTAATTAATAACCTGACCAGCATTAACACCCAGCATTTCCTTATATTTGTAGTAGTATTTCTTGTTAATCTCATCCCTCTTCCCAGGCAATAGCTCTCTATTGAAGAATGCATGCCTCTTCTCATAGTTGAGCTCATTCCACAGACTAGCACATGCCAAGCAAATATCGAATAGCGTTTCTTCCTCATATCTATTGGGGAATAGAGGTACTCTATTGGTTCTTCGCTGCTCTTTTACCTCTTCTCTATCTGTTTTTGAATGCTTCTAGGGGGCCGGGGTCTCTGGCGGACACGCCTCGGGATTCCCCCGCCGAACATCCTATCAGCACTTCTGCCCACCGAGACCCGACCCCCACTAAATAACACGTTGAAAACCCTGTAAAAAACCAAAGGTCAAGGCTTGCTCTGTTGTCACGTGAAGATTTAACATGAGAAGCTCTCTCAGTATTTCTTTCTTCTCCTCTTTAATTTTCTTGATAGGTCTATAGATCTCGACAGATCTCCTCGTCCAAGCAGCCCAATGACTAAGCAGCCCTCCTACAATGTTTGCCTCTATATACTTGTCCATCTTATTCTCTGATTTATATGTAGTGAGCAGATCGTTGATTATGTTGTCGTCATTTCCAGTATATAGTGCTATCTCGTTTGCCCTCCCAGAATCTATTATAGTCCGTGCAACCTCAATCGTGTAGTACCTATTAAAGGACGCGATCTCTATTCCCACCAGATTAGCCATCTCTTCAGCAAGCCTACTCCAAAATCTATATCCAAGGGAGATTCCCGCTTGTCCCTCGATGATCATTGATCATCGCTGATATTAATTTGTCTCGAGATTGCCTTACTTCTTGAACCACAGGGTTTTTAGCCCTGTGGTCATCGAGGGACTTCCACCTCCCCCACAGAGATCTTGGAATCTCTTGGGCTCATGGGTGGCTGTTGAGCCCAGCGGCACCGGGCTCCCATCTAGGGCTAGACTTGAAACCCAGAAGCCCTTCTGGGCAGAGCCCTCATACAAGGCTTCGAGGGCTTTTAAATAGATGTTTATCAAGGCAACCACCTCCCTATGCCACCTCTCGCCTCCCCTGCTACAGAACCCTATCCTATCCTCCCCATACTCTATCAAGGCATTGTGTATAGGGCAGATCTTAGACGTATTCCTAGGATCTACCATCAATACCGGCACACCATATTCCCTAGCCTTGTCTATTATCGCATTCAGCTCTCCCTTCAACGCACTCTGATATATCCTGTGCCTCAACTGTTTATTCCTATACCTAGCAATCATAACCCTTATATCTTTCCCGGAGATTCTCTCGATAACTATTACTCCTCTCATCCTCATGGCGTCCCTAATTATCATGTTTGCTGTTTTCATCCTATAGTCCCTCTTCTTCTTACCCTCCTTAAGCTTCTTCATAGCCTACCTAGCCTCCCTGCTACCGGATCCATTTCTCCTCTGGATGCTCTTCTTCCTACAGCTATAGCCCAGGGTTGTCCTGGCAAGATCTGTTTAGGATTACTGCGAATGCCTCGTATAGAGCTGCTACAGAATTCTCATCAACATCGACAGGCTTAATAATATTCTCTGACCTATAGATCTTAATCTCCTTCTCTAGGGATATGTGGAATATCGCCTTCCTATTCTTCCTATCAAGCTTGATCTTTGCATGGGATTTCGGCTTAAAGCCTCTGGCCAATAGCTTGTAGAACTCCTTAGAAGGCTCTAGATCGAGGTGCACCCAGCCCCTATGAGTATTAATAGCAGCGCTTGTGAAAAAAGTTCTCAAAACCATTAATCCTGATCTTGGTTGGGTTTACTGGTTTCCATACTGGTCATCAACTAGCCATAGGCTAACACTATTGATCCTAGGCACTAGTTTGCCCTCCATCATCTCAAGATCTACCTGATCCCGAGCTATCTCCCAAGATTTCTTCCAGAGATGTCTCACAACCCTCCTACCCCTAAGATCCCTTTTCCCTAGACCTAGATGCTTAACAAGCTCATCGAAGATCTCTTCAGCATATTGTCTAGCCCTGTTCCTTCTTAGAGAGGAAACCCTTTCAACAGCATCCTGGCATACTCCATGTATATAGTGGGATGGGATATTTGGATAGATATTCCTTAGCTTTCGATACCTCTCATTCTCAAGCCTATAGTAATTCCCCATAATATTCCTAGATGCGTGAGGAAGCACATCTCCAAGCATCTTAGTGTATATATTCGCGATCTCCTCTAACACCCTGAAATCCTTCCTAGATAACTTCTTTGGGGGTATAACAGCTGTCCTACTCACAAAGATCCTATCTCCTGGCTTAACAACCCAAATCCACTTCTTATTGCTCTTTTTCATCCTCCTAGCCATTATCCCTGGACCTCTCTTTGTTCCTAAACCTCCACTCCAACCATTAATTGATAATGAAAGAATATAAAAAGATTTCTACTATCATGAAAAAGGGTTCAACCCCGCCCTTGACTAGCCCTAGAAGCTTCCTAACCTCCCTAGATACTTTGATCCTCAGTATAGATATGAACCCTCCACGGCTCACTGCCTTTCAATTTTATCTTTCAATTCTATAAAAGATCATCTTTTCTATTCCCGGGATCTCGGGTATTACCCCTCCTATGGGGGTTGTTGCTTCTATGATCATCTGATTGGGGGTGATGGGGCGTTCCCCAGAAATCCTCAGGACATATAGCCTCGTATTTATCCCTAAACCCTTAAATGATCTCATAGATCTCATTATAGACATAAATGCATTCCCTTAGAAAAACTTAAAAGTTAAAGGTCTAACCCCGCCTTAAAGGACGAGATTTGCTGGACTTCTAGGCTCTATTAAATAACCCCTCTCAGCTCTAGAAAGACCGTGTTTTTAGACGTAAGACATTTAAGCCTCTAGGCATCTAAACATTATAGCGTCTATATGCCTATACGCACAACCATAATCCTGGACGATGATATATATGAGAAGCTTGTGGAGGAGAGCATAAGGAGGTATGGTAGTGTAAGAGCGATATTAAGGGTTGTTAATGAGCTCTTGAGGAAGAGCCTCGTTTCAGAAGATGAGCTAATAAAGCTCATATACTCGGAAAAGCTTGCTGAGATAGATATAAGGGATTTCGAAGAGTTCTGCAGTAAGCTGAGTAGGAGGTTTGAAGATCGTTGATAATAGATACTACTTATCTCTTCCCACTTGCAGAAATAGCTGTTAAAACAGATCTGCTTAGAGCTATTGTAGAGGGAGGGGTTAGGATAAGGCATATCGCTACGTGATATAAAGATCAGTGTAATATCGATATTCGAGCTCCAGGCTAAAACAGCTGAGATAGGAATACCATTAGATCGCGTCGTAAGAGCTGTTAAAGCCGTCCAATCAAGCTTCCAATTAATCCCCTTCCACATAAATGAAATCATAAAATACTCATTCGAGCTACGAAAGATCATACAGGTCTATATAGATTGTGTAACCGTGGCAACAGCTTTATACCTTAAAGAAGAACTCGCAGCAGAGGATAGCGTATTATTACTCCAGAGAGCTTCTTAGGAGGGAATATGGTGTTGAGATCTACAGCTATAAGGAAAAATAGTATATAGAGATCATTCGTAGTCTCTTTTTGTTGTTTCTTCGATATGGAGGTACGAGACAAAAGCGCAGGCGACAGCAATATCACAAGCGCCATATACATATACATAACTAAGAATGAATACATTTCAGATCTTTAGGGCTGGTTAATCATTTCATTTTGACAGAAATGGTTTTATATCTATTTATTTTTTATCTGGTTTTGTGGGAAGTTTGTTGATTTCATGGAGAGGTTATTGAGACCTTAGGAAGCTTCTTTTGTTTCGCAACTCCTTCCCTAATGAAGCTTATAAGAGTACAAGCCTTGTAGACATATTGGTAACCGCCGGTTTCCGAGAACTAAGAACATCGGGATATTGCCTCATCATCAAAATAGCTTGGGATTAAAGTTCTATAAGCTTAAGCCTAACATTTCCTCTCTATACACAGATCAAGCATCTATAGATGGTGAGAAGCATCAGATGAGAGCCTTTTTCGCTGAGCTCGGTGTTTTTTCAAGAAGCCTTCTAGGGCATGGTACTCTGGAGGCAGGATGGGAGTTCCTCAATGAAGCTAGGATTAAAATCCTGTGGAGGAGAAAGACGATAGGCACGAGCCCGAGGTATGAGGATCAGATACAACTAATGTGTATCGAGGGATATGTGGATAGGGGTTATAGGGATCTATAGAAGTTCAGGATCTTTGCTGCAGCCTCCCTCACCGCCCTAGCTCTGTGGCTGATCATGTTCTTAACGGTATATCCTAGGCGGGCCAGGGTTTCTCCATAGCCCTCGGGTATGAAGATCGGATCATAGCCGAAGCCCTCTGAGCCGTCTGGGCTATGGGCTATTGAGCCGCATAGTTCTCCTCTCTCAACGCCTATAGATCTTCCTAGGGTATATGCTAGAGCTGCTCTATAGCATGCCCTCCTATTAGATATTCCTTCAAGGAGTTTTAGAATACCCTTTAAACCTATCTTTTTAAGGACATAGCTTGAGTAGGGGCCTGGGAACCCTTCTAAGGCTTCTATGAATAGCCCGGAGTCCTCTACCCATATTGAGTGCCATTTAGAAGTATCAAGAGAATCTATGATGCTTTTGAGAGAAGTATATGCTATCTCCTCGAGGCTCTCTGACTGTATCTCCAGTTTCTTTGCTCCTGGCTCGATCTCTATTGAGAAGGCGTCTGGGCGTAGATTATAGAGTATATCCCGGATCTCTTGGGCCTTGTGAATGTTACTAGTTATAAGGAGAATCTTTATTGCCTCTCCTCCCCCCTTTCCAGCCATATAGTTCTCACCCTTCTCTCGAGCACGTATCTTCCTCTCATTCTAATCTCCTTAACCTTTCCCCTCACCCTATCTGCCCAGTCTTTTCCAACGATCTCTGTGTATCCCATGTAAACCTTTTCCTTTAGATCCTCTATATCTCCTAGGGGCAGGGTTTCTATGGATCTATATAGGAGATGCAGATCCACAGCGTAGTCCTCAACATCGCTGCTATACTCAGACAGCCCAAAATCTATTATCCATAGAGTGCCCTTGCTATCAACTATATAGTTGGAGATCGTTGGATCTCCGTGGCACACACCTTTATTATGAACCATGCCCAGGATTCTCCCAGCATCTATCAGAAGATCTGTAGAGCCTCCTGCCAATATGTAGTCCCTCAAGATCTTCCCTTCGATATATTCCATAACTATCAAGCCACGATCTAGATCCACATCTAGGAGAGCCGGGACAGGAACACCGCTTAGAGATAGCCTAAGCATTATCCGCGCCTCGTTGAGGGTTCTCTCAAATCTGAGCTTCTTATCTAGCTCCACAGATCTATATGGCTTGGGAGACCTGTACTTATATATAGCCCTGAAACCAAGGAATGATCCCATATATATTATGGCCTCCGCCCCCCTATGAAGCTCCACTAACCCCTCCAAGGAGTATCCACCTCATCCACCCTCCACCTAGGTCTAATATAGCTCTCACTAACAGGAATCCTGACCCCACTCGTATACGCAAGCAACCCTGTCCATGCTATCATAGCCCCGTTATCCACAGCATACTCTGGGGGGACTACATAGAGATCAGATCTATGGTGTTTGGAGGCCAACTCCATCTTCTCCCTGAGATAGGGGCTCGCAGCCACACCCCCCACCACCAGGATCTCCCTCTTCCTAGTATGAGAGACGCATCTCTCAGTAACCTCTATAACCATAGAGTACGCTATCTCCCTGAGGGTATAGCATATATCCTCCAAGCTATCTCCCTTCTCAAGGGCTCTGAGCGAGGCTGTTAATAGCCCTGCAAAAGATAGATCCTGTCCCTTCACTATATATGGTAACCGGGGGATGAACCTAGAGCCCCTCTCAGCGCACCTATCCACTACATGGACACCGTTAACAACATAGGGAGGACCTAGACCGGCCTCCCTAGCGAAGGTATCTAGAAGATTTCCAAGAGCTATGTCAAGGGTCTCACCAAAGATCCTGTATCTCCTGCTATGATGCGCTATAACAGCCGTATTACCCCCCGATAGATAGACAACCACGGGGTCTCTAGCACCTGTGGTTATCAAGCCTATCTCTATGTGGGCCACAGCATGGTTAACAGGTATGAGGGGCTTCCCATGATATATAGCTAAGGCTCTGGCAACAGCTGCACCGACCCTCAGGCTGGGTCCAAGCCCAGGGCCCAGTGCAACAGCTATCCCATCCACCTCTTCCACAGATAACCCCGAGACTTCAAGCGCTCTTTTCAGCACCTCGGGGGCTTTCTCGGCCAGATATCTAGAGGATTCTCTAGGATGTATACCCCCCTTCTCAGGCACATATGTGCTCTTTTCATTAGCCACTATATATGGGGCCTCGCCAATGGCTATACCAATGCCTATCGTATGTGCTGTAGACTCGATCCCAAGGATCTTTTTCAGAGTCCCCACAATCTATCCAGTTATATATCCACACATAGCCTTATTAATCCACCAGACCGCAGGCTACAGAGCAGAGGCTTCAACTATAAATTCGTTTATAGATAATACCTCTGGGAGAATACTTGAGAAAGGTCATATCTATCGCGATCATAGTTCTAGTAATAGTTTATATAGCGTATAACATTAAGGATCTAGTAGGCAGAGCAGCACCGCAACTAGAAATTCCTGAGAACATAGTTATTGCGGTAAGGGCTGCTGCTATAGCAATAGGAATAGTGTGGGTTTCATTCGTAATTGCATCTACAGTAAGGGATAGACTCTCACAGTCCATGGGAGGTAAAGCTTATCAGATATCATCCCTCATCAAGGTGACGGGATATATCTTTGCAGCCCTAGCCATAATAGGAATAGCCGGCGCCGATCTCTCAGGGTTCCTGGCCGGCGGCATAGTTACAGGGCTCGTGCTTGGCATAGCCCTCCAGCCGATACTGAGCAACTTCTTCGCAGGCATTCTTATCATGGCTACTAGAATGATAGAAGTGGGTAGCAGGGCGAGATTAGTAACGAGCGGGATACCCTTCTCCCCAGCAATTCTCCCAGCATACAAATACTTCTCGGCAGACTTTATAGAGCCTGGATTTAAAGGTACTATAATAGATATAAACTTCTTCTACACTAGAATGGTCACCGATGAGGGTAGAGAGATAAAGATCCCAAACATAATATTTATGAACTCAGCTGTCGTGGACTACTCGCCAGAATTCTCTAAGAGGGAGGTCGTGAATCTAAGGGTTGAGATGCCGATCGGAAACACAGACCTAGAGTCGCTAGAGGAAAGGATAAGGGAAGCTTTAAGAGGCTTCCAGATAGAGGCTGGACCATTTTTCAACGAGCAATCCGACAAAGAGCACGTGATAATACTCGTCAAGCTAGCCGTACCGGTTGGTGAGGATTGGAGAAAAGTGAAATCCGAGGCGCTTAAGAGGCTATTAATGCTCAGGAAAAGAATTGTCGAGACGGCTGCGATGCAGCAGAAAGCTGTATAGGATTATCCCTATTAGAAGGTGGCTGAACTATCCACCAATCTATTAATAGATTAAGAGAGATGGTAATGAGATATCTAGGATTAAATGTTCCTATATAGCCCCCCAAGATCTTCTAAAACCAGAAACATTATTTAGGACTGGTAAAAAACTTATCTAGGTGATTATACGGTGGATTTCTCCCTCTCAGAAGAGCAAGAGCTAATAGTGAAAACCGCTAGAGAGTTCCTATCGAGGGAGGTGGTGCCGAGGTATAGAGATATTGAGTATAGAGGGTATATGCCTAGGGAGTTGTTTAAGGGTCTAGCGTCCCAGGGTATCCTAACACCCAACATATCGCAGGACTACGGGGGTCCGGGGCTCTCATGGTTAGTAGCAACTCTGATTGCGAGGGAGGTCGGTTACTACGATCCAGCAATGAGCCTGGCTGTGTATATGGTGGTTAACAATGTGTGGGCCAAAATGATCGAGACGTACGGATCCGAAGAACTTAAGGAAAAGGTTGTTGCTAGAGTCGCTAGGGGGGATAGATTCCTGGGGATAGCCTCTACAGAGCCACACGGTGGGAGCGATGTTGCTAATATAAAGACCCTCGCCACCCCAGGCTATGATCACTACGTGATTAGCGGTGAGAAGGTATATGTGAGCGGTGTTAAAGAGGCTAGCGAGTGGGGAGGGGGCTATTTCCTCCTAGCAAAAACAAGGCCCGAGAGGAGCCACTCAGCTATATCGGCATTCTATCTCCCCATAGATTCCGAGGGGGTTGAGATAGGTCTTTTCGAGACCATGGGGAGAATCGGTATAAGCACCGGTTCTCTGAGGCTTAAAGGCGTAAAGATTCCTAGGGGGAATCTCATAGGGGAGGAGGGCAAGGGCTTCATATATGCTACAGAAGGATTCACAAGGGCCAGGACATTAATAGGAGCTGCTTCAATAGGGTCCGCCCTCAGGATCTTCAACGAAGTAACGGAGTTCGTGAAGAATAGAGAGCTATTTGGATGGCCCCTCGCTAGATATGAAGCAATACAGTTCAAGCTGGCCGAGATATGGGCTGAGCTAGAATCTGCTTGGAACCTCGTGCTTAAATCCGCCTGGGCCTTGGATCTATATTCCGAGAATAAGATCTCTAGGTCGGAGGTTTTTAAGCTGAGCGCAGCCTCGAAATACCTAGCGGTGGAGAGGAGCTTCAAGGCTATTGTAGAGTTAACCCAGATGCTGGGCGGGCTCGGCTATACCAGAGAATCTATAGCAGAATCAGCATTGAGAGGAGTTTTCAGCTATATGGCAGGTGCTGAGGGGACGCCTAATATAATGAAGATGATAATAGCTAGAGAGATCCTTGGGAAGGAGTACAGGCCGACCCCTCTATAGATGCGATGGATCTATAACTTCTATATTCTCCTAGCTACGAGAGAGCCTAGCCAGAGCACCAGGAGGCCCGCAAGGATGCCGAGAACAGCTACTATGAACCCTAGAAAACCGATCAACATCGCAGGCGGGGCTATGAACCCGATAACATGTAGACCTAGCGATGCTATCATGATCGCTATGGAATAGGTTATTGCTGCTATACCAACACCCAGTAGTATTAGAGCTACCAGTGAGAGGGCTAGCCTGCCTACGCTCAGGACAAACCCCTTGGTCCTCAGATCTTCGGGATCGTCTTCCCTAGGTATTAGCGCTGACACGATCAAATAGAGAATCAAGACCAGTAACCAGATACCTAGGAAGATCGAGAGGATGAAGAGCACGAGGAAAACCAGCCTCCCAATCCCAGGGCCGAGGCCTAGATATGTTGAGAGACCTCCAGCCAGCCCTGTTAGAACCCTATCTCTGCTACGAAGAAGCTGTTCTGGGATATAAAGTTCACCCCTATATCCTTATTAATGATTATAGTATATAAACCTTCTTCTCTTATACATAGCCTATGTGCTAGATCAGCCATTTAGCGCCTTTTTTAGCTAGGTGCCTAGAGATCACCAGCTTCTGAACCTCATTAGTTCCTTCTCCAATCTCCAGGAGCTTGGCGTCTCTATATATTCTCTCAACGTTGCTGTCCTTGCTATAGCCATATCCACCCATTAGCCTGAGGGCTTCCCCGACAACCTCGACACTGATCCTTGCGACACCGAGTTTTGTTACGGCAGCAGCTGTTGGGAAGTCCTCATATCCCTCAATATATAATTCTGCAGCCCTGTAGACCATGGATCTTCCAAGTTCTATTAATGTATATAGATCCGATAGGCTAAACTGGATCCCCTGGAACTCGATCACAGGTCTCCCGAATGCCGTTCTCTGAGTTAGGAATGAATAGGCCTCCTCAAAAGCTGCCTCAGCTAGTCCTATTCCCAGAGCGCTTATAGCTACCCTACCCACGTTGAGAGCATCCATAGCGGCTTTAAACCCTGTCGGGGGCGGTGCTATTAGATCCTCGTCCCCAGCCCTACAACTATCTAGTATCACCTCAGCAGTCCCTGTGCCCCTGAATCCCATAACCTCTATCGGGTTAGTCTTTATACAGCTACCCCTTCTAAGAAGAATCGCAGCTATATTTCTATGCCTCTCACTCCTCTCCCCGATTCTCCCAAATACTAGGAAGTAGTCCGCGTAAAGTCCTTGAGTCGTCCACATCTTAGTACCCTTAACCACCCACTCCCCACCCTGCCTCTCTATCGTTGTCTCTATATTAGCTGCATCGCTCCCACAGCATGGCTCGCTAAGAGCAAACGCGCCTATGGCATCGCCCGAAGCCAGCTTTGGAATCACCTCCTCTACCACCCTCTTACTACCATACTTAGCTATCACATGCGACACAAGGGTGCCCTGCACCTCGGGTATTAGGGAGGCAGAACCACTATATCTAGCGATCTCCTCTAGCACCACCGAGACGCCCAGCAGGTCGAGACCAGCCCCACCCATATCCTCTGAAACATTGGGCACCAAGATCCCCATTTTGCCCATCTCCCTCACAAGCTCCCTAGGATACCAGTTCTCCGTATCTATCTTCCTAGCCAAGGGGGCAACGCTTCTTGAGGCAAACTCCCTAACAGTTCTCCTCAGCAACGAGAGACCCTGTGACAACGCAGATACACCACATAAGTATCTCCTTCAGCCATATTTCTATTCCATAGCAGATCATGGAAGATCTTGCCACATATGTAGCCAACACCCCTCCGCAATACTCCTCAATATGAGAGCCGACCCTCTTGATCTTCTCCTATGCTTATAACGCGTTAACCTATTAACACTTAACAACATATGATACCATATTCACGATAGCCTTATTCCCATCAGCAGGTTGAGCACCGCTATAGTTCAGCAGCTCTATCTACACCCTACGCCGACCCGCTTGTCCCCCTTAGCTGGGTATTGATATCTCAATATAGTGTCAACGGCATTAACAACCGCAGACCCTACTATCTTAAGTTGCTATTCCTAATATTTTTATTGCTCTGTATCTCTCGAGAGTGACTATCTACTGTAGGGCTGTTTGTAGACTTAAGCAGGTATAGGGTGCCGTCTGATGTTCTTATCTCTTCTATGCATTCTCCGCCAATATAGTAGCAATATGCAACTACAGAGGCTACTATGGCATCTTCTATATCTTTTCTTCTAAGGATTCTACCCTTGATCTCTGGGGATATTTCTATGCCATAGATGCTCAGCAGTTCTTCGAGGCTCTGGGTACCAGAGCTCTTGATAGCGCTTCTGGGGTGGGTCTCTATAACCTCTACCCCGATATTGATTAGCTCGAGAGAGATCTTCCACGCTCTCTGGGTAAGCATTCTCATACCCCGCATGCTGGGAGGCAAAACCCTGTATCCCCTTCTAATAGCCTCTCTATCAAGCTCCCTCATCCTAGCCTCCCTAGCTATGGGGGCGTCGATAGCTACCACAGAGACTCTACTAGCTATTGTGGATACTATATCCTCATCCCTATAGAGACATGTTGCAACCGCTATCCTCCTTGATCCGATGTCTATTTCGGAGTAGCCACTACACCTTCTATAGCTTCCCGAAAGATCGAGGCCCGCGACTGCCCTTCGAGTCTGGGGGATCATGTGGACACCTGGGAAGGCTATTTCATTAATGCAATGCTGGAGGCCTTTATAACCAGGTTTACTGTATCTCCAACCTTTAGCCCGAGCTCCTCTATAGCCTCAGTGGTTATTAGGGCTTTAATTATTGAAGGGTAGGTTTCTACAGTAACTATTGCTGATACCCCTCCCCTCTCGATGGAGATAACCCTCCCAGGGATCTTATTCCTGAAGCTCATACTCTCAAACTTGGTGCTGAGATACATACCCAGGATCTCCTCGCCTACTTTTGTTAGATGTGCTTTAGCTCCCCTACCCCTTCTAGTCTCTATTAGCTTCGCACCGAGCTCCTTCTCAAGCCTTCTAATAGCGCCTATAACGCCTCTATACGATACCCCCAGCTCTTCTGATGCCGCCTTTATAGTCCCCCTCATCTTAACGATCCTCAGTATCTCGATCACTCTAGACCCTATCTCGACCTCCCTACCTCCAACCAGTATAGAGAAGCTCCTAGGCTTGATTATAAGCATCTATCGTCATCTATAATAGTTAGTCCGGAGTTAATATTATATGGAGGGTTAAATGAAGATCCCAGAAGATCTTGGGATAGAGGTAGGGGATCTCGTGAGAGTGAGAAAGGGAGACATAGTCTACGAGGGAATCGCGATGCCGAAACACTCGTACTCAGCACCCGATATGCTCGTTATAAAGCTGGGTAGCGGGTATAACATCGGGGTAAAGATCGATAGCACAGCCTCTGTAGAGGTTATTAGGAGGAGGACAGAGCCGCAGAAGCAGAGGGAGATCTCCGCGAAGCCCGTGGGCTCGGGACCAGCTATAAAGATTATTGGGACCGGGGGTACTATAGCTTCTAAGGTCGAGTATGAGACAGGGGCTGTTAAACCGGCTATGTCTCCTGAGGAGCTGCTAGAGATCATACCCGAGGCGAGCGAGATCGCTTCGATAGATGTTGAGATCATAATGAGTATCCTGTCCGAGAATATGGAGCCTGGGTACTGGGATAGGATTGCTGAGGGCATATATAGATCGATGATCACAGGTTATGAGGGGATAGTGGTTACTCACGGCACAGATACCATGGGCTACACAGCATCTGCAATAGCTTTTGCAGTGCAGGATATGAAGATCCCTGTGGTGTTCGTAGGATCTCAGAGGAGCAGTGATAGGCCAAGCACAGATGCTGCGATAAACTTCGTGGGTGCATTGATAGCTGCATCTAGAGCCCCATTTGCCGAATCCGTTGTGGCCATGCATGCCGATACCTCTGATACGGAGATCGCTATCCATAGGGGGACCAGGGTTAGGAAGATGCATACATCGAGGAGGGATGCTTTTCAATCTATAAATGCGAGGCCAATAGCCACAGTAGATCCTTATAGAAGAGAGCTGAGGATCATAGACAGCGATTACAGACCCAGAGGTAAGGGTGAGCCCAAGCTTTTTAACGGCTTTGAGAGGAAGGTTGCCCTTATATATAGCTACCCAGGAATAGAGTCGGAGATCATAGATATGCTCATAGATAAGAGATATAGAGGAATCGTGATAGCCGGTACAGGCTTCGGCCACGTACCTGAAAAGCTCATACCCACTCTAAGAAGGGCGGTAGAGGAGGGGATCCCGGTGGCCATAACGTCACAGACTCTCTATGGGAGAGTTAACCTTATGATATATACAACGGGGAGGGAGATGCTGAGGGCAGGAGTGATTCCGTGTGAGGATATGTTACCGGAGACAGCTTATGTAAAGCTCTCATGGATCCTGAGGAGGACCAGAGAGCTAGACGAAGTAAGAAGGCTAATGCTGACAAATATTGCTGGTGAGATTAGCACGAGACATAACATAGACCTATATAGAAAGACCTAGCATAGGACCGAGGGGCAGCTATCTAGCTAACCCTGGTTTCAAAGATATATGGCTGTGATGCCCAGTATATTTGGTATATACTATGGAGCTCTATATGTTGGTAGGGACATTCTCTATAGTGGCTAGAGATCCTGGCAGCGGCGATTTCGGCGTAGCAGTTGCTACAGCAGCTCCAGCAGTCGGAGCTCTGGCCCCCCACGCTATCGCTGGTATCGCTGCTCTATCAACCCAGTCCTTCGTTAATGTAGAGCTTGGGAGAAAGGCTGTGAGGATCGCTGAGCTCGGTGTTAGGATTGGAGATGCGATAGAGTCCCTTTTAAAAGTGGATCCGCATAGGGAGTATAGACAGGTGATAGGTGTTGATAACCAGGGATCCTATGGATATACAGGCTCTAAATGCGTTCCCTGGGCCGGCCACATAGCTGAGAGCGATGTGGCAGTTGCTGGAAATATGATTGCTGGTGAAGCTGTTTTAGAGGCTATGTTGAGAGCTTATAGGAGATCGTCTGGAGATCCATTTCCCCTGAAGCTATTAAAGGCCCTCAGGGCTGGTGAAGAGGCTGGTGGAGATGTTAGGGGTAAGCAGTCCGCTGCTCTCCTCATAGCTTCTAAGAATCCTAGGTGGGAATATAATTTGAGGGTTGATGATCACAGCGATCCTGTGAACGAGCTAGTAAGGATATATAATAAGGTGGTAGAGACTATGGAGATCTTTAAGAGGAGATATGGAGAGCTAATGGATATAATAAGGCTTTAGAGCACTCACCAGAACGACGATCAGCTATCTCTAGCGGGATTAATGCCTATGTGGATTAATATATGGAATGTTGTAAACTAGTATGTGGAGACCTTTATGACAGATCCTCTAGATCTTTTGAAGAAATTGATACCGCTTAAATGCGTTAACGATCCCAGTACAGGTCTAAGGCCTGGTGACACGTGTGTTAGGGGTGTAGAGGAGGTTATGAGAGAGGGTGGAATGGATCCAAAGTCTATTGAGAGCAATAATTTCTATACTCTATTCGATATGCATGGCTCCGGGAACCCGGTGATCCTCTACCTAGCACACTACGATGTTGTGCCTCCAGGCCCTTCTTGGAGCTTCGATCCTTTCACTCCGAGAGAGATGGGTGGGAAGCTATATGGTAGGGGGTCTGCTGATGATCTAGGGAATGTGGCTGTCCTAATATCGGCTTTCAGGGATATAGAGAGAATCGTGGATAAGTATGGGGGCACGATAGTGGTTGCCTTCAGCGGTGACGAGGAGATCGGGGGCTATAATGGTGCGAGGGTTCTTAAGGAGTATCTGAGAGGGAGAAACCTCTTCCCCAGATATATGATCAATGCCGATGGCTCCGGTCTAGTTATAATAAATAGGAGGAGGAATGCCTTTAAAATAACAGTGGAGGCTGATGCAAAGAGAGTCGATGCCAGGGGATCTATTGATAGGGTTGTGAAGAGACTGTCTAGTAGGAGTTATCACGCCGCATATTTCATCCCAGGGTCTGACGTGCACCCCCTGATAGATCTAGCTAGGGAAGTTCTGGAAAGGGATCTCCTGGTATCTAGTATGGGTGGCGAGTTTGTTAAGTCCAACGTCCTTCCCCAGAGTGTGTGGGCAGAAATTGTAGATCCAAGTGGTGGCGGTGAAGCAACAGCTGATCTAGGGTTAACAGAGCTTGTAAAGATCATACCCCCCATAACGAGGATCTCTGTGGATCTAGATTTCCCAAGCATCTATGGTATAACAGCAACACCTAACGTTTATAGCTTCACAGGCTCGAAACATATCCTCGAGATCGATGTCAGAGCGCCTTTAAAGGATCACACAGGCCTCGAGAAGGTCGTCAAGCAACTCATAGAGGATCTTCAACCAAGTCTCAGGATAAGGGTCTCCGGGGGAGGAGGATATCTCAACACGCCCAGGAATTCCATAATAGTCGCTAAGTCCATCAAAACACTTGAAAAGATAGGGATCAGAGGCTCGGTAGTTGAAAGGGCTGGGGCAAGCGATTCAAGGTACTTCTCCCCAGAAGGAGTAGAGGCAATAGATTTCGGCCCAGTAGGAGGCAATATACATGGACCAGATGAATACGTAGAGATATGGAGCCTAGAGAGAGCTAAAAGCTTCTATATAAGGGTTCTCGAAGAGCTCCTATCAACTGATAGAACAACCACATTTTAGATAATCTTCAGCCCACTCTACTAACTAGGTATAGCTCTACCTTATCTGATCACTCTAAGCTCTTTCAATTTTATAGTAGATCATCTCGATAACATCCCCACCCGCCTCCTGAGCAATATGCTATAAGAAGCTTCTCGGAAAGGCTGTGGAGCCTAACGTCACTGTGCTCCTATCTAGGTTTAAAACCCCGAAGCCCTTCTGGGCAATGCCCTCATGCAGGGCTTCGGTCTCGGGAGCTCTAAGTATCATAGCTTCCTGAGGGGGTTCGGGTTTCATTGGGCTTGATATTGTTTGATATCAAGCCCTCTTCCCTTGGTTTCAAAGTCCTCAGGACCC
>Ga0079997_109286_pt1 | contig 16742 bp, 15 predicted proteins | sample PerSpoCPS_CMetaG_FD_69200 | JGI IMG/M metagenome (GOLD analysis project Ga0079997, IMG submission 69200) | Archaeal communities from Yellowstone National Park, Wyoming, USA - Perpetual Spouter C (PS_C) MetaG (SPADES assembly) (version 2) | ecosystem: Environmental > Aquatic > Thermal springs >... | reverse complement strand
ACGGCGGCCCCGCAAAATATCAAATATCACCGACCCCCATTTAGAAACTCTTTGCATCCTTTGCCGGGGCCGGAGCTCCTACTCGGCCTAGTGTTTGTATATTTGTTTTACTCGCATGCGTCATCCATGGAATGGGCTCTGGGGCCTGACCCAACTTTCGGTGGCGGCATCCCTGCTGTGGGGGCAGAGCTCGCTGTATGTAGTTTACTTTCAGCCGAAGCCTGACAGCCTCCTTCCCTATGTAGAGACGTATCTTTCACCTAAGGCCATAGAGCGCCGTCAAAGGCAAGGCATTCCCGTAGATGAGCGGGATCTTCCGATTCCCTCGGCATGGGTGGCTGAGCTCAGCAAAAGCGGACAGGTCTTAGGGGTTTCTCGCTGGCTCAATGCCGCTCTACTTCAAGTTCAGTCTGTGAAGGACCTGCCGCAAGCTTCGTTCATTAGGTGTGTGGAACCCTTCTCTTGGGCGCTGCCTCCGAAGAAGCCTACCCCAACCTTTTCCGGTGCGGCCACCCATGAAATCCTCCTCTCCCAAGAGGCTTCCCCCAAAGCGCTCGCCTCCACCTACACCCAGCTCAGCATGCTGCGCATCCCAGACCTCCATCAAAGAAATCTTTATGGGCGGGGCATCCGAATCGCCATCTTGGATGCGGGCTTCCCAGGGATGAATCAGATTCCGGCCTTTCAGCATGTCTTTACGCAGGGGCGCTTCATTGCGGGGTACGACTTTGTGAGTGGAGACTCGGTCGTTTTTGATGATAACTCCCATGGCACAATGGTGGCGTCTGTTATTCTGGCGCAGGATAGCGCGTCTAACTACGTAGGCGGCGCCCCCGAAGTGGAAGTCATTTTAGCCCGTACCGAAGATGCGCTTTCTGAGACTCGGCGGGAAGAATGGAACTGGGCCCGAGCCGCCGAATGGGCCGACTCTCTCGGAGCTTATATCATCCAAAGCTCCTTGGGATACAGCACCTTTGATGATCCCAACGAAAACTACACGTATGCCGACATGAATGGGCGTACAGCTATTACGACGCAAGCCGCCCGCCTGGCCGCCCAAAAAGGTCTCCTCGTCGTCTCCTCCGCGGGCAATGAGGGTAGCTCTCCTTGGCGATACATTACGGCTCCCGCCGACGCCGATAGCATCCTCGCCGTAGGCGCCGTAGACGCCAACGGCCAAATAACCTTCTTCTCCTCAAGAGGGCCCACCGCCGACGGCCGCATCAAGCCCGATGTAGTAGCCATGGGACAGGGTGTGCAAATCATACGCCCAGACGGCGCCGTAACAGGTGGCGCAGGAACCAGCTTTTCCGCACCGCTCATCACCAGTTTAGCCGCCTGTCTCTGGCAAGCACGCCCCGACCTACCCGCCCAAACCCTCCGAAAAATCATCTTAGAAAGCGCTGACCGCTATGCCAACCCCGACACGAATTACGGCTATGGCCTACCCAATGGCGCCCTCGCCTGGAGCCGCCTCACCACCCTCGCCTCAAGCTCCCCTCCCAGCACCTTACGTCTCTTCCCTAACCCCACCGCAGAAAATCTCACCCTCCTCCTCTCCGATACCACTTTGGGCTGGTATCACCTCACCATTTGCGATGAAATGGGCCGCCAAGTATATGCCGCTCCTTATCGGGGCCTCACCCTCCTCACTATCCCCACCGCTACCTGGCCCAGCGGACTCTATTGGGTAAACCTCACCCACCACCAAAACCCTAAACAATCCTTCCAGGCCCCCTTCATCAAGCTATGAAACCCTATCCCATCATAGTCCTGCTTCTCCTCTCGGGCCTAAGCTGCCGAAAGAAAAAAGACACCAGCAGCCCGGGCTTCAACCTCTTTACCGTAGAAGATGACCTGAGCTTAGGCGCTAAGGTCGCCGCAGAAATTGACTCCGACCCCTCTAAATACCCCCTTTTAGACTCCGCCCAATACCCCCAAGCCTATCAGCACCTTTATCGCCTGCGCGACACCATCCTCAAAACCGGCCAACTCACCTACGCCAATAAATTCCCCTGGCGTATCCGCATCATTCGGGACGACAGCACCCTAAATGCTTTTTGCGCCCCCGGTGGCTATATCTATGTCTACACAGGTCTCATCAAATATCTCCGAACAGAAGCGCAGCTTATAGGGGTATTGGGTCATGAGATGGCCCATGCGGATCGGCGCCACACCACGCAGCTGCTCACGCAGGCTTATGGCGTACAGGTCCTTCTTCAGGTTATCTCGGGTCAAGAGCAGCCCGGGCTCCTGACCGAAATCGCCGCTAATCTGCTTTTGCTCTCGTTTAGTAGAGACCATGAGCGGGATGCGGATGCCCATTCCGTCATTTACCTTTGCCCAACCTCGTACAGAGCCGATGGGGCGGCGGATTTCTTTGAGTATATCCAGCAGCAGGGGGGATTGCGTCCCCCAGCCTTCCTAAGTACCCACCCAGACCCCGGCGAACGCATCCAAAACATCCGCCAACGCAAACAGGACATGGGCTGTACTGGCACAGCGGATTATGAATCCCGATACGCCCAGATCGTCGCCAGCCTCCCCTGACCTCTCCATCCTCAAAGAAGTGGCCCTCTACATTCAGGAGACTCGCCGTACTCGCGCGTTTTATGAAGGGACTTTGGGCCTTCCAGTCCTCGTAGAAGTGCCCGGGGCTTATGTTTTCTTTCATGCGGGACCGGTCATGCTCTTAGCTTTCGTGCGGGAGTATGCCCTGGCTAATCAGCAGCTCCCTCCCCATGGCGCTACCGGCATCCAGCATATTGCCTTTGAGGCCCCCACCCGAGAAGCCTACGAAACCTGGAAAGCCCTCTTACCCCAAAAGGGAATCCCCATAGACCGAGAAGTCACCTGGCCCAATAACCGCCGATCCTTTTACTTCTCAGACCCCGATGGACACAGCTTGGAGATTTTAGAGCCTGGGATATGGCCGCCTCTTCCCAAGTGATCCTACTCCCTCTGACTTAGAAGCACAGGAGCGCCCTTGCATACCCGCCATGTCCGTATTTGGGTAGGAGAGGAGCCGGTGGGTTTGTGACTCTAATACCATTACCCATTATAAACTCTTTTCTAAGCGGCGGCCAGCACCCAAAGGGCGGTGGCCGCCGGTGTGAGGGCGCGCCTATCCCCTCTTCGCATTAAGAAGGCCTTGGCCTCAAAATGGTATAAGTTGCCTTGCTCTATCGGGCCTCTCATATGCGAGGCTGTCTGAGGCATCCCTATGTATGCCCTAAGCCCTTAGGTAGGTCTCAGCAGACGAGCTCAGCGAAGGAGTAGGGCCCCGCCTCCAGATAGGGGGGCACGCCTAATCCATAAAACAGTTTTGTTTTTGGCTCATAACTCTCTCTTAAAGAGAACTTTATGATCGAGCATGCCGAGGATCTGGGGGTAGATTGGGGGTACTCCCCTTGCGTATGAGGAAAAAGCCTTATCTTTGTCGCGATATGCGGTACTTAGTGGTAACAGCATTAGCGCTCCTCTCTTGGAGCTGGGCGCAGCAGTATGTCAGCCCGCGCCAGACGCGGGTATTCAAGCGTAATCCTCAGATTGAGGCTATTACTCGGAATGCGCAGTGGGTGCGTATCAACTTGGATGAGGGCCTCTCTCCCCGAAGTCAGCCGCAGCGCCGCATCACGGACTTCGGCGCTGACCTCGGCTGGCTCAGACACTCCCAAGACGCCGATACGGTACCTACTACCCCCAACACACTCCCAGATTACGCCGGAGACACCCTCCTCGCCAATAACGCAGGCGATGATATAGATCCAAGCATCTCCTCGGATTGCAACTATAGCTTCTTTGACAGCCTCTATGCTAAGGGTGCTTGGTTAGTATATAATTCTAATACCAGCATCCCCTACTTTGGGAACTACCTCCACGGCAATCCGCAGGGTGATACAGTCTTTTACATCGGGGGTGGCATTGCTGAAAGGTATGACATCACCCCACCCACCAGCTCCTCCGTCTACATAAAGGGGATAGCCACTCAAATCCTGAATAACTACGGCCTCTATCGCTCCACGGGCTTCACTCCCCAATGCAATACCACCACAGGAGAAGTCAACGGCGGGCCATGGGCCTCAGATAATGTATATACCATCGGTTATCAGCTCCTGGATACAATCGAAGTAACTTACAATGTCAGTGAGGACCCTAATACACTGGACATCCGGGTCGGCTCTTACCCCAACCAGGTCATTGCTGAGGTCACAAAGCCTCTGAGCCAAGTACGAATAGGCTACAACGGTAACGTCGATCAGTGTGTGGCGCAGTCCGTCAATCGCCTGGAAAGGTTAGACTATGCCTACTTCACCACGCCGGTAGAGGTAGCGAGTGCCCAGTCCTACTATGCCGCTGTACGCTATGACCTTTATGTCCCTGGGACAGATCTCATAAATGACACGCTCTTCGGACTCATCGGCCCTGCATATAGTGAAGGCCATCCTTGCCTCACCGCCGACACTAACTACCCCGGTCGCAACATGGTCCTGACGCCGGGCTTCAGACAAAGCACTTCTGCGTTCATCTATCCAAATGAATGGTACCCGCAATACTTTTTATTTGCGGGCCGGGGGTATGATCTGAATTTCCTGATTTTCCCTATTGTCTATGTGTCATCCTCCACCGTCTCTACGCCTGTAGTGCGCAACGGTTCCATGGCCTTCTCGGCGCCGTACCCGAACCCAGCCGTGGACTGCCTGCACCTGAGTGTGGAAAGTCCAGCGGCTACGACCCTCCGGCTGACGCTCTACACCTCTGAGGGTCGGCTTGTGCGCAGCTGGAACCGAACCCTCCAAAGTGGGACCAACACCGTCGCTGTGGACTTAGAAGTGCCAGCAGGTGCCTATCTCCTGCAAGCGCAGTCCCCGTATGGGGCGGCGACCTTCTGGGTCAACGTCGTGAAGTAAGCTTCTCAGCTTTACCGCGCTCAGGCGGCGAAGGAGCTATCCTTCGCCGCCTTCTTTTTTGGTGTGGTACCTTTGGGCCGTGCGGCGCGTGCACATCATTGCTATTGGCGGTAGCGTCATGCATGCTTTGGCTATCGCCCTCCAAAAGCAAGGTTATCGGGTCAGCGGCTCGGACGACCGCATCGAGGACCCCGCCCGCCAGCGCCTACAGGAGGCGGGGTTACTGCCAGAAGCGCCAGGCTGGAACCCCGACCGCATCACCCCTGACATAGACCTCGTCATCGTAGGGCGTCATGCCCTCCCCGACAACCCCGAACTGCAAAAAACCCAGGCCCTCGGCCTCCCCATCACCGATATGCCTACCTTTATCGCCGAAGCCAGCCGCGCGAAACACCGCATCACCATCATCGGCAGCCACGGTAAAACCACCACTACTGCGCTGCTGCTATATGCCTTCCAGCAGCTTCATCTGCCTACCGACTGGCTCTTAGGCGCCTCCCCCTCTCCCCATCACCCCACGCTCTCCTTGTCGAATGCCCCTACGATCCTTCTGGAAGGCGATGAGTATCCCGCCTCCGCCTGGAACCTCCAACCCAAAGCCGCTGTGTACAAACCCCACTGGCTCCTCTTCACCGGCGTAGCCTGGGACCATGCAAATGTCTATCCCACGCCTCAAAGCTACGAGGCGGCCTTCGGCCTTATATTAGAGCAGCTTCCCAAGGGAGGCCTCTGCGTCTACAACGAAACAGACCCTGTCGTTTGCCGCCTTGTAGGAGAGCACTTGCGCCCGGGGTGGCACTATCTGAGACCCTACGGGATGCTACCCTACTTTGTGAAGGGAGGGACTTGGTATGTGCGAATAGGGCGGCGCGTAACCCCGGTACGTTTCTGGGGCCGCCACAACATCCTCAATGCCGCCGCCGTCTGGAAACTCCTACAAGAATTCTGGGTAGAGGACGAGACTTTTGCGGAGATTCTCAGTACGTTTGAGCTGCCAGCCGGTCGGCAGGAGATTTGGCACCACTCCCCCGAGCTTGTCGTCGTACGAGACTTTGCCCATGCCCCCAGCAAGGTGCAGGCCACGCTCTCAGCCGTGCGGGAAACCTTCCCGCACCATCGGCTCTTAGCGATCTTAGAGCTCCATACTTATAGTAGCTTTTTGCCGGCCTTTTTGAAGGGTTATCGGGGGCCCCTACGGAAAGCTCAGGAGCGGTGGTTTTATGTGGAGCCGAGTTTGCGGCTAAGCCGGGGCGTCCCCAGCTTGGAAATTCTCCAGAAAGCGCTTTCCCTGCGGCATAGCCTCTGGTTTGAGGACAAGGCACAGCTTATTCAGGCGCTGCGGGCTCGGATGAAGGGCAGGCCCTTAGCGGTGGTGCTGATGAGTTCGGGTACTTTTTCGGGGTTGCGGCCTGAGGAGCTGGGGCTGGAAGAAGTAACCCCAAAAGGTTAGTCTGGATTAGCGGGGTCGTATAAGGAAGGAGCCTGCACTTCACCCACAAGGTAAAAGAAGGCCGGGGAGTTGGCGGCACTGCTAAGAATGGTAAAAGACTTGCGCTGGCGGCCGATTTTGCCAGCTGTATTGAAGCTGACCTGCACAGGCAGGCTATCACCGGGTGCTATCTCCCGCCGCTCCCAGGACGTTACCGAGCAGCTGCAGCTGGGCTTAATGTCTTGGATGGCAACCGGCTTGGTACCTTCATTGCGGATGCTGAAACGGGCCTTGACCAGCGTCCCCTGCGTAACCGTTCCAAAATTATACTCCTCCGGCACAATCCGAATACGCACTTCCTGGGCAAAAAGGCCAATGCCTATACTTAGAAAGAGGAGACGGCACATGGTAGGGCAAAAGTAGCAAAAACCGCACCAGAGGCGGGGAGAAAGGGATTGGTACGCCCACATAGGGCTGCATTCGGGTTCCTTTCCAGATGAGTGGGCAATGGGCTAAGGTCCTTATACCATTTTGAGGTCAAGGCTTTCTTAATGCGAAGAGGGGATGGCCGCGCCCGCCCTGCGGGCGGGCGCGGCCTCACAGTGGCGGCCAGCGCCCGAAGGGCGCTGGCCGCCGCCCAAAAATAAAGTTTACAATGGGAAATGGTATTAGGCTGAAACACCTTTCTGGCTCGTAGAGGAAGGGAGGTTTAGCTATGGATGGAGAAAGTCTAAGCGGGGACGGAGCTGTGTTGGATGTAGGAAAGCACAACCTCAGCAGCGTAGATGAGCTCCTCGGGGCGGCTGGCTAAGGTGGGCAGGATGTAGGCGACCGAGCCTAAGGGCCGTAGATAGACGCCGCGCTCTATAGCGTAGGTTTTGAGGTGGTGGCGATGCTCGGCCAAGTAACCTGGGGGCCCGGGAAGGTCTATAGCTAAGACTAAGCCCGTATGGCGAACGGTATGGGGGGGGAGGGTCTGCTGGAGGGTGCGGGCGATGTCTGCTTGGACTTGGATGAGGGTGTGGAGTTTCTGGAGGGTTTCGGGTTTTTCCCAGAGTTCTAAGTTAGCGAGGGCGGCGGCGCAGGTGATGGGGTTACCGGTGTAGGAGTGGCCGTGGTAGAAAGTGTGTAGAGGGTTTTTATCTTGGAAGGCTTCAAATACATGAGAGGCGACCATGGTGATGCCGAGGGGCAGGAAGCCTCCTGTAAGTCCCTTGGAGAGGCAGAGGAGGTCGGGTTTTTCTTGGCACTGGTCTGTGGCGAGGAAGGTGCCTGTGCGTCCAAAAGCGGTAAAGACTTCATCGGCGATGACGAGGCCGCCGGCTTGGCGCACGGCCCGCGCAATGGCGTCCCACGCTGAGGGCGCATACGACCGCATGCCCGCCACCCCCTGCAAAATCGGCTCTCCAATAAAACCAATGATGTCCGAATCCCGCGCTACTTCCTCAAGCGCTCTTTGAAAGCGCGCTTCATTTTCTGGGCTGGGGAAAGGCAGGTACTTTACCTGAAAGAGAAACTTCTCAAAGGGGGCGGTGAAGAGGCCTCGGGCGGAGGCGGCCATAGCCCCGAAAGTGTCTCCGTGATAACCCCCTTCTAAGGCAAGCAGAGTAGAACGCGGGCGGCCCTGATTGAAAAAGTACTGAATAGCGATTTTGATAGCGACTTCGGTGGCGGTGGAGCCGTTGTCCGAGAAGAAAGCGTAGGGGAGGCCGGTTTTTTCGGCGAGTTTTTCGGCGAGTTTTTCGGCGGCGGGGTGGAGGATGTCCCCAAAAAGTACATGGTCGAGGGTGGCGGCCTGTTGGGCGATGGCTTGGGCGATGTAAGGGTGGGCATGCCCATGAACTGTCACCCACCAGGCACAGGCGCCATCCCAGAGACTTCGGCCATCGTCGGTATATAAGTATGCCCCTTGGGCTCGCACCACGCGCAAAGGAGGTGACGTCTCCTCACCGTAGGAGGTATAAGGACGCCAGATGGGCATAGATAAGAGGTGGGCTTATGCTTTGAGGCCGAGCTCTCGAAGGCGCTCCTCTAAGAAGGCTTCGGCGGTGATATCGGGGTAAGCCTTGGGACGAGAAGGGGTGATGCAGCTGGGCAGGCACGCCAGGCTCACTTCTGGACGCGGATGCAAGAAAAACGGCACTGAAAAACGAGGTAGATGGCGCTTTTCGGGCGGAGGGAGCACCACGCGGTGCGTAGTACTGCGAAGGTAGTTATTCGTGAGGCGCTGTAGCATATCGCCTACATTGATGACCATTTCGTGGGGGGCGACTTTGGGGGCGAGCCAAGAGCCTTGACGAGTGAGGATTTCTAAGCCCTCGGCACTGGCCCCAATCAAGAGCGTAATCAGGTTGATATCTTCATGTTCGGCGGCCCGGGTGGCGCCTTCAGGAATGGGCTGGTCCGGCGGCAAAGGATAATAGTGCAGTAACCGCAAGAGACTGGGTCCATTTCGGATACGGCTATCAAAGTAGTCTTCTGGTAGGTCTAAGTACAGAGCGATGGCCCGTAGGAGGGTTTGGCCGGTTTGGAAGAACTTCTGATAGGCCTCTAAGACCACTTCGCGAAAGCCCGGCACTTCGGTAGGCCAGACATTTTTGGGGAGGCGGTGGTAGAGAGGGTCCTCGGGGTCGGTGATTTCGGGGCCAACATGAAAGAATTCCTTGAGGTCGGGCACGGTGCGGTCCTTAGCATGTTCTCGGTTTTTGGGCGTGTAGCCGCGCTGGCCTGCGGTATTAGGGACAATATAGCGGGCCTTGACTTCGTCTGGCAGGCGAAAGAAAGCCTCTACTTTCTCGTAGAGGGCGGCTTGCAGGTCGGCGGAAAGGTAGTGATTCTGGATGATGATGAATCCGATGTCTTGAAAGGCCTGGCCCAGGGTCTCAACAAAGCGACTCCGGTCCTGAGGGGTGCCTTCTGTGAAGAGGCGCAGGTCAGCCACTACGAGGTTTTCCATACCTTTGCTAAGGTACGAAAAGTGGAGGGGAGAGGCGCCGTAGTTCAACTGGATAGAACGGGAGTTTCCTAAACTCCAGATGCGGGTTCGAGTCCCGCCGGGGCCACAAGCGGATGTGGCGGAATTGGCAGACGCGCTGGACTTAGGATCCAGTCCCGAAAGGGGTTGAGGGTTCGAATCCCTCCATCCGCACGTGCAAGTGAACTTTGTGAAGCCCTATCTGGCAGAAGGGCGGGTAGAGATTCCGGTGGGGAAGTACCTTCCGGCTTACAAAGAAAACCTCAAAGCGCTTCGGCGAGCGGTGCAGATGCCAGGCTTTCGGCCAGGCCATGTGCCATTAGAATATGTTCGGGGCCGCTACGGCAAAGAAACCCTAGAAAAAATTCTAACCCGAGAGTTTTTTACGGAGTTGGAGCGGCTTTTAGGAGAGGGGCGCGTGATAGGTCTACCCTTTTTTGCGCAGGAGCCCCCTGAAGTGGTTCCAGACCCCCCCTATAAAGATTATAGCTTTACCTTTCAGGTGCTTGTACGGCCTGCCGAGCCTCCTAAGGTTCAGGGTCCTATGCCTCCCCTCTACAAGTATGAGCCCTCTGCAAACGACTTGGAAGTGTTTCAGCGCTACCTGCGGATGTTCATAGGGGAATTTCAACCGCTTGAGCAGCTTCCCTCGGAAATCCCTGCGGAAAAAGAGCTTTATGTGAAGCTCCAACTCCTTTTATCGTCAGGTAAAGTGGTGTCCCTCTCATGGGTAAGTTTCTTAGAGCCCTTTCCATACAGCTCCTTAGCGGGGCGAAGGGTAGGAGAAGAGGTGGATTTACCCCCATCGTATTTGATGCCGTATGTGGAGATCATTCGGAGTGAAGTGCCTGATTTTTCGCCCCTTAGCATAGAGAAAGCTACTCTCCGGGTGCGTTCGGCCAGCCTATTTACGCCTGCTTCCGACGCCAAGGTAGCCGAAATCCTCCAAGTGTCCGAAATCACCGAAGAAGGGTGGCGCAGTTATTTAGAACGGGAGGTGGAGCGGCGTCTGAGGAGCCTAAACGAACGTAGTTATCGCACAGCTCTTTTAAAGGCGGCCGGAATAGAGGTGCCTGCCGAGGTGGCTCAGGTTAACTACCTTTACTATCTGCGAGTGCGGTCTGAAACTGGCGGGGCTGCGCCCTTAGCCTATGAGGACTTTGCTCGGCAGCTGGGATGGCGGGTATTCTTAGAGAGCCACCTGGGCCATGTGCCCGACTTAGAGGTCTCAGACGAGGAGGTGGAAACTGACTTATGGGAAGCCTTCAAAGCGCGCATGGAAGCCACCGAAGAGGGAAAAGCCCTCTTAGCTCAGGCCATTGACACCGAAGATAAAAAACAAGCTCTCCTCCAAAGCCTGCTGGATGAAAAGCACAAAGAAGACTTGCGTACTTCCTTGCGGTACGAGCGCTTTGAGAAGTGGCTCGCTGCTACCTACGGCCCCCGCCCGGAGAAAACACTACCTTTGCAAACCATTTTGTTAGCAGGCCTATGACCAACCTCGGACAGGAGTTTCGGCGCTATGCCATGGGACATTTAGGCATCTCCAGCCTGCGCTTAGACGAATACGAGGCCCTCGTACGCAAAGGTATCTACAACCTCACCCCAAACATCATTGAAGAACGTCAGCTCAATATCGCCGTCATGGATGTCTTCTCTCGGCTCATGATGGACCGGATTATCTTTTTGGGCTATCCTATAGACAGCCAGATTGCCAATATTGTGACGGCTCAGCTTTTATTCTTAGAGTCGGCGGACGCTAAGCGGGATATTTACATTTACATCAATTCGCCTGGGGGGTCGGTGTATGATGGGCTGAGCATATATGATGTGATGCAGTATGTACGGCCGGATGTGAATACGATTTGTACGGGGATGGCGGCGTCCATGGCGGCGGTGCTTTTGGCGGCCGGCGCTAAAGGGAAACGTTCGGCCCTTCCGCATTCCCGCGTCATGATCCATCAGCCCTTGGGTGGGGTGCAAGGCCAAGCCTCCGATATTGAGATCGTCCACGCCGAAATCCAGAAAATCAAACGCGAGCTGTATGAGATCCTCGCGTATCACACGGGCCAACCCTACGAGAAAATCTGGAAAGACGCTGATCGGGACTACTGGATGCGGGCGGACGAAGCTCAGGCCTACGGCCTCATAGATGAAGTACTCCATCCGCACAAACTCAACGGCCGCTCTTAGTGAGCACTAAACGCGAGCCAGCGACACCGGCATGTGACTTTTGCGGGCGGACGGGTATCCCGCTGGTAGAGTCGCCCATTCGCCCCGTGCGTATTTGCTTGGACTGCGCAGGTTATATTCATGAGCTGGCTAACAAAGACCTTCAGCGCAGCCGCCGCCTCAAAAACTGGCAACTTCCTGCCACCTCCCCCCAAGAGATCAAAGCCCACTTAGACCAGTACATCGTCGGCCAAGAGCACGCCAAACGCAAAATCGCTATTGCCGTCTATAACCACTATCGTCGTATTGCCCACCTCCTCTCCGCAGGCGAAAAATCTCCCGTTCGCGTGGAAAAAAGCAATGTCCTTCTTATTGGTCCGACAGGTACAGGCAAGACCCTTTTGGCCCGAACTATTGCAGAGTTTTTGCAGGTGCCTTTTGCCATAGCCGACGCCACCACCCTCACCGAAGCCGGCTACGTGGGCGAAGATGTGGAAAATGTCTTAGTGCGTCTCCTGCAGGCGGCCGATTACGATGTCCCCTCCGCCGAAATCGGCATTGTCTATATTGATGAGATTGACAAAATCGCCCGAAAGTCGGAAAATCCTTCACTTACACGCGATGTAGGGGGTGAGGGCGTTCAACAGGCGCTTTTGAAAATCTTGGAGGGCACCGTGGCCAACGTCCCCCCGAAGGGCGGACGCAAACATCCTGAACAGAGCTTTATTCCTGTGCGCACGGACCATATTCTCTTTATCTGTGGGGGGGCTTTTGAGGGGCTGGATAAGATTGTAGCTCGGCGCCTTTCTCGTCACACGATCGGCTTTCGGCGGGAAGGCGAGGCCTCGGATAAGCCCGAAAATCTCTATGCCTACGTCCAGCCAGAAGACCTTCGGAAGTTTGGGCTCATCCCGGAGTTTATTGGGCGGCTGCCGGTGATTGCGGCGATGGAACCCCTCTCGGAGGAAGCGCTGTATCGGATTTTAGTGGAGCCCCGGAACGCCTTAGTCAAGCAGTACCAGACGCTTTTGAGCTGGGATGGGATCACTTTGGAGTTTACGGAGGGGGCTTTGCGGCGGCTCGCTCGGGAAGCCATGAACATGGGTACGGGGGCTCGCGCCCTTCGTAGCCTGCTGGAAACGGTGCTGGAGGATGTGCTCTTTACTCGTCCCGCTCATGCCCATATTCGGATTACAGAGGCCGAAGTGGAGGAGCGGTTAGCTCCGCTAAGAGCCGCCTGAATGAGATTCTTTTCGTAGCTTTGCCCCCCATGGGAAAAGGCGATCGACGTACTCGGCGCGGCAAAATCTGGCGCGGCACTTACGGTAAATTCCGTCCCCGCAAGCCCAAAAATAAACATCCTTTACCCGGCACTCAGCCCAGTGCCTCGGCCTCCGCACAAACCGCATGAGTCGAGTCCTTACCGGCATTCAGAGCTCCGGTAAGCCGCACTTAGGCAATATCCTGGGGGCCATCTTGCCCGCTATTGAGCTGGCTAACGCCCAGTCAGAGCCTGCCTACTTCTTTATTGCTGACCTGCATGCGCTCACCACCGTGCGCAATAGGGACCTTCTCCGAGAAAACACCTATGCCGTAGCAGCCTCCTGGATAGCTTGTGGGCTGGATACCGAGCGGCATGTCTTCTTTCGCCAGTCGGAAGTGCCCGAAGTGTGCGAACTGGCTTGGTACCTCGGGTGCCTCACCCCCTATCCCATGTTAGCCAATGCCCACTCCTTCAAAGAAAAGTCCAATAACCTCGCAGAAGTATCAGCGGGCCTCTTCACCTATCCCGTCCTCATGGCGGCCGATATCTTGCTCTATCAAGCAGAGCTCGTGCCCGTGGGCAAAGACCAAAAACAACACTTGGAGATTACGCGGGACTTAGCCGGTGCCTTCAATCGCACTTACGGCGAAACTTTCAAGCTCCCCGAGCCTGTCTTCAAGGAGGAAGTGATGGTGCTGCCGGGGATTGACGGCCGCAAAATGAGTAAGAGTTACAACAACACTATAGACCCTTTTGCGGAGCCCGCCGCTCTGCAAAAGCGGATTCGTCAGATAGTTACGGACTCTACGCCGTTGGAGGCTCCAAAGGACCCTGATAAGTGCACGGTGTTCAAGCTGTATTCGGTGGTGGCGCCTACGGAGGCGGTGGAGGAGCTGAGGCGGCGTTATTTGGAGGGGGGGATAGGTTATGGGCAGGCGAAGCAGATGCTTTTTGAAGTGCTGGAGACCCGGTTTGCGCGGGAACGGGAGCGATACAGGGAGCTGATGAGCGATAAGGGGCAGTTGGAGGTCATTTTGCGGCGAGGGGCGGAGAAGGCGCGGGAGGTGGCGGCTCAGACTCTTCGGTTGGTGCGAGAGCGGGTGGGGACGGGGGCTGTTTCTTAGGTTTTTTAGGGAGGTAGGGGGGATTGGGAGCGGCGCCCCATCTGCAGCAGCCACGTCTCGCTTTCCTGAAGGAGGCCCCGCTAATCCCGAAGGCACGGGCATTTCCTCTCAGTCCGCTAATCGGCCTTGCAGGTAATCATCGTAAGCATGATACTTCTCCAGACAGGCGGATTTTCCATCTATCTTCTCGCAGGCGGGGGTGCGCTGGGGTATTTTCTCACCTTCTGAGGCGGATGGCCCGTGAGAAGAACCTATGCCTATTAGACGCAAGCAGGTGAAGCCCCGATCTATCCTATTAGCGAAAAAGAGCTAGGAGAAGGCTTGCAGCGAGAAAGGAGCCGCAGATGGCAAATATCCTATTGGTGGCCGCCCTAATTCCGCCCAGCTTGTATTTTTGTCTGGATGTGGGTTGTAACGGGGGCCACGGGGTTTGTGGGGTATCATTTTCTGGCGTGGTGGTGGGAAGCGGGTCGGCCGTTTCCCCTGCGCCTGTTAGTTCGCAAACCTGACCACCCCTACCTCAAACCCTATTACGGCCATCTGGAAATCTACCAGGCCGACCTTGCCCGAGAAGATCGGTTCCACGAAGCGGTGCGCGGGGCTGAGGGCATCCTCCATATGGCCGCCACCATTAGCTTCTCCCCAAGAGCACGTAACTATATGCAACGCACGAATGTCCTCGCTACCCGGCACCTTGTCAACGCCGCCTTGGAAGAAAACGTCCCGAAGTTCATCTATCTCAGCTCTATTGCGGCGTTAGGGCGGCCCGCAGACCTTCAAAGCCCCATTGACGAAAACACCGCCTGGACTGACTCCCCTTACAACACCTGGTATGGCTACACCAAGTACGCCGGCGAAAAAGAAGTCTGGCGCGGCCATGCCGAAGGACTCTCCGTCTTCATCCTCAATCCCGGAATTATTCTGGGCCCTTATCCCGACTGGACCAAAGGCTCTCCCTACTTCTTTAAGGCGATTTGGCAGGGGCTGCGCTTTTACCCCAAAGGCATCAATGGGTTTGTAGGAGTAGAGGATGTGGTATCTGCCATTGCCTGGGCTATCGCTCATCATCCTACGGGCTGGGATGAACGTTACATCGCGGTTGCCGAAAACCTGTCTTATCGGCAGGTTTTTACCTGGATAGCTGAAGCGCTGGGTAAGCGCCCGCCCAGTTGGCCCCTTCCACCCACCTTAGCCTACGCCTTAGGCTGGACAATGGAAAAACTCCACAAAATCCTTGGGCTCCCCGCTGTCATCACGCGCGAAACAGCCCGCACTTCCAGCCAAAATTTCCACTATGATGGCTCCAAACTGGCGAGGCGGACTGGTCGGCCTTACACTCCCATTCGGGAGGTGATTGCACAAACCGCAAAAGTGTTTTTACAATCCCATGGAGATCGTGCTCAACGGCGAGCGGCGGCAGTATGAGGGGCCTCTCACTATAGCTGCCCTCTTAGAGCGGGAAGGTCTGCCCGTTCATCAGATAGGGATTGCGGTAGCCGTCAATCGCCAAGTGATTCCTCGGGCGCAATGGGGGGAGTTTTATTTGCGGGGTGGGGAAAAGGTAGAGTTGGTCTATGCTCGGCAGGGTGGATGAATACTTAGTGGTGGGGGCTGGGGCGGCGGGCTTAGGTGTGGCTTACCAGCTGGCTAAGCAGGGCCAACGTGTGCGCCTTATGGATGCCCGAACCCCCGGCAGTGGCGCTATGAAGGCCTCTGGCGGCATGCTCTCGCCTGCCTTTGAGGCCGAATATGAGGAGCTCCCCCTCCTCCAGGCTATGATTGAAAGTCGCCGCCGCTATGAGGCCTGGGCGCACGAGCTGGGCGATATTGGGTATGACCGCTCGGGCACCTACGAGGTGGCCCTCTTACCCGAAGACATTCCTTATGTGCGTCGTCGGGCGGAGTTCGTCCGGGCCCAAGGCGTCCAAGTAGAATGGCTGGAAGGTCCTGCCTTGCGCCGTCACCTCCCTATGCTCTCTCCGCGCATTACGGCAGGCAGTTACGCCCCCGAAGAGGGCCAAGTAGACCCTCTCCTGCTCATTCACCGCCTTACCGAAGCCTGCGAACGCCTCGGCGTCCAGATAGAAACCAACCGTCCTGCCTTGCAGATTCGGGAGGAGGCCGGCTATCCCACCATAGACACGCCGCAAGGCTCTATTTCAGCAGAGGTAGTCTTGATTTGCGTGGGCGTCCCCTTAGAAGGCCTTCGGCTTCCCTTTGAAGTCTATCCTATACGGGGTCAAATGGTCTCTATTGAGGTGCCTCGGCCGGGTTGGCTTCCAGCACCTATTCGCTACTTCAATCGCCAGTACGGCTATGGCTATGCGATTCCTAAGCGCGATCGCATTCTCTTAGGCGGCACGGCCGAAGAGAAAGGCCCCGACCCCTCCCTCACCGTGGGCGGCCTCTTAGAGATTTTACGCCGGGCTTACCATGTTTTTCCCGACCTTTACGAGGCTCGCATTCTCAACACTTGGGCTGGCCTCCGCCCCGCTACCCGGTCCCGAACTCCCCTCATCGCCGAACACACCCTCCCCAACGGCCGCTTCCTCTACATCAACGGCCTCTACCGCAACGGCATCCTCCTCCTTCCCCTCCTCAGCGAAACCACCACCACCTACCTCCTCCACAACCACCTCCACCCCCTCATCAAACCCTTCTATAAAAACCTCAACGAGTCTCCCATCCTCCCTCATTGAGACCCTCCCTTCTACAGAGTTTCCCCCATAAAGAGAGAAAAGATTAGCATAACCCTGCAAAATCGTTTTGAAGACATGGCACAAACCGCTGATACCATTTTGAGGCCAAGGCTTTCTTAAATGTGAAGAGGGGATGGGCGCGCCCGCCCTGCGGGCGGGCGCGCCCTCAC
>Ga0079997_125247_pt1 | contig 16812 bp, 22 predicted proteins | sample PerSpoCPS_CMetaG_FD_69200 | JGI IMG/M metagenome (GOLD analysis project Ga0079997, IMG submission 69200) | Archaeal communities from Yellowstone National Park, Wyoming, USA - Perpetual Spouter C (PS_C) MetaG (SPADES assembly) (version 2) | ecosystem: Environmental > Aquatic > Thermal springs >... | reverse complement strand
CCGGAGAACAAACCTACGAATATCTATCCCTCATACTAGATAAGGCCCTTGAGAGGGGGTAAGAGCTATGAATACTATGGGGCTCCCTGAGTCAGGCTGGGGCGAAGTTTTTTCAACAGAGTTCGCTGTGAGGAAGGGTAAACCGTTTATATTAATGGTGGCAACACCGGGATTCCGTGGGGACTTTGCATTCACCTACATGCTCACCAAGACCTACCTTATCTTCCTAGTAAGCGATAATCCTGACGTGGCAAACATAAGTGACGAAGACCTCCTCTTCATGCTAAAACGTAGGAACGTTCCCTTCGGAATGTTTGTCGCATACCTTGGGGAGGACGGCAACCTGTTCCCGCTCTATAACTGGGCTTTGAAACGCTGGAAACACAACGGATTCACGGCGGAGGCCGTTATCGCATTACCTGATGAAGTCCTTTCACTACGTGTTATGGACTTCAGGCAGAAAAACACAGAGAGCAACGTGCGCTTCATGGAAAGGCATTTTGGCGAGCGGTTGAAATACTTCCGGGAAACGGAGGAGAGCAGCGTGGAGCTGGATATGGTCGGCCCCTCCTACCTAGTAAGCGATGAGGAATGGGCCCATGCGTGGAGGGGGATGGTTAGGAAGGCGCCGGAAACCCCCTAAATGGGTACACCGTGCTTCAGAAAAACAAGCTTGGGTAGAGGTAGTTCAAACTCACGTAGTTCACGGAAGCCCACCAGTAGTTCTGGGATGTTCTCATCTATTGACTTGAGTATTTCCAAGGCCTTGTCGCGGAAGCCGTCGATGCTTTTCGTAATTATGTTCACCACTTTCTTAGTACCGGGCTTAACTACTCCAAACACCAACATGAACTCCCCCTGCATGGCGACCTTAAGGAGCCAGTTGTAGACCATCTGAACTGTGGATCTGTCATCCAGCCAAACAGCGTGTAGAAATAAATCCTCCGGCATCTTTTCCTCATTAAATATTTTGTCAAAATCGTAGTCAAACGACCTCTCGTCAGCACCTATGGCGAGAATAAACATTCCATTCATTTTCTCCCTACCACCCCATGCGCCCCCCTTCAACCCTATGAGAAGTTTCTCCTTGTCCCCCTCCTCAGCCACCACGTAGACCGACGGCTTACCGTCGTCAGCAGAAAGCACGACCTTCAATATGCTGCTCCAAACCATTCAACCCTGTTTCCGAATGTCTTGATTTAAAGATTTGAATCCTAAAGGGTTAAAACCACATAACAAATGGTGGAAATAACATGGAGGCCACCCTGACCAGAGAGACAATAATCGCCGTCATCTGGTTCATGATAGGCTTCGGAGCCGGCTTATTCATACTCTCCTTCTGGAAATACTTTATTGCCGCCGTCGTGATAGCCATAGCCCTACCAATAGTGCTACCCCTTTTCGGGCTAAGCATCCCTATAACCCCCGAAACAGTCACCAAAGCCTTCACAACAGGTATAAACATGCTGGCCGACTTGCTGGCGGAGAACAGGTATTCAATGTACGGGTTCATAGCCGGGGCTACCCTGGGAGTGTTCACAGCAATCATAAGGCTCCAACGAAACGTCAAAGCCTCATAGGTGGCCGACGTCGGCCACACACGCTAAATTCCAGCTTCCCATGGCCTTAATGGGTTATATATTCTGTTTCCATAGGGTAGCCCGATGCACGTAATTAAGAGAGATGGTAGGCGAGAACCCTTCGACGGATCCCGTATAGAGAAGGCAGTTCTTGCAGCAATGCGGGGAGCCGGTCAGATAGACGTAGAAGCAGCATCATCCGTCAAGCAGGAGGTCTGGGAAGTAATCAGCAGGAAGGGTTTGGAGGAAGTCCATGTAGAGGAGATACAAGACCTGGTGGAGCTGTCCCTCATGCGGCTGGGGCTGTACGATGTAGCCAAAAGCTACATACTTTATAGGAAAAGGAGGGAGGCTGAAAGGCTTGAGAAGAAGAAGCTGCTTGAGGGCAGGGAGCCGGGTAGGTGGACTAAGAAAGCTCTCTCAGTTAACGCCGTAAGGCTGCTGGCATCCAGATACCTTCTCAGGGATGAGAATGGTAGGCTAAAAGAAGACCCGGAGGGGATGGTTCTCCGCGTATGTAGTGCTATAGCGGCTGCTGAGGCTGGGTTGGGGCCTCTCGACCGCCCCATACCAGAAGACTTCGTGAGGAATAGCTACATCGACAGCATGATAAGGAGGCTTTCAGGGAATAAGGAAGGCTATTTCCACCTTTCAGCAAAGACTGTTGAAGCATTCAACCTGTTTAAAAAACTCTTCTTCGAAAAACTCTTCCTACCGAACAGCCCAACATTATTTAACGCGGGAGCCCGACTAGGCCAGCTCTCAGCGTGCTTCGTCCTCCCGATGGAGGACAGCCTAGCGGAGACGGAGGACAGTATTTTTCCAATAGCTCAGAAGGCCGCCCAAATATTCCAGACAGGGGGCGGAGTAGGCATCAATTACTCAAGGCTGAGGCCGGAAGGCGACGTGGTGGCGTCAAGCGGTGGAATCGCGTCAGGGCCCATCAGCTTCATGAAACTCATCGACACCACCGCCGACATTATAAAACAAGGCGGTAAGAGGAGGGCTGCAAACATGGGTGTTTTGGAAGCATGGCACCCAGACATCCTCAAGTTTATCTCATGTAAGGAACGCGGCGGCTTCGAGAACTTCAACATATCAGTCATGACAGACCAGGAGTTCTGGGACGCATACCACCTGGACAGAACCTACCCCCTGATAAACCCGAGGACGGGGCAGAAGGCGGGGGAGGTAAGGCCCCGCGAACTCGTCTATGAAATAGCTCGACAGGCATGGATGACGGGAGACCCGGGCCTCCTATTCAAACATAACATAAACCGTAGGAACCCGCTCAGGGGTGCTTTAGGCGACATCAACTGTGTCAACCCCTGTGGGGAGCAACCGCTATACCCCTATGAGTCCTGTAACCTCGGCTCCATAAACCTCTACGAACACGTTGACCGCGAAAGCCGCAAAGTGGATTGGAGTAAGCTCAGGGAAACCGTCGAGATAGCGGTCAGGTTCCTTGACGACGTTATAACTGTGAACAAACACCCGTTCCACAGGCTCACACAGGAAAACCTCCGCCACAGGAGGATAGGGCTTGGGATAATGGGCCTAGCAGACATGCTCTACGCCCTAAACATACCGTACAACAGCGAGGAAGGGTTTGAAACCATGTCAAAGATAATGGAGTTCATAGCCTACCACGCATATAAGGCATCCGCCGCACTCGCATCCGAAAGGGGCGAGTTCCCACTCTACCCCTCAAGCAGCTACGCGTCAGGAATACTGCCGATAGAGGGCTTCCACCACAGGGAGTGGTGGACACAGGACTGGGATGAGGTGTCGAAGCTAGTCAGAAACGGTGTGAGAAACAGCCACGTAACCACCGTGGCTCCAACCGGCAGCATAAGCATGATATACGATGTCTCCGCGGGCCTTGAACCGCAATTCGCACTCGTATACGAAAAACACGTAACCGTTGGCAAGTTCTACTACGTCGATATAGAGCTTGAGAGGCAGTTGAAGGAGAGAGGCCTGTACAGTGAAGAGCTGCTTAGAAAAATAGCCGAAAACGGAGGAAGCGTTCAAGGTGTAGATGAAGTCCCCGAAGACATACAGGAGGTCTTCGTCACGGCTAGGGAGCTGCCCTGGTGGGATCACCTGCGGGCTCAATGGGAGATACAGAAATGGGTTGACAGCGCGGTGAGCAAGACGATAAACATGCCGGCGTCGGCCACGGTCGAAGACGTGTTAAACGCCTACGTCACGGCGGAGAGAATAGGGCTTAAAGGGATAACCGTGTTCAGGGACACCAGCAAGGGCGTCCAGGTGCTACACGCGAAACCCGTGTCCTCAGTAACTATTAAGCCTAACAGGACGCTTGAAGTGCTCGGAATAAGGAAAATGATTGAGGAGGGTGTACCGGCATGAAAGTCGTCAGCCCAGAATGTAGCAGGGGCAGGCATAGCAGATGTGATGGAGGCTTCAAGGTTGAGACGAAGGAGGGGAGCCTAACAGCTTTTTGTAATTGTATATGTCATAGGAAGGAGGAGGCGGTAATGGTGTGAGCCAAGAAAACCTCCTGAAATTCATTGATGATAAAATCAAGCAGCTTGAGACAGAACTCGAAAAATACAGAGCCCTACGCCAACTAATGGTGAAAGAAGGGCAGGAACAGGACACGTCCCAGACACCACCAAACCTCGACGAACTGCCTTGGAGACAGTACCAAAGTGGAAACGGTGAATGGATATATCAGGACGAAGCGCCCGAAGAACTAGTAAGCGAGCTATTGAGGGCGGGTAAACCAGTAATTATAGGTAACCATAAATACGTTTTGAAAAGCGGCTCCAAGGGAAAGAGCTTCGTAAGCAGGAGGCCGGTAAAATGAGCATCCGTATCCAGAACGTGGTCGCTAAACTAGACCTTAAACAACCACTTGAATTGGAAAAATTCGTAAGACTGCCCGATATAGACGTACAATACAAGCCAGCCGTATTCCCCGGCGTAATAATAAAGGACGGTGAAGGCACTACATTCCTCCTCTTCAAGAGCGGGAGAGGAGTGTGCGTGGGCGCGAAAGCCGTAGAGAAATGCGTTAAGGCTGTTACAAAACTGTTTGATAAACTCGTCAAACACGGTGTGGTGGATGACTCGGAGGTGGTCGTGGAAATACAGAACATTGTCGCATCAGCCGAACTCGGCTTCCCCGTAGAGCTTGAAAAAGCCGCTAAAGAACTTGACCGCATAATGTATGAGCCCGAGCAGTTTCCAGCGGCAATACTCTACATCGACAGACCGAAGGTCTCCATGCTCCTTTTCGCCAACGGGAAGGTGATCATAGCTGGAGCGAAAGCCGAGGAAGAAATCATAGACGCATACAGGAAAATAATGGCCGTATTAGAGCGGTTTAGACCGGAGGAGGTCGTGGCATGATGAACGTAAGAAAAAAGTTGGAGAAATGCCCTGAATGTGGAGGCGAGAATCTCGCACCAGAAGGGAGGTGCTTGACATGTTTAGACTGCGGCTGGGCAGCCTGCTCCGTCTGAAGAGGCCGATTAACTGGGAATGGGTTGATAAGGAGGCGGAAAGCTTTGTCAAAGACTACGCGACATAGCCTCCCGTCAGGCATTAGAACGCTCCTAGTAGCCCTATTCATACTCCTTGGAATGGCCAGCTACGCCCACAGCCAGAGCGTTATAACCACAACCACATTCAGAACCGTTACTATCCCGGCGACAACGCTGCTTACAACGATTACTGTTGGTGAAACGACCCAAGAAGTGAGAATTGAACTTCCTCCAGTCACATTCATTGCGGAGAGACATGTGCCAGACATGACCTGCATAGTCACCTTCACCGCACAACAGCCACCGTCAGTTATCGTCATCTCATACCCCGGCACCACGATAAGGGGCACTACAACCACCGCGACCTTCCCAGCCACTCTGAGAACCTTCACGACAACGCAGTTTGAAACAGTCGGCTGGACTACTACGAGAACAGGGATAGAGGCCGTCCCCATAACCACTGAGGTCTTAGGATTCACGACGGCACTACCGCTACCCGCCTACGGCATTGGGGTAGAGATATGCGGGCCCGCGACAGTAACTCACATACTCACATACGTTTTCGAGGCAGATCCAAGAGCCGCTATGATGACCGTGAAGGTAGACGACGTAGCCATCCCGGGCTTCACACAGACAATACCCAACATGGGACTCGTAACAACTACCGCGACCTTCATAATAACACGTACCTACCCAGGTACCACGGAGTCCCTATCAACTCGCTTCTCAGGGCTCTTCTACCAAACCATATCATACGTCCAGCCGACCACAGAGGTCAGGACGATAACCAAGCCCGGAACCACCTATGTGGAAACCTACACGACGGTAATAACCCTAGAACAAGCCACAACCAAGCCCGCTACGACGACTCCGCACACCACGGCAACCACACCGGTTGCGACCACACCGGTTACGACATTAATGCCAACAATCACACCCACGGAGACTAGAGAAGCGGAACCGATAGCTACTAACACGCTCCTGTTAGCCATTGTAGCAGCAGGCATAGTGATAGGTGTGCTACTGGCGGTAAGACGTAGAGGACGTTAAATGAATGAATAGTGACGTGCTACGCTTACCGAACCAATAACTATCCCGGAAAAAATTAGAGAAACAATACAGGCCGAAAGGGTTTTTTAACAATTAAATGAATAGTAGTAGACATGACGCTCGAAGACACCTTGAGAAAAATACTTGAAACGGGTAAGGACTGGCAAAGAATTCCGGTCAAGAACGCGCCCGGAGTATTTATTGTGAAAGCACCCGCCTACAGGAACAGGCCCGCATCCCTGATAGTGGAGGTGAACCCACTCGGGCCTGACGGGGCGCCATCGAAGAGGCGAGGACTCATGCTGAGGCGGTTGGAAGAGCTTGAACAGTTCAGGAAAATACTGTCCGCCGAAAGGCTGGAGGAGGTGTTAAGAGCCCTTGAAAAAATTAACCCGGTTACACAGGGCTCTGAAAGCGGTAGCGAGCTAGAGGTGTGAGCTGGAGAGTAGAGTGAAGGATGCGCGCAATCTCTGTGATGTTTATCATATTGATGGTCTTCATGGCGGGATTATTCGTGGGTCTGACAGCGAGCCAGAGATCTAACATTGGCGGACAGGCGGGCACCACCGTTCTACTCAAAACAACCGAAACCCTCACAACAAGAATGGTTGTAACGACGACGACTACAATAACCCAGACAGCCGGAGCAAACACAGTAACCACGACTATAACTAAGCTATATACGACAACGATTGTTTCGTCAGATGCTAGCACGGGAGTCATTCAGGCTGTTTGTTTCAGTAGGGTCGAGCAATGCGACAGCCTGCTCATAAACCTCATCTCCCAAGCGAAGAAGAGCGTCTACGTAGCCATCTACTCCTTCACAAGAGATGGTCTGGCGAGGGCTTTGATAGACGCCAAGAACAGGGGTGTTGAAGTAAATGTGGTAATCGAGGAGGACAACGCATATGGACAGGGCTCTGACTATCAGATGCTTAAAGACGCGGGGGTTGATATAAGACTCGACGGAAACCCGGCAACTATGCATCATAAATTCATGATAGTTGATGGTGAGCTGGTAGTTACCGGCAGCTATAACTGGTCAACAGCCGCCGAAGATAGGAACGATGAGAACTTCGTCGTGATAAGGGATAAAGCGGTTGTAGATAGGTTCACACAAGAGTTTAACAGGCTGCTATCGATCGCGAGGCCTTAACCCGTTTAATATACCCGTTCAACCGAGAAACATGTGAGCCATGAAAACACCCCTGCAATAGTTAGGCTTACGATGATACTCGTCTTCGCCACAGGTTTACTCATAGGCTTCATCGTAAACACCTCGCAACAGACACAGGGGCAGGTTGTGACAAAAACAACAACAAATTTGGTATTCTACGACGGTGTGGAAAATGTATGTTTCGCAGGGCTGCAATCATGTGAACGAATACTGGTGAAGCTGATAACACAGGCTAGTAGAAGCATATACGTGGCCGCAGCTTCAACACTACCCAACCATCTGTCAAAAGCCCTAATGGAAGCGGCAGGCAGGGGGGTCACCGTGATAGCGATAGTAAATGAGGGGGGCATGTTTACGGATGGGACAGTTAAGGTTCGAACAAACATAGACCCAGACTTTCCCCACCATAACTTCATCATCATAGATGGAGAAGTAGTTGTCATAAGCGACTACGGATGGCCTCCAAACACTAATTCAAGCATTGTGGTCATAAGAGGCTGGCGTGTGGCTGGAGAGTTCTTGGCCGAATTCGATAGACTCTACGGAAGTAGCCGTAGTCTGTATAAATAGCCTATGATTTTAAAGTACTACATGGATACGGGCTTTATATAGTGGCCGACGTCGGCCACGTATTACCATTTAAATAATATCAAAAGTTGGGTAACCCTGACAGGCCAGAGAGGGTTATGAACATCAACCCATTAGTTCTCCTGTGATATTTGTTATAGGAGTAGTATTCCTGCTACTCGCCATCACGTACTTCCTGAGGTCATCCAGCATCTCAGACCTAATCGCAGTAGGACTTTTCGCCCTATTAGGGATAGGGCTTATAATTGCAGATGTCACAGGTGAGCTAAAGAACACTCTATAAGTTGACACACATGTATGGGGGAACTCTAGTCCGTTTTTCCATATTTAGTGATGAGCCACTTTCAACACCCCTATGGAAAACCTCAAGCACACTCTTGCTCCCCCATCTTCACGCCGCATCTTTCAACACCCATGTTGTGGGAAACGCCACATTACCCCCATGTGGGTGGCCCGGGTATCCCGCTTTCAACACCCTTGCTGTGGGAAACGTATGCTGTAGTGAATGGGCCGACCGTGACGAGGCGTCCTTTTTCAACACCCATCTTACGGGAAACTAGAGCCCATCCATCGTGGCTTAGCAGGTATGCGAACGCCTTTCAACACCCGTCTTGCGGGAAACTTGTGTATTTCGCTGCGAAGTGTGTTATAACGTCGTATCTTTCACCCCTACAAGGGAACTATGCCCCGTCATTCCTATGGTATTCCGCGAAGTCTTTGAGTTTCTTTCAACACCCATTCAAGGGAAAACATGTGCCGAGTCACTCTAGCGATGTATGCTGATTTTTCTTTCAACACCCTTTTATGGGGGCTCACCCCATGGAACCGGGTTGGTTGTCGAGGCAGCTTTCAACACCCTTTTCGTGGGAAACCGTGCCCAACTCCCCAATTTTCTACTACTCCAGCGCTTACTGCCAAGCCACTTTTTCAGGACAAAATTTTTCTTTGTTTTATTTAGGTGTTTATGGTGATGCTTAGGGTGGCAGGAGCCGGCCACATATCGGGACACATTGGAGAACCCAGAAAGCGTACCCTTCTCCCTACTACTTGTGGGTCCCAATCAACCCTACATAATAAGGGCCTCAATGGTATAAATGCCCGTTATTACCATAACCATGCATGAATGTCGGTGTTAGGAATGAGGAATGGATGGAGTTGGAACACCTAATCGCAGACCTATGCTGCCTCCTAGGTCATGAGGTTAGTGTAAAAGAAGGCAAGCAGGGCATGCTAATACAGACAGACGGGGTTGCGATAAACATTAACAGGTCTGATTGGTCTATTAACTACCACTCGGAAAACGCCTCCATTAAAGTCGTTGGAGGAAAGGCGGGGCTTGAGAAAGGCCCACTCCGTATGAAAGGAGACTTCCACTACGCTGATAGGCCAGCCAGGGTTCTCGCGTTAGTGATGGGGCTAATGGCCGCACATGAATTAGAAAGTGAGGCGGTGTTCTTCAAAAGGTTCTTCGGAAACGTTGTTACAGAAGAAGGTCTGAGGGCCTGAGAAGGTTTTAAAAACGGAAGATTAATGGCCCACCATGCAGTATTACCTCACGGATAAAACGGTGGAGATAAGGCGGCTGACCGTCGAGCAAATCCTTGGAAGACCATTAACGCCTGCCGAGAGGCTGAGAGCGCCTGCCATCCTCTACTGTAGCGGTTCTATGGAAATCCCCGTATCAGCTCCTAAAATCGCTGTAGTGGGCACTAGGGAGCCAGCAGACATCCAGAGGGCTATTGAAGTTGCTGAAACTGTGGTGGACGTGAGTGGGGTCGTTGTTAGCGGTCTAGCGAGAGGAGTGGACACAATAGCACATTGGACGGCAATTAAGAGGGATGGGAAGACCATCGCAGTCCTAGGAACACCCCTGGGCAGGTTCTACCCGCGGGAGAACATGGAGCTCCAAAAACTCCTCATGAAGGAACACCTCGTGGTCTCTCAATTTCCTCCCGGAACCAGAACCATGCGCGAACACTTCCTAATCAGGAATAGGACGATAGCCCTTCTCTCCGACCTTGCAATTATTGTAGAGGCCGAGGAAAGGAGTGGGACGATAGCCGTGGGATGGGAATGTATTAGGCTTAAGAGACCGCTGCTTATCCATGAAAGCATGAGGAGCCTGCCGTGGGTAAAACAGATGCTCTCATATGGACTCTTGGTCAGGCTGTTTAACAGTGCCGACGACATCATGGAGGCAGTAGACAGCTTAGGCATAACAACCTAAACTAAAGTGTATGCCACCAGAATATGACAGGGTTCAACACAGAAATATATTGCAATCTAATAAAGGAGAATAATGGGTGGACGTTCGAGATACCAAGGTGGGTATAGAAGCCGACCATAATGAAGCCAGCCTAAAAAGCAACCCCGACCCCGGCCGACGTCGGCCACCCCATCAGCACCCGAGGAATTATAAAGAATTTTATTTTTGTTTCAAATGTAGTGGGGCGTGGAAACACTCACGCTCCGAGAAGTAATAGCGGAGGAGGAAAGAAAGGCATCAAATACCCTGGAAAAATGCAGATATGCGCCCGAGCTGCTTAGCCATCCAGATGTTGAGGAACGGTTGAGGCTTGTGAGAGCCCTCCACAGGCTTGAGGCTGCGGGGTTCAAACATTTAACCAAGCTGCCTTGCTCTGAGCCAAGCAAGCCTGCCCACCACCCGTTACCCGAAGAAGTATGGGAGGTCTACAGCATTATAGGGGATTTTAACCCATATACGACGTACGAATCGAATGGAAAATACCTTGTCCACGTCGGTGAGGGGTATGCTGTCGTAGTTGAGGAATACGGCGACGTGCCAAACCTTCTACAGGAGCCGTTGGGTACTGAGGTCATACAAGGGCTGAAATTCACCTTATACGGTAGGGAAGCCCTCATAGATGTTGATTGGTACCTGAGAAACTATACGTATAAGTTCAATCTACGTTACAGACGAGTATTCACGCTTAACCACGACATCTACCTGCTCACAAAGGCGCCGCCAGCCAATACACGCAACTTTCCACCCCTGCTTTTCTTCTCGAAGACATGGGGGCTGTTCGGACAGGCTATATGTGTTGCGAACCCTATCGAGCATCCGCCTGCGGGCTACTATAAAATCCCCGTCAATAGCTGGTTGGAACATATTTTCGAAGACGCCGCACATATGTTGGCAAAATTGGGGAACGTGTGGGCATTCATGCCGCACGAATTGCTTGATGTAGGCAAACCAGTGGAAATTGGGCCAAACATCCCTATAGATATACTGGCAGCCCGTAGAGCCCTCAAGAGCAAAGGTGTTGAAACCATGCCCTGCTATATAGGAGAAGGTTCCCTAGGACTTTTCATCAACCACTCAACATCTAACCCGCCTTTCCCAATATTCATCACTAACGGAAAGCCGTGGTACTACATGCTGACCCCGTATGAAGGTGTGTCCGAAACGGTTAAGCCTGCAAAACTTGTCTTCGAAAACAATAGAGTCGTCGTAGTTGATGAAGAAGAGATCGCGAGCCTCCTACGTGCATAGTTAGACCGGCTGTTTAACTGAGTCGCGAACGAATCGCCCTATTACTATCCTCGTAGGAGAATGAGTCCCCGTTTATGAGGATGTTTCCCCCTCTAAGAATTTCCACGCTGTATTTGACGTCTCCCCGAACGAACTCCAGCCTCATCCCGAGCGTTCAAACGACAGCGTAGTTTTATTGCTTTAAGGGCCTTAACCCCTTTTATAAATCGTCGTTCTACATACCTTCAACATGAACACGTCTTTTAAAGAGGCTGAGGTCTTGATTTACACAGACAGAGGGATAATCGTTAGGAAACTTTCGCATGATAAACTGGGCGAGCTGGTTGGGAAGAGGACATCTGCAACGCTGCACCCCTACGGCACATATTATTTCTCCGAGCTAGAAAACATGACGTATGTGCCTTTGCTTAGCAAATCCGGTGGGCTAATCTTCATAGACGCACGTATTTTCGAAGATGTGGCGGAAATGGAGGCGGTTATAGCCGATGAGGAAAGGGTAAGGAAACGTATGGGGAAGCCGTTCTATGTGGAGGAATCCGGAGGCCCGCTTGGGGAGCTTTACTCGATGGCTAAGGCAAACTCCGAGGAATTCATACGGTACGTGTTTTCAAGAAAGCGTGAGCTGGGTATGCGAGTGGGGTAAGACGAGGCCTTAACAAGTTATATGCATGTCTCAGGACGTATTGAGGCGTGGGGCTCATACACCGGTTCACATTCAGCGTTAAAGACTTCAAAAACCTCATAAACCTGGCTAGGAAGTGCGACATGGAATTCTTCTACATGATAAACGACGGGCAGCTCCACTACTCATCGATAGATAGGGAGCATTACACGCTTCTACAGGTTTTCTTTAGTTGCTTCGACGTTAAGGAGCTTGAGACGTTTGGAGACCCGCGTGGCATACTCGACGTGGCCGACGTCTGGAAGACAATCTACAAACTGAAGGATGGGAATATTGTTTACGACGTGCCTATGGTGAGTAGGTCTTGGGGGGCACTATATTACACAAACAAAATGATTTACCATAAGGTTTTGGAGGAAAGCCCCTACACTCCCATAATACCGCGAATAGAGGGGGAAACAATAGAGTTCAAAATAGGGCTGCGGAGCCTGTTGAACGCAGTTGAATCCATCACAGAGGACAGGTTTTCACTATTCACGGTCAAAGGCGAGGTCGGGATAGGCAACGTTGAGGACGAAAAGGTAACGGACACCAGCCCGCTATACGTGAAAGCCACAGGGGACTTTTCAAACTTCATCTACAACAAGGAACGGGTTCTAAACGCGCTACAGGGCCTCTACCAGCTCTGCAACAGCTCCGCCGTAGCAATGGTGAAAGTAAACGAAAGAAGGCTACTAATCCTTGAACTGCCTTTCAAACTGGGTAACATAAAATACGTCACGACGCCAATCTACCTTGAAAAGGCAAGAGCTATGTTCAACGGTAGGGACGTTAGCGATGGAAAACAACCGCGCACGGAAGAAAGTGGCCGGGAGGCCGCGGTTAACCATGAAAGCACTCAAAACGCTACAGTGTGAGCCCCACATCATACATGTTGCCTCCCTTTATATAGTGGCCGACGTCGGCCACCTATTTAAAGCCCTAAAAAAAAGCGAATATTTGTCCCAAAATAAGGAAAAAGAGGTGATTCATTGCTAAGACCCATGCCCCTATTACAGGGCTGTCTGAACAAAACCGTGAGGGTCTATCTTAAAAACGATATGGTGTACGAGGGGCTGCTGGTTGAATGCGATGAATATATGAACATGCTACTGGAGAACGCGGTCGAATACAATAACGGTGGAGAGAAAACAAGATACGGCAAAGTCCTAATCCGCGGCAACAACATACAACACGTTGTTATAAGCCATCTATGAATGTGTAACGGCCTTAACGGGTTATATCTTTGTATAGGCAAGACCCATACATGAAACTACTCATAACTGCGGGTAAAGACCCGGCTAGGGTTGAGGAATACTTCAGGCCCGAGCTAGAGATACTGAGAAAACACGGCTATGAATACACCGTTAAGGAAGGCGGGCTTGATGTGGCATTAGTGTCTAGTAAGGCATCCATATCAGGTTTCAAACCCGTTCAGGAGGAGCTGTTAAACATGGTCAGAGGGCTGTGTAGGTGCAGGGCTGGCTGGGGGTCTGAGAAACTACATGAGGGTGCATTACTCCTTGCATGTGAGGGGGAAGGTGTCGAGGTGTGGGTTGGAGACCGTCTTCTTTCATCAGACCCCTGCGAGGCAGGCTTAATCTATAACGTGAAGGCGCTCCGTGCCGCGGTAGAACACGTGGACGGTGTGGCAGGTGTCTTCAAGCCGAATAGAGGGCCTGTGGAAGTGTTGTCTTGGGATGAGGGCGCGGGCAGGAAGGGTTCTGAAGCACTAAACAGAGAAGGGATTGAAGTCAAGCGGTCATGGGTTATCCATGATTTAGAAAAAGTTGTTAATGAATGGTATGGGTACCTAACAAGACAAGGCCCGGCCAAACAGCCTGTGTTAAGGCGGAAGGCGGAGGTTGTTGCCATATGACGGGGCAAATACTTGAGCTTTACTGGCGAGAGACAAGGATGGGCGGCCTCACAGACCATGTGGTGGTCTGCCCGACATGCCGGTCTGTGATACCGCCGTATAGCAGGACTTCGAGCAGTGGAGGCACACACGGCGTCGCATTCTACGACCACCCGCATCCCGTTGCCGTCCTTAGCCTAATACAGTCAAACAAGTCCATGAACCGCGACCACGGACTAACCATGCCAGAAGGAGGTGGTGATGACATCAAAGCCCTGCTTGAAGAGGCGGGAAGTCTGTGGGACGTTAGGAAGCTTGGCTCAAGACTCGATGTTGAAGAATTCATCCTGAACAGGCTTTCAAACACAGGCCTACGCGAGGGAGATGTGTTAGAGAGGTTGTTGTTAAGCCGTAACCCTTCTGAACACTTACAGAAATGCTTGGAGAAAAGACGTGCATTCCTGAACCTTGTCGAGAAGCTTGGCTACAGACAGCTCACCGAGGATGAGGAAGTCTTCCTCACAGCCTACCCTGACAAGAAAGAGCATCTATACTTTATCTGGAGCGAGGAGTCTGACGACTACCTGTTCGAGGCATACATCGAAGCCCATGTAAGGGATGATGATGAAGAGGTCTTGGCGATAGTCCTAGTCCTTAGGGTGATGAGGCTAATAACGAACGATTGGTTAGAGGTCAAACAATATGTGCTAGACGAATGCGAAAACTTCAGAGAAATAGTTAAAAAATTCATAGAAGAAGTGGAGGGGAAAGGAAAGACCAAAGCTGAAAAAGACAATTAACACCCATGTTGTAGGAAGCCCGCATGACCGAGTAGTCCTCCTCCGATGTTCTTTCAACACCCGTGCTATGGGAAACTCACTATAAGTTATGCCGATCACAATATTTCCAACGAACTTTCAACACCTACCACGCAGGAAACCACACCTCTCCAATTTTTAAAATCTTGTATATAGGTGTTTGTTAGGTGGGTATTACTGGCCGACGTCGGCCACCCCGCCCCCCACGACAGGCAGGGAGCTGGGTTGATGGATTTTATGAAAGACTGGCACGCTTTCTTCCGCATAATCCCATAAGTCCTTTCCACAATTGGCACATTTCACGCCGTAGATGGCTTCCCACTCCACGCTTTCATCCATCCTCTCCAAAACCCTGCGTTTCCCGTTCTCCCAGCTCCACTTTTCTTCAGCTTCAACCTTTCTTCCGACGGTTACGTTAAAGGTGCTGGAGCCACAGTATGGGCATGTCCGCAACTTTAGCTCCGAGGCAAACACGTATTCAAGACCCATGATAGAAGCTGATGATTCCGGACATATAACTAGTCAAGGCCTTTACCATCTCTGGAATAATCAACTGTTTACGGCCTTAAAGGGCTTTATGTCCGGGCAGAATTGTTGCCCATATGAGCCGTGAAGTTGTTAGGCTTTGGGTTAGGTCTAAAGACGATGAACGGTCTCGGAGAGCCGTAGAAATACTTTCGGGGAAATGTGAGGTGGTGGTGTTGGAGAGCCCTGGCGCCAAGGAACCAAAGCTGGCGACAGCTTTTGGAGTTTTTCGTGGATTAGAGCAGATTGAATACTTCGCAACGGCATGGGTTTAGTGATGTGAAATGACGAGTATTGAGAAACTGAAAGCCATCCTGACGGAAGTAACCCTAGGGAAGGAAGACCTCGTTGAACTTATACCACATCTTATGTGGAGGAAGCTCACATTTTGGGGGATAATGGAGGAGGCGTTTCGTCTCAAAACTAGTGGGAGGTTCAGGCGCTACTTCAAGGATACTTACTATGTCCACGGGATGCCATTCTGCCCCATTTTGGAGAGGGATATTGGTGTGCTGGAGGCGGTAGGCATCCTCCTACCACAGAAAGATAAAGGGACGTTCGTCGTTTCTCCAGAGTTTGCCCTCCTCACCTAAATAGGTCGAAAACATAGACGCCGGTAAATCGGGCCTTAATCCATTATATACGGCCCGCTAATCTCTCTAAATGATGCGCCCTCCTCTAGGCGTAGAAACAGGGGAATACAGGATTAAACCACCTCTAGTCAAGCCGTCGCGGCTGAGTAGTAAGGGTAGCGGGAAAGACCTTTCACAGGGCTGGGCCGTCAACTTCACAATAGGTTGCACACATGCCTGCCCTTTCTGCTACGTATCCTCAATCTGGGAGAAAAACGGGAGAGTGAAGGGTAGGTGGGGGGACTACCTGCTTCTGCCCTCAAACCTTGAAGAAGCGATAAAGGAAACAGACTGGGGTAGATGGGTTGGAGAAGAGGTTCTTATGAGTTCTACACATGACCCGTATCTACCGCAACTCGCAGATGGTGCGAGAAAAATACTTGAGGCTGGGCTTTCGGCAGGTGTGAGGTTCTGTATTCAAACAAGAAGCCCGCTTGCATCGAGGGATATTCCGTTAATGGTTCGGTTCAGGGAGCAGGTGAGGCTTCAAATCTCCATCGCCACCCTAAACCCCGAATTCGCAAGGATAATAGAGCCACGCGTCCCCTCGCCAGAGTCTAGGCTGAGGCTCCTTGAGAAAGCGGCTGATGCAGGTCTGAGGACAGGCGTCATAATCGCCCCTGTTTTCCCGCCGACTGACCTGCGGCCAGATTGGATAGAAGACCTTGAGGCGATTTTTGAACGGCTTGCAGTAATAAAACCCGACGTGGTGTTTGGGGAATGTCTTCACGTCAGGGGTAGTAACTTAAGCCTTCTCGCAGATAAAGGCGTGCAGGTGGATAGAAGGATGCTCTACGTTTTCGACGGTCAGGCAGGAGCAGTCTTTCAGCAGCTTTTGCAGAAACATGGCTTGAAGGGGGTTTGGTGGTATGAATACCGTAGAGCCTACGATGG
>Ga0079997_121794_pt1 | contig 16904 bp, 14 predicted proteins | sample PerSpoCPS_CMetaG_FD_69200 | JGI IMG/M metagenome (GOLD analysis project Ga0079997, IMG submission 69200) | Archaeal communities from Yellowstone National Park, Wyoming, USA - Perpetual Spouter C (PS_C) MetaG (SPADES assembly) (version 2) | ecosystem: Environmental > Aquatic > Thermal springs >... | reverse complement strand
AAAACTGGCGCTGGGGGGCGGCCGGGGCGATGGCCGATCTCCTGGGACACGGCCTGATCGACCAGGGCTTCTTCCTCATCGACCTGGCCCTGGCGTTCATGATCATCTTCGGCACAGGCCTTGGGATCGCCGACGGATCGCCTCGCTCCGAGCGCCCCCGGCCGGCGGGAATCCGCAAGGCGATCGCTTAGCCGGAGGGCCCGTAGAACGCCGAGAGCGAAAGGATCCCTCCCCGCAGCTCCATCCACGCCCAGGGAATGCCCTTCCAGCTTCGCTCGCGATAGGGGACGGAGGAGCCATCGATGCGCACTTCATGGAGGCGCCCGCCCGGGATCTCCAGGGGGAGGGCCAGGGTGAGGCGAGCAGGGGCAACGGGGGAGCGGATCCGCAGATGGAGCGCCCGCCTCTCGGGATCCCAGCGCACCTCCTCCAGCTCCGTCTGATCGCGGGCTTCCACGAACTCCAGCCAGCGTTGCGCGGACCAGATGGGAACGCCCAACCCAACGGCTTCGTCCAGGATCCCCTCCAGCCAGCGGGCCTGGGTCTCGGCGGCCTCCCCGCCGATCGCGAACGGATCCACATGAGCCTGCAGGGCGAGGGCCTCGCCCTGCTCCGCACCTCGGCGGATGAGGGACCTGGAGATCTCCAGGGCGATGGGAAGCGGAAACTGTGGCGCCTGCGGCCAGGTCCACCCGATCAGCTGTTCATCGACCAGGGCGGTGAGCTGCTGGTAGATGTTCAGCACACGCCCCTCTTCGTCAACGAAGCGCATCGGAAGCCCGCTGCCGGTGAAGTAACCGAAGACCCATTCCCCGTCCGGCTTTCGAAACATCGGTCCGACATGATAGAAATCCAGGTTCATCCGGATCCCACAGGCGGCCTGGAACCGCGCGGTCTCCACCCAGCCGCTCCACAGGACTCGATGGGTGCGCACGGTAGGGGGGACCGGACGGTAGCCCATCCCGGTGAACGCTTCGTAGTAGCGCCGCCAGCCCACCTCCAGGCCTTCTTCGACATAGGGATGGAGCCCGAACTCATGGCCGCGGGCCCGCCAGCGCCACACGTGATCCGGCAGGACGACATGTGCGGCCGCTTGATCGACCCAATCCCGCAGACGATGCCATGCGCGCTGAAGACGGTTGCGGGGCTGCGGGGCGTAATACACGCTGAACGTCCCCCCACGCGCCTCCACCCGGCGGAGGACTTCTTCCACCGCCGACGGAGGCGTGTTGTGGGCATCCCCGGTCGCCACCAGGATCCCCGGGGCGCCGTCCGGAAAATACCAGATCCGCGGGAGCGGGAGACGGTCCAGGAGCATCCCGGTGATCATCCGGCCCAGCAGCCGCATCAGCTCGTCCGCCTGGGGGATCCCGATGCGGTCCAGATCGATCCAGCCGTCGAAGAGCTCATGGGCCCGCAGGCCATGAAGCCCATCCCGCTCCTGATGGGCGAGATTGGGGTTTCCCTGACGGGTCAGGGCAATGCTCCAGGCCGGATCGAAGGCCCAACACCCGGCCTGGCCCTCGCCGAACGGATACAGGGTCACAGCCGGGAAGAGTAGATCCCCGGTCTTCCCGGCCAGGAAGGCGACGACCTCCGCGCCTGCCGGCCGGTAATGATCGGCCACACCGTGGAATTGGAGCGTCTCTCGGGGGAAACCCTGGCCCATGGGATGCTCCGGGCGGATCCGGATATACCCTTCGGCGGTCTGACCGGAGGTCGACTCCAGCCCGAAGAGATCCGCCAGCGGAGGGGGCGGCCGCATGGCGATCAGGCGGCCGCCCCGGGCGACGTAGCGCCGCAGCGTCTCCCCCTGGCCCGCCTCCAGAGGGCCCGCGCTGAGCACCACCATCGGGAAGCGCTCCAGGATCTCCATGCGCAGGGCTGAAAGGGAGGCCACCCGGAACGCGTTCAGGCCCTCCGCCCGCAGGATCTCCGCGAGATACGCCCCGGTGGATGGGATCGCCCGCTCGTTCGCGACGAGCAGGATCGGAGCGGGGCGGCCGCTCCACGGCCAGCGTCGATCCGGCGGCTCAGCGAAGGGAGAGCGGAGGGATAGGGGCTCCCCTCCGATGTCCTCCCATAGCCGGTAGCCACCGAAGGCCCCCGCTGCCGCCGCAGCGAGCCCGGCCGCGCCGCTCATCTTCAGGAACTGACGTCGGGTGATGGAACCCATACACGGCCTTTCATCTGGATGGGGCCGGACAGCGCCGGGAGCGCGGCCGGCCCCCGATGTCTCTCATCCGCCGCGCATAACCAGCGGCAGGAACAGGCGGAGGCGAACCTGCGTCCGGACCTCCGCGGAGGCGGGTGTGGGGTCCACCGCCCGCGAAACGGCCTCAACCCGGACGCGGATCTCCGGGCTGGTCCACCGCTCGACCCGCACGCGCAGCCGGACCGTGGCGTTCTCTCCAACCGGGAGATCCCCGAGGGCACAGGAAGCCTCTACGCAGGAGCCCGAGGAAGGCGTCGCGTCCAGAACCTGCACGCCATCGGGCAGGGTGAACGTGACCTGCACCCCGGGCGCCAGGGAGGGACCGGTGTTGGTCAGAGCCAGGGTGTAGGTGACCACCTCGCCGACGAAGACGAGGTCCGGCTCCCCGGAGAGGAGGAGCTGCAGATCCGCCTCCCCTCGCACCTCGGTGGAAGCCAGCGCCTCATTGTTCCCACTGTTCGCATCCGGGGTCCCCGCCCGGACCTCCGCCTGAGCGATCAGCACCATGCCCTCAGGGACCTCTGCCGGCACGGTCCCGGTGACGAGGAGCGTCTGAACAGCTTCTGCCGGCATGGTTCCCATAGCACAGATGATTCGGTTCCCGTCCAAACTGCAACCGCTGATCGGAGTGAAACCATCCACCTGCCATGAGATTGGCAGGGTCAGCGTGAGAACCACCCCCTGCGCGTCGGATGGCCCGGCGTTGGTCAGGGTGAGGGTGTAGGTGAGGAGGGTTCCCGCCACCACGGGATCCGGCTCATCCCGAAGCGTCAGGCTCAGATCGGCCTGGGTTTGGACGGCCGTGGAAACCGTCGCCGTGTTGTTGGCGGGATCGTCCGGGGTGTCGGTGCCGACGATCACCTGGTTCGCCAGGGTTCCCTCAGAGGTGTTGCTGTTCACCCGGACCCGGATATTGACCGTGGCGACGCCGCCCGGGTTCAGGGTCCCCAGGTCGCATGTGAGGGTGGTGCATGTGCCCTGGGAAGGCGTGGACGCGATCCACGTCATCCCACCGGGCAGCGTATCCGTCACCCGCACGTTCTGAGCCGGGAGCGGACCGCTGTTCGTGATCCAGATAGTGTAAGTGAGCTCGTTCCCGGCGAGGACCGTGCCGGAGGATGCCTCCTTGCGCACGGTGAGATCGGCGAGCTCCGAATACGAGAGCACCACCTCTCGCACCTCTGGGGACCACATGGGATTGGTGGTGCTCATCTCCACCCGGTATTGCAAATAGCGAGCGAAGGCCAGCGCAGGAGGAATGTTATTCGGGCTTGGCGAGAGGGGATCGGACCAGTCCGACCAGTTTGCGCCGTCCATCGAGGTGCGAACGCGGAAGGCGAGGGTAGTGGTGGATGGCACGGTGGCATCCCATGCAAGGGTGTCCCAGCGGACCTTCTGGCCGACATCCTGGGGGCACGAAGTGTAGGTCCCGCTCCCCACATACTGGCCCGCGCGCACCCAATCGATGTCCGTGGGCGTGGAGCCGTAAAAGGAGGGGGTTTGGTGATACAGGAACACCCATGAGGTGACCACTTGGGTGGAGGAGAGGATGGTAGCCTGCAAGGCCCCATCGATATAATAGCGCGTCACCTCCGGCTCCCACTCAATGCGGAAAACGTGAAATCGCGTCTTGTCAGGATCCGGGTCGATGTCCACATCTGCCATCGGCCCATCGCCATCCCGGGCCCGCACGATCAGGTTGTTGCTATCGCTGTTGCCCAGGATGAACAGACGAATGGAGCTAGCAGGAGTGAAGGGGTTATAGAGCGGACCGATCTCTCGATAGAATCCCAAGTCTACATTCCCCGAGGTGTCAGGGCTCTGCATCAGCCGGGCTCGGGCCTCGAAGAAGCGGGGGAGCTGGGTCATCGTGAGGACCGAGCGCAGATACATGCCATCCAGGGAGACCAGGCGTTGGCCACTGTGATGGCTTGATAGGAGCCTGCCGCCGGGTCGGAGACGCTGATCACCCAGCGCGCCCCATCGATGGCGGTGCCGTCGAAATCGTCCTCCACACTCGCAGTGAGATGCAACTCTCCTCCCTCCGCGTTGCCCACGGAGATGCCGGTGGAGATGGCACACCCCACGGCGAAATCCGCCACACGGGTGTGGGTGATGACGCCGGTCCCCTGCGCCCGGGCGACCGGGACGGGCGTGCCGCTCAGGATCCCCATCGCGCCGATGAGGAGGGCCAGGAGGATCCCGGCCAGGAGGATGGTCAGGGCGCTCCGGCGAAGCGGTCGCGCTGTTCTCATGGTTTTCCTCCCTTCAGGGATGTGAAGCGGAAAGCGGGGTGCTCTGAGCCGGCATCCGGGCGTAAGGGCCGAGGGGCGGGAAGATGCGGTTGAAGGGCCAGCGCCCCAGCAGGCGGTTCACCCCGGTCTCCATGACCGCTGAAAAGATCACGATGAACACGGTGGCTGCTCCGATGAGGCTCATGCGGATCGACAGCGGCATCTGGAACGGCCACAGCCAGACGATCAACGCCCAGAGGAGGGGCTGGTGGAAGACCATCACCCCATACGAGAAGGTGCCGACCCGCGAGAGCACCCAGGCCGCGGGCGGCCAGCGGGGCAGGAGGTCCCGGGCGAACACAACCAGGAAGCCGCTGGCCGCCGGGGTGATCAGCAGCGGCGCGATCACAGCTCCCGGCCGCGTGAAAGAGAGCCCCAGCCCGCACCCGTATAGGAACAGGAGGGCCAACCCGGAGCGCGGCGAGCGCAGCCAGCCATGGACCCGCGCTGGATCCCCTGCCGCCCACCAGGCCAGGATCATTCCCAGGGCGAACTCCCCCAGGCGGGAGGTGAAAAGCAGACCCCGGGACCACATCTCAGGGTCTACCGGCAGAAGGAAGAAGCCGATGGCCCGGCTGAGCAGGGTAAGAGCCAGTGCGCCCAACCCGAAGCGGACGGCTCCCCATCGCTTCAGGGCCTCCCAGAGGAAGGGGAAGACCGCGTAGAGCTGCATGATCAGGACGATGAACCACCAGGCGGGTGAGATGAAATGGAAGACCCCGGGCAGGAACCGGAGCCCGAGCAGACTGAGGGCGAAGCGGGGATCCAGCGGAGAGAACGGCCGCCAGCCCGCCAGGTTGTTGAAGACCAGGAAGAACAGATGCCCGGCCCAGTAAAGGGGGAACAGGCGCAGGAAGCGCCGCAGATAGAAAGCCCGACGGTCCAGGAGGGCAGCCGGGGAGCGGCTGACCAGCGCCCAGGTGAGGCCGAACCCGCTGATCATGAGGAACACGCCGGTGCCCTGATACCCCAGCCAGCCCGCATAGCGGAACAGGTTGGCCAGCAGGAAAGCCACCGTGTTTTCCTGGGGGATCGGCCGGAGCTGAGCGATCCGGGCCATTCGCTCCGGCCAGTCGCTCCGGGGATGGGCGAACCAGGGCGTCCCGTAGATGGCGATAGTGATGTGATAGAACACGATCATCAGGATGGCCAGACCCCGCATCGCGGGAAGCCAGGCCAGCCGAGGCGCCCCGGACGCGGAAGGGAGCTCCATCGTGGAAGCGGCCTGTTGCGACCTATTCCATCCCCAGGAGCCATCGCGCATGGCGAACGGCCACCTCCAGGGCGGACCCCAGGACCGCGGGATCCATCGCGCCCTTCAGGAAGGTGAGGATCGGGCCGGGGCGCAGGGCCCACTCGCGGAAGGCCCGCTTCTGCCAGTATTCCAGCCGTTCCGCCGGCAGCCCGGGATAATCCAGAACCGTCGAGCGGTCCATATCCACCTCCTCCCAGGCCGTGCCGGGGCGGAACCAGTTGTTCTCCACCACCTGGAAGAAGAACGGGGTCCCGGGGTAGGGCGCGGCGATGTGGAAGAGGGCGAGGTCCAGCGGCAAGGACTTGGCGAACTCGATGGTCTGCCGGATGGTCTCCTCGGTCTCCCCGGGCAGGCCGATGATGAAGTAACCCCAATTCTTGATGCCCGCTTCCTTCGCCCAGCGGAGAGCCTGCGGGGCCTGCTCCAGCCGATACCCCTTGCGCACGCCCTTCAGGATCTGTTCGTTGGCCGATTCGATCCCCCAGGAGATCAGCCAGCAACCAGCCCGGGCCATCTTGTGCAGCATCTCCCGATCCACATAGTCCACCCGGCTGTTGCAGGTCCACCGGATTTGGATCCCTTCCTGGATCAGGAGATCGCACAGCCCGACCACTTGCTCCCGGCTGATGGTGAAAAGATCCGCATACATATGGATGTTGCGGATCCCCAGATCCACCAGCTGGCGGATCTCCTCCACGATGTTCTCCGGGGAGCGGAGGCGGATGGAGTATTGATAGCTCACGTGCTTGATGCAGTAGGTGCATCCCGCTGTGCAGCCGCGGCTGGTGACGATGAAGGTGTAAGGCCCACGGATCAGCGGGGCCCGGTAGTGATAAAGCGGCAGCAGATGGTGCAGGGGCAGTGGCATATCATCCAGGTTGCGGATGAAAGGACGATCGGCGTTCACGCGGATCTCTCCGTTGTGCCGCCAGACCAGCCCCTTGATGCGCGCCAGCTTCTCCTCCAGAGGCCATGCTCGGGCCTCCCCCTCGTTCAGAGGGAACCACTCCGGGTCGCTGTCCTCGAAGAGCCGCCGCATCCGGCCCTCGGGAACCCGGCCTTCGAGGGTGTCGATGAGCTCCCGCAGGGTGAGCTCCGGCTCCCCGCGCAGCACGAAATCGAGGGCCGGATAGGCCTCCATGGTGGGGATGGGCATGGGGGTCACATGGGTGCCGAAGGCGATGGTCCTGGCCCCCAGGCTGCGGGCCAGGAAGGCGCCATACATATCGTTGGTGAGGGTCGGAGCGGTGACCTGGGTGATGTAATACTTCGGCTGCTTACGACGTAGCAGATCCTCGAACTCCTTCCAGTCCATCCGCAGCGCGATGGCGTCCACGATCTCCACGCTGTAATCCGGGTGGAGCATCGCGGCCATCTGGGCCAGGCTCACCTGCGGCCAGATCATGTTCTCCCGGGAGCGACGGCCGACCCGATGCTGGCTGCGGATCCAGACCGCTCCGTCCGGGGAGGGAGGGTTCACCAGCAGCACATCCACCGCCTCCGGCGATCGCGGCCGGCGCAGCCGCTGGATCACCGGGCTCGCGTCCGGGAAGCGCGGCGCCGGCAACGGGGGGATCCGCCGCGTCCCCAGGTTGCGCCGCAGCTCCTCCTCGCCGACGACCGGAACCTGCGTTCGTGTCGCCACCTCGATCTCCTTTCCCTTAGAGGGAATTCGCCATGCTCCTCCCCCGCCATCCAGGGGCTGGCTTGCCACAGATCGTCCCTTCACCCTTAGGGAGGTCCGGTATGCAGGATCACCGGCATGAACACACGGTAACGGAACCGGGTTAGGACCTGGAGGTCAAATTGTTGGGAATTCGTATGGAGCTCATTCTGCCCTTCGATAACAGACGAGATCTTCCCACGCACACAGCGGCTTGCGGGACATCCCCCCCAGGAGGTTGGGAGGCGCAGGCCTGAGGTCAGGGCGGGGGCGGATGAGCTGGAGCGCCACACGCCAGCGGCCCGCCGGCAGATCCAGCCGCAGACGTCCCCCGATGGGCCTCACCTCCCGCCGGACGAGCTGCGTTCCTGTCTGCTCATCGAACACCTCCACCCTCACCCGTAAACCCACCGGATACCAGGCCGGCGTGATCACCGTCAGCGCATCCTCGGTGCGAACGATGAATCCCTGCGGCGTGACCTCCCGGACCTCCGACCACGCGTCCGCTCGGGTCCTGGCCATCGTCATCCCATAAACCGTGCGGCTCCGGGCCATCGCGAACCGGTAAGACCATGGAGCGGGAACAGGCCGGGCTCCCCGAAAGACCGGCACCAGATATTCAAAGATGCGCGCGATCTCCAGGGACGAGACCTCATGCCCCAGCCCCGGGAGCTCCTCCCAGTGGTGGGGATACGCCAGGGCTTCCAGCGCCTCATGCATCCGCCGGCTGTGAGCCGGGTGGACCTCCGGGTCCGCCCCGCCGTGGAGGATAAGAAGGGTCAGCCCCTTCAGGTTCACCGCCAGCTCCATGGGGTTATCCGCCCCAACCCGAAGGGGATCGGCTCCGGGCGGACCGTAAACGGCGCGCAGCGCGCTGGAGTCATGGCGCGTGAGATCCAGAACCCCCGCGATGGAGACCGCCGCCGCGAACCGGTCCGGCCGATGGGCCGCCAGGGAGAACGCGCCCTTCCCCCCCATGGAGAACCCCACCAGCGCCCGCCCCCCCGGATCCCGACGCACCGGATACCGGCGCTCTACCCAGGGGAGCACGCCCTGAAAGAACCAGTCATAAAACGAAACTTTCCACGCCGATCCCCGGGGCCACGGAAGCCCAGCGTAGATCGAGTAATACGAAGGGACTTCTCCGTCCTCCCCTTGCAGCGCCACCAGCATCACATGGGCCGCATCGGCAGCTTGCTCCAGGTCCGGCCGTTCCCACATCCCCAAGCCCATCGCCCATCCGGAGAGCAGATAAATGACCGGGTAGGGCGCGTGGGCCGGGAACCCCGCCGGACGGTAGATCCGCACCTCATGGGCTTCCCCCTGCCAGGACACCGTCCAGCTCTCCCAGCTCCCGGCGGTCATCGGGCTGGCCCACGCCGCGACCTCCAGCCTCCCGGGTGCCAACCCGATGGCCATCCCCAGGATCCACCATCCGATCCTCCGGATCCCCTTCCTCGCTGCCCCCATCCATCACCTCAACTCCCTTCCGGCGATCCCACGCTACCGATCCGATGCGCGCTGGATCAGCGGAAGATGGATTCGAAACTCAACGGCCCGGGTGGTGAATCCCAGGCCATCCCCGGGGGTCCAGTCGCTGCTGCCTCCGGCGTTCGCCGATCGCACTTGCAGACAGTAAAAGGCGCCGGGGCTCAACGCGTCCAGAACCAGGGAATGCGTTCGCTTTGGGTCCGAATTAGACAGGGATTGGCTCCACGCTCCGCAGACGTTCCCCCATCGGACCTCGCTGGTGGCCTCCACATCCGTGGTCCAGGTCACCACAGCGCTCGTGGCCAGAGGGAAGACCGCCGGTCCCGAGAGGATCACCGGTGGGGGAGGGATGGCGAAGGGGGTGTCAGAGACGTAAACCGGCCCAGCCAGGCGATCGGCGGATCCATAGCGACATGCCCCCGGGTTCATGCCCGTGGCATCCGTCACGGTGCCTGTGCACGGGCCCTCCGGTCCCTCATCGAAATGATAGAGCGCGACGGTGTCCCCGTCCGGTGTGAACGGGGCGCGGGGCGGGGTGAACCCCCCTTCATACCGGATGATCCGGGAGATCCGCACCTCGTCGATCCATCCGCTATAAGAGGGATAGGTGGCGCGATCCACATCATGCTTCTCCGCCCCGATGACCAGATAAGGATCGTTGGGATAGCTCGTGCTCCGACCGTCCCGATACCGGATGTCGCCCGCGGGCCCCCAGCCGGTCGCATCCAGCCTCCCGTCCACAAAGATCTGCATCCGCCCGTCGCTCCCGCGCCGGGTGACGGCGATGTGGTGCCAGTTTCCATCTGCCACCAGGAGGGATCCACACAGGGTGAATCCGTCTCCTCCTCGATTCACCCCGAAGGCGATCCGCCCCCCGGCCAGGGAGATCCCGTAATCCCCATAGTCGCCCGGCCCGAAGACATCACGGTCGAAGAGGATGTTGCCGAAGATCCAGAGATCCCCCGCTGCCGACAAGCACGCCGAGCTGGGGTTCTCCGTCCGCGTGGCTTTCATCCACCATTCGATGGTGAGATCCCCGCCGAGGTTGATGGATCGCCCCTCCACCGGGATCTTCACCCGATCGATGTCCCCGTCTCCGTTGCCATAGAAACGAAGGGAGAAGCCGCTCACCCCCTGAGCCGGATGCACGATCCCCAGGGGGAGCAGCCATCCCAGCAACAGGAGGCTTCTCCATCCCCGGACACGCAGCCGGCAAGGCTCCCGGGATCTCGTTCCCTGGCCGATCTCGCGCGTGGCCGCACTGTTTCGGCGTCCCATCACGCTGGGTGGGAGATGGAGAGAGGTTGAGGGAGGGGCTCCGTGGGTGAGGCCACCGCGCCGGCGGCCAAGTCCTGGCGGATCCGCAGCTCCCGCTGGCTGAGCTCGGACAGCGCCCGCACCAGGATCCAGGCGGTGATCAGGTCCACGCCCATCAGCACGGTGAGGGCGCTGACGGCGGGGACGAACCAGGGGGCCGGGAACGGGGGCGCGGTCAGCCCGGCCATGGCCGCCCACCCGTAGAGGATGAGGCCGGCGGCGACGCTGAGGAGCCCCAGCGGCAGGAACCGACGCTCCAGAGGCTGGCGGAACAGCGGGCGCCCGAACAGCCCCTGGCGGATGGGTCGCTTGTGGAACAGCGAGACCAGGTAATTGAACAGCGTGCCCACCGCGAACAGATGGGCCCCCAGGGCGCCCAGGACCACCGCGGCGAACAGTCGGGGGAAGGGCCAGCCCCCAGGGCCGGGCCAGAGAAAGGCGCTGAGCCCCAGCCCGGCGCCGGCGACGATCAGCCCGAAACCGGCCATCCCGAACACCCGGACCGGGTTGTAGGTCATCACCGTCCAGACGATGGCGTGGAGGAAACGCACCCCATCCTGCAGCGGGTGCAGCTTGGATTGCCCCAGGCGCTCCCGGTAGGGGATGGGCACCTCGATCATGCGCAGGCCCTCGTAGATGGCCCGGGCGCTCATCGCCGGGGTGAAGTTCAGGCCATCGGGCAGGGGATACAAGCGTTCCAGGATCTCCCGGCGCAACAGACGCATCCCGCTGGCGCTGTCGCTGATCGCAGCGCTCCCCAGCACCCGTAGCAGGAAGGCGAACCCCCAGTTGCCGATGCGCCGGACCAGGGGCATCTCCGACTCCGCGCGGCCCATGCGGGATCCAACAACCATGTCCGCCCCGCTGGCCCGCGCGGCCCGGTAGAGATCCGGGAGGGATTCCGGGGGATAGGTGGCGTCGGCATCCAGGAAGGCCAGCCATTCCCCCCGGGCATGGGCGAAGCCGGTCTTGAGCGCGGCCCCATATCCCCGGTTGACCGGATGGCGGATCAATCGGACTTCCGGATAAGCGCTCACGATCTCCGCCGTGCGGTCCCGCGAGCCATCATCGACCACGATCACTTCCCAGTCTGTGAAGCCGGCCTCCTGAAGCGCCGGGCCGACGGCCCGCATCCGCTCCAGCACAGCGCCGATGGCTCTCTCCTCGTTATAGGCGGGGATCACAATCGATAGCATGCTCATGGAGATCCCTCCCGGGACAAAACCATGGATTGAACGGCCGGGAGACCGCCGTGGAAAATCGGACCCTCCACCGGCCGGGGGGTCTCCCGCCGGCTGCCCACCACCCGCGCCGGGACGCCTACCGCGATGGCGTAAGGAGGGATGTCCTGGGTGACCACCGCTCCCGCGCCCACCACGGCGCCCCGCCCGATGCGCACTCCGTCCAGGACCACCGCCCCGCCGCCCAGCCAGACGTCATCCTCGATGACGATGCCGCGGGCGGTGATGCCCTGCTCCGCGATCAGCCGATCTGGATCCGCGAACACGTGGTTGACCGCCAGGATCTGGACCATCGGGCCGGTGTAGACGAAATCCCCGATGGTCACGCCTCCCTGCCCCCGGATGACGTTGTATTCGCCGATGAAGCAACGTCGCCCGATAGTGATGCCGGAGCCCGGCAGGCCCCGGAAGTTGTAGACGTGGAGCACCGAGCCGTGCATGATCACCGTCCCCTCGCCGATGACGATGCCCTTCGGGCAGGCGTGGAGGTAAACGCCTTCATCCAGATAGACCCCGCGCCCCAGGGTGATCCGCCGGGGCTGGGCCAGGCGCACGCCTCGGGCGATGTAGGGGAAACCCCGAGCGTTCAGGATCAGACGATAGGCCAGGCCTCTCAGGGCGATCCCCAACAGCCCGGGGAGATCCCGGAGCACAGCCATCAGGGACTGCTCCAGAAAATAAGCGCCCCATCCGGTGGACTGAGCGCGGATGTAAAGATCCAGGGCTTCAACCCAGCGGGAGGGCCAGCGGCGCATACACGCCTCGCGATGAGGGGGTCAGAATCCACTGGGTTTCCCGGCTCAGGATCCAGGCCGCGGCCTCCGCCAGATCCTCGAAGATGGGAACCTCCGGATAACGCCGGAGGACCTGTTCGGCCTGGATGGCGCCCCGTCCGGTGCGCACCAGGAGGGGCTGGCACCCGGCCGCCCGGGCGGCTTCGATGTCCGTGAGGGCGTCGCCGATCAGATACGAGCGGCCCAGCTCCAGCCCCAGATCCCGGGCGGCTCGGAGCAGCAGGCCCGGCTGCGGCTTCCGGCAAGAACATCCCTCGTCCGGCCGATGCGGGCAGTAATAGATCGCGTCCAGCCGCCCTCCGGCCCGGCGCACGTGCCAGGCCATCCGTTCGTGGATCTCCTCCACCACCGAAGCGGGGACGATGCCGCGGCGGATGATGGCCTGGTTCGTGACCACCACGATGGCCAGGGGGGCCTGGGCCAGGCGGCGCAGGGCCCCCAGCGCCCCAGGCAGGAACTGAAACTCGGACCACGATTTGACGTGGTCCGGCCGGTTCTCGCAGATCACCCCGTCACGATCCAGAAAGATGGCGCGCATCCGGCAATGGCTCCTGGTTCAGGATCGGCACTGCCACCGCCGTGCTCTCCCACGTCCGGCGCAGGACGGTGGTGATGGTGTGTTGCAGGATGAGATGGAGGTCCTCGATCTGCTCCATGCACGCGCTGGGGACGATCAGGCACAGGTCGACCAGATCCCGCAGCCGCCCGCCCTCGAACCCGGTCAGGCCGATGGTGAAGGCCCCTGCCTCCCGGGCCACGAGCACCGCCTCCAGGACGTTCGGGGAGTTGCCGCTCCCGCTGATGGCGATCAGCAGATCCCCCGGGCGGATCAGGGGGCGCAGTTGCTCTGCAAACACCCGACGATATTCCGTGTCGTTCGCCCACGCGGTAAGCAACGGGACGTTGTCGGTCAGGGCGATCACCCGGACCATGGGCGCGCCGGGCCGACGGGTGCCTTTGGCCAGGTCACAGGCGAAATGAGAGGCCGTGGCCGCGCTGCCGCCGTTCCCGCAGAGGAAGATCATCCCCCCGTCCCGCGCCGTCGCCTCGATCTGCGCGATGATCTGGAGCAGGACCTCCCGGGGCAGCGCTTCCAGCGCCCGATGGATGCCGTTGAAATACTCCTCAACCCACTCCCCCCACATGGCCTCACTCCACCCGGAAGACCTGGACGCCTTCGTCATCGAAGGCTACGTCCATCGGTTTCAGGCCCATCTGGGTCATCGTCTCTGTCACCCGCTCGATGGCGTTCTCCGGGCAATACAGCAGGAGGAAGCCCCCTCCGCCCGCCCCGGTGATCTTGCCCCCCAGGGCCCCGGCCTCCCGCGCGGCGGCATAACAGCGGTCGATGAAGTCGTTGGAGATGGGGGAGGCCAGCCCGCGCTTGAGGATCCATGCCTCGTGGAGCAGGCGGCCGAAACCGTCCAGGTTCCCCATCGTGAGGCATTCCTCCATATCCTCCACCAGGACCTTCAGCAGATGAAGCCGCCGCAACACCTGCGGATCCTCCTCCGCCGTGGCCTGTTGCTGGGCTTTCAGGATGCGGGAGGACGGACGGGCCTGGCCGGTGTAGAAGAGCCGCAGCCGTCGCTCCAGGGCCTGGCGGATCTCCGGAGCCAGGTGGACGCGCTCCACAGTGACCCCATGGGGATCGAACCGAATCCGGTTCAGGCCTCCGAAGGCCGCTGCGTATTGGTCTTGCTTCCCCACCGGCATCCCCAGCCGCTCGATCTCGATCTGACAGGCCAGCTCCGCGATCTCCGCCCGGGAGAGGGACCAGCCGCTCCACGTTGCCAGGGCGGCGATCATCGAGACCGCCAGGCTGCCCGAGGAGCCGAGGCCGGTGCCCGGAGGAACCTGAGCGGCGATGAACAGATCGATCCCCCCGGGGCTCCCGAAGGCCTCCAGGATCGCCCGCGGGAGGGAGAGATTGCCATCCCACATGGCATCCCGGTCCGGGGCATACTGGTGGAACAGGCTGTAGTTGGCCGAGATCAGATGGGCCGCCCGGGGCGCCGGGGAGAGGATGGTGTAGACATAGCGGTTGAGGGTGACGCTCAGGACCTGCCCCCCATACCGCATGAAATAAGCGGGGAGATCCGTTCCCCCTCCCGCAAAGCTGATCCGAACCGGCGCACGAGCGATGAGCAGCATCCACGCAGGCTCCCGAAGACAGGATCTTGCAACACTGAGAATAAAAGGGGGGAGTTGGGCTGGGATAAACGAAAAGTTAGGAAAACGTGGAGGGGATACGCACCGATAAGGGTAGGAGGATTTAACCAATCGGTTGGAATCTCTTGGGGGGCTCTTCTGCTTCCGGTTCGGCCTTGGCTGTCCTCTGAAAAAGGGGCAGAGGGCGAAGTCGGCGCGCAGGGAGCATGGATGACTACACCTTCGGCGAGGCCCAGCAGGCGCTCGAGGATGCGCGACGGATTTACGTATTTTGCGAGCAGCAGGTTCGTGCGGCGGGAGGCGGTTCTGGAGGCGCTGCGCCGCTGCGCTGAGCGGCTGCGGGCGGAGTGCCCCGCGGTCGTCGCCATCTACCTGTTCGGCTCCTTCGCCACGGGGACCGCTACGCCGCGCAGCGACGCGGACATCGTGGTGGAGATCGCCGAGGAAGATCCCGCTCTCCGGGAGGCCGTCCGGGAGCAGGCCATCGCGATCTTCGCCGAGGCGCCGGTGCCGGCGGAGGTGTTCGTGAAATCGACCCGTGAGGTGGAGGAGGGACGCCGGACCGGGCGGGGGATCGCCGGGGCCGTGGCCCGGGAAGGCCTCCGCCTGGCGTAGGACGAAAAGTTTTTCGCCTCTACAGGGGGCCTGTCTTCAGGGAGCCGGATCTCCCCACTGCACTGTGAGGGTCGGGCGGCCTTTTGCGTTCCAGTCCTCCGTGTCGGAGGAGACGAAGTATTTTCCGGAATCGTAATCCCCGTCGGCGGAATAAAGGGCCAGGCGCAGGGGCTGGCCGGCCGCGTAGGCCTCCGCCACCGCCCGGGTCACATCCCAGGTATAAGGAATGCCGGGCCAGCCGGGCCAGCTTCGCACCGGATCCACTCGTGTTCCCCCGATGTTCTCCCAGGCCAGCGGCGCCTGGTTCCAGGTCAGCGTCCGTTCCTCCCAGTCCTCCCGCACGGTCAGCACCTGGATCCAGGAGGGGGATGGGTTCGATCCCGCGTGCCCCATCTGGTAGAGCGTGAGGGTGGCGGAGAGGATCACCTTGCCCGGAGGGATGGCGTTCAGCGGGAAGATCACGTAATACTTTGAGAAGCACGGCCAGTCCGCGATGTCCACCTGGTTCTGGATGTTGAAATCCGGTCGTCCCGGATCCGGGGTCTCGCCCCATTGGGTCCAGTAATCCAGCCCATCTCCACAGTTCGTGTATCCCCCGATGCCGGCATCTCGAACCACTGCGCCGTTCAGGCCGTGGCGGATGGTCACAGTCCCCCCGGGTTGGGCGGGAGGCGGCGTGTAAGCGGGCATCCCGAAACGGAGCCGCCCCCACGTGGCGGGCACATTGGGGTTCATGGATTCCGGCCAGACGGTGACCGGGATCGGCGTGCCGGCGGCGTCATCGCGGTCGTGAACCATCACGGCAAGCCCCCAGACTGTCCCCTCCGGCGGCGGGCCGGATCGCCCCAGGCTGGCGAAGGGGATCCGGAAGGTCATCGCCCAGCCCCGGTCGTCTCCGTCATCGTTCAGGCGCTCCCCCCGCCAGCCAGCGAGGGTGGTGAACGAAATAGCCTGAGCCGCCCATCCGGTGCCGGTGCCCTGCTCCGCCGTCTGATACCGGCCGGAGCGATCCCCGTTGCTCAGCCCGCCGATGAAGCGATACGAAGAAGAGGTCGGCGCGTTCCTGATGTTGCCCTCCAGATGGAGGAGCAGGGTGACCGCATCCCACGAGGTCAGGGTGGAGGGGCTGGGGTTGGGGTTCGACCAGAGCCGCCGATCGAAGATCGCCACGTAGACCACCAGCTCGGAGGTCGTGTAGGCCACGCGGACATCCGCGTAGTTCGCGATGGGCGTGACCCTCCCGAACCAGAAGATGGCCATGCGGGAGAAGTCCGCGCCCAGGGGATCGGCGAGCCGGGGCGCGTTGACCTGGCGGGCCGGGACAGCCCCGACCCCCCGCAGCACCAGCGGAAGGTAGACCGAGAAGGTGGGGCTGACGGACGGGGAGAGCGAACCGCCCTCCAGGGGCTGCCTCCTCTCCCGGACGCTCGCGACCGGGATATGGGGAGCGAGACCCCCACTTAGAAACAGGAACAGAACCGCCAGCCCGGCCACCCGACGGGACATCCTTTCCCCTCCCGGAGACGATGTCCAAACCAAAATCAAACTAACTATATTCTAACAAAAATGGGCAGAATGGTCCAGGCGCGGATCTCTCCGGTGGCGGATGGGTGGAGAGGGGACAGGTCCTCGGAGATCCTGTCCTCTCTCCACCCGGCGTGGGGATCATCGGGTGATCTCGAAGATCGTTCCTTCGCTCTGGCCGTAGATCTCGGGGAAGTAGAACGCGTAGGCGCGCGCGGGCCGCACCTGGAACCGGCCGGCCCACCCGGCCCGGATGAGATACGTGTATTCATAGGTTCCCGGCGGCAGGTAATCGGCGAACAGGGCGGCTCGATCGTCGTAAA
>Ga0079997_114874_pt2 | contig 16940 bp, 19 predicted proteins | sample PerSpoCPS_CMetaG_FD_69200 | JGI IMG/M metagenome (GOLD analysis project Ga0079997, IMG submission 69200) | Archaeal communities from Yellowstone National Park, Wyoming, USA - Perpetual Spouter C (PS_C) MetaG (SPADES assembly) (version 2) | ecosystem: Environmental > Aquatic > Thermal springs >... | reverse complement strand
GGGAAGCGCCGGGCCAGGTGGGCCGCCATGGGGTAGCCCATGGCCCCAAGACCGATGAAGGCCACCTTGTCCATACGCCCTTTTTACCAGATTCGGAGGAGCTTGGCGAGACCCCGGAGAAGGAAGAGGAAGAGGAGGCTAAAGGCCATGGCCACAGCGAGGAAGACGAAAAAGCCCGGGCCAAAACTCCCCCCAAGGACCATCTCCCTGAGCCAAAGCCCCGCCGGAAAGGCCAGGAACCAGGTAAAGAGGAGGTTCCTCCAGCTGGGCCTCCGGTAGGTGCCGAGGAAGGGGCTTAGGAGGAGCCAGACAAAGAGGACGGGAAGCAGGTTTCTGGCAAGGCCCCCTAGGTCCACCGGCCGCCCGTGGGAAAGGAGCCCCACCAGGGCGAAGAGGAACAGGGCCAGCAGGTCCAGGAAGAAGAGCCTCATCGGCCCAAAGCCTCCAAAAACACCCGGTCCGCCCGGTAGGAGCTCCGCACCAGAGGCCCGGCGAAGACCTCCTTAAAGCCCATCTCGTAGCCCCAGGCGGCGTACTTCTGGAAGTCCTCCGGGGGCACGTAGCGGGCCACGGGCAGGTGGGCGGGGGTGGGGCGGAGGTACTGGCCCAGGGTCAGGATGTCCACCCCGGCGGCCCGGAGGTCCGCCATGGCCTCCCGGATCTCCTCTTCCTCCTCCCCTAGGCCCAGCATGAGGCTGGACTTGGTGAGGATCTCGGGCCTCACCCGCTTGGCGTGGGCCAGGACCTTCAGGGTCTGTTCGTACCCCGCCCGGGGGTCCCGCACCCTGGGGGTGAGGCGGCGCACGGTCTCCAGGTTCTGGGCGTAGACCTCGGGGTTCGCCGCCAGGACCGTCTCCACCGCCTTTAGGTCCCCCTGAAAATCGGGGGTGAGGGCCTCCACCAGGACCCCGGGGGCCCGCTCCTTGATGGCCCGGATGGTGGCGGCGAAGTGGGAGGCGCCGCCGTCGGGGAGGTCGTCCCGGTCCACGCTGGTGAGGACCACGTAGCGCACCCCCATGCGGGCGATGGCCTCGGCCACCCTCTCGGGCTCCTCCGGGTCCACCCAGCCCCTGGGGTTTCCCGTGTCCACGGCGCAGAACTTGCAGGCCCGGGTGCAGACGCTTCCCAGGATCATGACCGTCAGGGTGCCGTGGGTCCAGCACTCGCCCACATTGGGGCAGAGGGCCTCCTGGCAGACGGTGTGGGGTCAATGGTGATGCCGTGCTGGCGGGAAAGGGCCTCGGCGATGTCCTTGGCGGTGACGGAGCCGTAGATCTTGTTCTCCCCAGCCCGCACCGGGATGGTGAGGGTGAGGTTTTCCAGGATCTCCTTGAGCCTCTCCGCCTCGGCCTTCCTCTCCGCCAGGCGCTTGGCCTGGGCGCGGATCTTGGCCTCCAGGGCCTTCAGGTTGCTCTCCGTGGCCAAAACCGCCAGGCCTCGAGGCAGGAGGTAGTTCCTGGCGTAGCCCGGCTTCACGTTGACCACCTGGCCCACGTCGCCCAGGTTCTCCAGGGGTTCCAGCAGGATGACCTTCACCGTTCACCCCCTATTTCCGCACCAGCTTCTCCGTGAAGGGAAGAAGCCCCAGAATCCTGGCCCGCTTGATGGTCTTGGCCAGGATCCGCTGCTCCTTGGCGGAAAGCCCCGTGCGGCGGCGGGGAAGGATCTTCCCCGTCTCCGACAGGAACCGCCTCAACACCTCCACGTTCCGGTAGTCCCTCAGGTCAAACTCCCCCAGGGTGGCCTTGACCTTGGCCTTCCTGGAGGGACGGCGCGCCTGCGCCTCCTTCTTGGGTTTCGCGTTCTTGGCGTTCAAAACGGCAAATCCTCCTCCGGCGGGAAGTCTTCCAGCCCTTCGTCTATGTCCACCCCGCCCGTCTGGACCGTGGGGGGCCTGCTTCCGCCGGCTTGGGCAGGCCCACGGGTGGGGCGCTCCAGCCTGAGGGCTTCCACACGGGTCTGGAAGCGCCTCTCTCCGCTGGAGCTCGTCCAGGAGTCGTTCACCAAACGGCCGATGACCAAAAGCCCGTCGCCCTTCCTAAGCTCCGAAGCCCACTCCGCCAGCTCGCGCCAGGCCTGAACCTCCAGGAAGTGGGTCCTCTCCTCTTCCTGGCCCCGGCGGCGCTCGTTGACCGCCAGGCCCAGGCGCACCACCGCGGTCCCCTGAGGGGTGTAGCGGAGGTCGGGGTCCCGGGTGAGGTTGCCCATGAGGATCACCTGGTTCAGGGCCCGGCGGAGCCTGGGCTGGCCCCGGGCGTCCTCCAGGGTCTCCCGGCCCCTCCCCTCCAGGGGGTCAATGAACTCGGCCCGCACCTGCACTTCGCTCCGCTTCTCCCCGTCCTTCTCCCACTGGCGGTACTCCAGGCGCCCTTCCACGAAGATGAGCTGGCCCTTTTCCAGAAGGTCCCCCCACATCTCCGCCTGGCGGCCCAGGAGCCTAACCCGGTGGTACCAGGGGACTTCCCTCTCCTGGCCGGACTCGTCCGTGAGGGTATCCTGTCCTGCCAGGTTCAGGTCCAGGATGGCCAGGCCTCCCGGGGTGTAGCGCATGTCGGGGCGGGCGGTCAGGGTGCCGATGAGGAATACTTGGTTCAGGCCTCGCGCCATGGGAACAGTTTACGCTTTGGCGAGGAGGGGCTCCGCCCTCTTCACCACCATCACCCGGCGCACGTTGTCGCGGATGCGGAGCTCCCGGGCCAGGGCGTTGACCCGGTCCTCGGGCATCTCCACCTGGTAGAAGAGGAAATACCCCTGGGGGTCCTTGGCGATGGGGTAAGCCAGGCGGCGCGTTCCCCACTCCTCCACCTTCTCCACCCTGGCCCCGTGGGCCTCGAGGGCCTTGCCGATGATCTCCTTCTCCAGGGCGAGCTGGGTCTGGTCCAGGTTGGGGTTCAGGATGATGTTGACCTCGTACTTGCGCATCTTCACCTCCCTTCCGGGCCCGGCAGGCCGCACGAAGGAAGATTATACCCTTTTTCGCCCCCCAATAAAAGACCCAGGGGGCCCTTAGGCCCCCATCTGGCTCCGCGGGCAGGACTCGAACCTGCGACCAACCGGTTAACAGCCGGCCGCTCTACCAGCTGAGCTACCGCGGACCGACCGCACTAGGCACTATAGCAAGGGCCAGGCCAAAGGTCAAGAAGCCTCGGGCTCGGCCCGGGGCTTCGGGAGGGAAGGGCGTTTAGAGCTTCTTCAGAGCCTGGATGAGCTCGGTGAGGACCTTCTGGGCGTCCCCGTAGAGCATCCGGGTGTTGTCGGCGTAGAAGAGCTCGTTCTCCACCCCGGCGAAGCCTTTGCCTTGTCCCCGCTTAACGACGATCACGTTCTTGGCCTTGTCCACGTCCAGGATGGGCATGCCGTAGAGGGGGCTCCCGGGGCGGCGGGCGGCCGGGTTGACCACGTCGTTGGCCCCGATGACCACGGCCACGTCCACGGTGGGGAACTCGGGGTTGATCTCCTCCAGGTCCTTGAGCCTGTCGTAGTCCACCCCGGCCTCGGCCAGGAGGACGTTCATGTGCCCCGGCATGCGCCCGGCCACCGGGTGGATGGCGAACTTCACGTCCACCCCGCGGGCCTCGAGGAGGTCGGCGAGCTCCTTCACCTTGTGCTGGGCCTGGGAGAGGGCCATGCCGTAGCCGGGGACGAAGACCACCTTGTTCGCGTAGGCCAGCATGACGGCGGCGTCCTCCACGTCAATGGGCTTGAGGCTCCCCTTGACCTCGCCCGCCTCCTGCTCCACGCCGAACCCACCCACCAGCACGCTCCAGACCGAGCGGTTCATGGCCCTGGCCATGAGCACGGTGAGCAGGGTGCCCGCCGCCCCCACCAGGGTGCCCGCCACCATGAGGGCCGGGTTGCCCACGGCGAAGCCCTCAAAGCCCACGGCCATGCCGGTGAAGGCGTTGTAGAAGGAGATGGCCACGGGCATGTCCCCACCGCCGATGGGCAGGGTCATGAGCACGCCGAAAAGAAGGGCCAGCAGGAAGAAGAGGACGATGCTCGAGGTGGCGTCGTTGAAGAGGAGGGAGAGGCCGAGAAGCACCGTGACCGCGAGGACTAGGGCATTCAGCACCTTCTGCCCCGGGAAGAGGATGGGCCGGCTGCGCATGAGGCCCTGAAGCTTGGCGAAGGCGATGAGGCTCCCGGTGAAGGCCACGCTGCCGATGAGCCCGCCCAATATGGCCAGGGCCATCAGCCCCTGGTTATCAAAGGCCCCCTTGAGGAGCTCCACGGCGGCGATGGTGGCGGCGGCGCCGCCGCCCATGCCGTTGTAAATGGCCACCATCTGGGGCATGTCGGTCATGGCCACCTTGACCGCCGCCCACCAGGCCACCACCGACCCCACAAGGAGGGCCAGGAGCATGAGGGCGAAGTTCCCCATCCCCGGCCAGAAGAAGGTGGCCAGCACCGCCAGGACCATACCCCAGCCCGCCCAGACGATGCCGCTTTTGGCCGTGGTGGGGTGGGCCATGCGCTTGAGGCCCACGATGAAGAGGATGGCCACCACGAAGTAGGCCGCCTGAATGAGGTCCATCACTGACCACCCCCTTTGGGCTTCTTCTCAAACATCTCCAGCATGCGCACCGTGACCGCGTACCCCCCGGCGGCGTTGGCGGCCCCCAGGATCACGCCCAAAAAGCCGATCAGTTTCTCCAGGCCGGTTTCCGCGTGGCCCAGAACCACCATGGCCCCCACCACCACCACCCCGTGGATGAAGTTGGAGCCCGACATCAGGGGGGTGTGGAGGATCACCGGCACCCGGGTGATGAGCTCGTAGCCCAAAAAGGCGGTGAGCACGAAGATGTAAAGGGCAGACCAGAAGCCAAACTCCATCACGCACCTCCCAGAAGGGCCTTGGTGGGCCCATGCAGGATCTCGCCCTCCTTCATGAGAAGGGCCCCTTGGACGATCTCGTCCTCCCACTTGGGGGCGAACTCCCCCTTCTCTATGAGCAGGGTGGACAAGTTCAGGAGGTTCTTGGCGTACATCTCCGAGGCGTGGACGGCGAGTTCGCTGGGAAGGTTCAAGGGGCCGTAGATCCGTACCCCCTTCACCTCCACCACCTCCCCCGGCTTGGTGAGGACAGAGTTCCCCCCGGACTCAGCCGCCAGATCCACCACCACGGTGCCGGGCTTGAGGCGGTCCACCATGTCCTCGGTGAGGAGGATGGGGGCGCGGCGACCGGGCACCTGGGCCGTGGTGATGATGGCGTCCATGCCGGCCACGTGCTCCCGCAGGGCCTCGTGCTGGATGCGCTTCTCCTCCTCGGTGAGCTCCCGGGCGTACCCGCCCTCCCCCTCGGCGCTGATGGGGAGCTCAATGGGCTTGGCCCCCAGGGAGAGGGCCTGCTCCAAGGCCGCCCTCCGCACATCGTAGGCGAAGACCTGGGCCCCCAGGCGCTTGGCGGTGGCGATGGCCATGAGCCCCGCCACGCCCACCCCCATGACCATCACCTTGGCGGGGCGGATGGTGCCGGCGGCGGTGGTCAGCATGGGGAAGAAGCGGGGGGAGAGCCTTGCGGCGTGGATGGCGGCCAGGTACCCCGCCACCGTGGCCTGGCTGGAGAGGGCGTCCATGCTCTGGGCCCGGGTGATGCGGGGGATGAGCTCCATGGCCAGGACCGTGGCCTTTTTTGCGGCCAAGGCCTTCACCAGGTCCAGGTTCTTGTGGGCCTGGACGAAGCCCACCACCAGGCATCCGGGCTCCAGGGCCTGGATCAGGTCCAGAGGGGGGGGCTGCACGGTGAAGAGGAGGTTCGCCCCCTTAAGGAGGGCTTCCCGCTCCACCACCTCCGCCCCCGCCTCCTGGTATAGGGGGTCGGGGTAGTAGGCGCCCTCCCCGGCCCCTCGCTCCACCCTGACCCTGGCCCCTCCCTTCACCAGGCGGGCCACCACCTCGGGCACCAGGGCCACCCTTCTTTCCCCTGGGGCCCTTTCCTTGGGAACCGCGATGGTCACCATAGGACCTCCTTCCGCGCCAGTATACCAGCGGGTTCTAGGGCGTTTGCCCCTGGGCCTGACCCAGTGGTCAGAAGCTGGCTCTTATGGGAGAATGCCCCCATGCGGCCCTCCGGGCTCAAAGTGGCCGGTGTCCTCCTCCTTGGCATCCTGGCCATCAGCTTCGGGAGCATCCTGGTGCGGCTGGCCCTCGCCGCCTCAGGGGACAGAAGCCTGGCCTTTAGCCTGGTGATGAGCGCGGGGCGGATGGGCTTCGCTGCCCTTCTCCTCCTGCCCGGCTTCAAGAGCCCCATCCGGGCCAGGGGGGGTATCCCCTTCGCCCTGGCGGCGGGGGCGGCCTTGGCCCTGCACTTCGCCTTCTGGATCACCTCCCTCTCCTACACCTCGGTGGCCGCCAGCACCGCCCTGGTCACCACCAACCCCGTCTGGGTCACCCTTCTGGGCTGGCTCCTTTTCGGGGAAAGGCCCTCCGGCCTCACCCTCCTGGGGGTGGGGGTGGCCCTGGTGGGCGGGCTTCTGATCGGTCTAGGGGACGCCCAGGGTGGGGGCACGAACCCCCTTTTGGGGGACCTCCTGGCCCTCCTCGGGGCCCTAGCCGCCTCCTTTTACTTCCTCCTGGGGCGGGAGGCCCAGAGGCGGGGGCTTTCCCTTCTGGAATACGTGAGGGTGGCCTACACCACCGCCTTCCTGATCCTCTTTCCTCTCCCCTACCTCTTCGGGGGAGGGTACGGGGGGTACCCGGGGGCGGTCTACCTCTACATCCTCCTCATGGCCCTTCTGCCCCAGCTCGTGGGCCACACCAGCTTCAACTGGGCCACCCGCCACATCTCCCCGGTCCTGGTGACCCTGGCCATCCTCTTTGAACCGGTGGGGGCCAGCCTCCTGGCCTTCCTCCTCTTTGGCGAGGTCCCCGGGCTTCAGGTCATCCTGGGGGCCCTGGTCCTCCTCCTGGGGGTGGCCTTGGCGGTCCTGGGAGGGCGGCGGTGATCTTCGTGGCCCTGGCCGCCCTGCTTTGGGGCCTCGGGGGGGCCCTGGCGGGGCGGTTCATGCGGGAGATCCCCCCCGAGGTCCTCATCCCCTGGCGCTTCCTCTTGAGCTTTCTCCTCCTCTTGTCCCTCCTCCTCCGCCACCCCCCTTCCCAAGAGGAACGGCCCCGCCTCATCCGGGTGGGCCTCGCCCTTTCCGGAGCCCAGGCCTTCTACTACCTGGCCATCCACACCACCACCGTGGCCACCGGCATCTTCCTCCAGTACCTGGCCCCGGCCCTCCTCACCCTCTACGCCCTCCTGAGGAGGGAAAGGCTTCCCGCAAGGGCCCTAGCGGGCGTGGCCCTGGCCCTCTGGGGGGCCTATGTGCTGGTGGTGGGCCGGCAAGGGCTCCAAGGAAGCCCCGTGGGCGTGGCCTACGGCCTCCTCTCCGCCCTCTCCTTCGCCCTCTACGCCGCCTTCTCCCACGGCCTCAAGACCCCGCCCCTGGTGGCCCTGGGGGTGGCCACGGGGGTGGGAAGCCTCCTGGCCCTGCCCTTCCTCCTCCTTCACCTGGACCGGTCCCTGACCCTCACCCCCGGGCAGTGGGGGGGCATCCTCTACCTGGTCACCCTGGGCACGGTGGTCCCCTTCGGCCTCTTCCTTCAGGGGGTGCGCACCGTGCCCGCCCGCACCGCCACCCTGGTGGCCATGCTGGAGCCCCTGAGCGGGGCCCTCTTCGCCTGGCCTTTGGCGGGGGAGCCCTTAAGGCCGGAGGCCCTTCTGGGCGGGCTTATGATTCTCCTGGGCGTGGCCCTGAACCGGAGGTGATATGGCCGTCCGCGTCTTTGTCCTCTTTACCCTGGGCTACTTTCTCTCCTACTTCTACCGCTCCGCCAACGCCGTCCTCGCCAAGGACCTCTTCCAGGAGCTGGGCCTGGGGCCGGCGGAGCTGGGCCTCATGACCAGCCTCTTCTACCTGGCCTTCGCCGCGGCCCAACTCCCTCTGGGCAGCCTTCTGGACCGCTTCGGCCCCCGGGTGGTCACCCCCTCTCTCCTCCTGTTGGCCGCGTTGGGGAGCCTGGTCTTCGGCCTGGCCCAGGGCTTCGGCACGCTGGCCCTGGGCCGGGCCCTGATCGGGGTGGGGATGGCGGCGGCCCTCATGGGGGCCCTGAAGGCCTTCAGCCTCTGGTTCCCCAAGAGCTACGCCACGGTGTCCACCCTCCTCGTGGGCTTAGGGGCCACGGGGGGGCTCATGGCGGCCACGCCCCTGGCCCTCCTCAAGGAGGCGGTGGGCTGGCGGGGGGTCTTCCTCTTCGGGGGGCTGGTGGTGGCCCTGGTGGCCCTGGCCATCTACCTGGGGGTGCGGAACGCCCCGCCCGGGGTGGCCTGGCCCAGGGGCGGGGAAGGGGGGGGCCTTTGGGAGGTGCTCCGCAACGGTAGGCTTCTCCGGGTGGCCTTCCTGGCCCTGGCCTTCGCCGGGAGCTTCCTCGCCCTGCAGACCCTCTGGGCCGGGGCTTACGCCTATTACCTGGGTCTTAGGGCCCTCGAGGTGGGCAACCTCCTCTTCCTCTACTCGGGGATGGCCGTCTTTGGCTTTTTGGTCTCCGGCTACCTGGCGGACCGGCTGGGGACGGCCAGGGTCCTCCTCTTCGCCAGCCTCCTCTTCGCCTTAGGCCTTCTCCTCCTTCTTTTAAGGGTCCTGGTTCCCGCCTACGCCCTCATGGGCTTCTTCGGGGCCTTTAACATCCTCACCCTCACCCAGGCCCGGGAGCTGGTGGCGGGCCACCTGGTGGGGCGGGGGACGACCCTGGTCAACCTCTTCGGCATCGGGGGCACCTTCCTCCTCCAGTGGGGGGTGGGCGGGGTGGTGGCGGCCCTCGGCTACCAGGCGGCCTTTTTGGGTCTTCTCGGCCTTCTCCTTTTGGCGGTGGTCCTCTACCTGCCCCTCCTCCGCAAGTGATAAACTCCCTCCATGCTGGCCCAGGTGCGGAGCTACGCCCTTTACGGCCTGGACGCTGTTCCCGTCACCGTGGAGGTGGACGTGAGCCCCGGGCTTCCCTCCTACGCCCTGGTGGGCCTGCCCGACAAGGCGGTGGAGGAGAGCCGGGAAAGGGTGCGGGCCGCCCTGAAGAACGCCGGCTTCCCCTACCCCCAGGCCCGGGTGGTGGTGAACCTGGCCCCGGCGGAGCTCAAGAAGGAGGGGAGCCAGTTTGACCTGCCTATCGCCCTGGGCCTCCTGGCCGCCCAGGGGGTGGTGCCCCTCGAGGCCCTTTCCCCCCTGGCCGTGGCCGGGGAGCTGGGCCTGGACGGCAGCCTGAGGCCCATCCCCGGAGCGGTGAACCTGGCCCTGGGCGCCCTCGCCGAGGGCAAGACCCTCCTTCTACCCGAGGAGAGCGCTAAGGAGGCGGCCCTGGTGGAGGGGGTGAGGGTCTACGGGGCCAGGACCCTAAGGGAGGTGGCGGCCTTTTTGCGGGGCGAGGAGGCCCTGGAGGAGGCCAGGCCCGAGGACCCCCTGGAGGCCTTGGAGGCCCTGGACCTCAGGGACGTGAAGGGGCAGGCCAAGGCCAAAAGGGCCTTGGAGATCGCCGCTAGCGGCTACCACCACCTCCTCATGGTGGGAAGCCCGGGATCGGGGAAGACCATGCTGGCCCGGCGCCTCCCCTTCCTCCTGCCGCCCCTCTCCCGGGAGGCCGCCTTGGAGGTGACCCGGATCCACTCCGCCGCCGGCAAGCCCGTTAGAGGCCTCATCAAGACCCCGCCCTTCCGGGCCCCCCACCACACGGTGAGCTACGCCGGCCTGATCGGGGGCGGGGCCATCCCCAAGCCCGGGGAGGTCTCCCTGGCCCACCGGGGGGTCCTCTTCCTGGACGAGTTTCCCGAGTTCTCCCGGGAGGCCCTCGAGGCCCTCCGCCAGCCCCTGGAAGACGGCGTGGTCACCATCGCCCGGGCCCGGGCCAGCCTCACCTTTCCCGCCCGCTTCCTCCTGGTGGCGGCCATGAACCCCTGCCCCTGCGGCTTTTATGGGGACCCGGAAAGGGCCTGCACCTGCACCCCGGGCGCCCGGAGCCGCTATGTGGGCAAGATCTCCGGGCCGCTTCTGGACCGCTTTGACCTGGTGGTGGAGGTCCCCCGCCTCACGCCGGAGGAGCTGGCCCGGGCCCCCGAGGGGGAGAGCACCGAGGCGGTGCGGGAGCGGGTCCTGAGGGCCAGGGAGAGGATGCTGAAGCGCCAGGGCCGCCCCAACGGAGAGCTTTCCGGAAGGGCCCTGAGGGAACACCTCCGCCTCACCCCCGGGGCCGAGGCCCTCCTGCAGGCCGCCGCCAAAAAACTCCTCCTCTCCGCCCGAAGCTACGACCGCCTCCTGCGGGTGGCCCGCACCGTGGCCGACCTGGCGGGCGCCGAGCGGGTGGAGGAGGCCCACGTGGCCGAGGCCCTGGCCTACCGCAAGACCCTGTGACACCACCCCATGCTGGCCCAAGCCAGCATGGGGGCCCCGGCAGAAGGCTTCTGAGGGCTGGTGGGCCGAGGGAAACCGGAAGCGAGGGTATAGGGACCTGGGCCTTTTTGGGGTATTTACGTAGCAGTCTGGTCCCTGAGCCAGGCCATCAGGGCCTCCGCCGCCGCCAGGTTGGTGGCGAGGGGCACCTGATGCACGTTGCAGACCCGCATGAGGGCCTGAACGTCGGGCTCGTGGGGCTTGGCGCTCAAGGGGTCCTGCAGGAAGATGACCGCCAGGACCCGCCCCTCGGCCACCCGGGCCCCGATCTGCTGGTCCCCGCCTAAAGGGCCGGAGAGGACCCTCTCCACGGGAAGCCCCGTGGCTTCCTGGACCCGGGCCCCCGTGGTGCCGGTGGCCAGGAGGGGGAAGCGGGCCAGGAGGTCTCGGTGCCTTTTGGCGAAGGCGGCCATCTCCTCCTTCTTGGCATCGTGGGCGATGAGGGCCAGGTACTTCACGGGCCCATTGTAAGCTTGGGGCATGGACTACGCGCCGGACCTGGCGTTTTTGGAGAGGCTTCTTTTGGCCACCGGGCCTTCCGGCTTTGAGGAGGAGGCGGCCCAGGTCTTCCTGGAAAAGGCCTCCACCTTCGCCGAGGCGGAGAAAGACCGCCACGGCAACGTCTACGCCCGCCTCAACTCCGGCAAAAGGCCCAAGGTCCTCCTCATGGGCCACCTGGACGAGATCGGGGTCATCGTGAGCCACGTGGAGGAAAAGGGCTTCCTGCGCTTGAGGCCCCTAGGGGGCTGGGACCCCCAGGTGCTGGTGGGCCAGCGCCTGCGCTTTCTGGGGAAGAAGGGGCCGGTCCTCGGGGTGGTGGGCAGGAAGGCCATCCACGTCCTGAAGGAGGAGGAGAGGAAAAAGGCCGTGGAGATGGCCGAGCTTTTCGCCGACATCGGGGCGGAAAGCCGGGAGGAGGCCCTGGCCTATCTGGAGGTGGGGGCGGTGGGGGTTCTGGACCAGGCCCCGGTGTGGCTTCTGGGGAAGCGCCTGGTCTCCAAGGCCCTGGACAACCGCCTGGGGGCCTTTGTGGTCCTCGAGGCCCTGCGCCTCCTCAAGGACCAGGCCCCCTGCGAGGTGGTGGCCGTGGGCACGGCCCAGGAGGAGATCGGGGCCTACGGGGCCAGGACCGCCGCCTTCCGGGAGGCCCCGGACCTGGCCCTGGTGGTGGACGTCCACCACGACAGCGCCACCCCCGGCATGGAAAAGGGCCTGGTGGGGGAGGCGGAGCTGGGCAAAGGGGTGGTGCTGGACGTGGGCCCCTTCGTGGACAAGGAGGTCCTGCGGGGGCTAAAGGCGGCGGCGGAAAGGGAGGGCATCCCCTACGTCCTCCACGCCCACGGGAGCCACTCCGGCACCGACGCCGACGAGGTGGCCAAGGTGCGGGAGGGCATCCCCACGGGGATCGTCTCCATCCCCCTTCGCTACATGCACTCCCCGGTGGAGATGGTGGACTTCGCCGACGTGGAGCGGGCGGTGCGCCTCCTGGCCGCCTTCGTGAGGGGGGTGTAGCCGTGCTCACCTTTAAGGAGGCCCAGAGGATGGTGGACGCCTGGATCGGGCAGTTTGCGGAGGGCTACTTCCCGCCCCTCCTCATGCTGGCCCGCCTCACCGAGGAGCTGGGGGAGGTGGCCCGGGTCCTGGCCCACCGCCACGGGAAGACCCCCAAGCCGGGCGAGGAAGAAGGGGACCTGGCCATGGAGCTGGCCGACCTCCTCTTCGTCCTCATCTCCCTGGCCAACCGGGAGGGCATTGACCTGGAGGAGGCTTTCCTAAAGGCCATGGAGAAGTACCGCAAGCGGGACAGCGCCCACTGGACCCCGAAGGAGTTGGAGTAATCCCTCTGGGGCCCACGGTGGCGGGCCTCTTCGCCGAGCGCTTGGGCAAAGGGGAAGGGGCCCTCTGGGCGGCCAGCACCCTTCTTCTCCTGGCCCTTTCCCCCGCCCTTCCCCAAAAGCGCTGAGGGGCCGCCCGCTTTGCCAACAAAGGCTCTTGGCACTTTCGGGGCCCCACGGCGGGGTATTCAAGTGCTCGCACTTCGGTTTCGCAACATGGAGTGCCCAAGTCGGGGCTGTGGAGGGGCTTTTCTGGGGCCCCCGCCGCGGCGAAAGCCGCGGTGGGGTACTCAGAAGCCGTAAAGGGCCCGGTACTTGGCCTCCAGGTACCTGAGGAAGGCTTGAGCGCCGGGGGGGCTTCCCGTCACCCTCTCCACCAGGGCCCGGGGGCGGAAGCGGCTCCCCTCGGCATGGATCCTGCGCCTGGTCCAGTCCAGGAAGGGGGCGAACTCCCCGCGGGCGAAGAGGGGCTCCAAGGGCCCAAGCTCCTCCTGGGCCTTGGCGAAGAACTGGGCGGCGTAGAGGTTGCCCAGGGTGTAGGTGGGGAAGTAGCCGAACATCCCCCCCGACCAGTGGACGTCCTGCATGACCCCGTCCTTGTAGTCCCTTGGGGCCACGCCCAGGTAGGCCCGGTACTTTTCCCGCCAGGCCTCGGGCAGGTCCTCGAGGAAAAGCTCCCCCCGGAAGAGGGCCAGCTCCAGCTCCAGGCGCACCAGGATGTGGAGGTTATAGGTAACCTCGTCGGCCTCCACCCGGATAAGGGAGGGCTCCACGGCGTTGACGGCGAAGTGGAAGTCCTCCAGGCGCACGTCGGCCAGACTGGAAAAGACCTCCTTGGCCCGGGGGAAGAAGCGCTCCCAGAAGCCCAAGGAGCGGCCCACCAGGTTCTCCCAGGTGCGGCTTTGGGACTCGTGGACCCCCAAGGAGGCGGCCTCCCCCCGGGGGGTGCCCCAGTGGGCCTCGGGCAGGCCCTGCTCGTAGAGGGCGTGGCCCATCTCGTGGAGGGTGCCGAAGATGCCGGCGTTGAAGAAGTCCTCATAGTAGCGGGTGGTGATGCGCACGTCCCCGGGGCCGATGGAGATCTCAAAGGGGTGGGCGGTGGGGTCCAGGCGGCCGGCCTCGAGGTCGTACCCGCAGGCCTGAAGGAGCTCTAAGGCGAAGGCCCTCTGGGCCTCCTTAGGGTAGTGGCGGTGGAGGACGCCGGTATCGGGCCTCCGCCCGCTTCCCAGGATGCGGTCCAGAAGACCCTTGAGGCCCGAGGAGAGCTCCCGGAAGAGGGGCTCGAGGTCCCTCGCCCTGGCCCCGGGCTCGTAGCCGTCCAGGAGGGCGTCGTAAAGCTCCCCGTAGGGGGGGTCCAGGGGGTCTGGCCCCACGGCCATGAGGATCTCCGCCTCCTCCTTGGCCAGGGCGAAAAGGCGCTTGAGGTAGGGCAGGAAGCCCTGCCAGTCGTCCTTGGGGCGCAGGGCCTCCCAGGCGGTCTCCCCCTCGCTCCTGGCCTGGGCCAGCTCCACGGCCAGCCTCTCGGGAATGGCCCGGGCCCTCTCGTAGGCCCGCCGCCAGGCCCGCACGTTGACGGCGGCGTCGGAAAGGGGGTCCTCCACCAGGGACGACCCCTCCACCTTCTCCAGCCACTCCCCGATCCTGGGGTCGGTGGCCCGCTCGTGGAGGAGGCGGGCCAGAGCGGCCATCTGCCGGGCCCGGTGCCCGTGCCCCTTTCTGGGGATCATGGTGCGCTGGTCCCAGGCGGCCAGGGCCCCTAAGGAGCCCAGGTAGGCGGTTTCCCTCTGGAACTCCAGCAGGTTCTGATAAGCGGCTTCCGGCGTCACGGGAGCATCATACTTCCAGCCTGGGAAAACCCGGTGAACGTCCCGGTACAATGCCCCCATGTGGCCCCTTTTCGCCCTGGTCCTGGGCCTGGCGATAGGCTCCTTCCTCAACGTGGTCATCCACCGCCTGCCCCGGGGAGAGTCCCTGGCCTACCCCCCCTCCCACTGCCCGGCCTGCGGCCACCCCCTGGGGCCTCTGGACCTGATCCCCGTCCTCTCCTACGTGGCCCTGAAGGGGCGGTGCCGCTACTGCCAAAGCCCCATAAGCCCCCGCTACCCCCTGGTGGAGGCCATCACCGGCTCCCTTTTCCTCCTGGCCGCCCTCTTCTACCCGCCTTCCCCCATGGCCTTTTTGGTCTTCGCCTTCCTCGCCTTTCTGGTGGCCCTCGCCTTCATTGACCTGGACACCTACGAGCTTCCCGATGCCCTCACCTACGGCCTCCTCTTCCTGGGCTTCGCCGCCTCCTACTTCCTCGCCTTCCCCCTCCCCTTCAGGGAGAGCCTGGACGGGGCCCTGATGGCGGCGGGGGGCCTGGGCCTGGTGGCCGGGTACGGGGGGCTTTTCCTGAGGCGCTTCCGGGAAGCCAGGCCCGAGGTCCCCGTGGGCCCCCACCAGGTGCACATGGCCGCCCTCTTGGGAGCCCTCCTGGGCCCCGGGGTGGGGATGGCCCTGGCCTTCCTCACCTGGGCCCTCTCGGCGAGAACGGGTAGGCCCGTGGTCCTCCCCGACCGGCTCACCCTCCCCCTCCTTCCCGTGGCCCTCCTCCTGGCCCCCGCCCTGGGCCTGGACCTTCTGGAAAGCCTGAAGGGAAGCCTCGTCGCCGCCGGGGGGCTCGCCCTGGCCGGGGGGCTTTACTGGGCCTTCCGACCCGCCCCGCCCGAAGAAGAGGAGGAGCCGGTCGCCATGGGGGGGAGGCCTGGCTGGAGCGGGAGGCCGAAGCCTTCCGGGGCGAGGGGAGGCCCGGGGAGGCGCTTGTGGAAGCCCTGAAGAAGGCCCGGGGAGAGGTCCCGGACTGGCCCTAGGGCCCTTTGGCCTCCTGGAGGACCCGCCTCGCCCCCCTGTAGGCCTTTTTGTAGAAGGGGGCATCCAGGCTCTCTATCACCACCCGGCTCCCGTAGCTACTGGCGTGGGCGAAGACCCCCCGGCCCAGGTAGAGGCCCACGTGGTCCACGTCCTTGCCCCCGAAGCTGAAGAAGACCAGGTCCCCGGGGCGCAGGGTGTCGGCCGCGGGCAGGGCGCGGTACTGATCCCGGCTGGTCCGGGGCAGGGCCACCCCGAGCTCGGCGTAGACCTGGGCCACGAAGGCGGAGCAGTCCAGGCTCAAGGGCGAGCCGGCCCCGTACTTGTAGGGCACGCCCAGGTAGCGGAGAACCGCCTTCACCAGGGGGCTTTCCGGGTCAAAGTCCTCGGCTTTGGGTTCCTGGGGAGGGGGTTCTTTGGGCGCCTCCTGGGGAGGGCCTTCCTGCGAAGAGGGGGCGGGAAGCTTCAGAACCTGGCCCACCTGGAGGTCCGGGGAGGTGAGGCCGTTCAGGCGCATGAGCTCCTCCACCGTGGTCCCGTACCTGCGGGCGATGGAGAAAAGCGTGTCCCCGGGGGCCACCTGGTGAACCCGCTCCCCCTGGGCCTTCTCGGGAAGCCTGAGCACCTGGCCCACCTGGATGAGGAAGCTCTCCAGGCCGTTTAGGCGCATGAGCTCTTCCACCGTGGTCCCGTACCTGCGGGCGATGGAGAAAAGCGTGTCCCCGGGGGCCACGGTGTGGGTGGGCTGGGCCAGGGCGAGGCCGAGGAAGAGGACCAGAACCGCCTTGCGCATGGGCCCATTCTAGCCGGGCGATAATGGGGCCATGAAGGTCCTCATCCTCACCGTGGGCACCACCCGGGAGCCCCTGGAGGTGGCCCTTTCCGAGCACGCCCCCGAGGGGGTGGTCTTCCTGGCCAGCCAAGCGAGCCACCCCGTGGCCGCGGAGCTTCTAAGGGACTACGGGGCCTCCTTCCGCCACCACACCCTTCTCCTGGAGGACGCGGAAAGCCTCCTCGAGGCCTACCAGAAGGCCCTCCTCGCCCTAAGGAAGGCCCTGGAGTGGGAGGCGAAGGCCATCGTGGCCGACCTCACCGGGGGCACCAAGCCCATGGCGGCGGGCCTCACCCTGGCCCTCACGGGGCGGGGGGTGGTCTTCAGCTACGTGGGCGGGGAACGGCGGGACCCAGAGACGGGCCGGGTCCTCTCCGGGCACGAAAGGCTCCGCCTCCTGGAGGACCCCACGGCCCGCTTCGGCCTCCGGGAGTGGGCGGGCTTCACCCGGGCCTGGAACGCCCTGAACCTGGGCATGGCCCTCTCTGAGTTGGAAAGCCTCCTAAGCCGCCCCCTCTCCCCCTCCGAGGCCCGCTTCTACCGGGCCATGCAGGGGGTGGTGGAGGGCCTCATGGAGTGGGACCGCTTCCGGCACCAGGAGGCCCTGAAGCGGCTCTCCGCCCACCTCCCCGTGGCCCTGGCCGTGGCCGAGGCCTGGGGGCACGGGGGCAAGGTGCGGGTCCTGAAGGGCCTGGAAGCCCTCCTTCCCCATCTGCAAAGCATCGTGGAGGCCGGGGAAAAGCCCACCTTCCCCCTCCTCCAGGACCTCCTGGCCAACGCCGAGCGCCGGGCCGCCTTGGGCCGCTTTGACGACGCCCTGGCCCGCCTCTACCGCGCCCTGGAGCTGGCCGTGGAGGCCGACCTCCAGGAGCGCCTGGGCTTCACCCCGAAAGACCCCAAGACCTGGCCCGAGAACTTCCCAGAAAGCCTTAGGGAGCGCATTCTGAAGCCCAGAGGCCTCATGGAGCTCCTCGAGGCGGCCTTTGACTTGGACCTGGCCTTTGG
>Ga0079997_112272_pt1 | contig 17028 bp, 12 predicted proteins | sample PerSpoCPS_CMetaG_FD_69200 | JGI IMG/M metagenome (GOLD analysis project Ga0079997, IMG submission 69200) | Archaeal communities from Yellowstone National Park, Wyoming, USA - Perpetual Spouter C (PS_C) MetaG (SPADES assembly) (version 2) | ecosystem: Environmental > Aquatic > Thermal springs >... | reverse complement strand
CCGTGATCCTGGACAATCTTGCGGAAGGATTGTCCCCTGAGGAAATCATCCGGGAATACCCGCCCTTAACGCTCGAAGATGTGAAAGCAGCCATCGCTTACGCCTCCGAATTAGTTCGCGAAGAAGAAATATCGCTTTTGAAGACTTGAAGGACTGCCTGGTCGTTGCGGAGGAAAGGCCAGGCACCTTGTCCTTACTTCTCAATGGGATGGTCTTTTGGATCCGATGAGGGGAAACATTTCCCTTAGCTCGTCGCCAGCGCAATCAATCCGGATAGAGCGCTGGGGAGTGAGGAGGCAGGAGCCAGGCGACCTCCAGCAATCGCGGATCCGAGTTGGATTTGACAACTCGCTTGTTCAAGAATATATATAGACTAAAGAGATGTCACCGGTATGCTGGAATCGGACGCCCCTGTTTTCGGGTCGGCAAGGCCCCGTTCGGCCTCGGGATGGAGGGATGTATAGCGGGAGGCGATCTATGAATGCCATTACCTCCTCATCTTTAGAGCTCTCCCCATCCGAACTGTTCACATTGGCCTCCTTGATGGGCGGGGAAATGCTCTTGGGAATCCCCGATCCCTTCCCCGGATGGCTGACCGAGGAAATCATGGAGGCAATGGAAGCCGCCCGCCAGAAAATGGCGGAAAGGGGGCTCTTGGCCCTCCTATCGGATGGCCGGATCATGATCGATTCGATCGTTGCCGCCCTGATCTGGCCCATCGTCACCCCTCAGGTGGTTCTCCTCCTGACCTGTGAAGCCCCCAACCGGCCTTCGCAACAAATCAGCTTCTATTACCGCTCACCCCTAATCGTGGCCGTGGAAGTTCACGGCGAGCGGTGGAACGTGTATCCTCTTCCTGATCGTGCCTCCCTCTCGGAACAGATTCGGAAAACATGGCAGCTCGGTGAGCAGCAAGGAGCCGACGCGGAACCTTTTTCCCTCCCAGAGGATGCCCTTCAGGCCGCTCTTCAGGCGCTGCCCTCTGAAGAGGAAGCATGCCGACTCCTTGAGGAAGCAGGGGTTCCCCCTGCAACGGCGCGGTCCGCTGCCCGCACGCTCATCACCCCCCGACAGAACGGCGCGCTGGTTGTCATCCGACGGCGCGCCGAGCTCTGGCAAACCGAAGGAATAGGAATTCTGGAGGGCGAAAACGGACTCTGGCTGTTGCGATCTCTGACCCGCCGGGGACATCCCTGGGTGGAATTCGCCCCATGCCCGGCCTCAGAGGTGATAGATGAAATAGATGCCATCCTGGATCGTTTCCTGCCACCGGAGGAGAGATGATCACATGGAGCGGATGATCGTAAGCGTCCGGCGGGGAAACGATGAGAGAGACTTAGAGGTTCCCTCTGGCATCACGGTTCAGATGTTGCTTCAGGAACTCGCTTTCGCTTTAGGCTGGGAAGATGGATGCAGCCTGGAAGCCCATCCTCCGGGGCGTCTCCTGCGACCGGAGGAAACCCTGGCACAGGCAGGCGTGCGAGATGGGACCAGGTTGATTCTGATCGCCGGGAAAAGCGGGAGCAGAGGGCCGATGGCGAGTCACCCCCAGTCCCGAGGTCCCCAGGACCAGCCACCGGATCAAGGCCCCTTGCGAGGCTGGCGCCCGCTGGGCGTGGATCCCCACTCTTCCACATCTTCTGACGAGACCACCTCTCCCCCCTCGGGAGGGTTTGTCTGGAAACAGGTGGATGAGGATTGAACGAGCCAGGAGCAAACAGAAAGGAGGTGATCCTATGACCTGACCTCTCAGACTTCTACCCCACAGATCCCATTCGATTTAACCGCTTTATCCGTCAATCTATTCACAGGAGGTGTCACATGGCTCGCATTCGGATCACGCCCGAGCAGGTGCGACAGGTGGCCGGCCAGTTCGCTCAGGCGGCCAGCCAGAGCCAGGATATGGTGACCCGCCTGACCAACGCGGTCAACTCGATGCAGCCGGAATGGGAAGGGATGACCTCCCAGCGCTTCTACAGCGACTTCCAGCAGTGGAGTCAGCAGATGACCCGGTTCGTGGAACTTTTGAACAGCATCAGCCGGCAGCTGAACCAGATCGCAGACCGCTTCGCTGCCGCTGACCAGCAGTGATCGCGGAGGGAGGGCCTGCGGGCCGGGCAGGCCCTCCCAACCTTCCCTCCTAACCGATGCGAATTCGCGTCGTCCCGGATGGATTGCGCGCACTGGCCACCCGGTGGCGGGAAATGGCACGCGGGCTGGATGAGACGCACCGCGTGGTTCAACACGCCTGGGAGAGTCTGGATTGGGAAGTCCGTCAAGCCGGCGCCCTGGAAGCCCAGGTTGTTCAGGCGCGTTGGATGGCGCTGGCCCTGATGGAGGAAGCGGAGCGGCTGGCGCGATTCCTGGAGGAACGGGCTGCCGCCTTTGAACAGGCCGACGCCGAGGGAACGGCCCGGCTATCTCAGGCCTTTCATCAATGGCGAGCGTCCATCGGTAACGCCGGGGCCCTGTGGCAACAACCCCGATGGACCTTTCCGGCCGCGCGGATTGAGGCCTGCCTGCGGCTGGGGGCCATCATCGCGGGCCGAGTCCCTCCTGTGCTCCCGGTATGGATTGAGCTTCAGGAACAAGGAGGCTTGCCGCGTAGCAGGTTGGGCGTCCGGCTGAACCGGGCTCCCCTGATGGGAATGCTGAAAGACACGGGGGATGCTCTACAGGCGCATTCCTGGCTGGATCGGGTCCAGCATGCTGCCGATGCATGGGCCGAAGCGCTCCGACGGTATGGGGCAGAAGCCCCTCAAACCCAGGACGCATACGGAGCCTATATGCGGGCCCTCATTTTCAATGCGCCTTTTTGGGAACCAGGTCCGGAGCCTTGACGGTTCTCCTGAAAATTCTGAGGCGAAGGAACCCTGTGGAGTGAGGGGATGGTTTTTTCTCCCAATCCCCGTGACGAACTGATCATTGACGGCGTCGCCTATCGCATCGCCGAACACCCCACCGCCCCCGGCTTCCCCTACGGCCAGGAAGGACGGGCCGGCATCGTCTACTGCCTGCAAAACCCCGCCACCGCCAGCAAGACCGCCCTCAAAGTCTTCAAACCCCGTTTCCGCACCCCCGCCCTCGTCTCGCAAGCCGAAAAACTGGCCGCCTTCGCCGCCCTCCCCGGCCTGCGCGCCTGCCGCCGCACGGTGCTCACCCCCTTCCGCCACGCCGACCTCCTCCGCCAGCACCCCGACCTCACCTACGCCGTGCTCATGCCCTGGATCCAAGGCCCCACCTGGTTCGACATCCTGATGGACCGAAAACCCCTCTCCCCGGAGACCTCCCTGGCCCTGGCCCACTCCTTGACCCAGGTGCTGGCCCGGATGGAGGAACAGGGCATCGCCCACTGCGACCTCTCCGCCCCCAATGTGATGCTCCCCCTCCTGGCCGGAGGCGCCGGCGTGGAACTGGTGGACCTGGAGGGCCTCTACGCCCCAGGAATGCCCCGACCCCAGGAACTCTCCAGCGGCTCGGCGGGATACGCCCACCCCCAGGCCGCCAGTGGGCTCTGGAGCCCGGAGGCCGACCGCTTCGCCGGGGCAGTTCTCCTGGCCGAGATGCTGGGCTGGTGCGACCCCCAGGTCGTGCAGGCCGCCTGGGGGGAGAGCTACTTCGACCCGGCGGAGATGCAGCAGCAGACACCCCGCTACCGCACGCTGGTGACCGCCCTGGAGCGACGCTGGGGAAGCGCTGTCGCCGCCCTCTTCGAACGGGCCTGGCGCAGCGACACCCTGGCCGACTGCCCCACCTTCGGCGAATGGCTCGTCGCCTTGCCGGAACAGCCCCCTATAGGGATAACCCGGGTGGTTGCCTCGCCGGAGCCAAGGAAAGAGGAGCGGTTCGCTGCCCTCACCGCCGTGGAGGCCGCTGCCGAAATCCGCGCCCTGATGCAGGCGGCGCGGCGGATGGAAGATAAAGGCGGCCCGGAAAGCGCCCTGGAACTCTACCGCCAGGCGCTGGGGCTGGCGCAGGCCCACCCCTCCCTGCGTTCCCTGGCGCTGGAGATCGAGCGGATCATTCAGGATGCGAAGAAACAGCATGAGGCGGAGGAGACCCGGCGCAAGGCAGAGGAACAGGCGGGGCGAAAAGCAGAGGAGGAAACCTGGCGCAGGGCGAAAGAGCAGGCCCGTTGGGAATGGGAGGGACAGGTTCGGCGCGCGGAGGAAGAACGCCATCGCAAACACCGCACACCGATCTGGGCGTTGGGCGGGCTGGCCCTCCTGCTGGCCCTCCTCCTGCTGACGCTGGGTGGCTTGTGGATCCTGGGGCGAATGCAGCGCATCCCCGGGCCTGTGGCCGCCATCTCCCCCGAAAACGCCGACCGGGTTGCGCAACTGGCCCGCTGGGGCAGAGGCAAAATCCGCCAGGCGGCCTTCTCGCCGGATGGCCGTCTGCTGGCTGTGGCCTCCTCCCTGGGCATCTCCATCTATGATGCCGGAACGCTGGAGGAGGTGCGCTCTATCGAGACCGAGGCCTGGGTGCGGAGCATCGCCTTCTCCCCGGACGGACGGACCCTGGCCTCCGAGGCCGGGGATAACATCGTGCGGCTGTGGCAGGTCTCCCGGGGAGCGCCCCCCCGCGCCCTGAGCGGGCATGCCGCCTGGGTGAACAGCGTGGCCTTCTCCCCCGATGGACAAACCCTAGCCTCGGGATCGGACGACCATACCGTGCGACTATGGCGAGCCTCGGACGGAGCGCTCCTGCGCACCCTCGAAGGACACTCCGCCCCGGTGCGAAGCGTGGCCTTCTCGCCGGATGGCCGCCTCCTGGCCTCGGGATCGGACGACCATACCGTGCGACTGTGGCGAGCCTCGGATGGAGCGCTCCTGCGCACCCTCGAAGGACACTCCGCCCCGGTGCGAAGCGTGGCCTTCTCGCCGGATGGCCGCCTCCTGGCCTCGGGATCGGACGACCATACCGTGCGACTGTGGCGAGCCTCGGACGGAGCGCTCCTGCGCACCCTCGAAGGACATTCCGCCCCGGTATGGAGCGTGGCCTTCTCGCCGGATGGCCGCCTCCTGGCCTCGGGATCGGATGACGGCACGGTACGGCTGTGGGGGGTGAAGCCATAAATGCGCCATCCATCAGAAAGAGGAGGTTCCGATGCGGATCCTCGTTCAGCCCGAACAATTGCGCCAGAACGCCCGAATCCTGCGTCAGGGGAGCGAGTTCTGGCGGGCGCAGGCCGCGCGCCTGCGCTCCCTCCTGGCCGGGCTCGATTGGGAGATTCGCCAGAAAGCGAACGTGGATGCCCAGGTCCAGGAGGCCGTCCGGCTGGCGGAACTCTTGGCGGCCCGCAACGAAGCGAGCGCCGCGTTCCTGGAAGCCGCCGCGGCCCGCTTTGAGCAGGCCGAGGCGGAGGGCGTGCAGGCATTGGCAACCGTCCTGAGCGCCTCCGTCATGAAGGCCGTCTTCGTCCCCCTGGCCGCCCGGTTACCGGGCGCCGCCGGCTCCCTCTGGCGCCTGGGGACGCTTTTCAGCGGCCGCGTCCTGCCCTCCACCCGCCTGCTCCCCATCGGAAGCCAGCCGGCAATCCCCAAAGGGACCCTGGCCCGGATCGTCCGCTCCGGCCTGAAAAAGGCCCAACAGAAATCCGCTCCCCGCTCCGGCCGGGTCGTCCAGCGCATCGAGGTGGGGGCCCCTAAAAGCCAGGCTGGGGCTCCTGGCATCCCCCTCCCCTTGTCTGTTGAAGAGGCGCGAAAGAAACTGAAAGATGACCCGAACATGGCTCATATGTGGCGCCAAATTGAGGCCCCTATCCGGAGCGCGCCGGGTCAGCGAAGCCCGGAATTATATCGAGCGGTGATAGACCAGTTCGATGTGGAGCACAGCCATCCCGGACGGTATCGCCCCAGCCGCCGATATCCGGACACCCGCTGCAACATCTTCGCGGGAGACGTGATGCGAGCCATGGGCGCCCCGCTGCCGACGAAGGGAGAGCTACACGGGAGGAACGATCCGATGACCGCCAACGCGCGAGACATCTATGATGCGCTCCGCAATGGCTGGGGAGGATGGAGGCGAATCGACGTCCGCGACCCCGACGGCCTGCAGCGCCTGCTGGAGCATCTCCGGCAAGGGAAGCCCGCCGTGGCGTCGGACCCCGGCCACATCGCCGTGCTCCGTCCGGATCAGCCTGCTCAAATTCGTAGTCCGGCGGACCTGCGCATCGCTCAGGCGGGCGCCCGCAACGCGAACGACATCTCCCTCCGCGAGGCCGGCTACGGCCGTGTTTTCAAGCCGGAGTTTTTTATCCACGAATGACACGGGAGGGAACGCATGCCCCGGATTCAGGTTGTCCCCGAACATCTGGAAGGCTTAAGCGCCCAGATGTCCCGGGCAGCCGGTCAGCTGCGCGACCTGGAAGGCCGGCTGGGCCGCGCTCTGGGCGGGCTGGACTGGCAGGTCCGCCGGCAGGCCAACGTGGAGGGGCAGGTCCACGCCGCGCGACGCCAGGCGCTGGCCCTGGCCGACGAGGCCGAGCGCCTGGCGCGCTTCCTCACCGACCGCGCCGCCGCCTTCCGCCAGGCGGATGCGCAGGGGGCTGAGTCGCTGGGAGCGGCAACGCAGGCTTATCTAAGGTCCATCCCTCCGCTCCCAACCTCTGCATCCACCCCCATCCAGGAAGAAGTAGAAGCGGTCCCGTCTCTGCTCCAATTTGGAGATCCCCTCGCTACAGCTGAGCGAATTTCCCAAGCAGCCGACTGGAGCGTTTCTCTTTTTCTTCTATATCTTGTCTCACGCATGAAGATAGATGAGCGGGGAATCGTCCATGTTTTCGGCCCGCAATGGGTGAAAGAATGGGTTGGGTTCTCGGCACACCTCACCCGAATTCGGCCGGAGCATCTCGCCCACCACTGGCTGCGTGAGGAACTCCGGTTAAGTTTCAGCCCGCTGGCGAACCTGCAGACTGCGGTGGGGTTGCTCCCGATCCTCATCGAGGACTACCGCGCCTACTCCGGGCAGGGAAGGGCGGCTGTGGTGAGCGCCATCCTGGTAGATGGCGCGATTTCGATTGTCACCGACAAGGTGTTCCGGTTCGGCGGCGCAGCCCTGGGCACGTTGCTCACCCCTGTCCTTGGCCCGCTGGGGCCCGCCGCCGGATATATCGCCGGGGGTATGGTCGCTTCTTACGTGGAGGACTGGCTGCGCCAGACCTCCGCCGCAGGGGCTTTGAGAAACGCCGTTCGTGAAAGCATTGAACAGATCGATCAGTGGGTGACGAACTTATCACAGAGCGCCCTAACGCCACAACCAAGCTTCTGATATGGATGGAGGCCATGATGAGCCAGGAGTTTTTGCTCAGTGTGGAAGAGTTCGGGCTGGGATTGCTCCTCATCGGGGAGACAGCCATGCTCCGGGCATGGCTGGAGACACATGGGATCGAGTGGAAAGAAAACGTGGTCCGTGAGCGATTCTCGGCAGCTGCCCACAGCTTGGTTGCCCGAAATCTGGCCCGCCTGGGGAGGGCTGGCTCGCTGATCCTCGATGAATCCCTGGGCCAAACGCTGCAGGACGCCGCCCATCCCGATTACAGTCTGAGCTTCGCCCGCGTGATGGAGGGCAAAGAGGAACGTTGGGTTTTTCACGTGAAGGAAGACCGAATCGTCCTGCAGCACGTCCACCAGGGAGCCGGGTATCGCCTGGAACGGATGTCCTTTTCCCTGGAAGTCCTTCAGGCCAAGGCGGCCGCCTTCTTCCGCATCTCTCCTTCCTTCGCCGTTCATGAATGCGGCGAACTTCCCCTGGAAGAATTCGAGCGCCTTTCGGAGGCAACCGATCTCCCGGCCTCTCTGCGCCGGGAATTATTGGAGGACCGCGAGGCGGAAGTCTTCCGTGGCAGCCTCGCTCGCATCGACTATACTGAACACGGTCCGGTCTCGGATTACGGCTGTCTGGCGCTGGGCGGTCCCCAGCGCACCTGGCTGTTTCGCCTGCTACCGGTCGAAAGACGGATTCGCATCTGCCCCAGCTCCCCTGAAGGATTGAGAGAGGAGTTGCTCTTGTTGATGGAACGGAGGTATCGCTGATGTCCTTTCGTCCCAACGCCCATGACGAACTGATCATTGACGGCATCGCCTACCGTATCGCCGAGCACCCGGCCGCCCCCGGCTTCCCCTACGGCCAGGAAGGACGGGCCGGCATCGTCTACTGCCTGCAAAACCCCGCCACCGGCAACAAGGCCGCCCTCAAAGTCTTCAAACCCCGCTTCCGCACCCCCGCCCTCGTCTCCCAGGCCGAGAAACTGGCCGCCTTCGCCGACCTGCCCGGCCTGACCGTCTGCCGCCGCACCGTGCTGACCCCCCAGCGCCACGCCGACCTCCTCCGCCGCGAACCCGACCTGACCTACGCCGTCCTCATGCCCTGGATCGAAGGCCCCACCTGGGTGGAAGTGATGCTCGAAAAGCGTCCGCTCACCCCGCAGCAGGCCCTTGACCTGGCGCGCGCCTTCGCCGACCTCCTCTCCCGCATGGAACAGAACGGCATCGCCCACTGCGACCTCTCCGGCCCCAACGTCCTCCTGCCCATGCTGGCAGGACAGACGGCAGACCGCCGACCGCAGACCGCCTACAGCCCATCGTCCACCGTCGAATTGGTGGACGTGGAGGGCCTCTACGCCCCCGGCCTGCCGCGCCCGGAGGCCCTGCCGAGCGGCTCCTCGGGCTACGCCCACCGCACCGCCCGCGAGGGCCTGTGGGGTCCGACTGCCGACCGCTTCGCCGGGGCCGTGTTGCTGGCCGAAATGCTCGGCTGGGGCGATGAATCCGTGCGCGAGGCCTGCTACGGCGAGACCTACTTCGACCCGGCCGAGATGCCGGCGCAGGGTGGCCCCAACCCGCCGCGCTACCGCACATTGCTCTCCGCCCTGGCGCGTCACTACGGCCAGCCTGTCGCCGACCTGTTCGAGCGCGCCTGGACGAGCGAAACCCTGGCCGACTGCCCCACCTTCGGCGAGTGGCTGGTGGCGCTGCCAGAGCACCCCGTAGGACGGACTTTCAGTCCGTCCGCCTCTGCAACAGAGAGCACTGCCGGGGAGGAAACAACCTCTGTGCAAGATAACGCCGTCATCGAATCCACCGCCGAAATCCGCGCCTTCATGCAGGCGGCGCGGCGCATGGAAGACAAAGGCAACCTGGAGAATGCCCTGGAACTCTACCGCCAGGCGCTGGAACTGGCCCAGTCCGACCCCTCCCTGCGCTCCCTGGCGCGGGAGATCGAACTGACCGTGCAGGATGTGGAAAAGCGCGTTGCGGCGCAGCCCTCCCGCCCGCAGCCCGCCGTCGAAATACCCGCCCCGCCATCTGTCTCCCCTCTCTCTCTGGGAGAGGAGCCGGAGTTGAGGGAACAACCCCGCCGCACAAGTCCTTGGGGATGGGTTGTCGCTGGCCTGATGATTTTTGCCATGCTCGCCGCCATTGTGTATGTCGTAAACCTGCAACAACAGCTGGTCACGCAGGCCATAGCAACGGCACAGGCTGCGCAGGCCACGGCCACCGCGCAGGCCCAGGCAGGGCGCATCGCCTTTGCCTCCAAGCGCGATGGCAACTGGGAGATCTACGTCATGAACGCCGATGGCAGCGGGCAGACAAACCTGACCAACAACCCGGCCGAGGGTTGGAGGCCGGCCTGGTCGCCGGATGGGAGGCACATCGCCTTCACCTCCTACCGCGATGGCAACGGGGAGATCTACGTCATGAACGCCGATGGCAGCGGGCAGACAAACCTGACCAACAACCCGGCCGAGGATGGGATTCCGGCCTGGTCGCCGGCGCCGTGAGCCAAAGGAGGTGAACCTTGGCGCCCCTCTACCACCGCTCTCCCCGCACCTACCTCGCCCCGCCGACGGCGGAACTGGAACTCCAGCCGCCGCCGGGCAAACCCGCCCGCCCCACTTCCTCGCTGATGGCAGTGCTGGTGCCGCTCAGCTTCACCCTGCTCGGCCTGGGGCTGAGCATCGCCTTCGCGGCCACCCACGCCGCATTCCTGCTGTTCTCCCTGCCGATGGTGTTCGGCTCCGGCTTATGGAGCGTCATCAGCTACTTCAACGAACAAAACAAATACAAGGCCAGCATCGCCCAGCGCGACCGGACCTACCGCGCCTACCTGGCCCAGCAGCGTCAGCAAGCCGAGGCGCTGGCGAACGAGCAGCGCCGCGCCCTGCTCGACCCGCACCCCGACCCCAACGAGTGCCTGCGCCGCGCCGGCGCCGGAACGGGACGCCCCTCGCCCCGCCTGTGGGAGCGCTCCTCCGGCCTGGAGCGCCCGCGCGACCCCGATTTCCTCCACCTGCGCCTGGGGTTGGGCGCTCTGCCGGCCACCTTCCAACTCAAGCCGCCCTCCTCCCGCCCGCCCGTCGGCGAGGCCGATGACCTCTATGACGAGGCCGTGCGCCTGGTGGACGACTTTCGCCAGGTGGATGGCGTCCCCATCGTCCTGCCGCTGGCCCAGGCCGGCGCGGCCGGGCTGAGCGGCCCCCCCGCCGCCGTCCGCGAGACCGCCCGCGCCCTGCTGCTGCAACTGGCAACGCATCACGCCCCCAGCGAGGTCAAACTGGTTGCCCTGCTGCCCGCCCACGAGGTGGACGAATGGGCCTGGATCCGCTGGCTGCCGCACGTCTGGGATGACGAGCGCAAGCGCCGCTATATCGCCGCCTCGCCCGACGAGGCCCGCGCCCTGCTCGCCGAACTATTCGCCGGCCTGCAAAAGCGCGCCCTCAACCGCCCCGCCGGCGACGCCCCGCCCGAATACCCCCAGAACTTCGTCTTCCTCTTCGCCGACCCGGGCCTCTTCCGCGGCCAGGATGCCTCCGTCGTCGGCCCGCTGCTCCACCTGCTGCTCACCCAGGGAGCCGCCATCGGCGCCTACAGCATCTTCCTGGCCGACCGCCCCGAAACGTTGCCCGCCGGCTGCCGCGCCCTGGTGGAATGCGGCGGGGGCGGACGCCTGCGCCTGATCGGCCCGCCCACGCAGGATTTCGTCTTCCGCCCCGACCGCGTCAACCTGGCCCAGGCGGACCTCTTCGCCCGCGCCCTGGCCCCGATCCGCCTCAAGGCCCCGGCCACCATCGCCGACCTGCCCGCCAGCGTTCCGCTGACTGCCCTGCTGAAAACGCCCCGCCTGGAGGACTTCCCCGTCCGCGACCTGTGGGAAAAGCGCGATTCGCATCAGTCGCTGGAGGTCCCGCTCGGCATCGAGGCCGGCGGCGGGGTGACCATGCTCAACTTCCAGGACACCGCCACCGGCGGCGACGGCTCCCACGCCATGGTCGGCGGCACCACCGGCACCGGCAAGACCCGCTTCCTGCAGACCCTCATCACCCTGCTGGCCGCCCATCATCACCCCCACGACCTGAACTTCATCCTGATCGACTACAAGGGCGGCGACCTGCTCCAGGGGCTGGAGGCCCTGCCCCATGTCGTGGGGACGCTCGCCAACCTGGAGAAGGCCGATACCCAGGCCGTGCTGGTGGAGCGCCTCTTCGTCTGCCTGGAGGCCGAACTGCGGCGGCGGCGCAACCTGCTCGGCGGGCGCAACATCAACCAGTATCAGCGCGACTTCCTCCAGGGGCGCGCCTCCGAGCCGCTCCCCCATCTCTTCGTCATCATTGACGAATTCGCCGAGATGATCCGCAACAGCCCTGACAAGGCCGCCATGACCAAACGCCTGCTCAGCATCGGCGCCACCGGGCGCAGCCTGGGCGTCCACCTCGTCCTGGCCACGCAGGACCCCTCCGGCGTGGTCACCGATGAACTGCGCAATAACATCAACATCCGCATATGCCTGCGCATGGGATCGCGCCAGGCGAGCATGGACATCCTGCGTCGGCCCGACGCCTACGAGAACATCAGCAGCAGCCAGGTCGGGCGCGCCTACCTGCAGGTGGGCAACAACGATCGCTTCGTCGCCTTCCAGGTGGCCTGGGGCGGCGACCGCTACGCTCGGGGACAGGCCGCCCCTCACGCCGACATCTCCATCGTGGAGCTGGACGGAACCCGCAAGCCCCTGCGGAGCTTCCGTCCCCTCCAGGTAGGGGAAGAGACGCAGATGAGCGCGCTGGTCCGCCTCATCCGGGAGACCGCGGACGCGATGGGGCTGCAGCCGCTGCGAAGCCCCCTCTCCCCGCCCCTGCGCCCCATGGTGTTCCTGGACGAACTGCGGCAGGGGGAGATGGGCTGGAACGGGTCCGGATGGGACGCCCGGCCGGGCGCTCCCTGGCTGGCCCCCATCATCGGCCAGATGGACGACCCGGCCAGCCAGGCCCAGGACCCCCTCCGTCTGCCGCTGGGCGCGGAAGGGCACTTCGTCCTCTTCGGCGAGCCGGGAAGCGGGAAAACGACCTTCATCCAGACCTTGGTCACCTCCCTGGCCCTTTCCCATCCTCCAGACCAGGTCCACATCTACCTGGTGGATTTCGGCGGCCAGCGCCTGCTCTCCCTGAAGGGCTTTCCGCACGTGGGGGACGTCTTCCTGGGGGAGGAGATCGAGCGCCTCCGGCGATTCTTCCGGTATCTGGACCGGGAATTGCAGACCCGAAGGGGGGAGTTCGCCCGGGCAGGGGCTTCCACCCTCCAGGACTATCGCGCCCTCTCCGGGAAACCGGTGCCATCCATCGTGACCATCCTCAGGGACTACGCCGCTTTCCGGAAGGCCTGCCAGGACCAGAACCTGGACCTGGATGACCTCCTAATGGACCTGGTCCGGAACGGCGGTCCCTACGGCCTCCACTTTGTCCTGACGATGAACAACCCCACGGAACTCCGCCCCCAGCTGGCGGGGAACATCTCGCTGGCCGCGACCTACCACCTGGCGACCCGCGACTACAGCATGGCCGTAGGTCCCACCGGAGGATTGGAGCCCCCGCCCCTGCCGGGCCGGGGCCTCTTCAAGGGCCCGCCGCTTCTGGAGTTCCAGACCGCGCTCCCGGTTCAGGGCCACACGGACGTGGAACGGACACAGGCCCTCAAATCCCTGATGGCGGCGATGGACCGGGCCTGGTCGGGAGGACGCCCCCGCTCCTTCCCGCCGGTCCCGGCCGTCATCGGGTTGAGCCAGCTCCTCGCTCCGGCGGATCGGTGGCCGGAACCCGCGCCCGCCGGGCTGGCGGCCTCCTTCTGCATCAACCTGGAGGACCCGGACCAGCCGTTCGCCGTGGATCTTCGGGATGGCCCCTACTTCCTGGTGGCCGGAACGCCCCAATCGGGCAAAACGACCCTCCTCCAGTCCTGGGTTCTGGCGCTGGCCGACCGGCACCCGCCGGAGCGCCTGCTGCTCTACCTGGTGGACTTTCGCCAGAGCGGACTGCTGGGGCTCAGCGACCTCCCCCACGTGCGGGCGCCGATTGGGGATATCCAGGGGCGCAAAACCCAGGAGCGGAAGACCGGCTATATCTCCGACGGGGAACGTTTCGCCCAGGCCCTGGCTGAGATCGAGACGGCTCTCCAGCAGCGGCAGGCGGCCCTGAACGAGGCCCGCCAGAAAGACCCCGGCGCGTTCCGCCTCCAGGCGTGGCTGGACGCCAGGCCCACGCTTCTGATGGTGATCGATGACTTTGAGATGGTGGATCCGGAGCTCCCGCCGGACGCGAAGGACCTCCTGAACAGCGGGCTGAGGAGGTGGCGCGAGCTGGGCTTCGCGATGATCGTAGCCGGGTCTACATCCGATATGGAAAACGCATGGGGATGGATTGCCCAGTTGCGGAACGCTCCGGTAGGATTCCAGATGGGCTCTGCGGCTCACAATCAGGTGTTCCGAATCAACCTTCCGGTGGACAACCCGTCCCGTCCGCTTCCTCCCGGCGATGCCTTCTTCATCCGCCGGGGCCAGGCCATGCGGGTTCGGATCGCAGATCCACAGGTGGGCCCGGTGCCGTTGGCGGAGTGGGTCCGCAAAATCCGGCAGCGGTGAGAGAGGAGAGATATGCCCTTCCAGCCCAACGTCCACGACCAACTGACCATTGACGGCGTCACCTACCGCATCGCCGAGCACCCCGCCGCCCCCCGTATCCCCTACGGCCAGGAAGGACGGGCCGGCATCGTGTATTGCCTGGAACCCTCCCCCTCTCCCGCAGGGCGGGAGAGGGGGCCGGAGGGTGAGGGCAGTAAAGCCGCCCTCAAAGTCTTCAAGCCCCGCTTCCGCCTCCCCTTCCTGGTCGCCCAGGCCGACCGGATGGCCCCCCTTGCCGCCCTCCCCGGCCTGCGCGCCTGCCGCCGCACCGTCCTCACCCCCTCCCGCCACGCCGACCTCCTCCGCCAGTACCCTGACCTCACCTACGCCGTCCTGATGCCCTGGATTGAAGGCCCCACCTGGTTTGACGTCCTGATGGACCGAAAACCCCTGCCCCCCGAGACCTCCCTGGCCCTGGCCCGCTCTCTGGCCGGGGTGCTGATGCGGATGGAGGAGCAGGGCATCGCCCATTGCGACCTCTCCGCCCCCAACGTGATGCTCCCCCTTCTGGCCGGGGGCACAGGGGTGGAACTGGTGGACCTGGAGGGCCTCTACGCTCCGGGAATGACCCGGCCCCAGGAACTCTCCAGCGGCTCGGCGGGGTATGCCCACCGTCAGGCCACGGGTGGGCTGTGGGGCCCGGAGGCCGACCGCTTCGCCGGGGCAGTTCTCCTGGCGGAGATGCTGGGCTGGTGCGACCCGCAGGTCGTGCAGGCCGCCTGGGAGGAGAGTTACTTTGCCCCGGCGGAGATGCAGCAGGCAAACAGCCGGTATCGCGCGCTGGTGGAAGCACTGGAGCGGCACTGGGGGAGCCATGTCGCGCGCCTCTTTGAGCGGGCCTGGCGGAGCGACACCCTGGCCGATTGCCCCACCTTCGGCGAATGGCTCGTCGCCTTGCCGGAACAGCCCATCACACAGGCTTTCAGCCTGTCCACCCCGGCCGCAGAACCCACCCCCGGGGAACGGACAACCTCCCCGCGGGATAGCGCCGCCGTGGACGCCACCGCTGAAATCCGCGCCTTCATGCAGGTTGGTCGCCGGCTTGAAGAGCAGGGCAACGATCAGGCTGCGCTGGAAGCCTATCGCCAGGCGCTGGAACTGGCCCGGGCCGACCCCGCCTTGCGCTCCCTGGCGCGGGAGATCGAACGGACCATCCAGGATATCGAAAGACGAGCCGCCTACGACGCTCAACTCCCGGAACCTCTTGCTCGACCGGAGAAGAGGCGGAGCGAAGATAGAGCGCAAGCGAGCGCACAGGCGGTCGAACAGGCTCGCAACGCCCTGAGGCTCGGCCAGTTCCGGGATGCAATGGCCTGGGCTCAGGAGGCCATCCGGCTGTTCCCGCAGCGGGAGGAGGCCTATGCGCTCTACGAGCAGGCCCGGCAGGGACTGGCTGCTCAGCGCGCCCGCCGGCGCCGGATGGTGTGGATCGGAGCGGGCGCTGCCGCCCTCCTGGCCGTTGTGCTGCTGGCGGGCTTCCTGATCTGGGGGGCCGCCACCGGCGAGGGGCCGATGGGCGCGCTCTTCTGGACCCCTACCCTGACCCCCGCCCCCACCGCCACGCCGACGGCGACCCTCCCGCCGACCCGCACGCCCATCCCCACTTTCACCTCCACGCCGGCGGCAATCCTCACTGCTACGCCCCTGCCCACCCGGACGCCGCGGCCCACCCCACGGCCCACCCGTACGCCGCCGCCGACGGAGACCCCGCCACCTCCGCCGCCGCCACCTCCGCCACCGCCGACGGAGACCCCGCCACCTCCGCCGCCGCCAGAGCCGCCGCCAGAGCCGCCGCCAGGGCCTTGAATATAGGAGTTACGCAGTTGGCTGGAGGACATAGCGGGGATGAGCCAAGTAACGGCGGATGGCCTCCCGGAGGATGGCCGCCTGGGCCTCATCCCCACTCACCCCTGTCCGCAACCGATACGCCTCCAGCCGCAAAAAGGCCCGCAAGGCCAACAGCAAATGACGCAGAATGAAGACGGCTTTGCGCACCTGCGCCCGCTCCACCCCACAACATTGCTTCAGCCCTCGATGATAGACTTCAATCCCCCATCCTTTTCTCTCCAACTCCTGTCGTTTCTCCTCTGTCATCTTCAAGTCATTGGTCGCCCAGTATTCCGCGTCCCCGTTTTGGGAAACCGTCCGAAATACCCGGACGAGCCCAAAGCCCTTCCGATGCACCACCCGCCCCTCCGGCGGGATTTCCACCTCCCGAATCGGCCGATTCCCCTGCCGATCCGGATTCACCCGACGATGGCGCTTCAGCCGGGTCAGGAAAAACCCGCCGAAGGGGGCAATGCGCTTCAAATTCTTCAAAGACGCATACCCGCTGTCCATCCGCACATCCTCGGGCGTAAAACCCCGCTCCCGGGCTTTCCGCAGCATCTCTTGAAAGGGCTCGTTTTGGGTCTTCCCGCCCTGGGGCTGGTCCTCCACCCGAACGTCCCAGGGAAGGAGGGCCTTCCCCTCCGTCCAGAGCAAGGTCCAAAGCGCAATCCCTTGGACCACCCGCGGATGCTGGCTGCTCCAATGATCCGTCACCCGATCCATCTTCTGGGCATCGGGCTTGTCCAACGTCGTATCATCCAGGACCAGAAGCCCCTTCCCCACGTCCACGAAGGCCTTCGCTTCCTGCCCCAACGCCTCCGTGTCGGGAGGCGGTCGTTGAAGCAGGCGGGTGAAGGCAGCGTGGGCGGGGGCCCTCTCCCCTTCCGGCGCACAGCGGGCCGCCTCCGTGCCGGTGAAAACCTTCTGGGCCGCGATCAGGAAGTGAATGTAGTCCAGGTCCTCCCACCGGGGTGGATTCATCGGCCTGGCCTCCTCGGGCCGGAGGGGGGTTCGACCGGCGATCATGATAGCACGGAGAAGGAAGGCATGGCTAACTGCGTAACTCCTAATGATGATAACCCATCCGTCGCATGGGGAGAAGGACGGATCCAACTGCGTAACTCCTATTACAATAAGAAGCCGGCAGGGGCTTCGGATCGGATCGGGAGGACGTGGCATGGGATCCCTGGTGGTGCTGGTGGATGGACATTCTCTGGCTTACCGGGCGTATTACGCCCTGTTGCGGCA
>Ga0079997_120897_pt1 | contig 17044 bp, 9 predicted proteins | sample PerSpoCPS_CMetaG_FD_69200 | JGI IMG/M metagenome (GOLD analysis project Ga0079997, IMG submission 69200) | Archaeal communities from Yellowstone National Park, Wyoming, USA - Perpetual Spouter C (PS_C) MetaG (SPADES assembly) (version 2) | ecosystem: Environmental > Aquatic > Thermal springs >... | reverse complement strand
GCGGTCGGCGCGGGAGTCGGGGTGGACGTGGCCGTGGCCGTTGGGGACGGCGTCGGCGTCATCGTCGCCGTCGGCGACGGGGTCGAGGTGGGCACGGCCGTCGGAGACGGCGACGGCGTCCAGGTGGCCGTGAGGGGCACAAGGGTGAGCCCGGGAGGCGTGATCGGCGGAGCCTTGCACGCGCCGAGGACCCCCAGAAACACCAGCCACACTCCGAAACGAAGCGCACGCGCGATGGACATCGGACCCCTCCTTTCAGCTGGACTTTAGACAAAAATCCTCCTAACCCGGTGACAGGGATCACTCCCACGACTGAAGGAACGCTTGGGTTTGTTCCCGACCCCACCTGATCTGGAAGACGGCCACCAGGACATCCGCCGCTGCGGCCCTGCGGTCAAGGCGCTCTACTCATGAGACGCCCGAAGCCCGGGGGATCTTACAAGCTACCGGCAGCGCACCCGAAGGGTATGCCGCTCCCCGGGGCGCAGCGTGATGGCATAGGGTCCGGGAGGCAGATCGGCCCCATCCCATTCGGCTGCCGTCAAGCCTTCGATGGGGAGATCGAAGGCCATCCCATAGGCCGCCACCCGGATCCCATCCTCCCGGCGCTGGAGGGTGAGCGTGGCCGGAGGCAGGCGGATGATCTCCGTCGCGCCCGTTCCGATCCGAACGGGCACCTCCACGTTGGGCAGGATCCGGAGCAGGCGGACGGCGGGCGAGGGACTCACCAGCGGGGGGCAATTCCGGTTCTCCACGCGCACTTCGGCGGATCCGGACCCCGTGATCCAGAGCCCGAGGGCGGCGGCGGCCAGGCTCAGCATCACCGCGCCCGTCAGGAGGACGGCCCCCAGGCCCTTGAGCCCGCCGATCCCCGCCGCGCCTGCCGCTCCCACGGCGACCCCGCCCGCTGTCAGGGCCTGCGCCGCCTGGCTCAGGCGCTCCCGGGCCCGCCGGGCGTCCTCCGGCGAAGGGGAAAGCATGGTGATCCCGCCCAGCCATTCCGCCGCCGAAAGATACCGCCGGCGCGTCTCCTGGCACGCCGCGCAACCCTCCAGATGCCGTCGGAGAGCCCGGCGCAGGTCCGGGGTGAGGGCCGGAGGCGGCTCTTCCGGCCCTCCTGTGATCGCCGTTAGGGTGGGGCATGCCCGCCGGCCCACGCGAAGGAGGATCCAGGCGGCCATCGCCTCCTCGAGATGATCGCGGGCCCGGCTCAGGCGGGTGTGGATGGCCCCGCTGGAGCGGCCGAAGACCACGGCCAGCTCCGCGGGGGTCAACCCGTGGCGGAGATGCAGATCCAGGAGCATCGCTTCCTCCTCCGGGAGCGCCTGCAAGGCCTCCCGGAGGAACGCCATCCGCTCCCTCTGGAGGATTTCCCTTTCCGCCCCTTCATCCGGCGCTCGGGGTTCTGCCTCCTCGGCTTCCTCCTGCTCCCCCTCCGCCCATCGAACGTGGCGGCGGGATCTTCGGAGAACGTCGTAAATCTCCCGGCGGGCGATGGCGTAGAGGTAAGCCCGGAAATGGCGGGGAGGCTGGCGAGGACGGCCTTCCAGGAATTTCAGGAACGTCTCCTGGGCCACATCCATTGCCTCATCCGGATCCCCCAGCATGCGGCAGGCCAGATCATAGAGACGGGGGAAATACTGCTCGTAAAGCCAGGAGAAGGCCTCCGGATCGCCCTGGAGCATCCGGGCCGCGATGGCCTCCTCTGAAGCCTCGAGAGAGGTTGGGGAAAGGCCGGTCGGATTTCCCATCGCGCTCCTTTTTCACGGAATCGATGAGGCCCGAGCTGCCGCTCTGGATCGCTCGCATCCGTCGTCAACGGGCGAATTCGCGGCGGAGCGCTGGGCGCCAGGGGAACCACAGCGCCTCCCTATGGGGAGCGCTTCGGGTTGCCGGCTGCCTCGTGGTTGTCGAGCGCAGCGACCTCCGCCGGGGTGAACACCCGGTTCCGGAGCTCCCATTCATCGCGCGCGGGGATCCCCGGAAAGCGGAGATGCCCATGGGGGGAAAGATCGAGGAAAGCGCCTTGCGCCCTGAGCCCGGCCCCTCCGACCGGCAGGCCATCCGCACCGCAGGCGGGACGGGAACACCGATCCGCCTCAACCGGCGGACCTCTCCCGGATCCTCGCCCTCACGGGATCTCCGGCGATTTCGCCAGATTATACCGTATCCCCGGGAAGGGAAGTTACGAAGGAGCTCGATCTCCACGCATTCCGGGTGGTACTCCACAGGGACTTAGAGGGCGGCATAATAAACCCGATGAATCTCCCCGAGGGCCATCTGCCGCCCGTTCTCACCACATCGGGTTGGCCCTTCCGCTTGCGAGAGGGAACACAGGGCGGGAATTTAACTCTCCATCGCCTTCGGCTCCTCGAATCCCTGGGGTCTTTCCGCCTCTTTTTCAGGTATTTGTTTAGCGTCTCTGGATAGGGTATCATAGAAGGGCCATGACCACCCAGTCCACCTGTCCGAATTGCCAACAGCTTCTGGCTGAATTGGAACGGCTCCGGGCGCAGTTGGAGGAGGCGCGGAAGCGGATCGCCGCCCTGGAAGCCGAGGTGCGGCGGGGTCGGCGTTCGGCGGCACCCTTTTCCCGGGATGAGCCCAAGCCCGATCCGAAGCCACCGGGCCGTCGTCCGGGGCGGGGGCGGTTCCGTTACCGGAGTCGGCCGCCCGAGGAGGCCATCCAGGAGACGGTGGAAGTCCCGCTGGAGGCGTGTCCGGAGTGTGGGGGACCTCTGGAGGACCGGGCCACCCATGAGCAGGTGCAGGTGGACATCCCGGAGGTGCAGCCGGTCATCACGCGGTTTCGGACGGAGAGTGGCTACTGTCGTCGATGCCGGAAGCGGGTGCGGTCGCGCCATCCCCGGCAGGTGTCGTCGGCGACGGGGGCGGCGGGGGTCAGCCTCGGGCCGAGGGCGAGGGCGCTGGCGGCGGACCTGAAGCATCGGCTGGGGATTCCCTACCGGAAGGTGGCGGAGTTGTTCCGGGTAGCCTGGGGTCTGGAAGTGACGGCCTCGGGCCTGTGCCAGGCCGATGAACGGCTGGCGGAGAAGGCCGAGCCGGTCTATCAGGAGTTGGTGGAGGCCCTTCGGGGCTCGGTGGCGGTGCACGTCGATGAGACGGGGTGGCGGGTCGGGGGGCAGGGGGCCTGGTTGTGGGTTTTTACCGGCCCGCGGGGGACCGTCTACATCATCGATCGGCGCCGGTCCCATGAAGTGGTGGTGGAGGTCCTGGGGCCGGGGTTTTCGGGCGTGTTGGTAACGGACGGTTTCCGGGCTTATGACCATCGAGCGCTGGCCGACTGGCCTCAGCAGAAGTGTTTCGCTCATCTCCTGCGGGAGTTGGGGCGGCTTCAGCGGGAGAAGAAGCGGGGGGCGGTGCGCTTCCCTCGGGAGTTGGCCGGGCTTTTGCGGGAGGCCCTGGCCTTGAGGGAGGAGAAGGGGAGGCTGGAGCCTGCGGAGTTTGAGGCCCGACTCCAGGAGTTGGAAGCGAAGCTGGATGCCCGGATCGCCGAGAAGCGACGGTTCACGGATCGGGACAATGAGCGTTTGGCCCGGCGACTGCGTAAGCAACGGCGGCATCTCTTGCGGTTCCTCCGCGTCGAGGGGGTGGAGGCGACCAACAACCGGGCGGAGCGGGCCCTCCGACCGGCGGTCCTGGTCCGCAAGACGGGGGGCTGTAACAAGACCCCTCGCGGGGCCCGAACCCATGCGGTGTTGGCCAGCCTGCTGCAAACCCTGAGGCAACAGGGCCGAGAGACGCTGACCTACCTGATATCGGTCCTGACGGCCCCGGCCCGGCTTCCTCCCCTGTTCCCTCCCCCAGCGTGGGACACCTCATAACCCCCAGACGCTAAACAAGTACTTTAAATCTTATGGGCTTTGGAGGCTGTTGTCAAGGGCACGCGTGTCTGCTGACCTTGGGTTTGAGACACGAAAGTTCGCTATGCGATGCCAAAGGATCGTCCCCAGGTGTGGAGGATCCGCCCAGGGAGGGGCTCTTTTTCCGCGCGGGTGCCGGGCTGAACGGATCGTTTTCATTATAATCAAGGAGGCAGGTTGTGGAGATCGGGGTGCGGGATGCTGACCGATTTTCGGGTGCGGCAGCGGGATTACCTCCTGGAGATCACGCGGGCCATCACGGCGCAGCTGGATCTGGACGCCGTGCTGCGCATGGTGGTGGACGCCGCCGCGGAGATGCTGGACGGCCAGGTCGCTTTTATCGCCCTGCGGGAGGACGAGGCCTTCACGATCCGCGCCGCCCACGGCCTGCCGGAACGGATGTGGGGGGAGCTGAACACGCTCCTGATGGAGCTCCCGGCCCAGCCGGAGGCCTGGGGTCGGGCCGGCGTCGAGCGGGTCCTGATGCAGATCGCCCGCACCCTCCGGATCGAAGCCCAGCAGGCCGTCGCCCTCCCCCTGATCGTGGGGGAGAACCTCCTCGGCCTGCTGATGGTCTTCCGCGCCTTCGGCACCGCTTTCACCTACGATGACCGGCTGGTCCTGCGCGCCTTCGCCGACCAGGCCGCCATCGCCGTCCACAACGCCCAGCTTTACCAGCAGCTGGCCACCGAGAAGCGGCGGCTGGAGGCCATCATCGAGGCCACCGCCGACGGCGTCATCATCCTGGACCCGGCCCACCGCATCCAGGTCTTCAACCGGGCCATGACCCGGCTGACCGGATGGTCCCCGGCCGAGGCCATCGGCCGCCCCCACGATGAGGTGGTGGTCCTGAACCCCCGGCGCTCCGGCATGACCCTGGCCGAGGCCGAGGCCGGCGGGTGGCCCCTGGCCGGCGGAAAGCCCATCTATGTCGAAGGGGACCTGGTCCGCCGCGATGGGGGGCGCGTGGCCGTGGGGATCACCTATTCGCCTCTTCTGGACCGCACCGGCCGTCTGGTGAACATCATCGGCGTGGTGCGGGACATGACCCGCGTCCGGGAGGCCGAGGAGCTGAAGTCCACCTTCATCTCCATCATCTCCCACGAGCTCAAGACGCCGGTCTCCATCATTAAGGGTTACGCCGGCACGTTGCGGCGGGAGGACGCCACCTGGGACGCGGCGACGGTGCGGGAGATCGCGGCGATCATCGAGGAGGAGGCGGACCGGCTCACCGAGCTGATTGACAACCTGCTGGATGCCTCCCGCCTGCAGGCGGGGGCCCTGGAGCTGCAGTTCGTGGAGGTCGCCCTGGACGAGCTGGCGGAACGGGTGGCAGACCGCTTCCGTCCCCAGACCGACCGTCATTTCATCGTGGTCGACTTCCCGCCGGATTTCCCTCTGATCCAGGGGGATCCCCGGCGGCTGGAGCAGGTGCTGGCCAACCTGGTGAGCAACGCCATCAAATACTCTCCGCAAGGGGGGACGATCCGCATCTCCGGGCGGGCGACGCCGCGGGAAGTGATCGTCACCGTCACCGATGAGGGCGTGGGGATCCCGCCGGAGGAGCAGGAGCGGATCTTCGAGCGCTTTTACCGCACCAGCCAGGCCATCGCCCGTCAGACGCCGGGGACGGGCCTGGGGTTGTATCTGGCCCGGGCGATCGTGGAGGCCCACGGCGGCCGGATTTGGGTAGAGAGCGCCCCCGGACGGGGATCCGCGTTCAGCTTCTCCATCCCGCGCAGCCCGATACGGTAAGAGGATCCGGACGTGCGGTGAGCTCCCTCCACGTTAAAGCGAACCGCTGGCTCTCCCTCCCCGGACCGGAAGGTGTTATAACCCGAACGGTGAGCGCGATCTCCCTTCCCGCGTGAAAGCGGGCGGCGCCCTTGCTCATCCGGGGAGAAGGCTCGGAGCCGAGCGTGCATCGATTCATCTTCTCCGGGAAGTGAAGGGACCACCCCATGTCCTTCGTCCACCTGCATGTCCACACGGAATACTCGCTGTTAGATGGGCTCAGTCGGATCGACGATCTGATCGGGCGGGCGGCCGAGCTGGGCATGCCGGCCCTCGCCCTGACGGATCACGGCGTCCTCTACGCCGCCATCGCTTTCTATCAGAAGGCTCAGGAGGCCGGGATCCGGCCCATCCTGGGGATGGAAGCCTACGTGGCCCGCCGCACCATCCAGGATCGGGAGCCGGATGACCGGAGCCTCTACCACCTGACGATCCTGGCGATGGATGAGACGGGCTGGCGGAATCTCATCCGCCTGGCGACCATCGCCCAGCTGGAGGGTTTCTATTACAAGCCGCGCATCGACAAGGCCCTGCTGGAGCGCCACGCGGAGGGGTTGATCGTCCTCTCCGGATGCCCCTCGGCGGAGATCCCCCGTCTGCTGGCCCAGGGGCGGATGGAGGAGGCGGAGGCGGTGGCGGCGTGGTTCGCCGAACGCTTCCCCGGGCGCTTTTTCCTCGAGCTGCAATCCCACCCGGGCGTTCCGGAGCTGGATGAGATCAACCGGGGTCTGGTGACCCTGTCCCGCCGCCTCGGGCTCCCCCTGGTGGCCACCAACGATGTGCACTACGTCCGCCCGGAGGACGCCGGGCTCCAGGACGTGCTGCTCTGCATCCAGACCGGCAAGCGGCTGAAGGAGCCCGGCCGCATGAAAATGAGCGATAACACCTACTATCTCCGCACCCCGGAGGAGATGCAGGAGCTTTTCGCCGAGATCCCGGAGGCCCTGACCAACACCCTGCGGGTGGCGGAGATGTGCTCGCTGAAGCTGGAGCTGGGCCGCCACCGGCTCCCCCGCTTCGATCCGCCACCAGGCTTCCCGGACCCTGCGGCCTATCTGCGGCACCTGGCTGAGGAGGGCTTCCGGGCTCGCTTCCCTCAGCCTCGGCCGGGCTACTGGGAGCGCCTGGACTACGAGCTGGAGATCATCCACCGCATGGGGTTCGATGCTTATTTCCTGATCGTGTGGGACCTCATCCGCTATGCCCGGGAGCGAGGGATCTGGTGGAACGTGCGGGGCTCCGGCGCCGGGAGCCTGGTGGCTTACTGTCTGGGGATCACCCGGGTGGATCCCATCGAGCTGGATCTGATCTTCGAACGCTTCCTGAACCCGGCCCGCGTGTCGATGCCGGACATCGACATCGACTTCCCGGACGATCAGCGGGATGAGATGATCCGCTATGCGGTGAACCGCTACGGGGCGGACCGGGTGGCCCAGATCATCACCTTTGGGACGATGAAAGCCCGGGCGGCGGTGCGGGATGTCGGCCGGGCCCTGGATCTCCCCCTGCCGGAGGTGGACCGGGTGGCCCGGCTCATCCCCGCGATCCCGGGCAAGGACATCTCCATCCGGGATCTGCTGGATCCTTCGAACGAGGAAGGGCGGGAGCTGCGGCGACTGTATCAGGAGAAAGATTACATCCGGGAGCTGCTGGATCTGGCCATGCAGCTGGAGGGGACGGTGCGCCATGCCGGCACCCACGCGGCGGGCGTGGTGATCGCCGATCGCCCTCTGGTGGATTACGTCCCTCTCCACCGGCCGACCGGGCTGAAGGGGAGCGCGCGGGAGGAGAACGGCGGGGAGGAGGGAGAGGGGGAGGCCCTCCTGCCGGTCACCCAGTTCGATATGGAGGCCCTGGAGGCCCTGGGCCTCTTGAAGATCGACTTCCTGGGCCTTTCCACCCTCACGGTGATGCGGGAGACCTGCGAACGGGTGGCCCAGCGTCACGGGGTGCGTCTGGACCTGGAGACCATCCCGACGGACGCCCCGGAGGCCTACGCCCTTCTGGGGCGGGGGGAAACGGTGGGAGTGTTCCAGGTGGAAGGGCGGGGGTTCAGCCGAATGATGCGGGACCTCAAGCCCCAGGCCTTCTCCCATGTGATGGACGCCCTGGCCCTCTACCGTCCGGGGCCGCTGGAATATATCCCCAACTACATCCGCCGCATGCGCGGCCAGGAGCCCATCGAATATCGTCATCCGCGTCTGGAGCCCATTCTCTCGAAGACCTTCGGCATCCTGGTCTACCAGGAGCAGATCATGCGGGTGGCCATCGACTTGGCCGGCTACACGCCCTCTGAGGCGGATGAGCTGCGCAAGGTCGTGGCCAAGAAGAAGGGGGAGGCTTTCCCCAAGCAGCGCGCCAAGTTCCTGGAGGGCTGCGTCCGCAACGGCATCCCCGCTGAGGTGGCGGAGGCCATCTGGGGGGACATCGAGTTCTTCGCCCGCTACGGCTTCAATGCCGCCCACGCCGCCTCCTACGCCAAAATCTGCGTCCAGACGGCTTATCTCAAAGCCAAATATCCGGTCGAGTATCTGTGCGCCCTGATGACCGTCGACCGGAACAAGACAGAGAAGCTCGGCCTCTATGTCGCGGAGTGCCGGCGCCTGGGGATCCCCGTCCTCCCGCCCGACATCAACCGAAGCGAAGCCACTTTCACCATTGAGCGGACGCCGGAGGGCGTGGAGGCCATCCGGTTCGGGCTGACGGCGGTGAAGAACGTGGGGGAAGGGGCGGTGGCCCGCATCCTGGCCGCCCGGCGGGAGGGCGGGCCTTTCCGGGATCTGGATGATCTGGCCCGGCGGGTGGATCTGAAGGAGATCGGCCGGCGGGCCCTGGAATCCCTGATCCGGGTCGGGGCTCTGAGCGCCTTCGGGAATCGAGCTCAGCTGCTGGAGATCCTGGACCGCTTGATGGAGGCCAGCGCCCGTTACCATCGGGAGCGCCAGCAGGGGATGCTCAGCCTCTTCGATCTGAGCAGCCTTCGGCTGGAGGCGACCTCCCTGGTCGGCGCGCTGCCGAATCTGCCCGAGGTCGAGGAGGGCCAGATCCTGGAATGGGAGAAGGAGCTCGTCGGCGCTTATCTCTCAGAGACCCCGCTCACCCGGCAATGGCCGATCTTGCAGCAGGTGGTCACCCACACCACGGCCGACCTGAGCGAGGAGCTCCACGGGCAAACCGTGAAGCTGGCCGGCCTGATCCGGGCGGTGCGGACCGTCACGACGCGAACCGGGGAGACCATGGCGTATGTGACGATGGAAGACATCCATGGGATGGTGGAGGTGGTGATCTTCCCCCGCCTGTGGAAGCAGAAGGGGGACCGGGTGCGCCCGGATTCGATCCTCATCGTGGTGGGCAAGGCGGAGAGCGGAGGGCGGGAGCCTCGGGTAGTGGCGGAGGACCTGCGGGATCAGGAGGTGCTGGCGCGACCGGTTGAGGAGCAGACGGAAACGGAAGCGGAGGGGTTCCCGGAGGCCGAGGAGCGTATCCTCCCGCCGAACGGCTGGGAGCGTTCCAGGGAGGAGACAGCCTCCGATCCGAAGAAAGCCGCTCCGCCCGTTCCTCCTTCGTCCTCGGAGGCGACGCCCTCTCCGCCTTCAGAGGGGGAGGCAGGCGCCTGGACCCCGGCCTCCGAAAGGGGACAACAGATCCCCCCAGGGCTGGAAACCCCCAGAGCCGTCCCGGCCCGGCAAATCGTGGTGTATCTTTACCGGACCGACCGGCTGGAGGACGATCTGCGGCGGCTGCAGGAGGTCCATCGGCTGCTCACAGAGCGGCCGGGGCCGGACCCCTTCCAGGTCGTGGTGGTGTATCCGGACCGGCGGCAGGTCCGACTGCGGTTCCCTCAGCAAGGCACGTGGTATTCCCCGGAGCTTCTGGCGCGCCTCGAAGGCCTGCTGGGCCCGGACTCCGTGCGCGTCTTCCCGCTTAAGCCGCAAGAGTGAGCCGGCGGGTCCTTCTGCGCAACGCGCTGAAGCCGCCGGGCTTCGCTTTATGGTAAAATCCCGGAGCGGGAGGATGTAGATGGCGTTCACGGTGGAGGATCTGCGGGATCTGGCGGAATTGTTGCGCGCGCATCCGGAGTGGCGGGAGCCCTTGTGGGCCCTGCTGGCTTCGGAGGAGGTGCGCCGGATGCCTGCCGATCTGGCGGCCACGCGGGAGGCGATGGAGCGGGGCTTCCGGCGGGCTGCCCGCCTCATCTTGGCCCTCTACCGGGCCCAGCGGCGACAGGCCCGGGAGACGGACGCCCGCTTTGCGGAGATGGCTGAGGCCATCCGCCGCCTGGGCGAGACCTTCACCGCCCATCGTCAGGAGTTCCTGGCTCACCAGGCCCAGACCCAAGCGCAGCTTACGGAGCTCAACGCGGCCGTCCGCAACCTGACCGAAGTCGTCCGCAGCCTGGCCGAGATCCAGCTTGGGTTGGCGGAGGCCCAGCGTCGCACTGAGGAGAACCTCCAGCGCTTGACGGAGGCCTTCACCGCCCATCGTCAGGAGTTCCTGGCTCACCAGGCCCAGACCCAAGCGCAGCTTACCGAGCTCAACGCGGTCGTCCGCAACCTGACCGAAGTCGTCCACGGTTTAAGCGAGACCCTCCATAATCTGGCCGAGATCCAGCTTGGGTTGGCGGAGGCCCAGCGTCGCACCGAGGAGAATCTCCAGCGCTTGGCGGAGACCTTCACCGCCCATCGTCAGGAGTTCGTGGCCCACCAGGCCCAGACCCAAGCGCAGCTTACGGAGCTCAACGCGGCCGTCCGCAACCTGACCGAAGTCGTCCACAACTTAATTGAGACGGTGCGCAACCTGGCCGAGTCCTTCATCACCCACCGTCAGGAGTTCTCGTCCTACCAGGCCCAGACCAACGCGGGCTTTGCCGAGCTCAGCGCTGAAGTCCGCGCCCTGGCGGAGGCGCAGCATCCGCATTATGAGGCGTTCATTGCTCACCGTCAGGAGTTCCTGCAGCAACGGGCGGAGACGGATCGTCGGTTTGCGGAGCTGGCCGAGGCTCAGCGTCGCACGGAGGAGAGCCTCCGGCGCCTGAGCGAGGCGTTTGAAGCCCACCGCCAGGAGTTCCTGGAGCATCGTGCGGAGACGGATCGTCGGTTTGCCGAGCTTGCGGAGGCCCAGCGTCGCACGGAGGAATCGCTGCAGCGCCTGAGCGAGGCGTTCGCGGCTCACCGTCACGAGTTCCTGACCTATCGTGCGGAGACGGATCGTCGGTTTGCCGAGCTTACGGAGGCCCAGCGTCGCACGGAAGAGAGCCTCCAGCGCCTGAGCGAGGCGTTTACGGCTCATCGAGAGGAGACGGACCGTCGGTTTGCGGAGCTGGCCGAAGCTCAGCGTCGCACGGAGGAAGCGCTCCGGCGCCTGAGCGAGGCATTCATTGTCCACCGCCAGGTTGTGGCCGATGATATGTCTGTCCTGAAGAAAGAAAGCCTGGAGCGGCGATATCGCGAACGGGCAGCCGCTTACTTCGGAGGACCGGATTTCCACAAGGTGCGGGCGCTGACCTTTGACGAGCTGATGGAGGCGCTCGGGAAGGCCCTGAAGGCTCGATCCATCACTCGTGAGGAATACGAGGAAGCCCGGCGGGTGGATGGGGTGATCCGGGGGAGGCGGCGCCAGCGTTCCATGCACTTGGCCCTGGAGGTCTCCTGGATCATCGATCGAGGGGATGTGGAGCGGGCGGTTCGGCGGGCAGAGATCCTCCGCAAGGCCCTGGGGGAGACCTGGCCCGCGGTGGCCGGGCGCGAGATCACAGAGGGAGCGCGGGAGGCGATCGAACGGCTGCGCCGGGAGGGCCGGCCCATCGTTGTGGTCCAGGATGGGTGGGTGGATTGGCCCTCGAAGCCGGTTTAAGCGTCGATCCTGACCCATCCCCGCCTCATATGCCCGGCGACGCCTCTTCCTCAGTTATGCCTTACCACGCTATCCCGGCGTGGATCCCTTTTGCGTTCCTCCTCGCGCTTCGCGGCGACCCCGGGTTTCGCTACAATGGATCCCTGACCGAAAAGCGGGCCTAGGGGGGCAGGGAATGGAGGTGGTTGGGATGGAACCGGTGGTGCTGGTGGCGGCCGGGTATCTCCTCGGCTCGGTGTTGCCAGCGGAGTTCTTCGTGCGCTGGAAGACCGGGCGCACCCCGCACGAATTCCGGGACAACCCCGGCGGGGGTGGGGCGTGGCGGCTGGCAGGCCCTCTCCCCGGGCTGATCACGATCCTCTTTGATCTGGGCAAGGGAGCTCTTCCCACAGCCATCGCCCTGCGGGCCGGGTTCAGCCTGCCCTGGCTGATCGCTGCGGCGGTGGCCCCGGTGGTTGGCCATTGCTGGCCCTTTTATAAGGTCATCCGACGGGATCGCGGAGGCCGGGGCCTGGGGCCCGCCACCGGAGCGCTCTTCGTCCTGGCCTTCCGGGAGGTGGTGCCCGCTTACGTCCTGGGCGCCCTCGCCGCCTATCGCTTCCGCTGGCTGCCCAGCGTCGGCATCGTGGCCTTCCCGCTGAGCCTTCTCCTCCTGTGGGTCTGGAAGGTTCCCCCGGAGCGGTTCGCCGCGGCTTTCGCGGTGATGCTCGTGGTCCTGATCCGCAATGTGAACCTGTTGTGGACGGTGCTCCGCACTCGGGGTGCGGAGCGTCCGCACTGAGGGCCGCGATGGCGCGCCGACGGGTGGTGGCCCTCACCGGGGCCGGGGTCTCGGCGGAGAGCGGGGTTCCGACGTTCCGGGGCCCGGGTGGGCTGTGGAGGGATTACCGGCCGGAGGATCTGGCCTCCCCGGAGGCCTTCGCCCGGGATCCAGTCCGGGTATGGGAGTGGTATGCGTGGCGCCGGGAGTGCATTGCCCGGGCGACACCGAACCCCGCGCACCGGACGCTGGCCGCGATGGAGGAGGCGCTCCCGGATTTCCTCCTCATCACCCAGAACGTGGATGGGCTCCATTCGCAAGCGGGCAGCCGCCGGGTGATCGAGCTCCATGGCAGCCTGTGGCGCATGCGGTGCGTCCGGGAGGGACGGGTCTGGGAGGATCGGCGGGTGCCGTTGCCGGAGTTGCCGCCGCGTTGCCCGGCTTGCGGGGCCCTGGCCCGGCCGGACGTGGTGTGGTTCGGGGAGCCGCTTCCGGAGGCGGCGTGGACGCAGGCCTTCCGCGCCGCGGCGGAGGCGGAGATCTTCCTGATCATCGGGACCTCCGGGCTCGTGGAGCCGGCGGCCTCGCTCCCGCGATGGGCTCGCGCCCACGGTGCCCGCCTGATCGAGTTCAACATCGAGGGCACGGTCCTCACGCCCCTGGCGGATGAGGTCTGGCGAGGGCCGGTGGGGGAAACCCTACCCCGGTGGTGGGCGCAGTTCTCCGGGGCCTCCTGAACCGCGTGATGCCGGGGGCGCTCTTCGCGCCCCCGGCCGGATCACGCCGCAGGAGGCCTTGCTCATTCCTCCAGCGTGGAGAGGTCGCCTTCAGGGAGGCCCAGGGCGCGGGCTCGCAGCACCCGCCGCATGATCTTGCCCGAGCGGGTCTTGGGGAGCTTGTCCACGAAGTGGATGGCCTCGGGCCGGGCGATGGGGCCGATCAGCTGGGCCACATGCTGGCGTAGCTCCTCGGCCAGGGCCTCGCTGGGGGTGTAGCCGGCCTTGAGGATGACGTAGCAGTGGATCCCCTCGCCCTTCACCTCGTGGGGCAGGCCGATGGCAGCGGCCTCGGCCACCGCCGGATGGGCCACCAGGGCCGACTCGATCTCCGCCGTGCCCAGCCGGTAACCGCTCACCTTCAGCACATCGTCCACCCGCCCGATGATGTAGAAGTAGCCATCCTCATCCCGCCGGGCGGAATCCCCTGTGAAGAACCATCCGGGATACTTGGACCAGTAAGTCTTCACGTAGCGATCGGGATCGCCGTAAAGCGTGCGGCTCATCCCGGGCCATGGGTTCTGGATCACCAGGTAGCCCTCCACGCCGGGCGGGCAGGGGTTGCCGTTCTCGTCCACCACCTCGGCCCGGATGCCCGGGAAGGGCAGGGTGGCCGAGCCGGGCTTCAGAGGGACGCATGGCATGGGGGTGATCATGAAGCCGCCGGTCTCCGTCATCCACCAGGTGTCCATGATCGGGCAACGTCCCTTCCCGATCACCCGGTAATACCAGCGCCAGGCCTCCGGGTTGATCGGCTCGCCCACCGTCCCCAGCAGGCGCAGGGAGGAGAGGTTGCGCCGGTTGGGCCACTCATCCCCAAAGCGCATCAGCCCCCGGATGGCCGTGGGGGTGGTGTACAGCACAGTCACCCCGTATTTCTCCACGATGCTCCACCAGCGATCCGGGTAAGGATACGTCGGCGCTCCCTCATACATCACGCTGGTGGCCCCCAGCATCAGCGGCGCGTAGACGATGTAGGAGTGCCCGGTCACCCACCCGGGGTCCGCCGTGCACCACCAGATGTCCTCATCCTTGATGTCGAAAACCCACTTCATGGTCGTGTAGATATAAACCGCGTAGCCGCCGTGGACGTGGACCTGGCCCTTGGGGGCACCGGTAGTGCCGGAGGTGTAGAGGATGTAGAGGGGGTCCTCGGCGTCGGTTTCCTCCACCGGGCATTCGCCCTGGGCGAAGGGCAGCCGGGCCAGCTCATCGTAAAAGTAATCCCGCCCGGGCTCCATGGGCACCTCGTGGCGGGTGCGGCGGACCACCAGCACGTGCTCCACGGAGGGGGCGCGCCGGACCGCCTCGTCCACCGTGCGCTTGGTCTCCACGATGCGCCCGTTCAGGTATCCGCCGTCGGCGGTGATCACCAGGCGGGATTTGGAGTCTTCGATGCGCGTGTGAAGGGCCTCCACGGAGAAGCCAGCGAAGACCACGCTGTGGATCGCCCCGATGCGGGCGCAGGCCAGCATGGCGATGGGCAGCTCCGGGATGCGGGGCATGTAGATGGTCACCCGGTCGCCCTTGCGGACCCCCAGGGCCTTCAGGACGTTGGCGAAGCGGTTGACCTCGCGGTAGAGGTCGTAGTAGCTCAGCACCCGGCGCTCGCCGTTCTCCGCCTCCCAGTAGAGGGCCACCTTGTTCTTGCGCCAGGTCTTCATGTGGCGGTCCACGGCGTTGTAGCAGATGTTGATCTTGCCGCCGACGAACCACTTGTAGAAGGGCTTGTTGCTGTCGTCGAGGACCCGGTCCCATTTCCGGAACCACTCCAGCTCTTCGGCGCGCTCGGCCCAGAAGGCCTCAAGGTCCTGCATGGCGCGCGAATAGACTTCCTCATAGTTTTTGATGTAGGCGCGCTCGAGGACCTCGGGGGAGGGATAATACACCTCGCCGCTCAGATGACGGATATCCGCCACGACTTCCTTCACCGCCATGGCACCCTCCTTTTGGATAAAAAAATTCCCCGAGGCGGGGGTGATCCCCGCCGCGGATGGTTGCCTGCCTCTTTCCACGCCCAGCTACCACACCGCGATCAAGCGGACGGGGCCGCCGGAGGCGCCTTCGATGCGCAGGGCGCCGACGAAGACCATGGCTCCGGCAGGCGGGATGCGGCCCAGGTTGGCAACGTTCTCCAGCCCCCACTTGTTGGCCGGGAGGATGGTGTAGTGGGTCTTGAAGTCCGTGGACGCCCCGTAGTCCAGGCTCAGGGTGTCCACCCCGATGCCCACGATGTTGCGCTCCTTCAGGAGGAACTCGGCAGTGTCCGGATGGAAGCCCGGGAAGTGCATCACGCCCTGGGCGTCCATATTGCGGTAGGCCGCCTCGTCGCCCACGCGAGCCCCCCATCCGCTCCACATGAACACCACGGCGCCGTCCGGCAGACGCCCGTAGCGCCGCTCCCAGGCCCGGATGTCGTCGGGGGTGAGCTGGGCGTCGGGGTTGCGCCGGGCGCGGTCGCGGATGTCGATGACCGCCGCCGGGGCGACCAGGACCTCCGCGGGGAGCCGCTCGATGGTCAGGGCGTTCTTCCCGAAGTGGACGGGGGCGTCCATGTGGGTGCCGTGGTGCTCATAGATGTGCCAGCGGTTGGCGTAGAAGCCGTGCTGGGCGTGGTTGAAGACGTTCTCGATCTGGAGGCGCGGCGCTCCAGGCCAGATGGGGAAGTTGGGGTTCTGCACGTAGGTGAGGTCCACTTTTCGCTGGAAGACGCGGGCAGCGGTCCGCACCATCACCCCGACGGGGGCGGAGGCCGCCTCGCCGTAAGCGGGCTTTCGCCAGGAGACGAACCCGTGGGCGCTCACCAGGGTGGCGGCCGGGTGCGGCGCCACCTGATAGCGGAAGGGCCCCAGGGTGCCCTTGGGCGGGATCTCCTCGGCCAGCCAGACGGCCGACTGGAGGTCTCCGCCTTCGGCCTCGAAGCCCCGGAACCAGGCCCGGGCGGGGGTGGCGGTGGCGGCGACGAAATCCGCGTTGCGGGGGACGTGGCCGGCGACGTAGAGGTCGGAGATGGTCTCCTCGGTGAGGTTGCGGACGGTGAGGGTGAAGGAGACGAGGTCGCCTTCGCGCGCGCCCTGGATCTCCACGCTCAGCCAGGGCCAGACCGTCGGGCCGGGGGAAGGGAGCACGGTGGCGGCCATCGCGCCGCTTAGCACCTTGAGGAAGTCCCGACGGCTCCAGGCCCGCGCCATCGCCTCATAGACCTGTGGACCGCACATGGCTCCCTCCTTTCCTGCCGGTTTGGCGAGCGCTCCGAATGATTCGATCCGGCGGATGCGGGTTGACCGCACCGGCCGGGTGTTGCCTCCAGGTTGTGCGCCGGCAATGGGGAAGAGCGCCCTGGCCCTCTCTGGAAGGGGAAGTTTAGCGTCATTCTACACAGTTCGGAGATGCCTGTCAAGGCACGATGCTCTCTCGCGCCTCTTCACTTTTTGAATCATAGCAAGCCTCCAGCGTATGCGGCGCGCTTCAGCGCCCTGAGGAGCTCCGGAGGCTTGGCGTGCTCCAACCGTGGCAAGGCCAGCCAGAACCCGCTTCCCTTCCCTCGCCTGAACCCTTTCGGATGAAATCCTGCGGGCAGCCCCAACACCCCGAGCCAGGCCAAGACCCGCGTCGCCCCACCCACCCCACCCGCAACCGGGCCATGCGCTCCGCTGGGAGACGGCGGCCTGCCTCAGTCCCCAGCGCGGCTTCCGATCCCGAAAGCCCTCCTCGATGCGCATCCGGCGGGGGTAGTCCGCTCAGGCCCGCTGCCGGCTCTCCCCAGTCGTCCCCCCATACCCGGGCTCCCAATCCTGCGGGGGCTTCTTTCGGGCTTGCTTCCATCATTGCGCGAGTGCAGAGAGGAAGGAAGGACCGGAGGCCCGGCCTCACACCTCCTCCGCCTCATCGAGGAGGCCGGGCATGGGCCAGATCACCATCCGGTTGGCTTCGACGTCGATCTCCCGGACTACATCCCGGATGGCCGGGATGAGGAC